>VOFI01003491.1_pt1 | contig 32047 bp, 40 predicted proteins | sample 5384131 | NCBI WGS metagenome assembly VOFI01 (sample SAMN12384728, study PRJNA508395) | human gut metagenome | isolation source: healthy gut H | host: Homo sapiens
CCGAAGCGGTAACAATCCATTTCAAACGGATACTGTTTACTTGTTACTTGCAGTATAACAAAAAGTTTTCTCACGATTACAAGCAGATTTTGTCGAGATCGACTGCCAAAATTTCTCGCCCTGTTTTCTACACTTTGCACAAAAACAGGGCAGCGCCGCCAGGTTTTGGCACTGCCCCGTGAGAATCATTTCTCATCCGGGTGCTCCATCACCCGGGCGATATGGATGGTGAGATACAGCAGCTCATTCTGCCCGGAATGAAACCCTTTTTCCGTCTGCACATAGGCGCGGATGCGTCGCGCAGGCGCAGGCACGCGGGTACTTGAACCGCACCACATCGAGCAGATCGCTGTCCTCATCGCCGTAGCCAGCTCCGCTGACGATACGCCGTGCGTAGAACTTGAGGTGTGTGACAAAACCGGTAGTACTGAGCGATTCATCATCCGGACGGAAACCGTATTCATCGTAAACGATGTGGTGCCCGCAGCAGATGGGGGTCATGTCGTAAATTGTCGCGATTTTCACCCTCACCGAGCTGTGCATTGACAGTGCAGCGATAACGCTGCCTCATCATCCGGTGAACCTCACGCCGGTCTCCTCCCGACTCCCATCTCACCTGCCTTGAGACCTCACGTGAAGTTCTCGTCCCCTGTACAGCTGCCGGATGTCCCTACTGGCAGCGGATTAAGCAGTACAATGCCCTCCTTTATATGCGGTGGCTGACAGTCGCCGAGATATGATCGGGCAACGTAACGTAATGCTGTCCGACAGCCTCGTCGAGCGCGATCTTCGCATGCTGGTTGATACAGTGCTCGCTCACCAGGAAATGCGGCAGCGGAATGCTTTGTCATCAAAGACAAGCTGGAATGGTTTGAAAGCGATTGAAAGTGCAGCGTGAACCGCTTGGCTTGTCCGAAAAGCTTCGTCACCTGTGTGGCGGCCGAAGCCCAGACCGCGCCCCCCATAAGCACAGTCTCCCGCACCGTTTTCATCCAGCGCGACCACAACCGTTGTTGAGTACCTTTTTTTCAATGTCCGCGCCTCCTGACCCGCACCGCAGCACGCATCAAACGCTTCACGCGCGCCGCACAGTGCATTTTCGTCGCACTGCCACAAACGGAATTCAGCTCAGTCCGGCAGCCCCATCGGCTTGTTCGCGCCGGAACTGCATTCTGCTGTTTTCCACCCCTTTGCGGAAAAGATGGAAGGCATTCGCGCCTGTTTTCGGCTGCAAATCGTGCATAACATCGGCGCGCTTACGCCTGCACCGACCAGAATTCCGCACGCGCTCCCCAAAGCGATCAGCTCGCGCAGCAAGCGGTGCAATTCCTCGGTGCAAAGTGCGCCAGCGACCCGGAAGTGAGATGGTGGCCCACACCTGAGCCGCTTTGTAGTCAGTGCCGCAAACGGGTCGCGGCAGACATCGAACGCACGGTGCAGCGTTACACCGCAGCCGCCTGCAAGCGAAATCAGTTTGGCCATACGTTCCCATCAAGATCGCTCCTCCGGCGTGGAGGCGCCGATGACACGTTGTCTGCGCCGAGCGCGGCAAAACGCTTCACCTGACGGCAGAGCAGTTCAAATTCGCTTTCCATACAAAATCACGCAGCGCGGACGCAGCAGCACACGAACCGGTACGGAAACCTGTTCCCGCACCATGCGGAACAGATCCTCATCCGGTGAAGTACCGCCGATCATTGGGCCTGGGCGGCTAACTCCAGCCGCAGGCACCGTCGCGCTTCCGCGCTATCGCAGACTCGACTGAGCGGTGCAACCTCAGAACCGGTTTCTTTATTTCCTGCTCCTCCTTCGAGACAGAATAACGTTTTGGGCAATCGCGTATTCAATCCACAATTGTTATCGGTTAATTATATCACCAAAAATATAGGTCAACGCAGGTTTTTTCGGCATTCTGCATAATAAAAATCCAGATGTTTTCATATAAATAAACCGCTTCCCCTGCTTCGTATGCAGAGAGGTGATCTACAGTATTTTCCGCATAATGGCGGCTGATCTCGACCATGCCGCGAGGCTTACCGTCGATCGGTGTGCAGATATCATGGCATTGACGGATATTTACCATCCATATTCCCAAAAATTCTCCGCATTTTTGATGTTTCTTTTCTTCGGCTAAGTTGTCTTTGTCGGTTTGTATAAAAATACAAAGAAGTTTTGCACAAATCGGATGGTTGCAGGAATTTGAGGCATACTTATGCAAATAGACCGCATATTTTGTTGTTTTTTTAACAATTTTGTTGCTATACTGAATATACAGCCCATAAAATGGGTAATGCGCGCCGGAGCAGTTCCGCTGCACCGAGCCGACAGGAGAGGTGTTTTATGAACAGTATTACGACCCGCGTTTGGATCGCGGGAGCAAGCGGCAGACTGGGTTCCGCACTTAGTCATCGTTTCGGCGGCAACACAGCATATAAGCTGGTAACCAGCGACCGTGATGTACCGGTTGAGGATGTATCCGTTGTCGGCCGTTTTGCCGATATTAACCATCCGGATGTCATCATCAACTGTGCCGGTCTGACCGACGTGCAGGCCTGCGAGGAGAACCCCGAAGAAGCGTATAAGATCAACGCCATCGGCGCCCGCAATCTGGCGACCGCTGCAAGACGCATCGACGCAAAAATTCATTCAGATCTCGACCGACGACGTATTCGGCGGCGACGAGGCAAAGGCTTTCTGTGAGTTCGACGATCCCCATCCGACCACGATGTACGGCAAGAGCAAGTACGCCGGTGAAAAGCTCGTGCGTGAGCTGACCGACAAGCATGTTATCGTGCGTTCGTCGTGGCTGTACGGCGTCGGCTCGTACGACTTTGTTGACCGCGTGCTCGATACGGCGGCAAAGGAAGGCGCTGTCCATCTGCCGGAGGATGATTTCCTCCCCGACCTCGGCGGAAGCGCTCGCCGGCTTTATCGACTGCCTGATGCACAGCCGCGAGTACGGCCTGTTTCACGCATCGTGCGACGGCTCGTGCTCCCGCGCAGAGTACGCCCGCGAAATTCTGCGTCTCGCCGGCAAACGGAAAACGTGCCGGTCACCTCGGCCTCCGAGAACACTGCGCTGCGCCCGCGCTTTACGCTGCTGGACAATATGATGCTGCGCATCACTGGTTTGTATCAAATGCCGGACTGGCATGACGCACTGAGCGAATACATGTCCCACCGGCAGACGGGGTAAATAAATGAATGAAGTAAAAGAAAAAAAAGAAAATCGGTCTGACTACAAGGATCTTCATCGCGCTGATCGCCGGTGCAATCGTCGGCATTGCGCTCAACATGTTCGCAGCTGATGTGGATTTTGTGCAGAACGTGCTGGTAAACGGCATTTTTTTTATGTTGTCGGTCAGGGGCTTTATCCGCCTGATGCAGATGCTGGTCGTACCGCTGGTATTCTGCTCGCTGATCTGCGGCGCCACCGCCATCGGCGACAGTAAAACGCTCGGCAAGGTCGGCGTAAAGATCATCGGCTTTTACATTTTCACCACGATGATGGCGGTTTTGCACTCGGCATCGGTCTTCTGATCAAGCCGGGCATGGGCCTGGATGTCGCTTCGAATTCTTCAGTCGCCGCTTCTTCGGATTCGGTCAGCTTTGCGGAAACCCCTGCTGAACATCATCCCGAAAAACCCGATCGGTGCGCTCGCCAACGGCGAAATGCTGCAGGTTATCGTGTTTGCACTGATCGTCGGCGTTATCCTCGCCAAGCTGCAGGATAAGACCCAGCTGGTAACGAACTTCTTCCAGCAGGGCAATGATATCATGATGGAGATGACCATGATGGTCATGAGCCTGGCGCCAATCGGCGTATTCTGCCTGATCGCTAAGACCTTTGCCGGTCTTGGTTTCTCCGCTATGGTGCCAATGTTCAAGTACATGGGCGCGGTGCTGCTGGCGCTGGTCATCCAGTGCTGCGGCGTATACCAGATTCTGCTGGCGCTGCTTACAAGACTCAATCCGCTGCGTTTCCTCAAGAAATTCGCTCCGGTTATGGGCTTTGCGTTCTCGACCGCAACCTCTAACGCCACTATCCCGATGAATATCGACACGCTGGAGGAAAAAATCGGCGTCAACCGCCGTATTTCGTCCTTCACCATCCCGCTCGGCGCGACCATCAATATGGATGGTACGTCCATCATGCAGGGTGTTGCCGTTGTATTCGTTGCACAGGCGTTCGGCATCCAGCTGAGCCCTGCGGATTATCTGACCGTTATTGCAATCACTATTCGGCATTATCTTTTTACATTCCGATAACATAAAGATAATCTTAACACATTGGAGGTTATCTCTATGGATATGCAAAGACACTTGAAATCTGCACTCAAGCAGCTCGGTTTTAATAAGCCTCGCAAGGCACAGATCATTCCGATGAACACGCTTGATGCTGAACAGGACGCGATCGTAATTGCTGCTACTGGTTCCGGCAAACAGGTCATCTATGAAACGGTTGGGCTTGCTCATTCCGATAAGTTTACGGTTGTTATTGAGCCTTTGCTTGCGCTGATCTACAATCAGGTGCAGACGTTGCAGGCTCATGATATTCCTGCCGATTATATCGATATGACCCGCTCGAAGGAGGATATCGCTAAGATATTAACCGGGTACGCAAAGGAAAACTGACTTTCCTCTATATCACTCCCGAACGACTGCAAAATCATGTGTTTATTGAAACTATGCAGCATTCGGATATCTTTATGGTCGTAACAGACGAGTGCCACTCCGTTACAGAATGGGGTTATACGTTCCGTGACGCTTATCTGCATATCGGCAAATTCATCAACAAGCTAAAGCATAAACCGGTTATCTGTGCCTGCTCTGCGACAATATCTGCTGACTCTTTGAATATCATCCATGATAGTCTGCACATGGACAAGCCTGCTGTGCTCCGCAGTGATTTACGGCGTGATAATCTTATTCTGCTCAAGAAGGATGTTACTTGCACGAAGAACACACTTGGAGGAACGACTGGAATTCCGTCTCAAGAAGCTCTGCAAGCTGATTGATAAGTACCACAAAGATGGTTCGGCGCTGATCTTTGCTCAGACAACTACACATGTAGACGCACTGTACAACATTCTGGGAGAAATATACTCCGGCGATGTTACCCGCTATCACTCACGAATCAAGCCGGAACGTCGCAAGAAACAGCTATTATTCGACTTCCTGCAAGGCAAAAGAAAGATTATGATTGCAACTTCAGCATTCAGTATGGGTATTGATGTTCCCGACATTGAACTTGTCGTACACTTCAACGCACCGATCAGCATGACGGATTACATCCAGCAGATTGGCCGAGCGGGACGTGATGGACGAAAGGCGCACTGTGTCCTCTTCTACGATCAGAATGGCGATGATGAGCTGTCTCAAACAGCTTTATCAAGAAGGCAAAAAAGCAGTCACCCAAGGCTGTGAAAACGATAAAATCGAATCTAAACCAAGTACACAACTTCATCCATAGCGAAAGCTGCATGGTATGCGATATCCTCGAGCACCAAGGACAGCACGAAAGGAAAACCTGCAAGCGCTGCACGGTATGCGCTCAGAAACGGAGGAATAGCAAATGATTACGAACAAGTACGGCATCCACACTTTTTCATTGAAATTACAATGCAAATATTCCGAAATCCAGAATATTATTGAACAAAATGAGTGTATTTGTACCGGTAAAGGGAAATTAGGTCTTTCACCGTATTACCAGATAACGCAGTTCAAGGACATTGGCGTTGAGATACAGCTTGGCCAGTCCGTTTCGCATCCGTGCTGGCTGATACTGATTATCAACCCGTCCTCCCTACTCACTGGTACATATAAACCGACCGCATTATTTCAGGCTGACAAAGAGTCTGTTCAGCAGGTAAAGCACCGCCTGCGGAATATCCTTGATAAAATCGGCGTTGACCGACGGCTCAAGGAGTTTAAGCTGTCACGGTGTGATTTGACCTACAATCTATATTACGAACATAGGGCTGATGTTCAAGATCGTATTGATATTTTCAAGAAATCCTTTCCTATCCCCCATTACAACACGGTTAAGTTCGGACAATACGCAAATTCCGATGAGCAATTCAAGGGAGCCAATAAGCATTCGTGGACGATTGAGAATAAGTCTAAAAGCTGTGCTTTCTCAGTTTATGATAAATCGTATGAGCTTGAGAAACGGCATCATATCGTTATTGATGATCGTATTCTCCGTCTGGAATTGCGGTTTGGTCGTTCGAAAATTACCAAGTTGACTGCGGCGAAAGATTGGGAAAGTCAGCTTGTTGAACTTGGCTCTCAGGTTGAAAAACAGCAGCATAAGTTTCTGCATCGGCTGCATATGATGCACTTTGACCCGGTTTCGCTTCCCAAGCTGCTGGCGTGCATCGATGCCTCCAAGTATCGCGAGAAGACCAAGAAAAAGCTGCGTCGTATCGCGAAAAAGGCGAACGACTGCGTTTCGCTCGCAGCCGTCCAGAAAGATTGCAGGATTAAAAAATCTGACCTTATTAAATTGTTGGGGAAGTTTGAGGAGATGGAGACAGGATGTATTTCATTCCAGTCATAAATCTATTTCTCATCAGTGCATGCAGGCAAATTTTCTCTTTTATCATCATTTATAATTTTCGTTCTAACGGCCTGTTGCAGGGTATTTGTGCCTGCTTAAACAGCAAGATTTGACGTTCAATCGCCAACATTAGAATAAGTATACATGAATTAAAGTGAAATGTGCTTTCACCCATGTCAAGGAGGTTTTACCATGTCGAACGATGAAATCCTAACCGTCAAACCAGCCGTGAAAGGTCGGCCGGGAGTGGAGAGTGCTGAAAGCGGGGATTGTGGAGTTTTTCGAGAAACAGATATGTTACTGACATATAAACATCCTAAGATGAATGCAAAATCTTGCATCAAATGCGATGTGTTATGCGCTCATATGAGCGAGAAAAACTCCATATGGCGTATATTCAGCCATACGGAGTTTTCCATATTAGAAGAGAGAGGTGGCTTAATAGGAATAAATTATTTAATATTGATTGCCTGTTCGGTTTCTTTGTCAAACAGATGAATTTTGTTCTTATCGATAGCAAGCGAAATATGGTCGCCGCTTTCCGCCTGCACGCGGGACGGTGCGCGCACGATAAGTTTCTGACCGCCGCATACAGCATGGATATAAATTTCCGCACCCATCATTTCTGCGATTTCAACTTCGGCCTCTACCGTGCTGTCCTCGCTCATTTCCAGGAATGCGCTTTCCGTATGGAAGTCCTCCGGACGGACGCCGAGAACCACCGTCTTTCCGGCGTATTCCGCCATCAGCTTGTCCGGGAACTTGCCCTGCGGCAGAGGGATGAGTTTGCCGGCAAAATTGACGCCGTAGCCTTCTTTTCCCTTTTCGATCGTGCAGTCGATGAAGTTCATCTGCGGAGAACCGATAAAGCCGGCTACAAACATATTGCAGGGCTTGTTGTAGAGGTTTGTCGGCGTATCGGCCTGCTGAATGATACCGCTCTTCATAACAACGATACGGTCGCCCATCGTCATCGCCTCGGTCTGGTCGTGCGTTACGTAGACAAAGGTCGTGCCCAGTCTTTTTATGCAGGCGGGCAATCTCCGCTCGCATCGAGGTACGCAGCTTGGCATCCAGGTTGGACAGCGGCTCGTCCAGCAGGAATACATCAGGGTCGCGCACCATAGCGCGTCCCAGTGCGACACGCTGACGCTGGCCGCCGGACAACGCCTTAGGCTTGCGGTTCAGCAGATGCTCCAGATCCAGAATTTTAGCTACTTCATGAACCTTCCGGTCGATTTCGTCCTTCGGCATCTTCTGAAGCGACAGTCCGAACGCCATATTCTTGTAAACCGTCATATGCGGATACAGCGCGTAGCTCTGGAAAACCATCGCAATATTGCGGTCCTTCGGCGCAACGTCATTGACGCGGCGCTCGCCGATATACATATCACCGTCCGTGATCTCCTCAAGACCTGCAATCATACGCAGCGTAGTCGATTTACCGCAGCCGGAAGGGCCGACCAGCACGACAAATTCCTTTGTCCGCGATTTCAAGATTAAGTTTCGGCACTACTTCAACGCCGCCGGGATATACCTTTCTAATATTCTGTAAAGAAATCTTTGCCATTCCTTGATTCCTCCTTATTCGTTTGCACTTACTTCAAACAGTCGTGCCGAGATATTCACCGGCAGCTCGACCGCAAGTTCGCCGCTTTCCTTGTGCCATGCGCAGCGGCACGCGGCATTCTGCGGATAGAGGCACTTTACACTTGCGTCTTTTCCGCGCAGATGCGAAATGGGAAGCAGACAGGTATCGTTTCCGCTGTCGCTGCGCCATACCGCAATATAGTTTTTGTTTCCGGCTTTCAGTCCGAGAGATACCCACGAATCCCCGTACGAGGACAGACCCAGTGGCCAGAACGGAACCGCCCGCCGAATATCCTGCCGGATGCTCTTGTAGCATGCAATGCCTTCCTTCACCAGCGCGAACCGAGCCGGGCTGAGATTGACCAGATGGCCACTTTGGTGAATGCGAAGCAGCATTGCGTTGACCATGTTGAAAATCGTTTCTTCTTCATCACCGTCGGTCAGCGGATAGGACCACACCGCAGCCTGCTCCGGGGTGACCGCCGCCGGTGCATTGGCGGCCAGAGTCGCGTACTGCCGGTAATCGGTCTGGTCGCTTGTGGACTGAAGGCTGTGCCGTGCCAGCATCGCATAGTCCGTCCGCATGCCGCCGCTTGAGCAGTTTTCTATGACGAGCTCCGGGTATTTTTCAAAAATATGATCGATCCATGCCAGATACGCCCGGTTATGCTCCAGCAGACCCTGACCCGTGCTGTCGGCCTGCTGATCGGTACCGGTGCCCGGCTCGATGTTGTAATCCATCTTGATATAGCCGACGCCGTATTCATTGACCATGCGGTCGATCACCCGCTCGGCATAGTCCCGAACCTCCGCATTGCGGAAATCGAGCTGATAGCGCCCCTTATCGCACACACGCCTGCCGTGCCGCATGAAGAACCAGCTGTCCGGAAGCTGCTTTGCCAGCGGACAGTTGACGCCCATGACTTCCAGCTCCAGCCATGCGCCTGGGATCATGCCCGCGTCGCGTATGGCATCCATGACCTCTTTGAAGCCGCCCGGGAAGCGCTTTTCCGAGGGGCGCCACTCACCGACGCCGTCCCACCATGCGCCGTCCGCATACCATCCGCAGTCTACGACAAAGTATTCGCATCCTGCTTCCCGCGCCTTCGGAATCATTTCCAGTTCCTTCTGCGTCGTGGGGTCACCGGACAGGCAGTTCATATAGTCATTGAAAATGACCGAGAGCTGCTCATTGTCACGATTCGGGCGGCGTATCCGCCGTCGGTATTCGGTCAGTGCAGCCATAGCGCGATCCATGCCTGCGGTTTCCACACCGATGCAGGCAGGAACCGAAACAAAGGTCTCGCCCGGCATCAGCTGCTTCCACCAGTGGTTATGCAGCTCATCCGGACCGCCAAGCTCCAGATAATACTGCCCTTCGTAGTCACTGATCTCCCAGTGCCACGAACCGTTATGTTCGATCTGCCAGTAAAGCGATACGCCGGCTTCCGTATCCTCGAGATACGCCATCGGAAGATACTCCTTGGTAGACCAGTTGCCCGTATTGCTCACCGAAAAGACCTGCGTCGATTCGGCTTCCGGATCGGAACCGGCCGTGAAGGTCAAGCCCAGATCGGAAAAGCTGTATCTGTTCCAGTGCATTTCCCGTTTCCACGAGTGGTGCGGAACGCTGAGGCGCAGCTTGCGATCCGGTCGAATCAGGCCCTCTTTGCCGAGTCCCATCAGACAGAACGAGGAGAGCGCTTCCAGCCCCTGCGCTTCAGTCCCGCAGTTGGTTACCTCGGTCCAGCTGCGGACGACCGGAATGCCGTCATAAAACTGATAATGCATGGTCAGATGCAGTCCGGTTTCCTCGTGAACGGTCTCCCATTCCAGCTTGCGGCCGGTGTCATTCCGGCTGTCGCGGAAATCCAGATACTTCATTTCATATCCGGGCGAGGTCTCTACGATTTTCGCACCATGCCAGTTGCTGGGGCGATTGCGTCCGGTCACCTGTATCTCGGAGGGGAAATACAGGTCCTTTTCTCCCCCTGCCGGACGAGTGTGTTCTCGTCTATCGGAAGGGCGGAGAAATGCACCAGCCGGACCTTATCGCGGCGCACCTCAAAGACCATATGGATACCGTTTTCGTTGATTGCGATACGCTTCATGGCAAACCTCCATCAGCCCTTGACCGAACCGCTCATCAGACCGGCAAGGAAGTATTTCTGAAGGAACAGGAAAATGATCGTGACCGGCAGGACCGAAATGACGGATGCCGCCATCAGGCCGCCCCAGTCTACCAGGTTCGCGCCTTTGAAAAGCATGATAGCCGGCGTCAGCGTGCGCAGCTTATCGGACGAAATCAGAACGTAGCCGAACATGAACTCATTCCACGCATTGATGAACGCATACAGACCGGTCGAAATCAGACTGGGAATCGAAACCGGAAGAATGACGCGGATCAGCGTCTTTGCTTTGGAGCAGCCGTCGATCTCGGCGGCTTCTTCCAGGTCGATCGGTACCGTGTCAAAAAAGCTGCTCATCATAAAGGTGCAGAGCGGAATGACGAACGTGGTGTATGCCAGCACCAGAGAAATGTGCGTCTCCAGCATATGCATCTGCTGCATGATCATATACAGAGGTACCAGAAGAAGAACGCCCGGAATCATCTGCGACAGCATCATCATGAAGTTCGAAGTCTTCACGATGCGCTTGCGGTAGTAACGGCTCAGCGCATAGCCGGCCAGCACCGCAATGATCATGGAGATGAGCGTTGCGGCGAGGGAAACGACAAAGCTGTTCTTAATATAGGTAAGAAAGCCGTTATCGACCAGCACGCGACGGAAGTTATCGATCGTTGGATTGTCGATCAGCAGCGAAGGAACTGCCGAACGGATCTCATCCTTCGGTTTCAATGCAGAAATCAGCATCCAGAAGAATGGGAAAACACAGATGACCGCCAGAATGCTGATCAGAATGTAGGTAACGGCGGAAACAGCCGCCCTTGTTTTTTTACTGCCCATTTTTTCCGCCCCTTTCTCAGCCTGCCTGGCTGTTGATTTTTTCTCGTTTGCGGTAATAGAATACGAACAGGATCGTCATGACCGTAAACATCATGGTAGACAGCGCGGACGCTGCGCCGACATTGAACTTTTTTCATCGAATAACGATAGATCATGATCGGCAGCGTTTCGGTAGCGTAGTTCGGGCCGCCCTCTGTCATGACCCAGATAAAGTCGAAGTTGATCGCGGTCCAGATGACATGGATGAATACGATGACCAGCGATACCGACTTCAGCTGCGGCAGCGTAATGCGGAAGAAGCGGGTGAACATGCCCGCGCCGTCGATCGCCGCTGCCTCCGACAGGTCGCCGGGAATCGACTGCATCGCAGCCAGGAAAGAAATCGTGTAGTACGGGAAGCTGCGCCAGATATTTACGAAAATAACTGTCGCCATAGCAAATCTGGCGTCACCGAGGAAGTTTATCGGAGCCTGGACGATATGCAGATGAGTCAACAGGTAGTTTACAATGCCGAAATCTGTATTGAGCATCCAGTCCCATGTCATGCCTGCAACGATGATCGGAACCAGCCAGGGAATAAAGACGCAGGTTCGGAAAATTGCGCGACCCTTGAATTTCTGATTCAGTAGAACAGCTGCCAGCATGCCGACGATATACTCACCGGCTACCGAGCACACTGTCCAGATTACGGTGTTTTTCGCATCATTCCAGAAGTGTTCATCATTGAGAATTGTCTTGAAGTTATCCAGACCTGCAAATCCGGAAACATTGGGCTTTATCAGGTTTACCTGAGAAAACGCATCATGGATTACCTTGCCCAGCGGATAGGCAATCATTACCGCCAGAAACAGCAGAGCGGGCGCCAGCATGATCCAGGCTGTCCGGTTGTCTCTTTGGTCGCGTGTTAAGTATTTTTTCTTCTTTTCCGGCATATTTCTCCACCTTTCTCCAGGATTAAGAGTATGCATACCGGAACGGCTTCCGCTCCGGTATGCACCATTTTCTTTTTACGAAGCGCTCAGCTCGCCGGACTCTTCCAGAGAAGTGTTGACTGCATCGGCCAGCCACTCTGCTGCTGCCTGCGGCGTCATGCCCTCCTGAAGAACCTTAGCGATGGAATCGATCATAGCCTGAGAAATGCTGCCCAGCGTTACCGGCGGGAATGCAACGCCGTTATCGGACAGAGCCTGGAAGTCCTCGGTCCACTTGCCCGGAACGGTTACATCGGAACGCGGAGATGCGCTGGAGTAAACGTCCTGCTGCCATTCCTTGCCGCATACGTAGGTCGCAAAGTCGAATGCTGCGTCGTTGTTCTTGCTGGTGTTGAACAGGAACAGCGGCTTCAGCTCCATGTAGGTTGCCGGCGTGCCGCCTTCCGGTACCGGAATCGGCTCTACGGTAACATCGGACATCACTTCCGGATTGGCGTCCTCTTTTTCCTGGAGCCAGTTGCCGGTTACGTAGCTGGCGGAGAAGCCGTTGACGAAGTTGTCGTCGGTCTCTTCATAGCCGAAGCTCTTGGAGTTCGGATCGACAACGCCGCTGTCGATGCAGTCCTTATAGAACTGGAACACGTCTGCCGCTGCGGCCAGCTGGTCTGCATTATCCTTCCAGGTATTCTTGTACATGCCGTCATCCTGCAGCGAGCAGATCTCAAGGCCCTTCTGCGCCAGATAAACGATCATTTCCTGCGGAGCACGCACGCCCGTGCAGGCCAGCGCATACGGATAGGTGCCGGTCTTATCCTTGAAATCCGTCATGGAAAGCACATCGTCCCAGGTAGCCGGTACGGACGCGCCGCCCTTTTCCATGATATTCTCGTGGCACAGATAAGCGCGAACCGTCATTTCGTACGGCACACCGATGATCTCATCGCCGATGGACATACCCTTCATGACCGCGTCGCTCAGTACGGAAGCGTCGTCCCAGTTTGCGTAGCGGTCGGACAGGTCCTCCAGAATGCCCATGCTGTGGAATTCGCCGGTCCACTCGGGCAGGCCCCACGCAACGTCCGGCGTATTGCCACCCGCAGCCGCGGAGAGGATCTTGTCATGCAGCATGTCATAGGAGAACTCGGTATAGTTGACCTTGACGCCGGTCTGCTCCTCATACTGTGCTACCAGCTTCTTTACGTTTTCGCGCTGCGAATCCGACAGGTTGGACGACCAGACCTCAAGCGTCGTGCTGCCGTCTGCGCTGCTGCCGCCGTTAGAAGACGAACCGCCGCATGCCGCCAGCGAAAGTGCCATGCTGGCTGTCAGCACGCCTGCCAGAGCTCTTTTCCACATTTTTCTCATTTTTCATACCTCTTTCTCTGTTTTGTCCTGTTATCTCTTCCACTCTACTTCTCTGCTGCTTATTCCGCCCTCCTTATGCGCTGCCGTCCAGCAGGCGACGGCGTTTTTATTTTCAGGCCTTCTGACCGTAATAAGCGTTTTTGCCGTGCTTGCGCAGATAATGCTTGTCCAGCAGCTCCTGCTGCATCGGCTGCACGGTATTGTTGGAAACCAGCAGGTCCTGCCATGCCATCAGCGCACATTCCTCCAGCACAACGACATTTTCTACCGCCTTTTTCGGCGTCGCGCCCCAGGTGAACGGGCCATGGCTGTGAACGATGACCGCCGGGACCTGATTCGGGTTTTTATCGCGGAAGGTCTCGACAATCACCTTGCCGGTCTCCTTCTCGTACTCGCCCGCGATCTCTGCCGGCGTCATTGCGCGCGTGCAGGGGACCGCACCGTAGAAATAGTCGCCATGCGTCGTGCCGAGCGCCGGAATCGGCATGCCGGCCTGCGCAAAGGTCGTTGCCCAGCGGGAATGCGTATGTACGACGCCGCCGATATCTGGGAAGGAGCGATACAGTTCGATGTGCGTCGGGGTATCCGAGGACGGGCGAAGCGAACCTTCGACAACCGTTCCGTTCAGATCAACCACGACCATATCATCCGCCGTCATGTCCTCATATTCCACACCCGACGGCTTGATAACGATCAGGCCCTTTTTCCCGGTCGATACCGGATACATTACCCCAGGTAAATGTGATGAGCTTGTGCTTTGGGAGCAGGAGATTGGCTTCCAGCACCTCTTGCTTGAGCTGTTCCAGCATAGCGTCTCTCCCCTCCTTATTTCAGCTTCCATGCCAGATCGGACACGAGCAGCTGCTGCTTGAGTGCCGAAATGGTGGTATCCTTCGTAATATGAACAAATTCAATGCCCATGATCTCTGCCCAGTCTTCCATCTGCTCAGCGGTAACGGCATAGGAGAGCACCGTATGATGCGCGCCGCCTGCCATGATCCATGCGTGGATACCGGTTTTCAGATCCGGCATACCCTTCCACATAACGCGGGCTACCGGCAGATTGGGCATTTCGTAAATCGGCTTGATGCATTCAATATCCTGTACAATCATGCGGAGACGGCCGCCCATATCGATCAGCGAAACGACAATGGCGTTGCCCGGATGTCCCTCAAAGACCAGACGTGCTGGTGCAGCCTTGCCGCCGATACCCAGCGGATGTACCTCGATGCGCGGCTTTTCCGCCGCAACAGACGGGCAGACCTCCAGCATATGCGCACCGAGCGAAAGCTCCTTGCCCGGCTCAAGGTCGTAGGTATAATCCTCCATGAAGGCCGTTCCGCCCGGGACGCCCTCGCTCATCTGTTTCATGATGTGCGTCAGCGCGGATACCTTCCAGTCGCCCTCGCCGCCGTAGCCGTAACCCTTTGCCATCAGGTCCTGCGAAGCGATGCCGGGAAGCTGTTCCATGCCCCAGAGATCCTCAAAGGTATTGGTATATGCGCCGCAGCCGTGCTCATCCAGCATTTTCTGAATGGCGATCTCCTCGCGCGCCTGGTAGCGGACGGTTTCCATGTCATCGGTCGCGAACTCGTAATTCTGCTGATATTCCTTCATCAGGCTGTCGATTTCCTGCTCACTTACCTGATTCATCACTTCAACAAGATCGCCGACTGCATAGGTATTCACCTGCCAGCCGAGCTTCATCTGTACTTCGACCTTATCGCCTTCGGTCACCGCGACCTGACGCATATTATCGCCAAAGCGCATGACCTTCAGCTCGCGGCTTACGGCCGCGCCTACTGCGGCACGCATCCAGCTACCGATTTTTTCCCTGTACATCTGCATCTTCCCAGTATCCTGCAACGATCTTGCGCGGCAGACGCATGCGCGCTGCGATGAAGCCGTGTTCGCGGTCGCCGTGCGCTGACTGGTTCAGGTTCATGAAATCCATGTCGATGCCTTCGTTCGGAATGTTGCGGTTGAACTGCGTTGCGAAGTGGCAGTACGGCTTCTGGAGCACCGACAGTCCGCCGATCCACATCTTAGAGGGCGAAAACGTGTGCATCCAGACGATCACGCCCGCGCAGCGGCTGTCGGCGTTTGCCGCTCGCATTACCTCCGTGATTTCATCCGGAGTCTTTGCTACCGGCTTCAATACCAGCGAGCAGGGAAGCCTGCCCGACCGGTTCATTCCCTCCGTCATGATCTGCGCGTGTTCCTTTACCTGACGGAGCGTTTCTTCACCGTATAAATGCTGAGAGCCTACAATCAACCAAAATTCATAATCCTTCAGTGCCATGCGGTATCTTCCTCTCTGTTTTTCCCTGCGTTTTCATACCGCCTGTATTGCGGTTTCCTCAACAGCCAGAAGTCCCTGATATGCGTGCATATAAGCGGTAAATCCGGCAATGTCCGCGGGAGCCGGATCCTTTTCGATGATCGGCATATCCGTAAAGACGTTCTGTTCCATGTACTGCGCCAGTGTCATTCCCTCTCCGCTCAGCATATATTCCGCCAGCAGCGCGATACCCCACGCGCCTCCCTCGCCGGCGTTTTCCATAACCGATACAGGAACACCTATCGCAGCAGCCATGATTTTCTGCCCCGCCTCCGGTGTCTTGAACAAACCGCCGTGGCCCATCAGCCGATCCAGCTTGACGGATTCTCCTTCGGTCAGCAGCTCCATTCCTATTTTAAGGGTTGCCACAGCAGAATACAACTGTGCGCGCATAAAGTTTCCGAGCGTCAGGCGGCTTTCCGGACGGCGTACCAGAAGAGGCCGTCCCTCCTCCATGTCAACGACCGGCTCACCCGACAGATAGTTGCAGCACAGAAGGCCGCCGCCGTCTTTTTCTCCCTCCGCCGCTTTGATATAGCAGCGAATAAAGTCTGTCATCACTCAGATCGCTTCCGATGCAGTGTGCGAACTCCTGAAGCATGCCTGCCCATGCGTTGATCTCCGAGGTGCAGTTGTTGCAGTGCACCATGGCAACCGGCTTGCCGTCCGGCGTCGTCACCATGTCAATCTCCGGATATACCCGACTGAGCGGGCGCTCCAGCACGACCATTGCGAAAATGGAGGTGCCTGCCGATACATTGCCGGTACGCTCAGCGACCGAGTTTGTCGCGACCATGCCGGTTCCGGCGTCGCCTTCCGGCGGACAGAACGGCGTACCGGGCTGCAACTCGCCGGTCGGATCCAGCAGCTGTGCACCCTCCGGTGTCAGCCGGCCGGCCTGTACGCCCGCGGGCAGGACCCGTGGAAGAATGTCCAGCAGCTTCCATCTGAAATGATGCCCGGCAACCAGCCGGTCAAAGCGGTCCACCATATCGGCGTCGTAGGTCATTGCGGCGCTGTCGATCGGGAACATGCCAGACGCCTCGCCGACGCCAAGAACGCGTTCTCCGGTCAGCTGCCAATGTACGTATCCTGCCAGCGTTGTCAGGTAATCTATGGAGGAAACATGCGCTTCCTCGTTCAGAATCGCCTGATACAGGTGCGCGATGCTCCAGCGCTGCGGAATATTAAACGAAAACTGTTTGGTCAGCAGGTCGGCCGCCCGGTCGGTAATGGTGTTTCTCCATGTACGGAATGGAACCAACTGATTGCCGTCGCGGTCAAATGCCAGATAGCCGTGCATCATGCCGCTGAAGCCGATTGCATCCAGAACGGTGATCGGACTGCCGTACCGCATCCGGTACCGATCCGCCATATCGCGATAGCACGCCTGCAGGCCGTTCCATACCTGCTCCAGCGGATAGGTCCAGATGCCGTTGACCAGCTGATTTTCCCATGTATGACTTCCTGTTGCAAGGACCGCACCATGTCCGTCGGTCAAGACGGCCTTGATTCGTGTAGAACCGAATTCAATGCCCAGCACCTTGCGCTGCGGCGCAGGCTGTACATTGAATTGTTCCGTCATGCTCATTTGTACGCACCTTCTTTTTGCTGCACTCACCTATATGTAAGTATCTTTTGTATTTTTATTGTAACAATTGTACGTACAAAAAGCAAGACGGGAAAATGCACTGAATTTTCCCGTCTTTTTTATTCATATTATCCAAAAAGGTATTATTTCAGGCAGCGTACAGAACCGCGTTCAACAATATTAGGCTTGATTTTAATATGTTCTCTATGCTCCGGATCTTCCAGACAGCGCATCAATACATTTGCGGCAGTTTCTCCGATATCCGCTGCCGGATAGGTCACAGTCGTCAGATTGTACAGCTGCGAGCCGGCGAACGGCGAATTATCGAAGCCGACAACCGACAGATCGTCCGGAACGCGCTTTCCGGCGCACCGCAGCACATCGATCAGCTTTGCGGCGATTTCGTCATTATAACATACCACCGCTGTGCTGTCCGCCAGACGCTTGAGGATCATTTCATCCATAGAGCCCTCGAACAGATAGCGGACATCCTCTGTCGTGTACCACAGAATGCAGTCATCCTTGATGTGCCCGTTATTCTTCTGCATTCCCTTTACAACGCCCTCGTAGCGTTTTACGCCCTGAATATCATCGGATTTGAAAATCCCGCCGATCTGCGTATGCCCCTGGTCAATCAGATGCTGCGTGAGCAGCTCGCCCGACTGTACATCATCCATCAGTACGTAGCTGTCGTTTGCGCCGTCATAGCAGCCGTTGATAAACACCATGGGGATGCCTGCATCGCGAAAACTTTGCAGAATACCTTCGTTCGGCATAGGGAGAGCCGTTTTGGTGCCCTCGATGATCAGTCCGTCCACACCGTCCGCCAGCAGCTTCTGCAACGCCGTCGCTTCGTCCAGCGTTTTATTGTGCGTAAGTCCCAGCGTAAACAGATAGTCATGACGGCTCAGCACCCGCTCGATGCCATTGATGATGCCGGGAAAAATATAATCGTCTAGATACGTGGTCAGCACACCGACTCTGCGGGTGCGGGATTCGCTGCGGTTCACCCGGCCGGCATTCTGCTGACATACGAACGTGCCGCGCCCCGGCGTCCGCTTCAGCAGGCCCTCCTGCTCCAGGCCGCTGATCGCCTGCCGTATCGTCTGCCGGCTATATCCAAACTGCTCAGCAAGCTCCAGTTCCGTCGGAATCTGCTGATTCGCAGTGTATTCTCCGCTATTTATTTGGTCCCTCAGCCATTGCTGTAACAGCTGATATTTGGGCTGTGCCATACCTCATTCTCCTTGATTTGTCATTATCATTATTACATCTCCTATTATAACGTATGTTTTCATTTTTGTAAATAAAATGTACGTACATTTTTGCATATCTATTTTCTGTCAGGGTCGCCGCTCAGCCGGAGCCGGTTCTGCAGCCGCCACGTTCTGGGCGGCACCTGCATTCTGTTCTTAAACGCTTTATTGAATTGCAGCGCGCCTTCATAGCCAACCTGCTGCGCAATCTGATAAATCGGCATGGTGTTGACCAGCAGCTCTTTGGCCTTACCCATTCGATAATTGATCAAATATTCCTGCAATGTGACATGCAGCGTGCTGCGAAACAGCCTTGCCAGATGGCTTCGGGTGACATTGCAGAAACCGGCAATTTCATCCAGCGAGCGAATATCCGCATAGCGCGATTCGATATAGCGCATCGCCTCCGCAATGTAGACATTGGCGATATTGATATCCGTCGTAACGTTTTTTGACTGTACTGCGGTATTTTCCATCAGTCCGTCAAAGAAAAGATGCAGTTGCCCGATAATGAACGCTTTTGAGGCATCGGGGTGGCCGAGTATCTGACGAAGCGGCTCCCGGACGCGGGAAGATACCGCATGCGCATAGCTTTGGGGGTAAAAAACCGGATTATTCCGCGTCAGGCCGCACGCACGGAGATACGACGGTACGCTCAGGCCGGTGAATACGATCCAGATATAATGCCATGGGTCGTTCTCATCAGCACGGTACATATGCGCGGTATGCGGCTCTATCAGAAAACCTTCTCCCGCCTTGACTTCAATCGTTTCGGAGAGAATATTCTGTCCTTTTTCGCCGGAGGGCTGAAGCATAACCACACCTTTTCCCGATACAACGTAATGAAAAATGTATTCATTACGAATATTCGGGCCAAAGGCATACAGCGGCGAACACTGCTGATCGCCGATTTCCAGCAGCGCTAGATCCTGGCAGGTGTTGAAATTAAAAAGATATACTACCATGTCGGTCCGTCCCTTCCGAGCTGACTTTATCAAACATATCTAATAAAATTTTATAAATTTTATCGCAGAAAAATATTTTTTGCTTTTTTAAGTCATTTGATACTTTTTATAATAGTGCTATAATCCAATTTGTCAAGACAAACCAGTCGGATTTGATCATACAATTTCAGATTTACATGATTTATGAAAGAAGGGTAATTATGGACAAGAACTTGTTTGCTGTCAATCCGCCGATGGGCTGGAACAGCTGGGACTGCGGTGCCTCCGTTACGGAAGAGGACCTCATCCGTAACGCGGATTATATGGCAGAGCATCTGAAGCCCTATGGCTGGGAATACGTTGTATGCGATATTCAGTGGTCGGAGCCGACCGCAGATTCTACCGCCTATCACGCCTTTGCTGAGCTCTGCATGGACGAATACGGCCGTCTGATGCCCTCCCCAAATCGTTTTCCCTCCGCCGCAGACGGAAAAGGCTTCAAACCGATTGCTGACTACATTCACAGCAAGGGACTGAAATTTGGCATTCATATCATGCGCGGCATTCCGCGTCAGGCGGTTGTAAAGAACGTACCCATCAAGGGTACCGATGTTCATGCGCGTGATATTGCTCACACGGCTTCTATCTGCGCCTGGAACTCGGATATGTACGGTCTTAATCCCGTTGCCGTCGGCGCACAGGCCTATTACGACTCTCTGTTCGAGCTGTACGCTTCGTGGGGCGTCGATTTCGTCAAGGTAGATGACATCTGCGTGGTTTACCGCCGTATCAATCAGGATTACGACTATTCCGGCAGAGAAGAAATCGAAATGATCGCCGCAGCAATTCAGCATTGCGGCCGCGATATTGTGCTGAGTCTTTCTCCCGGACCGGCCATGGTGGAACAGGCGGACCACCTGCGCAAATACGCCAATATGTGGCGCATTACCAACGATTTCTGGGACCGCTGGGAAGATATTACTGAAATGTTCATGCGCTGCCGCAACTGGAGTCCTTACGTATCGAACGGCTGCTTCCCGGATTGCGATATGCTTCCGGTCGGCCATATCTCCATTCGCGGCTGCGAGCACGGCGTTTTCGAGCGCAACACGCTTCTGACCCGCCCTGAGCAGCGCACCATGCTGACGCTGTGGTCGATTTTCCGTTCGCCGCTTATGCTTGGCTGCGAGCTGACCGATCTGGATGAATGGACGCTCGGCCTGATTACCAACCCGGAAGTGCTGGCACTGCTGAAGGACAGCCGGAACGCCCGCGAAATTCTGAATGTCTGCGACACGATTGCATGGCAGGCTGAAGATGAGCAGGGTAACACCTACCTTGCCGTATTCAATCTCGGCAATCTTCCGGCAAAGCGCGAGATCACGCTGGACAAGCTCGGTCTGTCCGGTGAATACACGGTTCACGACCTCTGGGGCGACCAGCCCGATGCTGTCGTTTCCTCCGGCATTGTATGCTCGATCGATACGCACGGCGCTGTTCTGTTTAAGCTCACGACAAAATCCTAATTCTCCTTTTCTTCAAAAACACCACCCGCAAGGGTGGTGTTTTTTTGTTCTGATCAAAATCGTCTTATTCCAATTCGCTCAGCAGCATATTCAGTTCAGATATGACATCATCCGCCGCACGGTCTGCCAGTCGAAGAACGCACGGATTGCCTGTTTTCATCGCATAGGACAGTCCCGCCTGCCGAAGCAGCTCCACATCATTTTCGTTATCCCCGAAAGCCATCGTTTCTTCTCGATTTATATGAAGATGGCGCTGCAAAACCGCAAGCGCTGTGCCTTTATCGCAGTCCTGCGGCAGCAGGTCCACCCACGCCATACCGGAAACCACAGGCCGCATCGCCCCTCCCGCAGCCTGCGCGATACGCAGACGGTATTCTTCGGTGGCGCCGTCCGGGAAATACGCCGCAATTTTCAGAAACGGCTCCGGCACCGCCGTCAGATCCTCTACAACCGCTACATCATTCCCCACAAAATATCGCATATGGTCCGCGTAAGCCGGGTCCCTTTGGCTGAACATAGCACTGCATGACTCCGCTCAGCAGCGGTTCGCAGCCCTCCATCTCCAGCATGCAGCGCAGAATCTTCGTGCCGAGCGCCCGGTCGATCACCTGCTTATACAGCACACTGCCGTCGCTGATGACCAGACTGCCGTTTTCGCAGATATAGTCGATTTTGTCCGCGACAGGGGCAAACAGCCGCCGCAGATTGGTATACTGTCTGCCGCTCGCCGCCGCAAAACGAATTCCGTGCTGTTCCAGCCGTTCAATAACGTCAAACAGCGCCGGGTCTAATCGGGTCTGTCCGCCTTGCAGCAGCGTCCCGTCAATATCACTTGCGATTAAATGAATCATATGACTAAATCCCCTTATATTATAAAAGAGCTCGAGATTGCGAACGCCATAGTAGTTTTAGACTTCCGCGTGACAGCGTACTTCCAACGCTCGTAATCAATTCACAATACAACCTATCTCAAATCAAAACGCCTAGACCATTACAGCTATGTGCATATCCGATTGATCCTCTATCCCATGCAGATACAGCATATCATAATAAGAAACAAAAGTCACTTATCTATATTCAAAATTCAAATTTTGACTGTAGACATTACTCTTGAACAGCAGAGCTTGTACTGTCCGTTTTTCCAATCAGATAAAATATATATTATATTCATGAGGGCCACAGGGTAATTCCCTGTGGCCTATTTTTGTTTGAAAGGAGAAGAAACATGTTCGAAAATCAAAAATTCCTGACACGTGGCGTGGAGAATGAAATCCCATCGTGGCTGATCAACCTCATGTGGCACATGGTTTTGACGATGGAAGTGCCGAGAAAGGATTACCTGCAAGTGTTTATCCTTACCAAAACGCCAACCGGTCAGCACATCGTCCATAAGCAGGAGCAGCCGCCGTACCGCTACGAGCTTGATGTGCCGTGTGATGATGCCGTAAACGCGAAGGTGTTCGTCATCGACGATTTGACGCATTCTACTATGCTGCTTGCCGAAGAGTATTAAGTTTTACCAAACGAAATGGAGGAACAGACAATGAGCGAAACGAGAATTTGTGCAAACTGCGGTGCAGAATACCCAATTGAAGACATGTATCAAGCGGAAGGCGACTGGCTCTGCGAGGATTGTGCCGACCGCCTGACCGTAATCTGTGACCACTGTGCCGAGCGGGTCTACGAGGAGAACGCCGTCGAGGACGATACCCACACACTCTGCGACCACTGCTTTGATGAATACTACGTCCGCTGTGAAGGACTGCAACCGTATTATTTATCGTGACCGCGCGTATTGGGATAATGACGACAACGCCTACTGCGCATCCTGCTGGGATGAGCATTGTAACATTATACACGAGTACAATTACACACCGGATCTTGTGTTTCATGGCAAGGGCCTGCGGCATTTCGGCGTGGAGCTCGAAATCGATGACGGCGGCACGGTAAACAGCAACGCGCAGAAGCTGCTTGATATTGCGAACAAGGATGCCGAGAACCTGTACATCAAGACAGACGGTAGTCTGGATGAAGGACTTGAGTCAGTCACTCACCCGATGACGCTCGAATATCAGCTGAACGAAATGCCGTGGGCGGAAGTCCTCCGCAAGGCGCAGAGCATGGGTTATCTCAGCCATGCGGCAGGAACTTGCGGCTTGCACGTTCACATCTCCCGCTTGGCATTCGGCTGTACTTATGAACAGCAGGAAGCCGCGATTGCCCACCTGCTGTACTTTGTAGAGAAATTCTGGGCGGAGCTGCTGCGGTTCAGCCGCCGCACACAGTCCCAGATGAACCGCTGGGCGGCTCGGATACGGCATCCGTCTTACGCCGTCCGAGCAGATGAACCATGCGAAAAATTCCTGCGCGGGGCGATATACTGCGGTCAATCTCACGAATGCAGATACGGTTGAAATCCGTATGTTCCGCGGCACTTTGAAACTCAATACTTTGAAAGCCACCTTGCAGATGGTAAATCATCTGGTCGAGGTGGCTATTTCCATGTCGGACACCGCTGTACAGGAGCTTAGCTGGTTTGATTTTCTGGATGACATCACCGAGCCAGAACTTATCCAGTATCTCAAAGAACGACGACTTTACGTAAATGAACCTATTACCGCGAGCGAGGAGGCTTAAAATATGTGCAGCTTATTCGGTTTAATTGATTTCAAAGAGTGCTTGAGCACTCACACAAAGAACAAAATATTGAATACGCTGGCTCGCGAATGTCAGGTGCGCGGCACGGATGCGACCGGTATTGCGTACAATTTCAACGACCGCCTGCGTATCTACAAGCGTCCGATTCCCGCTCGGAAGATGAAAATCCACATCCCGCACGGCGTCCATGTCGTCATGGGGCACACCCGCATGACGACTCAGGGTAACGCGCAGTTTAACCAGAACAATCATCCGTTTCTCGGTAAAGCTGACGGAAACAGCTTTGCGCTCGCGCATAATGGCGTACTTTGGAATGACAAAGAACTCCGGATGGAGGAAACCCTTCCGCTGACAAGCGTGGAAACAGACAGCTATGTTGCCGTTCAGCTCCTTGAACAGCAGAAAGCCCTCGACTTTGACAGCCTGCAAGCTATGGCTGAAGCGGTCGAGGGCTCTTTCGTCTTTACAGTGTTGGACAAGGATAACTCCATCTGGTTCGTTATCGGAGATAACCCGCTGTGCATGATGTTCTATGATGGCTTTATAATTTACGCCTCGACGCAGGAAATCCTCTGCAAGGCCATCAAAAAGCTGCGGCTGAAAGCGCCCACCGATATTCTGGAGCCAAAGGAGGGCGAGATTTTGAGAATCGACCGAGCAGGCCGTATCACTACCGGGGCATTTGCGCCGAGAACCAGCTATGAGCATTGGTGGCGGCATTATTCTCCATATTACCGCGACTTCTGCGTAGATGCACACGTGAACTACGATGACTTATTCAGCGTTGCAAAAGCCTTCGGTGTCTCTGCTGATGAGGTGCAGGCACTCTTGGATTACGGCTGTTCCGAGGAGGAAATCGAGGAAATGCTGTACGATCCTACTCTGTTGCACGAAATGACCGGAGAATTACTCTACGCGTATTAATGAAAGGAGATGTTGCTTATGATTCCATTAGGCCCAATCTTTCAGGCCGTCGGCGCTGTAGTTGATCTCATCATCGAAGCCGTCGAGAACTTTTCTGACAACTGAAACGAGGTGAAAAGATGAACGCAGGAAAAGTTATTCTCGGCGTGCTGACCGTTATCGGCCTGCTCGCCGATCTTATCGACGATGACTAAGTATCCAACAAGGTCTACCTTTTCGGACAGTGTAAATCCGCAGCAAAAATCTGTCCGAAAAGGTCCGTCTGTAATAAACGGAAGTGTCCGGAAAGCGTAAGACCTTTCCGGACACTTTTGTTATTCTATACAACGCAAATTTCCAAATCAACTTGCTAATTTTTGAAATATCAAACCAGTGTCTTAATCCAGAGACTGCGCGGTGGAATACACTTCGTATTTTGAAAACACGATATCACTGCTTTCTGTTATGGCGAGCAATCGCTTCACGAAGCAACTCATCCATTGTTGCTTTACCGGAGTCCAGTCGGTGCAATGCAGTCCTCGTTTTAGAGGGAATCTGCATACCCTCCGCAGCAAAAGTACCGTGCAGACACCGGAGTTTCTGTTCAGCTGTAAGTGTAGGTTTCATTCCATTTCACCTACCTGTCTCAGTAAAGTTATTTTATCACAATAAATATGAAATCACAACGATGAGCAAAATGCACAAAACATTCTACTACGCTCGCGTTTCCACGCGCGAGCAAAATCTTGATCGTCAGCTCGAGGCCTTTCGCGCGCTCGGCGCAGATGATCGAGAAATCATCACGGATAAGGAGTCCGGCAAAAACCTTGACCGTCCCGGCTATCAGGCGCTCAAGTCTGCTATGCTGCGCTCCGGCGATACGCTTGTCGTAAAGTCGCTCGACCGGCTCAGCCGCAGCAAGGCCGACATTCACAGCGAACTGCAATGGTTCAAGCAGAACAACATCCATCTCAAGATGATCGACCTTCCGACCACCATGATGGATCTGCCGCCGGGGCAGGAATGGGTATTCGAGATGGTCAACAACATTTTGATTGAAGTCCTCGGCACGATCGCCGAACAGGAGCGCTTGACCATCCATCAGCGGCGGCAGCGCGGGGCATCGATGCCGCGAAACCAAAGGCAAACACCTCGGGCGGCCTTCCACTTCCCTGCCGGACAACTGGGAGGAAGTCCTTGCACTCTGGCAAGTAGCCGGCAAAATCACCGCACGAGAGGCCATGCGGCGAACCGGGATGAAGCGAACAATGTTTTATCAGCTTGCCCGTAAATAAAGTGTGTATCCATTCCGCGCTGTAACTGCATCGCAGAAAATCGAGGATTCCAGTATCCTGTAAATGCATTATCAGAGGAGGTTCCTATCATGAAAACAAATATCGTCGTCAGCGCAGTGCGCGTAAACGGATACTGGTATCTCCGCGTCAAGTATGACGAGAATAACTGCCGTGTCCGTTATCAGCAAAGCACCGGTCTGAAAATCGATCAGTCCTACAGAAAGGTCGAGCAGGCTCGCCGCCGTGTTCTGGCCGAGCTTTACGAAATCAACCGCATGGACGAGCAGTGCGAAAAGTGGGACATCTCGCCGGAGCTGCGCTATCAGCCGGTATCCGAATGGCTGAAGCGCTGGCTTGACGATTGCCGCGAGTCGATTGCGGAAAGCACCCTTGTACGCTATACCGCTGTTGTTCGTCACGCCTGCCAGGTTCTTTTCGCCTATGGCAAAAGGGCACCGCGTCACAGCTGCTGCATGTACGGCACTTTAATGCCAGACCGCGTTTACCTCCGTCCATGATGAATCCGGGCGCTGCCGCATGATATGCAGCGACAAGCTGAAAACCCAGTCCAGCTGCCGTTCCTTTCCATTCCATCCGGAGGTGGGAGAACAGCTGCATTTGCGTCAGCGCTCAGCCACGCAGGCCGTCCGGTCCGGTAATGACAGCACGCTACGGACTTCCGCTCCATCCGAGCGTTTGGGGTGCGCAGTTCCGGCAGTTCTTGAAGGAACATGACCTGCGGCACATTCGCTTTCACGATCTGCGCCACACCTGCGCAACCAGTCTGGCACAGCGAGGCTGCGAAACGACGGATATTCAGGCTTATATGGGGCATTCCAATCCGATCACCACATCTCGCTACATACATCCGGAGATCAGCGAGAACGCCCGCAGCCTGCAGCGGCTCGAGCAGGCACTTGCGTGTGTCAGCTGATTGGCAGCGGCTGCGCACAGCCAAAGATGGCGGTCTCGGCAAGCAGATTGCATTCCTGCTCAAAGGTCATGGTTTCCGATTGCAGGAACAGCGGCACGGCCAGCCGCCCAGCCAGCGCAGCTATATGGTTGACAACTTGCCCAGTCAGCGCACCGTCATATCGGACAATGACTGCATCCGCACCGTCCTGCGCCAACCAGAAGCTGATGACATTGAGCGCGTTCAGTGTCGCCGGTTTACTGTCCCGACACTCCACCTCGCCGATCATGGCGAAATCGTTACCGCATTCCGCTCCGATACTCCGAATTGCCGCCGTATACTGCATATGATATTGCGCCCAGAGTTTCAGATGAATAGATTCTGCGTCATCTGTCTCCTGCACCAGCTCTTTATATAAGGTATACGCCGGAAGGACAACGCCTGAAAAGCCGCTTTGCTTCGCCTGCAGAGCGGCTTTTGTGCCTTCCTCCGACCAGTCCTTATCGGGTGTTTGCATCTGTACATTGCCAGAACATAATTTTGCTCCAGTTCAGTGATGTACGCCGCATAACTGTCAGCATTTCTCCGCCGAGGAGCACCATGCCGCAGTCCTTTGCAAACCTCACCCTGCGGTGCAGGTAACTGATCCGCTAGCAAATCAATTTTTTACCCAGAATACGCCTATACATCTGCACCGGGCCAAATCGAATCTTGTCTGCTATCGTATTCCATAGGAATGCTTTCTTGTGTTCTTCACAAAACACAGTCCACAGGTTCTCGAGATCCTGCTTACCGAGCCATCACTTGTCGAACATCTGCATGAACTGTTTCATCAGCGAGCGGGAAAGCGAATATGCACAGCGTTCCAACGCCATACGGTAAATCGTCCAATGCAGAATCTTGCGGTTTTCTTCGGATTGCTCCGCGTACTCGGACAGTTCCCTATGCTCTGCGATATAGGTATTGATGCGCTCGGTCAGCGAACCGTCCTTCGCAATCAGAGCCGCGTTCACAAAGCTCCTGCATTGCTCGAGCGTCAAGTTCTTCTTTCGCTCGATAGGCGGCTGCCCCTTTGACTCACGCAGAAATTTCAATGCGTCGGTATCACTGCGCTCCTTACAATAAAACTTATCCGCCTGTTCAATCGTGGCCGAAGATGATGCGCTGTACGGCATCTGTTCCCACAGCTCGCCGTCCATCGAAATCAGCGCATCGTACAGCGGCTTAAACAAGCGGTAAAGCGGAACCCTCATTCGACAACGTTACACCAGTAATACCGGTATCTGTGTAAATATCGAAGTTCGCGAGCATGTGCTTTTTGCAGGAAATGCAGACTGACTGATGGCTCAATCTCTTCAGCCATATCCGCACCAGGTATGACCGTTTTGCTGTGCTCTTCGAAATACTTCACTAATTTCCCATATAGTCTGCATTGATGCTCTGCACGTTTATTGGCTGTGCGTTCCGCGCTCTGCAGATTAGCAAAACCTGGCCGAATAAATGGCGCGAGCGAGAAATCGGCGGCTTTGGGCGAATCCGATACCAGATATGTTTTCTGTTTATAGAGAGGATCGGCGTGTTGAACGAACAGTCTCCAGAAATATGCCGGAGCTATTCTCCGAAATGCCGGAAAACTGCTATCTGTTTGTATGCGGTATCAATAAAATGAAATACCGGGTTATCTGCATAGCTGTGCAGCAGTTGCTGCAGCCGGTTAACCAATCCATCGAATTGGTCCTTCGAAAACGGACTGATTGCATTTGCCAGACTGGCTAATGCTGTATCCCGTGCTTTCTTACTGCCAAGCCGATTAGTTTCCCCAACAGGTTTATCACTATGAACCTGCGTATAAAACTTTTTAAGTTCAGAGCAAGGCGGTAACGGACAGCATGCCGTTGAATGGAACAAATAAGGATAAGCTTTGGCTAAATCAAAGTAATTTCACCACATGCTTGGATAGCTGTTCAGTATCTTCTACTGCATCTCGTTCTAAAGCACGCAGCTTGAGCAGTCCTTCCATATACACCGTCATTTGCTGTGCCGCCTCCGGGAGTTTCGCCTCCGCGGAAATAGAGCATGTTTCGCCATGTTGCGCTTCGTAATAGGAGAGAAACAGGTGATACAAGTCCTGAGCGAAAAAAATCAGGCATTTCCCCTCTGCACTTATGCTTAACATGCTGCAGCGGTAATGTACCGTTGCGCAGGCTGAAATAGGTATTACTTTTATTAAACTGAACCAGCTCCGGATAAAGCCTATAAATATCTCTCCGCTCTGTGCGCGCAACAAGTCGGCAGATCGTCTGCTTAATACCCAGCCGATCTAACTCTTCTTCGATATACTGCAAAAAGAGAGCTGCTGCCACAATGTACTGAAATGAGCGTCATGCGCCGCATCGGATAACGCGAACAGATCGTTGCCGTAGCACGCATACAGCAGCAGTATACCCCCATGGGGAGAAATCGGTGTTCATTCAGGTCTGCCGGTTTGATCCCTCAGTTCGAAGTGCTGCTCGCTCTGGAAAATATCGTCATTTACGGTCGTAGTCCGTTTCGGCCGTTTTCATCTAATACTAGTCTCAAAATAAATCCCCCCGTGAGTGTGTAACCAGAACGCCCTAAAACTGCATCGTCAAAGCGTCCACCGCGTGATATGATATTGCACAATAAGCAAACAAATCTGGCCAGATTTTTCATATATATCAGTTTATCATAACTTTTTGTCACTAAATGCACGTTAAAGGAGATGAAAAACCAAATGAGACACATGAAATCAGCCGTCACCGGCACGCTCAAAAAGAAGAACGGTAAAGTTCTACCTTGTGCTCCGCATTCCCGACAGCACCGGCAAGCTGTTCAACGATGAGATCCGCAACGGTGCGCCCATTTTAAACCCCGTAAAGTGCGTCAAAGCGCCTCGCGTTGAGATGTTCCAGGGCGAAACGCTCTCCGTGAAGCAGATTGGACAGTTATTCCGGCTGTTCGAGGGCGACCCGATTGAGGACATTATCCGAATTGGGGTCATTTATGGCCTGCGCCGCAGCGAAATCCTCGGACTCCGCTGGTCAGACATCGACTTCGAGACGGCACCCTCCAAATCCGGCACAAAGGTCGCTGAGGTGCGAATTAACGGCAAACGCCAGCTTGTCCGCAGCAACGACCTCAAGACCGAAGCGAGCCGCCGCGCATTCCCACTGTCGGACGATATCCGCCAGCGGCTAAAACGCCGCAAGGCTCAAATCGAGGAAAACCGAGCGAAAAAGCGCCGATACCGAACCGCAGACGCAGACTATGTGTTCGTCGATGCGAATGGCAAGCTGCTCTCGCCCGAGTATGTGTCTGACCACTTTCGCTGGCGGATTGCACACAGTGACCTGCCGAAGATTCGCTTTCACGATTTGCGCCATACCTGTGCGACACTGCTCCTGCACGAGGGCTGCAGTCTGCGCGAAATCCAGAGCTATCTCGGGCACGCCTCGTATTTGACAACGACGCGCTACGCCCATATCGATGCCCACAGCAAGGAGCACGCGCTCGAAATCATGAGCGCGGTTCTGAATGTGGATCAGAACAACTAAAAAGGGAGTTCTTCTCCCTTTTTTTTCTCAGAAAGGAAGATCAAAATGAAGAAAAAAGTTATAGAAAGTGCACGGAGATTTATCAAGAAACTGTTTGAGGAAATCCTCGACCGCGAATCGTTTGTCTTCGAGGCCCCGGAAGTCCTTCACTCGCAACTTTTCGCGCGACATGCTGACCGATGACCAGTTGGAGGTCATCGACGACGGAAGACGCTGTGCGCGGTCAGATTAACACCGCCGAAAAGCTTCACGCCGACAAGCGCGGCCTGGCCGACCACGGCGACACTTACTTCGAGATGATGCCACTGCCAGCACCCAACATCATCGTCATGTGCGATGAGCGCTTGATTCGTTACGAAATTGAGGTTTTTGCGTACAAAAAGGAGTTCTTCTGTCAGCGGTTCAGGCAGCAGTCAGCGAGAACGGCGTGGGTATCGCTGGAATTAACCTCCCGGCAAGGAGCGCGCCCCTCGTTCAGGCTGCGCGTCGGCTGACGGCACTCGATTTCCCTGAAAAATCCATCTATATAGACCGCATGTCCCAGTGGCAAAAACCAGCTCAGATGCAATACACGTTTCTCGTACCGCCCTCTGTGGAGCAGGTCGCAGCCGCCCTCCGCGAAACGCCCATTGCGATCGTTTGGGCGATGCACGCCGCGGTTCTGGCGTCCCTGATGCCGCTGCTGGAGGAGGACGCTAAGCCGTTTTTTACCCAGCACTGCGGCTCAGCGGGACAGGCAGTAGCCGAAAATGCAGCATGATTTGCTCCGCGATGTTCTCGGCAGTTTTACTTTCGGCCGCAGTGACGGCCAGAGCGCAATCCGCCTTCTGGAAATCACACTGCAGGAGAAAAAGGACCTTCGGACGTTGGAGCAGGTCAATGGCCTGCCGGTCCTTGTCAATCTGGACAGCGAGCCTGTGCAACGTGAGCTGACTCGCGCCATTCAGAACACCCACTGCGAACTTCTCGACAGTGGCATCGCCAAACACCCTCTTAATACTCTGCCGCTGCTGACCGGCGATGCCTTGCCTGCCGAGAACGCGATTTTCGCGCTAGACTGGCCGACTTTCGAGAACGTCAATCCAGGGCACATCGCCGTTCTGCGCAATGCGTTCGGGTCGCTGATGAAGGACGCTGAGCGGTTGGCTGCCCTAATCAGCGAGCACATCGGGTGGCTTGCCCTCGATGGTATCCGTTATCCGCAGGCGTACCTCTGGGCCATCGCGCAGAGTTCGACGATGCACTGTTCGGCGTACCGGACATACCGGCCCTCTGACCGACTGGTCACATCGCGGCTCGCGAGGATCAGCAAGCTGAGGACGTCAGCGCCGATTCGCCATGGCGCTTGACATCGTTCGCGACACCGCCCAGTACGACTCCCTCATCGCGCCGGACGCCTCGGAGATGACCCCGGAGCAGCTGGCATTCAGTGCACAGCGGCCAGGAGAGACCTTCATTGCGTTGGAGCTGAAGATTTTCCAAAATTTATGACGCGGCGGCGGTCTGCGGGCAGGCGACTCCGTCGAGTTCCGCCGCTACCTGGTCCAGAATCGGCATCATGAAAACCGTCTCGAAGAACGTCCGCGGTCGTTCGCGGGATTCCATCTCCCACGCTCTTATTTGTCTCGTC
>VOFI01003954.1_pt1 | contig 32020 bp, 35 predicted proteins | sample 5384131 | NCBI WGS metagenome assembly VOFI01 (sample SAMN12384728, study PRJNA508395) | human gut metagenome | isolation source: healthy gut H | host: Homo sapiens
CGGTTTGTATATACATAACAGATGAAGGAGGCATTGTGTACAGCTTTTTTCTTTGTCAAAATCTTGATACAATAAATCAAAGGGCCGAATATCGGTTCATCAATCTGAACATTATCGGACCATCCCGTATGAAAAATGCCCAGGAATGGTATAGCATAATCCAAAAGCAGTTCTCGTATTAGCCGTACCATTGTTCTAAATCATAGGAGATCATTCGTTTCTGATCCTCTAGTATTTATCCCATAATATCGTTATAGTACGGATCCTTCTGGCGGGACCAATTGAAGGTTCGTCTTTCCATCATATCCTTCATGCCAATGCCTGACAAAGGAAAGCCAGACTCAACATGTATCCAAAATTTTTCTTCCAGAAGCCTAGATGGATGGAGGGGCTTCCACAGGAGTAAAGGTAAAATATTGGTCATTAACATATACATTTTGTACTCTAGTTCCATAAATCTCATCAAATAACAAGTAATTTTGGCACATAACGATTCACCACCAATCAATCATATAGTCTCCGAAAAAGATATGATTTCCGTAACGTCCTTTTTAAATGTACATGCCAAGCATCCTTACCGTTATGATTTTCTGCCGAGGTAAATCCTCCTGATATATAAATAGCTAAAAAGTAGCTATTTCTTCATTTGGAGCCCAGATATCCCTCCATTCAAGATACGATATCTTGCTTCCTCTGTTCCAAAACAATCATGTGTTAATACTGCAGCCCCAGGGTATAAACACATTGCAGAATAGAAAAGCGCGTCCTCTAGCCTTGAATCTTTCTCTTTAGGTCTAGGCGCTGTGATAGGAGGAATAAGGGGAGCTGGACCTTCTTGTTTCTTCTTATTGTTATTGTTGTTTTGATTGGGAAACGGAATGATCTCCGTCAAATGCCTTTCCGGAGCCTCGATTTGAGGGAGGGCGGATAAAGCGGAAACTGCTCCAGCCACACAAACGCCCACCAGAAGAAGGTCTCCAAAGGGTAAGGGCCCATCCGCAGCGGCCGCAGCAGCCGCAACTGCATACAGCCACTCCGGAATACATCCGGTATAATCCGCATACATTACCGGATTGTTATAGCAATATACATAGGCGTTCGTGCCGAGCATGTGCCCCGAATTCAAGTACGCATCCGCGTTCAGGAAACGTCCGACCTCGGGGTCATAGTACCGGCTCTGGAGATAATAGAACCCGGATTCGGTATCGTAGTAGTATCCACGGTAGCGGAACGGGTTGGCGACTCCCAGCGTCGTTGCCATCGGCCCCGTCGTGCTCTCCGGCTTTCCCCATACATCGTACTTGTACGTTACCATCGTCGTCCCGGTCTTGTCCACCAGGCCCACTACGTCCCCTTGCAGGTTGTATACGTAGTAGTACAACTGCCCCATGAACTCCAGCGCCACTCGGCTGTCTCCATGGTACAGGAACACCTGCGTGTCGCTTCCTGACGTCTGGCTCAGCAGCTTCCCGCCGTCCCACAGATAGTTCTTAGTCCGCCCGTTTACCGTTTTAAGATGGATACAGGCGAAATACCTGTATCCATCTCTCAATCTTCTTAATATTGCTCAAAATATAGTTCATCTGTTGGAGTTGGAGTATATGGTTCAGCAAAATCAATACCCATATCTACTAGCATATCATATTCAGATATACTAGATGGGAATATTTCAATATATTCTTCGTGACTGCTCGAATAAGCCCAACATCTCCCTTTTCTAAATATACTAGGGTCTTCAGGATAGTACGGATATCTAAAATTGAGGTAACTATTAGGGGACAACAATAAAGTTTTAGTCTCTTTAGTAAAAGAATAAATGTTAATATCATAATCATCAATTTTTCTTGCTATTGCTCTGGTACTAGGCCAATCTGGATTATGCCGTTTCTTTAACAAATATGGCTCTAACTCCCGTAAAAAAGGCTGGCAGCAATGTTTAAATAATCTTAAATTTTTTTTACTATCATTCTCTCTTTCTCTATATCTCTTGATTACTTCCGATTATTAGCAATATCAATATTGATCTTGCTAATATTATCTAACATTTCGCGAGCATCTAAGATAATCGCATCGCAATACTTTACTACTAGCATAAAAGCATCTGATGTATTTAATGCATATTGTATAAATTTAACATAAGTCGTATTAGATATATTCTTATTTAATAACACTGTAATTCAAACCCCCATTAATATGGATATAGTAATTCATTTCCATAATGCCAAATATGCGGATTTCCATGATGATTATTCAAATGATAATGGTAGTAATAACCTGGTACACCTTCTTTTCCTTTATCAATCTCATATAGTCTTGTTTTGGAGAAAGGATTAGTTAACATTTTTGCGGTTTGTCCATCAATGCACATAACGCTTTGATCTTGGCCGGCCAAGAGGTATGTCAATGCCTTATTAAAAGAGACCCCTAGACCTCTCTCCACTCTTTTTTGTTTTACTGTTGTAATTCGCAAACCAAACCGTATAACCTTTTATTATCCTCATCTGGATTTGTTTTGGGAGCGGGAACCGAGGGATAAATGGCTCCTTTTTCTTGTTTCATTTTTATCCCTTTTTGGGTTGTATCGGAAACGGAATGATCTCCGTCAAATGCCTTTCGGAACCTCGATTTGAGGAGGGCGGATAAAGCGGAAACTGCTCCAGCCACACAAACGCCCACCAGAAGAAGGTCTCAAAGGGTGGGAGGCTCATCCGCAGCGGGCCGCAGCAGCCGCAACTGCATACAGCCACTCGGAACCATCCGGTATAATCCGCATACATTACCGGATTGTTATAGCAATATACATAGGCGTTCGTGCCGAGCATGTGCCCCGAATTCAAGTACGCATCCGCGTTCAGGAAACGTCCGACCTCGGGGTCATAGTACCGGCTCTGGAGATAATAGAACCCGGATTCGGTATCGTAGTAGTATCCACGGTAGCGGAACGGGTTGGCGACTCCCCAGCGTCGTTGCCATCGGCCCTGTCGTGCTCTCCGGCTTTCCCCATACATCGTACTTGTACGTTACCATCGTCGTCCCGGTCTTGTCCACCAGGCCCACTACGTCCCCTTGCAGATTGTATACGTAGTAGTACAACTGCCCCATGAACTCCAGCGCCACTCGGCTGTCTCCATGGTACAGGAACACCTGCGTGTCGTTTGTGAACGTCTGGCTCAGCAGCTTCCCGCCGTCCCACAGGTAGTTCTTAGTCCGCCCGTTTACCGTTTTTAAGATGGATACAGGCGAAATACCTGTATCCATCTCAATCTTCTTTAATATTGCTCAAAATATAGTTCATCTGTTGGAGTTGGAGTATATGGTTCAGCAAAATCAATACCCATATCTACTAGCATATCATATTCAGATATACTAGATGGGAATATTTCAATATATTCTTCGTGACTGCTCGAATAAAGCCAACATCGATTTTGTCTAAAAAAGCTTAAATCCTCCGGATAATAGGGATATCGCCACGAAAAGTAACTTTTTGGCCTAACTAATAAGTTAAACGCCATATCCTCGGTTCTATATCGTTAATGTTGTATGTGCCTCGGACTGGATATTATTTCTGTACTGGGCCAAATTGGATTATGCCTTTGCTTAATTAAGAATATCTCCAATGTTTAAATGAGGGTAAAAACTCCTGAGCCAACTCTATTTGTTCGTCAACGTCGACGGAAAAAATGGGATTGCTTAAGGACACGCATAAAAAAGCATCCGATGTTTCAAGTGCGTAATGAATCAACTTGTTATAGGCATTATCCTTGATATCAGAAATAATCGTCATGTTCTACATCTCCTTGTGAACTAATAATGCCAAATATGCGGATTTCCATGTTTGTCATTCAAATGATAATGGTAGTAATAACCTGGTACACCTTCTTTTCCTTTATCAATTTCGTATACTCTGGTTTTGGACCAGATATTGGTTAATGCAGTAGCAGTTTCAAAATCAATGCACATAAAGCTTTGATCTTGGCCGGCTAAAAGATATGTCACCGCCTTTTCAAAAAAGACCCCAGGACCTCTCTCCACTCTTTTTTTGTTTTGCTGTTGTAATTCGCAAACCAAATTGAATAACCTTTTTATTATCCTCATCTGGATTTGTTTTGGGAGCGGGAACCGAGGGGACAAATGGCTCCTTTTTCTTGTTTTCATTTTTATCCTTTTTGGGTTGTATCGGAAACGGAATGATCTCCGTCAAATGCCTTTCCGGAACCTCGATTTGAGGGAGGGCGGATAAAGCGGAAACTGCTCCAGCCACACAAACGCCCACCAGAAGAAGGTCTCCAAAGGGTAAGGGCCCATCCGCAGCGGCCGCAGCAGCCGCAACTGCATACAGCCACTCCGGAATACATCCGGTATAATCCGCATACATTACCGGATTGTTATAGCAATATACATAGGCGTTCGTGCCGAGCATGTGCCCTGAATTCAAGTACGCATCCGCGTTCAGGAAGCGTCCGACCTCGGGGTCATAGTACCGGCTCTGGAGGTAATAGAACCTAGATTCGGTATCGTAGTAGTATCCACGGTAGCGGAACGGGTTGGCGACTCCCAGCGTCGTTGCCATCGGCCCTGTCGTGCTCTCCGGCTTTCCCCATACATCGTACTTGTACGTTACCATCGTCGTCCCGGTCTTGTCCACCAGGCCCACTACGTCCCCTTGCAGATTGTATACGTAGTAGTACAACTGCCCCATGAACTCCAGCGCCACTCGGCTGTCTCCATGGTACAGGAACACCTGCGTGTCGTTTGCGAACGTCTGGCTCAGCAGCTTCCCGCCGTCCCACAGGTAGTTCTTAGTCCGCCCGTTTACCGTTTTCCCGATCCGCGTCCCGTCGCTACTGTAGATATAAAGCTGATGCCTGTAGTACCCTTCTGCAGACTTTCCAATTGCCGTCCGGCCTGCCAGGTTAATGCCAATCCTTTTCACTAAAGTCAGGGAAAATATGCTATTTCGATAACAACTATTAGAGTAGAGGTCAGCCACCAGGCCGGCATAGAGCCAGCCTGGTGGTAACGTACTCAAGAATTGTAGTGAAAATGAATGAAACTCTCACATTAATTATTCATTATTGTTATTGCGCTTTTTTAAGTAGTGAAGCTTTTTAAATTCGGAATATAAAAAACTGTCATCATATAATAATATTTCAAACGATAAATATCGATTATTTAGGGGAGTAATTCGGAATAGAGCCAGTCAAAATAACCAGATGTTTCTTTAAACTTAATATTAGAGACTACGCTTTTTACGTCACAAAAGGTAAGAACATGTAACACATTTATATCACAATTATCGCAAATTTCAAGTGTAATATTATACTGACATCTATTTTTATTTTTTATTAACTGTGTATGAAATGATGTTACTACATTATCGTGAAAAAAAGCGTCTAGTATACTCACTGTAAAACCTCTTTGGTAATCGAGGTATTAGTTGATTGAATTCTTCTAAGTATTTTTCATACTGTTTATTCCAACTTTCTTCGTAAACATCTCCATCAGGTAAACAGACTTTTTTATACAATTCATAATCTAAATATTTCATACTTTATTCTCCCTTCAACCTACTGGAATAGGAACACCCCAAGGACTCGGTGCTGGGGCAGGAGCTGGTAGTGGATATCCGTCTACTACGGGTCCAATATTCGGCCCATACGGAGTAAAAGGACTGGAACAAACACAATTTCCATTAGCTACATCTGACGGAGAGCATTTATGAATTATTAAAGGATTTTGACTATTTTCCCAGCTTGTGACCTTTTTATCCCAGTCCCAATTAGCCACTTTTTTTCAGGGCTTTTTTACTTTTTTAGGAGGAGAACCGGTGCTGCCATCATGAGGCGAACCATCTTTGTTTTGAGAATATTTTTCGCCCTTGTTCTCAACATGGATATGTCTTTGAGTTGAAGTCCCAGAATTCTCTGGATCGATCCTAGCCTTCCAACCGTTTGGTAAGTCATAATAAACGGATCCAAGAGCAATTGAATTTACAGCTTGAGTTGCAGTATTAACTTGAGTAATAGCATCAATAACTTGGGCCTTTGCCTCTTTTTTTGCTTTACAACTTGCACAATCACCAAATATCCAAAGTCTATGCCAACAGTCACCTAATGGGTCTTGATTTGTAACGGGATTGTTTCCACAGTACAAATACATATTTAGGCCCGTAAGACCCTGCCCTGTTTGCACATAACTATCCGCGTTCAGGAAACGTCCGACCTCGGGGTCATAGTACCGGCTCTGGAGATAATAGAACCCGGATTCGGTATCGTAGTAGTATCCCCGGTAGCGGAACGGGTTGGCGACTCCCAGCGTCGTTGCCATCGGCCCCGTCGTGCTCTCCGGCTTTCCCCATACATCGTACTTGTACGTTACCATCGTCGTCCCGGTCTTGTCCACCAGGCCCACTACGTCCCCTTGCAGGTTGTATACGTAGTAGTACAGCTGTCCCATGAACTCCAGCGCCACTCGGCTGTCTCCATGGTACAGGAATACCTGCGTGTCGTTTGCGAACGTCTGGCTCAGCAGCTTCCCGCCGTCCCACAGGTAGTTCTTAGTCCGCCCGTTTACCGTTTTCCCGATCCGCGTCCCTTCCGCGTTATATGTATAGCTTACACTCGTTTCCCCTTTTTGTAAAGTCGACAGCCTCCTCCCTGCTTCCCATGTCAGGTTCACTCCCAGACGCCATGTCAGCGGGTTCCCGATCTCGTCGTACTGGAGCCCTGTCCCGTCCAGGTATACGAACTGGTCTTTCCAGCCTGTCGTCGCATAATGCGCGATGTGCTGGGTCGTCCCGTTCTTGTTCCACTGCGTCAGGTTCCCTCCCGCGTCATATGCGTAGCTGTATTCCGTCCCGTCCGGATACGTCACCTTCGTCAGCTGGTTCAGCGCGTCGTATTCGTATTCCGTCCGCCCCTCCGCGCTGTCCAGAATGCTCACGATGTTCCCGTTCCCGTCGTATTCCGCCGCGAAGCTCCGACCGTTCACCGTCAGCTTCTTCACGAGCCCCGTCGTCTTCCCTGTTCCCGCCGGCAGGTATTCCAGAAACGTCTCCACCGGCTTGCGGTGGCTCGTTCCGTCCCAAACATCCTGCGATGTCACTCGGCCCAGCCCGTCATACGTGTAATTCGTCTGGTTCCGGCACAGCCCATTCTGCTTCAGCACATAGGAGGTCGGCTGATTGTTCTTGTTGTATTCCGCCTGCTGCTCGTACCGACGGTCCGAAAACCGTGTCGTCTTTCTCGTCAGCAGATTCCCTGCTCCGTAGCTGTACACCGTCTCCAGGCTCTGGCTCCCGCTTCGCTGCATCCGCGTCATACGGCCTGCCATATCGTACATATACCCCTTCCGTGTACCCGCCCCGCAGGTCCTCATACCGGTACAGGTCCCCTGGCTGTCATACAGCAGTCTCGTTTGCTGGATCCCATTGAGCCACGTCGAATTCACGCGGTACAGCGAGTCATACAGATATTCTATGTATGCGCCGTTGCCATAATTCATCCGCTCCAGGAACCCGTTGCGCGGGCCGTAAATGTTGGTGGACAGGGTCTGCCCCGCCACCTTCGTGGACAGCGGGTTTCCGAACGTGTCATAGGTGAAGCTGTAATCGAACCCGTTGTGCGTGATGGTGTCGAGCTGATCCTTCACATAACCGTACTCCACCGCGCCCTTTACCGCGCCACCGCTTTTCACCTCCACCTTCGTCAGCTTGTCGCTGTCGGCTTCGTATGTATACTCCGTCGTGTTCCCCGCGGATCCTCCGCCGAGGCGAGCAGGCCCCGGTTTTCCAGGTAGGTATAGGTGCTGGTTTCCCCACGGGCATCGGTGACGGTCTGGGCATAGGCCCCGTTCTCCGTGTAGGTCATGGAAGCCTCGATCCTGTTGCCGTTAGGCGGGTCGAAGCGCTGGATATACCAATCCTGTTCGGGTGGCTCCCGTCCCCGTTCCGGTATTCGCTCTCCCCCGATGATGGAGGTGTATGCATCCGTGCTTGCGTACTGCACCCCCAGATACCATCCTTTTTCCTCGTTCCGGATCCGGTACGAGCCGTCGCTGTTTTTTGATGAACCGGAACGCATAAGACCCTTGGGCCATCTGGGTGAGGGTGTTGCCCATCGCGTCTATAAAGCCGAGATGCAGGGGGTTCCCCGCGTACGCTTCCTGCTGGTACACTGGTTCGATCATCTTGCAGGCCGTGTTACTCGGGTGCGGCTTGACGACGAATTTCTGATAAATATGCCGTTTGTTGTTATATTGGATTATCCGTTTCCCCAGGCGGTCCTCGCCCTCGGCTACACCGCAGATGTCCATGACCATGCCGCTTTTTTGTTGATCAGCACATATTCCCGGTTGTTGTAAATCGCCGTTTCAAAGGGATGATTAAAGGTCGAGGCTGAGGTTGGATTGCCGTAGCTGTCATATTCAAACGTGGTTGAAACGCCGCTTGCCGTGTCGGTACGCATCAGGTTGTTTTCTTCGTTGCTGTACGCGTACAGCGCGAAGTTGCCGGTCGGCTCCACCAGGCGGGACAGGTCGGCGCCGCTATAGGTAAAGCTCGACTGCTGCTCGGCCTGGTCCACCGACGAGATCAGGTTGCCGTTGTAGTCATAGGCGTAGCTGGTCCCGTAGGCATCCTGCTGCAGGCAGAGATCCCAGAATTCCGCGGTATTCAGCCCGTTTTGATAGACAGCCATGATTCGGATGCCATTATACGGCTTATTCTCTCCGTTGACACGTGTATCCACCATGCCGGAGACAAACTGCTCCCCGCTGCAGGCCAGATTGAACGGGACATCGATATCCCGATGAGTGCCGTCGGTGTAATTCACCCGCGCCACAAGCCGCAGCGGCAGCGGCGTCTCACTGTCCGGCATCACCGAATCGGCGCGCGCCCAGCCGCTGAACACGTACATCTCGCCTGCGCCGGCCAGATCGGTTTCCCGCCAGATGCCGCGGGTCTCGCCCGGCTTGCCGCATACCCGGAAATGCCCGTCCGCGGTAAGGCCGTCCCCGGTATGCTCTTCGGTATAGTAGTTCCATCCAAAAGGAAGCCCGCCGCGGTTATCCGAAAATGCGGCGTTGGGCACCAGGTTGACGTTGTTGGCTATCTCTCCCTTTTCAATCTGCAGCCCATTGTACCAGACCGTGCCGACCCGGTCCTCTATTCCCACCCGCATCTGCACAGTGCGGGTGCTCGGCACCGTGAAGGTGACGCTCTGTCTCGTCCAGCCGGTGTCCCCGCGGGTAATCGGCTCCGCCGTCGCGGTCAGACCACCCCCGAGATCTACCTGCATCTTGGCTCCGCCGGCCGGATTCTGGCTGTTTCCGGAAAAATTGGTCTGTACATATGCCGAAAAGGTATAGGTCCCCGGTTCCAGGATCACTTCCCCGCAGGAATAGACGAACATCCGGCTCGTTCCATTCAGATTGTTGATGCTGCTCCGATGGGACGCACGGTTTATAAACCGGGTGGTGTTATCCGTCCCGTTGGCGTACGATCCGGCCACCGGCGTCCCCTCGACATCGGTGCCGGTCCAGAAATAGCCCAGGAGATCGAATGCATAATTAATCGTGGTCTTTTGGAGATCCGACTGAAGCTGGAGTTTGTTCCGCATGGCGGGGGATACGCCAGGCTGACTGAGATCCTCGGCCGCGGGAGTCATTTTGTAAAAATGCGCATAGCCCTCGTTGTCCGCGATGTCGGTCACCCGGCCGTACATGTCGAAATTGTAGCGGAGGTTCCGTCCCCTGCGGTCGGTGACACGGGTATGCCTCGCCTGTGTATAATCAAACGTCAGCTTCTCCCCGATGCTGCCGTCCGCCCCGTATTCCGTCAGGGTGGATACCCGGCCCGCGGCATCGTAGGAGATGCTGAGCCTTTGCCGTCCACATCTTGGAGGGCGCTCAGGCGTCCCGAGGTATATTCATACTGCACCCGTTCCCCGTCCGGGTACGTAATGCCCGTCAATTGATCCCAGGTATTATAGCCGAGCGATATCTCCCGGTTTGCAGGATCGAACACCCTTGACAGCGTGTCGTTCACCTTGGAAAAGATCAGCCCGTGGCGCATACCCGCGCCGTCGACGAGCTCCGACTGCATGTAGCCGTGGTTCAGGGTCAGGGGTGTTGTGATTGCTGTCGGTAATCTGGTGCAGGCCGGAGGAAGGAAAATGCATGGTCGTCCCGGATTTATCCTGAATGGTGATGTCGCCGTTGGCTTCCTCCGACAATTTTAAGCCGAGACCGTCCTCGTCCACATAGCCGCTCCCGTCGTTGTCCGGCAGGAAATAATGGATCGTATGATCCATATCCCGAGATAATACGGGTAGCCCGGATATCGGAGGGCTCTACGAGAACGTCCGCGTAATTCAGATGCCAGCCCATGCCGGCCGACATCCTCTCGTTGTATTCACTCCCCGTTATAGACAAGGCCCAGAGCGGCCGGCATGCGGTTGTGATCGGTTGAGGAAAGGCCGGCAGTGACGGTTGCCTCTCCCGTATAGTTGTTGACATATACCGATCCCGCACGGCCCGCGGATGCCGAGGTATAGCTCCAGTAGCTTTCGAGCCCCGTCATATCCCGGTAAACAAACTGGTAGAGCGGAGACGCTGTCGGGCTGTATGGATCCCCGACAGGATAGTCGGTGTTATCGCTGCTGACGAATTTGAAATAGTTGAGTGCCTCCGGATTTTCGGTCTGCTCCAGTACGATTCCATAATTCGGGGCGTCCGAAAGCCAAAGCTGGGCTGCCTTGGTCACATCGAAGACATACGGGACGAGGTTTTGCAGCTCCTGACGTATGGTTTTGCAGTATCTGATAGTCCAGTGCCGTACCATCAAAGTAATGCAGTTGCCGGCGTTGAGGATCTGCTTGTTTCCGGGATCCTCCCAGTCGCTGGTCAGGCGATAGGCGTTGACCTGGGGCGACGGCTTGGTACTGGTATTATCCTGTTCATACTGCATAACCAGCCTGGCCTCGAGGATCCGGCCGCTTTCGAGCACCTTCTGCGGGATCTGGGCGCGCACGGCCACCGACAGCTTGGTGCCATGCACGTTGCCGACATACAGATATTTCTGATTGAGGACCGGCTGCGTGATGGTGGGCCCATACACCAGGGTGGTGTCGTCAATCGTATCGGTGCTTCCCACCAGAACCGACGGGTCCAACGTCACCGGATAAACCCGGTCCTCCGCCTGCAGCCAAGCACGGTCGGGGATCAGTGTATACGTATAGCCGCCTTCCGGATTCGGGGCCAGGCGCACTTCAATGGCGTCGCTCGCGCCTTCCGCCGCATCCCACATATAGGGAGGCTGGACGGTGAAGACGCACGTCTCCCCATCCCGGAACTCCACCGCCCCGTTTTCCAGCAGAATGCCGGCAGCTCTCCGCTGTCGATAGCAAATGAGAAGGACTCCTGATCCGGCAGCCGATCGAAAACCAAGCTTTCCTTGAGCTTCCGGCCTTGCAGGAGATAAGACACCTGGAGCCCCGGCGCGACCCCCGAGTAGGTCACGCCGGCATTCAGCTTGCGCAGCGACCGCATCTCCTCATTGAGCGCGTCGGCCAGCTCAGAGTCGCTCAGAGACACAATATCCGGCGCCTCCGCATGGAGAAGCCGGGGCGTGCCGCCATTTCCGTCCCAGCCGTCTCCGCCTTACGGTTTTGGTAGGCGGCTTGCAGCTCTTCCAGGCGGCAGGGCGAGGGCTGATGCAGCGTGGCCGTGCCGGCGGTCCGGCTGCGGGCCTTCGCGGCTGGCGTGTCCTCTTCAAGCGGAAAGAGAGCCGGTGGTCCTGATACGACACCGCCACTTCCTCACTGGACGCCAGAGTCTGGGGCAGTGTGACCTTCAGATCGTTTTCCTTGTTGCGAAAGGCGGTTTTTCCGTCTTCCGTCTCCACTTCAACCAAGGTATTGTCGATATCTTTCCATGTGCCGTCTTCCTGATAGTGGACCGGTTCCTGATAAACGGCCGCTTCCCGATTGCCGTCCGATCTGAAAAAATATTTCACGTTTTCTTCCCGGATTTCCTGGTCCTCCTCCAGCAGGACAGCGGTCGTGGATGCCGGCCCCTCTCCGCCTCCTGCGCCGCAAGATTCTCCGCCGTCTCGGCCAGTGACGCTGCCGGCCCCATCTCGAGCAGCAGCACGACACTGCAAAAGGCCGCAATTGTTCTCATCATCCCTCGTTTTCCCGTTTCATAAACACACCCCATTTTCCCAAATTTCTCCCACATATTATCATTGTTCAAGTATATTTTCAATATATTTATAAAAATAATTTTTATATTATGGGTTTATTTCAACAATAGTGAATATTTTTCGAAAATAATCATGTGTTTTTCTAAATATGGGGGCTTTTTTCTGCTCATGTATGAAAAAGCCTGGACATCCTTATCGGATGTCCAGGCTTTCCAATCCCGCCGTATGGCGAAATATCGGCGGGAATAACCCCATTCCCCGGGGAATTTTTTTCTGATTTACAGATGTTGTTGTCAGAACGGCGCCGCGCCGCCTCCGGTCAGGTCTCCGGTTGGGAAGGCTCTTCAGCCTTCGGCGCTCCTGCCGGCGCCTCATCCGCGTCCGGGACCGCCGACTCGCCCGCTTCTTCCGTGCTCTCTTCTCCGGCTGCTCCTCCTCATGCGGCATGCGGGCCAGGGACACGATCCGATCCCCTTCTTCCACCCGCATGACCCGTACCCCCTTGGATGGGCGGCGGCAGAGGCGGATCTCACAGGCCTGCATTCGGATGATGATACCTTCGGATGAAATGAGGATCACGTCATCCTCCGGATCCACCACCTTGATCCCAGCCACATCGCCATATTCGGCGGTGTGGTAATTGGTCAGGCCCTTGCCGCCTCTCGACTGGATGCGGTAGTCGGTCAGCTCGCTCAACCGGCCGTAGCCGGTTTCGGTGACGGTCAGGAGCAAGCCGCCCTCCCGGCGGATCGACATGCCGACCACTTCGTCCCCCTCATCGAGGGTGATAGCCTTGACGCCACGGGCGGCACGGCCGACCACACGGGCGTCGTTTTCGTCAAAGCAGATGGCCATGCCGCCCCTGGTCGCGACGATCAGGCGCTGGTAGCCGTCGGTCATCCGCACCCAGGCCAGCTCGTCCCCCTCGTCGAGGTCAATGGCGATCAGGCCGCTCTTGCGGGCGTTGGAATAGGCGTCGAGGCGGGTCCGCTTGATGACACCCCGGCGGGTGACCATGCACAGGTACTGGTCTCCCGAAAACTCTGAAACCCGGATCATCGCGGTGACTTTTTCCTCCGGCGCCAGAGGCAGCAGATTGACCAGATTCATCCCCTTGGAAGTCCGGCTGCCCTCCGGCACTTCATAGCATTTCAGCCGATAAACCCGCCCAGCCGAGGTGAAGAACATCACATAGTCATGGCTGGAACACAGGAACATGGTTTCGGTGACGTCCTCGTCCCGCGTGGCCATGCCCATAATGCCCCGGCCGCCCCTCCGCTGGGTCTTATACACGTCGGCGGCCTGCCGCTTGATATAGCCGAACTGGGTCAGGGTGAGGACGCATTCCTCCACCGGGATCAGATCCTCGATGTCGACCTACCCGAGACCGCGGAGATCTCGGCTGCGGCGCTCGTCGCCGTACTTGTCCCGCATTTTGAGGCATTCGTCCTTGACGATGGCGAGAATCTTGTGCTCATCGGCGAGGATCTCCTCCAGGGAGGCGATGCGGGCGTGCAGCGCGTCCAGCTCGTCCTCAATCTTCTGCCGCTCCAGACCGGAGAGGCGGCCCAGCGTCATTTTGACAATGGCGTCAGCCTGCACGTCGTCGAATCCGAACCGCTCGATCAGGTTGGCCTTGGATTCCGGCACATCCTTCGATGAGCGGATGATGCCGATTACCTCGTCAATGAAATCCACCGCGACCTTGAGGGCCTCCCAGATATGCGCGCGCTCCTGCGCTCTGGCCAGCTCGAACAGGGTGCGGCGGGTGATGACCTCTTTTGATACTTGATGTATTCCTCCAGCATCTGCTTCAGGGTGAGGACCCGGGGCTCGCCGCCGACCAGGGCCAGCATGATCACGCCGAAGGTGATCTGCATCTGGGTGAAGGAGAAGAGCTGGTTGAGAACCACCTGGAGGATTGGCGTCCTTTTTCAGATCGATGACCACCCGCATCCCTTCACGGGAGGAATGGTCGACCACGTCGTGGATCCCCTCCACCCGTTTCTCGTCCGCCAGCTCGATGATGGACTTGACCAGATTGAGCTTGTTGACCTGGTACGGGATTTCGGTGATGACGATACGAAAACGGTTGTTCACTTCCTCGATCTCGGTGCGGGCCCGCACCACGATCCGGCCCCGCCCGGTCGCGTAAGCCGCGCGGATCCCCGCATAACCCATAATGACGCCGCCGGTGGGGAAATCCGGCCCCTTGATATGATCCATCAGTTCGGGCAGCCCGGCGTCCGGATTGTCGATGAGCAGGCAGATGGCGTCCACGACCTCACAGAGGTTGTGAGGCGGGATATTGGTCGCCATGCCGACCGCGATACCGGTGGAGCCGTTGACCAGAAGGTTGGGGAACCGGGAGGGGAGCACCACCGGCTCCTGCAGGCGGTCGTCGTAGTTGGAGGCGAAATCCACCGTCTCCTTCTCGATATCCGCCAGCATATCCAGCGTCATCTTGCTCATCCGGGCCTCGGTGTAGCGGTAGGCCGCGGCGGGATGCCCGTCGACCGAACCGAAGTTGCCGTGGCCGTCGATGAGGGGATACCGCAGGGAAAAATCCTGGGCCAGCCGGACCATGGCGTCGTAGACGGAGGCATCGCCGTGAGGATGGTAGCGGCCCAGCACGGTGCCCACGGTATCCCACACTTACGGTAGGCTTTATCGGGGGTAAGCCCGTTTTCGTGCATGGTATAGAGGATCCGCCGGTGGACGGGCTTCAGTCCGTCCCGGACATCCGGCAGGGCCCTGGCCACGATGACCGACATCGAATATTCCAGAAAGCTTTTTTTCATTTCCTTTTCCAGGTTGACCGTAATCAGCTTGGAATTGGGGGTGTTGGTTTGTTCCTCCAAAGGTGACAACTCCTTTCGCCGTTACAGGCCGAGCACAGACCGGAACTGGGTGGGCTGTTCCATCGCCCATTCCGGGATGAAATACGAGGTATGGGGCAGGATCAGGCGAACCCCACCGGCCGCGGCCGCCGGCCGCACGCACGCCCTGACGGCAAATCCGGCGACGCCCTTGTGGTAAAACGCGATACCGTCGCGGGTGACGGCCAGATGTAGGGCATCGTCCGCCTCATCCGCGTGTTTCCGGAGCCCGAAGGCAAGGAGAACCGCTCCCGCGAGCAGATACACAGCGGTAAAACCCGTAAAAAAGGCCGCGACATCGAGCAGAAACCAGTTGGTCAGGACGACATACTGGGCCATCGCCGTCGCCAGGGCCAGCAGCATCGGCAGCACCACCGGCAGGGGCAGACAGAAACCGCTGGATACGGGTACGCCTCTCTGCCTGCTTGGTGTACTTAGGGAATACAAGCGCGGGCGAGCACCTCGTCGCGGTTCGAAAAGACCGGGATCGGCAGCGGGTCGTACAGGCAGGGGATCAGAGGCGCCTTAATCCGCACCAGCTTGGCCGGTACACGGGTGCGCAGGAAGGAGCGGATGAGGCCGGCGTCATAGGCCGTGAGATCCTGCCCTCGGATGTAGATGCAGCGGTCTCCGGAAACGAGGGCGATGACCCGCATCGTTTCGATATAGGCGGTCACGTCCGCAAAGGGGATCACGCTGGTTCCCCGGGCCGATACCGACTCGATCCGGTCGTCATAAAACTCGAGCTTGCGGCCCTGCACCGCCGCCGGATCGGCCATCATGGTGGAGTAGGCCAGCCGGCGTTTCCGATCGGTTCGCAGCCTGCTCCACACCACCCCCAAGAGCAGGAGAAGGGAGGAAACCATCACGAGCAGGAAGGTCGCGCTCATGAGCGCGTCGTTTCCACCGAGCGCCGCATCCCCGATCGCCATCCATTCAAACAGCAGGACCAGCAGGACCAACGCGACCAGCAGGGTCGTCCCATGCCCGGAGGACAACCGAAGAATTTCCAAATATTCCATCAGGGTCAGCGGCCGCCCCGCGACCAGGATACGCAGCCGGGACGGGTCCGCCTTCTCTTCCGGTTCCTGCGGAACCGGGAAGGGTCTCCAAAAATCCCACGCTGGCGGCTCCTCCCCATTCGGAAGGAATCCCCATGGGGGTTCCTGCTGGCGCGGGCGGATATCCCATTCCGGACGGCGGGTATCCGCCGCTCGGCTGATTGTAAGGCGGGAAACCTGCGGGCGGCGCGGCAGGATAGGCCGGAGGTACGCCATAAGGCGTCCCCGGTACCGTCCCGTAAGGGGAAGCCGGCGGCACGGTATACGGCGCGGGGACTCCATAAGAGGGCACCGCCACGGGGGCGTTTTGGAAATCAGTCCCCCAGCGTCGTCCCATCCGCCCGGCGTGGGAACCGGAGGTAGAGGCGCTTGTCCCTCCGGGATTTGGGACGGCGGCGGCTCCGCTGGCACAGGAACCTGGCCGGGCCCGGAATCCGGCCGCTCCGGCAGCGTGTCCAGCCAGGATTCCGGCTGTGGATCCGGGCGGCGGTTCTGTTCGTCCATAGGGCTCACCCTTTCGTGAGAAAATCGGTCAGGACTCAGGTTTATGGGGCATCCGGTCATCCACCAGACGCTTCAAAGCGTCCAGGTCCTCGATGCACCGCTTGGGGAGGGTCACGGCCAGGGAATGGGTATAAAAATCCACCCGGTCAGGCCGTTCCACCGCCCTCGAAATCGCCTTCCAGGGAATGCGCAGTTCTTTCTCTTTTCCAGCCGAACCACGCAAGGTCAGGCCGGAAGGGGTGAAATCCACCGACAAACGCAATGCCTCTCCTCCCGACATCCGGATCACCTGTCCGGCGCGGGCGCGGCTGGTGAAATATCCGGCTAAAAACATCCCCAACACCACGAGGAGGAATACCGGGACGCCAGGCAGACCCACCCAGAGCTCAAACGACATGGCGAGCAAAAAGGCAAAGAACCCGAGATTGGGCAGGTTTTTGATGAATCCATCCACCGAAGAGGCGGTCATCAGCCGGATAAATTCCTTTTCTGTGTATTCCATCCGGACCGAAAGCTCGGCATCCTCCTCCGGGAGAGGAGAGAGATCGGGCTCTGGCAGGCGGACGGCGGCACCAGGAACCAGCCTCCCATACAGGCGCTGGCGCGGTCCGGGAACATAGGTTAACGCCATCTGCCGGACGAGCGCGGCGTCGGGACCGGTCAGGCAGCGGGCGGCAGCACGATGGACCGCCCTTCCGTCCCGCCGAACACCAGCATGTCGGCCGCCTCGATGTACAGGGTACAGGCGGCAAACGGGATTTCCGTCACCGCCTTCGCCGTCGTTTTCCGGATCGAAGCCGGGCCACGGTCACCAATCCCTCATACCGGTATCCCGTCATAAGGGATTGGTCATAGCTCCTGCCGGCACGGACCCGCATCTGACGGGGCAGCATGACGAAGAGATAGACCTCCATCAGGACCAGCAACAGAACCATGAGGAGAAGCGAGATATCAAGCCCGTTTCCGGAACGGGCCGTCATGACCAGGAACAAGATGCAAATCCCGAGCATCCCCGCGGTGATCACCAGCTGCGCCGTGCGGAGCCGGAAGGACGGACCGTTCCGGAACAGGAGCTCCTGGAACCGGATATATTCGCCCCGTGTCAGATCGGCAGGAAAGGTAGTATCCCCGCCTGGTTCCAGAGGGGCCGGCTGTGTATATGTCGTATCCATATTATGCCTCTTTCTTCCCGGAGGAGAGCCAGTCCCGCAGCCGCAGGCATTCTTCCTCCCCGAGCAGCCGCTTGGGAATCAGGATGCGCACCTCCCGGCCGAAGGCAATGCTGAACAAGCTCTGCGTCTCGGCCGCGCTGGTCACTTGGGCGCGGGGCAGGGTACCCTCAATGCGGCCGTTGCGGATTTCCACCCCGTCCGGGGTAAAGCGATAGGTCCCCGCCATGCCGAGCTCCGGCTTTTCATCGAATTCCCTGGCTGCCGCCCCTTTATCGAGAAGGGGTGCGAACAGCCCGTCGTATCCGATGAGGAAGGCCCCCACCAGCAGCATCCCCGCTGCGACCGACGGTGCCAGGGAAATCGCGCTGCCGAAAAAAGAGGCCGGCCAGGCCGAGGAAGACGAGAACGGCGCCGCCGCCGGTAATAAAGGGCAAATGGCCCCGCCGCTGCTCCCGCCGGAGCTGTGCCGCGTACTGCAGATAATCCTCCCGCGTGATCAGGACACAGAGAGACAGCACATCGTCATCCCCTCCGTGCACAGGAACCTTGCTGGACATAGGGCCACCTCCTTTTCCATAGACGGTTTCCCGTTAGAACAACCAGTTGCTCATCCGGCGCCGCCGCCGCACAAACGTAATGCGGAACTGCTCAAGCAAGGCCTCCCGCTGTTCCTCGGGCATACAGCGCTTGGGCAGGACGAGGAAGCGTTCCCGGTCCTTTAGGAAAACCAGAAGCCCGGCGTTTCTATACACTCCGGCATCAGGGCGTATTGATCGGTCAGGGTCAGATGAGGCGCCACCGTCACCACATTGTCGGGAAAAATCCGCAGCGTGGCCGGACAGAGAAGCGCCGCATAGGTCTGATAGTCCCGGCCGGCCTGACGGCGCACCGCTCCGGGCTCCGCCACGAAAAAGAGCAGCAGGATCAGGGGACAGAGCGCACAGAATAAGATTGAAACCGAAAGTGGTACCCCTGTCCATCCGACTGAAAAACACCCAGGAGCAAAACAAGCGCCGCGGCCGCCACCACGGCGGGAGTGGAGCGCAGGGCGCCGGTCGCCTGGCGGCGAGCAGAGCGGCACGGATATATTCGTCTTTTGTGACGGTAACCGGGAACTCGGCCCGGGGCTGGTTTTCATAAGCCATGGGGACTTCCCCTTTCTCTACGGGTCCGGGTGAAAAAAGAATCAGAGCGCCGCACCGTCCAGCGGATCCGAGGGTTCCTCCCATTTTCCCCGGAGGAAGGCGAGACAGTCCGGAGGCAGCGCCCGGTGGGGCAGCGGCACCAGCTCCCTGCCGTACCGCAGGATAAACAGGCCGGGCAGGGCGGTCACGTGCTCGGTCCCGAACGCGTGAAGCTCCTCCGCCTGCCCATATCGCAGTCCCTCGTCATACACCCGCAGCCGGGTGGGGCGGCGGTCCCGCGCTTCCTGCCGCGACACAGCCCGGGCCCGCCATTCCGGCACCAGCCACAGCGCGGCCAGAAGGAAGAGGGCGACCAATCCCAGCAGCAGGCTGCCGAGCGCTTCGGTCCCCTGTGCGAAAAAGGGCACGATACACCAAACCGCCAGCAGGCCCAGGACGACCGTTTCCACGATCCGCCCAGCCGTGCCGACCCGGCGGACATCGCCATATTTCAGGGCCCGGTAAAGGTCCTCCTGTGTAGAGGTGTAGACGATATCCCACTTTTCCACAGCGGCACCCTCAAATGTCCAGATTGGACACGTATTTGGCGTTGCGTTCGATGAATTCCCGGCGGGGCTCCACCTTGTCCCCCATCAGGATGGTGAAAGCCTCGTCGGCCGCCTCCGCATCCTCGAGCTCCACCCTGAGCATGGTGCGGAAAGCCGGATCCATGGTGGTCTCCCCACAGCTGCTCGGGATCCATTTCACCGAGGCCCTTGTATCGCTGGATATCGGCATTGCCGCCGAGTTCCGCGATGTATTTATCCCGTTCCGGATCGGAAAAGGCATACCGCACCTGTTTGCCGCGGGAAACCTTGAACAGCGGCGGCTGAGCGATATAGACATGCCCTCCTCCACCAGCGGCCGCATATAGCGGAAAAAGAAGGTCAGCAGCAGGGTACGGATGTGGGAACCGTCCACATCGGCATCGGCCATGATGATGACCTTGCCGTATCGCAGCTTGGACAGATCGAAATCATCCCCGATCCCGCAGCCGAGCGCAATGACGATCGGGATCAGCTTTTCGTTGCCATACACCTTGTCAAGCCGGGCCTTTTCCACGTTGAGCATCTTACCCCACAGGGGGAGGATGGCCTGAAGTTGCGATCCCGCCCCTGGATGGCGGAACCGCCGGCCGAATCGCCCTCGACGATATACAGCTCGGTCCGATCCGCATCGCTCCAGATGCAGTCGGCTAGCTTTTCGGGCATGCGGGTGTTGGCGAGGCCGCTTTTTTTTTTCCGCGCCAGTTCCCGGGCCTTCTGCGCGGCTTCCCGTACCCGGGCGGCGTTGATGGATTTTTCGAGAATCGCCTTGGCCACGGCCGGGTTTTCCTCCAGAAACGGCACCAGTTTGTCATTCAGGAGGGAATTGACCAACGGCCCGATGATGGTGTTGCCCAGCTTGGCCTTTGGTTTGTCCCTCGAACTTGGGCGTCCTTGAGTTTGACGCTGACGACGGCCGTCATACCCTCCCGCACGTCATCGCCCCTTGAGGTTGGCGTCGGCGTCCTTGAGCATGGAATGCCGCCGGGCATAATCGTTGAAAATCCGGGTAATGGCGGTTTTGAAGGATTTTCATGAACGCCGCCATCCACAGTGTGGATGTTGTTGGCAAAGGAGACGATGTTTTCATTATAGCTGTCGTTGTACTGGAACGCGGCCTCGACGATGGAATCCCCATCGGTGGCGGACATATGCACCACCTGGGGATGGAGAACCTGATATCCACGGGTCTTGTTCATGAACTCGACGAAGGAAGAAATTCCTCCTTCGTAGCAGTACTTCCTGCGAAACCGTGTTCTCCGGATCCCGGGAGTCGGTGAGGGTGATCTTCAGCCCGGCATTAAGAAAGGCCTGTTCCCGCAACCGCTTCTGCAGCACCTCGAATTCGTATTCGGTGGTTTCGGTGAAGACCGCGGGATCGGCCTTGAACCGGATCAGGGTGCCGGTCGCATCGGTATCACCAATAACGGCAAGATCGTTCACCGGCACCCCCCGTTCGATCCGCTGGGCGTAGATCTTGCCATCCCGGGAAATCTCCACCTCCATCCATTCCGGACAGGGCATTGACCACCGAGGAACCCACGCCGTGCAGGCCGCCTGAAACCTTGTAGCCGCTGCCGCCGAACTTGCCGCCCGCATGAAGCACGGTGAGAACCACCGTGACTGAGGGCAGCCCCAGCTTTTCATTCATCCCCACCGGGATGCCGCGGCCGTTGTCCCGTACCGTGACGACGTCACCGGGAAGGACCTCCACCTCGATATGGGTACAGAAGCCCGCGAGCGCCTCGTCGATGGAGTTGTCCACAATTTCATATACCAGATGGTGCAGGCCCGGGGACCGGTGGAGCCGATATACATGCCCGGGCGTTTGCGTACCGCCTCGAGTCCTTCCAGTACCTGTATTTGGCTTTTCGTCGTACACCTCGTTGTCGGCGCGGGTCATCGCGCTTTCGAGGGCTTGATCCATTTCCATTTCCGTACTCATGTCGGAGCTTCCTCCCATTCGTTTGCCGTGTTCAGACGTTTGATAACCCTTCTACAAATCCCGCCCGTTTGAGCAGGGTAGCGGAGGAGATCTGGGAAATATACACAGTCTCCGTCCCGTCCCGGTCGACGCAGACCACGAAGGATTTGGGCAGTTCCATCGTCACGTTTGCACACCCGGCCGCCCTTCCGCGTCGGCGAGAAATTGACGGGTATATTTAGAGATGGTGGCGTTTTCCATGTCGAAAAATTCCCACAACCTCCCGCAGTCTGACCACCGTTTCCTGGCCGAGATGCAGATACATCGGGCCGCCTCCTTTTCGGATGTCCCGGCAGCGGATCACGCTTCGAGCACCCCTTGTTTCATGTGAAACTCCACCCCGCCTTCCATACGGCGGAGAGGCTCCGGATCACAGCAGGTGACAAAAACCTGCCAGTCGTGGATGTGGTTGAGGATATAATCCTGCCGGGATGCATCGAGCTCGCTCATCACATCGTCGAGCAGGGCGACGGGCTGTTCCCCGGTCACGGTACGCAGGAGCGTCGCCTCCGCGAGCTTGAGCGCAAGAACGGCCGAACGCTGCTGGCCCTGGGATCCGTATACTCTGGCCGGCAGGCCGGCGATCTCCACCTCCAGGTCATCCCGGTGGGGACCGGCCGTCGTGAACCCGGCCGCGATATCCGCATCCCGGTTTCCTCCAAAAAGCTGGTATAAAGCCGACGCCAAGGTCTTATCATCCTGTCCGAGGAGGGCATCCAGTCCTTCCCCGGCTGGCCGGTACCGGACATCGAAAGCCTCTTTTCCCCGCAGACAAGCCGCGGTAAATTTCGATTGCCGCCGGCTGGAGCCGCGCGATATATACGCGCTTTCGTGCCCGCAGAAGCCGGGCACCGGCCATCGCCAGCCGCTGATCCCAGACATCCAGCATCATGGCCAGATCACCGTGGCCACGGCAGTCCTTCAGCAAATTATTCCGTTGCGCGAGCGCCCGCATATATTCCCGCAGGCCCCCGAGATATCCCGGGCGGAGCTGGCAATAAGCCGCGTCGACAAAACGGCGGCGTTCTCCGGTCCCCTTGATCAGGGTGAGATGGGCGGGCGAAAACACCACCCCGCAGAAATGTCCGGCCAGAGAGGAAGCCGAGGATTGGGGAATCCCATTGAGTTCAGCCGTCCGGCGGGACCCGATTTTGATCGCCGCTTCCTGCCGCCGATCCTCGGCGTAAAAGGCCAAATTCAACTGCGCCTCGGTCTGGCTCAGCGCGATCAATTCCCGATCCCTGGCCCCTCGAAAGCTTTTTCGACCCGGTAAAGAGCCATAAAGCCTCGAGCAGATTGGTTTTCCCCTGCGCATTTTCTCCCCAGATGACATTGATGCCGGGCCCGGGCTGCCAGACGGTTTCCCGCAGGTTCCGGAAATCCCGGAGTTCCATTCGTTCGGCCCGCATGGCTGATTCCCTCCCGGCCATTGGATGGCATCCTGTTCGGTTAGCCGCGGCCGTTTAATCCGCCGCCGTCACCGTTACGGCCCTGTTCCCGGCTTCCATCCGATCACCGGGATACAGCTTTCGCCCTCGCTGGAGACAAACCTCCCCGCCCACTTTTACCTGGCCTTCGAGAACCATCCATTTGGCCTGGCCGCCGGTCTCAGCGAGACCCGTCAGCTTGAGCAGCGCATCCAGGCGGATGAAAGGGGTATGGATTTCCTGTGTTGTTTCCGTCATTTTTTCAGCCTCACCGGCAGTACCAGGAAGAGGAAACTGTCCCCTTCCAGCGGCAGCATCTTCATGGGGGATAAAGGACCGCTGAGCTCCAGCCGCACCTCGTCAGTCTCCGCATTTTTGAGGGCGTCGAGGAGAAACCGGCTGTTGAAACCCATTTCCTCTTCATTTCCCTCAATCGACGCGCCAATGACATCACTCGCACTGCCGAGAGGGGTGGTGCAGGATACATGGATCTGTCCGTCCTGGAACCGGCAGACCAAGGGGGATTTCAGCCGGTCGTTGATAACCAGGGAGGCACGCTCCACCGCATCCATCAGCGACCGTGTTCCCACCTTGATAGTGGTGGTAGAACCCTGGGGGATTGCTTTGCGATAAGGCAGGAATTCTCCGTCGAGCAGGCGGGAAATGACCGCATATCCGCCGATTTCCAACACAATATGACGGCGTCCTACCGCCAGGGCGGCGGGGGTGTCTTCGTCTGAAAGGAGCTTTGAGCACTTCGGAAAGGGTCTTTCCGGGTACCACGAACTGCATGGTCTCCCCCGCTTTTGACTTCTTCCTTCCGCATCGCGAGGCGGGTACCATCCACCGCTACCAGGCGAAGGACACCCTCCTCCAGTTCAAACTGGACACCGGTATGAACCGGCCGGGCATCGGTCTGGGCGACGGCAAAGAGAGTTTGCCGGATCATCGACCGGAGCAGATTCTGCGGAAGGGTGAGCCCCACCCCGTCGCTGACCGAAGGCAGTTCGGGATATTCCCCGGCGGATATTCCCATGATAGTGAATTCCGTCATTCCGCTGCGGATCAGGGTGTTATACTTATCGTCACTCGAGAGTGTGACATCCTCGCCAGGCAGCCGGCGGACGATGTCACCGAACAGCCGGGCGGTGAGGACGATCTCCCCGGGTTCATTGACCTGGGCTTCAATCGTTTTCGTGATGCCCATTTCCAGGTCATAGCCGGCCAGAAAAAGGGAGCTGCCCGTTGCACGCAGGAGGATCCCTTCGAGAGCGGGAAGGGTGGATTTTCCGGAGACACCCCTCTGCACGTTCCCGACGGCATCGATAAGGGCCTGTTTGTCACAGAGAATATGCATACGATCCGTCCTTTCAAAAAAAGTGGGTTGTGTGTTCTATTTGGGGCCTTGTCCACATAGACTGATTCCGAGGGACAAAGCAGGATATATATAAATCTTCTTTTTTCTTTTTTCGTCGTCTATAGTAGGGGCAGTGGAAAGAGTGGAAAAGCGCGAAAAGGCGCATAAGCCCTCAGAAAAACGAAATCGGATTGGTGAACCTTTCGGTGGCGAAAACGGGGGAAAAGTGAAAGGGGGTTTTCCGGATTCCCCAGCCTGGGGAATCCGGTTTGTGGAATGTGGAAGACTTCGTGAAAAGCAAGGAAAAAGCCTTGACGGATCTTTCACCGGACTCCACCGGCTTTTCACAATACTCATGGTTGAACCCGCCGTTACTTTTCCGAAATGTTTTTGATGATATCCTGGACAAGTCCTTTGAAAGAGGGATCCTGATTCATGCGCTGTTCCACCTTCTGCAAGGCGTAAACCACCGTGGAATGGTCTCGCGTGCCGAATTCCTCGCCGATAGCCTTCATAGGCAGCCCGGTGATGTTGCGTACGACATATTCCGCTACTTGCCTGGCCTGGGAAATCGGCGCGGACCGCTTATTTGACCGGATATCCTCAGGCGTGACGGAAAGGGTGCGGGCCACCTCATTGATGATCCGTTCGACGGTGATAGGAACGGGCTGATTATCGTTTCGGATATCGCGGATAGCGGTTTGGGCGATAATGAGAGAGGGATGGTCTCCGTCGATCAGGCAGAGGGCCTGCATACGGCGGACGGCGCCTTCGAGCTGGCGGACATTGCTTTTGAGCTGGGTGGCGAGATATTCCGCGATGTCGTCGGTGACGGCGAAATCCAGAAGCTGCGCTTTCCGCTTGACGATCGCGATGCGGGTTTCCAAATCCGGCGGCTGGATATCGGCGAGGAGGCCCATTTCGAAACGGGTGCGCAGCCGGTCTTCCAGGGTGGCGATCTCCCGGGGAGGGCGGTCAGAGGTCAGGACGATTTGTTTGCTGTTTGAATGCAGAGTATCGAAGGTGTGGAAAAATTCCTCCTGGGTGCTGACCTTGCCGGAGATAAATTGGATATCGTCGACCAGCAGCACGTCCACCTGCCGGTATTTGGTGCGGAATTCCGCTGTCGTTCCGTTTTTGATGGCCTCGATGAGTTCATTCGTCATGATCTCACCCCTTGGTATAGAGGATCCGCAGGGAAGGATCGTTCCGTTTGATCTCATTGCAGATGGCATACAGAAGGTGAGTTTTGCCGAGGCCGGAGCCTCCATATATAAATAAAGGATTATAATAACCGGCCGGTTTGCTGGCCACCGCCTGGGAGGCAGCGTGCGCGAATTTATTGGAAGGCCCGACCACGAAATTTTCAAAGGAATATTCATAATCCGAACTTTTCTGGCCGAATAGATTACCGGGATCGGGATTGTCTCCCCCGATTTTTGCAGCAGAGGAGGCGTCATCTTCCCCGGAGAGGATGGTCAGTCCGAGCGGCAGGCCGAGCACCTGCAGAAAAGCATCGCACAGTTTGCCGGCATAATGTTCCCGGATGATTTTTTTCTGGAACTGGGTATGTACATATACCACGACCTCCCGTCTTCGATAGAGCGGGGTTCGATACAGGAAATCCAGACATTGTAGGCGACTTCGCTGATATCGTCCTGCCGGTGCAGATAATCGAGGATCCCGGACCAGGCCTCTTTGATGGTTTCCATAGACGGCATAACTCCTTCGTGGAAAAAACCGGCCGGCGGCGATCCGGGCCGGTTGATACAAAATATCTCCCGACAAAAAAATGGATACGGGCGTACATCCTATTGTATCACATTTTCCCCCGGTTACAATGCGAAAAAGGAAGATTTTTTGTAGGGGCAGTTTTCCCCTTAATTTAATGCAAAGCGGCAAATCGGGCTTTTCTAGCCGAAAAGAAAGGGATCGTGTGACAGAAAAGCCTGTTTGGTTCGGGGGAAAGTGCTGAAAAATTCAAAATCGGGAAAAAAACATGGGTTTTTGTGTTTTCTGTATTGACATTTGAAAAGAGACTGATATATAATAAAGTCTCGCAAGGCGAAAGGAGGATGGAACATGCTTCGCACGTATCAGCCGAAAAAACGGCATCGCAAGATGGAACATGGTTTCCGCAAGAGAATGGCAACCGCCAATGGCCGCAAGGTGCTGGCTCGCCGCAGAGCCGAGGGTAGGAAACGACTCACCTATTAAAAAGGGCCACCGTAGTGTGGCTTTTTTTATAGGTGGGGACGGGGCGTTTGAAGAACAAAAAAGGACAGGCTCTTTCCCAGTTCGCAGCTTTCTGACCATCGCGCCCTCCCGATACGGGATGAGCCGGCCCGTTGCCGTTTTAAAACGACCGCAAGGGAAAGTGTGAGCGGATGAACCCGAACAAACCGGTGACCATCAAGCTGAACAAGGATTTCCGCACCGCCTATTATCACGGCGGGAGCCAGGTGCATCCCGCCCTGGTTACCTATGTGCGGAAAAACCGCTTGGGCGTGACCCGGGTGGGAATCACGACCGGCAAAAGATTGGGTCCGCCGTGGCGCGGAACCGCTGCCGCCGCGTGATTCGGGAAGCTTACCGGTCCCTTTCCCCAAAACTCCGGAAAGGCTATGACATCGTGTTTGTCGCGCGGGTGCGCACCGCGGCGATAAAAAGCACCGTCCTTGCCGGAGTAATGGCGGCCCATCTGCGAAAGGCCGGTGTATTGCCGGCATGAAACGGTGCTGATCGCACTGATCCGGTTTTACCAGCGGGCCATCTCCTCCCATACACAGCCGGCCTGCCGCTTTACGCCGACCTGCTCCGCTTACGCACTCGAGGCGATTGAACGGTTCGGCGCCTTCAAAGGGACGGGACTCGCCCTGTGGCGCATATTGCGCTGCAACCCGTGGGGCGGGCATGGATATGACCCGGTTCCGGAAAAAAGCCGCGCAAAGAAAAAGCCCCGGCGGGGATAATGACCGCTGACCGCCGGAGGATTGGAGGACAACGATGGGCGCCATTTTCAACATCTTGGCCGTGCCGCTCGGCTGGCTGCTGCATTTCATCTACCAGTTCATCCCGAACTATTTTGTTTCGATCTTTTTATTCACCCTCCTGGTCGGGCGATCACTTTCCCCCTTTCCCTAAAATCTCAGAAAAGCCAGGCCGACCGGGCCAAGCTTGCTCCCCGCCTGGAACGCCTGCAGAAAAAAAATATGCGCAGGATAAGCAGAAGCTCCAACAAAAAGCAGATGGAGCTCTATGAAAAGGAAGGTGTCAGCCTGACCGGCGGCTGTCTGCCGATGATCGTGCAGATGGTGGTGCTGTTCGGCATTATCTCGGTGATCTACAAGCCGCTGACCCATCTGCAGAAAATCCCTTCCGCCGTCATTGATACCGCCATCGTCACGGTGACCAACCCGGTTGACGAGAACGGCAATGATATCCTCACGCCGAATAAAATTACCCAGGCCGACGCGAATCCGAACAGCTACTACCGGGAACTGCGGATGCTCAAAGTGCTTTCCGCCAACCAGGGGGAGGTCGTCGCGGCCATTGACGCGATGGATCCCGCCCAACGGGGGAGAGTTGTCGGGCGCGGATTATTACGAGCAGATGCAGGCTATCCGGCGCAATTTCGATTTCTTTGGCCGGACTATGCTGGACAATCCCTTTTCGGGATTCGGCGATATCAATATCCTGTGGCTGATCCCGCTGATTTTCCGGCCTGACCGCCCTGGCGTCCAGCCTGATTTCCATGCGCTTTACCAAGATGGCCACCAGCGGCGAGCAGCAGCCCGGCCAGGGCTGCAGCAACGTCATGCTGCTGGTGCTCATGCCTGCGTTCTCCCTGTTCATCACCTTTACGGTACCGGGCGGCGTCGGCATCTACTGGATCTGCTCCAACGTGATCGCGGTGGCGCAGACGATCCTGCTCAATCAGATTTATAATCCGGCCAAGATCCGCGCCCAGGCGGAAAAGGAATACGAGGAACGCCGCCGCAAGAAGGCCGAGGACAAAAAGCGGCTCAAAGGAAGCGCGTATCCGCGAGGAGGAAGAAGCCCGCCGCCAAGCCAAAGGAGGAGGCCGAGGCCGCCGAGCAGGCCCGGCTGGAGGCCTCCAACAAAAAACCGGTCCAAGCGACGAAAAATCCCAACAAACTGAAGAAGAAGGCCGCGGCGGAAGAGACGAAGCCTGAAGATGGGACGGAACCCGCCGCCGATGAAAAGTCCTCCGGCGAGCCCACGCCCTCTGAAGAAGACGGGCAGGCCGGATCCCAGGACGAAAATTAACCGGAACTTCCGGTGACGTGAAAGGACGGAGATCCGTGCGTAAAGAAGCGATCAAAGGAAGCGGCGACACTTGAGGAAGCCAAAGGAAGCCGCGGCAAGGGAGATTGGCCTGGATGTCCAGACGGCACAGTTTGAAATCCTGCAGATGCCGCAAAAAAGACGCTGGGTCTTTTGGCGGCTGTCCGGCGCGCGTGAAGGCCTTTGCAGAGGTATCCCCGGCGGACAAAGCGGCGGAATACCTGCGGGGTGTGCTGCGGCAGATGGGGGCCGGTGAGGTTTCCATCGACGTCAAGGTGCAGGGAGAGGGCTGTGTACTGACACTGAACGGAGACGATGTGGGCTTTATCATCGGCCGCCGCGGCGAGACCCTCGATGCCCTGCAGTATCTGACCGGCCTGGTGGCCAATCGGGTGGACAACGCCTATTACCGCGTGACCATCGATGTGGGAAATTACCGGGAAAAACGGGATAAGACATTGGCCGAATTGGCCCGTAAGGTCGGCGGCCAGGCGGCCAAGACCGGCCGTAAGACATCTCTTGAACCGATGAACCCTATGAGCGCCGGATCATCCATACCACCGTGCAGGAGATCGAAGGCGCGACCTCCTGGAGCGTGGGGCTCAGAGCCCAACCGGCATGTGGTGGTGGCCCTTCGGACGACAATCCAGTCCGCAGGGAATCCAAGCCCGCGGGGAACGCGGGCGGCGGCCGGCCGAATGACCGTGCCTGCAAGCGGGGAGCGCAGTGAGCGGCCCCAGCGGGAGGCTCCTGCCGTTCAGCGGATGGGGTCCCAGACGTCCGGTCCGCCAGGTCCGGGAGTTCGTGCCCCGCAGCAATCCCCTTCCTCATGGCCGACGGCGGACGCCGCCGGAAAAGACCTAAGGACAGGACCATCTGAGACTTCCACAGCAGGATGGTGTTGACCAGGGTGGATTGAATCTTCTCCGTCATCATGGTGTCGTTGTTCTGCACCAGCCGGATTTGAGGGGCCATCTGGATGGAGATGATCCGGGTCAGCTCCAGATCGTGGATCTTCTTTTCAAAACGGGTACACAGGGCGTCCAGATCGTTGGCGGCCTGGGCATCCTCCGGAAGGCCGGAGGCCTTGGCCTTTCCTGCAGTGCCGGCAGGTCGGTGGCGCGGACCTCCCCGAGTTTTTTCTTGCCCGCGAGGATATACATCGACAGTTCCTTGAAATAGGTCAGGTTGAGCTTGTACAGCTCATCCAGGGTGGCGATGTCCTTCATGAGGACGACCTGATGGTTTTCAAGGGCGGTGCAGATTTTCTCCACGTTGGTTTCAGCCTTGTCATATTTAGCTTTCATGGCGCTGACCTTGTTGCCCGCCTTGCGGAAAAAGCCGAAAAAGCCCTTTTCCTCGTCCTCGTCGGTGATGGTGCGCAGTTGGCCGACGAGGTTCGTCAGCATTTCGCCCACCTCACCCATATCTTTGGTGCGCACGTTCTGCAGCGCTGTTTCCGAGAAACCCGCTACTTTCTGCTGCGCTGCGGCGCCGTATTGGAGGATGACGCCTGTATCGGTCACGTCAATGGTCCTGGCAAAATCGTCCACCATCTTTCGCTCTGCGGGGGTCAGTGTGGATTCGTCGAGCTGTACGGGGACGATTGCCTCCTCTCCGGCGGGCTCCAGCCCGGGCGTCACCTGGGCAAAAGGGTCGAGGGTGAGGATGGGGGTTTCCTCCGCCTGTATGTCGGTATCGGGGTGAATGGCGTCGGTCATGAATGAACACACCTTTCTGTTCCAGCCGGCCGTTTTGGAGACGGGCGGCATATCAAAATCGGGTTCCAGACGGTCATGTTCATTGTAAGGGATAGCCGGTGGGAAGTCAAGCGTTTCCAGCGGTGGATCCTGCTGTTTAGAGCGGAAGGGGAATTGACAGCACAGGCGTAAGCGTGTAGAATAAAGGCGTATTTCAGAAGACAACCGAGCAGGTGCCCCCGTCGGATCCGGCGATCCGCGGGGAGAATAAAGGGAAGCGGGTGAAAATCCCGCGCGGTCCCGCCGCTGTAACCGTCCGCATGGGAGAACCCCGCAAGCAGGATCCGCCACTGGTGCCGACACCGGGAAGGCGGATCGGCCGGAAATGGATGGAAGCCAGAAGACCTGCCTGCTTGGCCGATCCCCCTCTACGGACGATAGAGCAGGCTTGGTGCGACTTCGTTTTCCCGCCGCATCGGGGAACGCCGGACGGCATCCTGCTCGGTCACGAGCCGGATGCCGTCCTTTAGGGACTGGGATACGAAAACAAGCCGGCCGAGATGGCCGGCGGAAAGGCGGAAAGTATATGAAATCCTGGCAAACGGTCTTGAAAAAAGAGCGGCATCGCACAGCCCTGGCCGCGGCTCTGGCGCTCCCGGTAACTGCCTGTACGGGAGTGGTTCTATAAGAACGCTGAAGCGGTCTGAGGGCGATGCTCATCAGCGGCCCCAAATCTGGGGGTTCCTATTCCATTCTATCTTTCTGATTCAAACGGGGTGCGGCGATGCGGCAGCTGGAATTGAAACTGCGCCGGAATTACTCGATCGAGGAGCCGCGCTACAGCACTGCAATGGTATCGGTCAGGATCGGGCGTCTGAATCCCCGGACGTTGTAAGTCGATCGCGACCGCCTGCGGACTGCTGGAGAAAAACGCGGTAGATCTGGGGTTTGTCACGGTGGTGGTCTCCATCCGTCTTCAGCCGGACTGCTGGCGGGGAAGCGACTGTGGCTTTCTGTCGAGAGACCACCGTGATGAGGTGTTCCTGTCCTGGCACGATCCCGGCCTGCTCGGCGTATCGGCAGGGGAGGCGAGGTTCGCCCTGCTGTCAGCAGGATCGCGATGTATCTTCTGCCGGGGCATCCCTTTCTGGGCGCTCTGGGAGGCGGTGGCTGATCTCGCGCGCGCCGTGTCGGCGGCGGCCAGAAGGCGGGCGGACGCACCGTCACGCTGGTGATGAGCGGATGGCGATCGCGCGTTTGCGACATCGCTGCTCCAGCAGGCCGTTCACGGCGTGCATGTTCTGGAGCATGGGCGGAAGCTCTCCAACAGCGATAGAGACATGTTACTGGTCCATAGCACGGTACTGGTGATGCTCGTCTGCGTGACGACTCTTCTCAGCTGGACCTGCTGCTGCTCAGGACCAGGCCGGGCTGGGGCTCACAGGACACACATCTCTGTTCATCCTGCTCGCCTCCTGTGTGCTGACCTGTATCGTTTATTGTGGCGCAGGGCCGATCGGGTTTGTGGGCACAATGGTGCATATGATGCGGATACTTACAGAGCCTCGCTTTTGGCATGCTCGGCCTCATACAAGGGGCAGTTTGTTCCTGGTGCTCTTTCGACAGCCCTGGTGTCGCGGGATTTCAGGGCCAGGAAGTTTTCGGTGAAGTCGTCGGCACTTATTTCCTGTTCCTGG
>VOFI01002853.1_pt1 | contig 32008 bp, 59 predicted proteins | sample 5384131 | NCBI WGS metagenome assembly VOFI01 (sample SAMN12384728, study PRJNA508395) | human gut metagenome | isolation source: healthy gut H | host: Homo sapiens
GTATTACTCAACACATACAAAAGCATGCCAGGGAAATGAGTGCTGGGCGCATTCATTATGGGAGTACATTTTGATCTGGCCAACAATTATGGGCCGCCGGAGGATCCGCAGAGGAGACCTTTGAAAGATTTTGCAGCGATCTGGGAAAATACCTGGGATGAACTGATTATTTCCACAAAGGCAGTGGGTACTACATGTGGCCTGGTCCTTACGGAGACGGCGGTTCCAAAAATATCTGACGGCTTCTTTAGACCAGAGCTTAAAACGCATGGGACTGGATTATGTGGATATCTACTACCATCACAGGCCCGACAAAGAGACGCCGTTGTGGGAGACAATGGATGCGCTGGCGGGGCTGGTGCACCAGGGGAAAGCACTTTACAGATTGTCGAACTACAACCGGGAAGAGCTTATGGAAGCAGTGGAAATTTTGAAGGAACTGAAGGTTCCAGTGCACCATTCATCAGCATCACTATTCCATGGTGTACAGAGAAAATGAAAAACTGCTGCCTGTCATTGAGGCGTCGGGGATGGGGGGGCGATCGCATTCTGTCCTCTGGAACAAGGCATTCTGACCGGTAAATATTTAAATGGGATTCCAGGGGATTCCAGAGCGGCCGGACACAGTGTGTTTCTGTCAGAGAAGCAGATTACGCCTGAGACTTTGGAGATGACCTCGTCATTAAATGAAGTAGCTGCGGAGCGTGGGCAGTCTCTGGCTCAGATGGCTCTGGTATGGGCTCTGAAGCGGGCAGGCTGAGCAGCGTGATCCTGGGGGCCAGCAGACTGGCACAGCTGGAGGAAAATGTGGCTGCACTGAAGAACAGGGAATTTACATCGGAAGAGAAAAAAATTTGATCGAAGAGATCCTCAAAAAAAAAGGAGAGGTATATGATGATGAAAAAAGATTACTGGCACTTGGCATGGCAGGCGTGATGGCATTCTCACTGGCGGGGATGCGGATCGGGAAACGGCAGCGCAGGAACAGAGGGGAGACAGAGAGCAAAACCGAGGCAGAGGCGGGGGCTGAGAATGGGACCGCCGGGGGCGGCGGTGAAAAAGTAAAGCTGACATTCTATGATTGGAGTGATGAGCAGTCATACTTGATCCTGCCGTGGCGGCGTATATAATGCCCAGAGCGACGTGGCCGTGTGGAGGTGGTTTATTTCCCGCCGACCGAGTACTATAGATAAGATCCTGGCGTCCTTCTCCAGCGGGTGGAGTTCGATGTTTTGGGTGTCAATGAATCGCCCCTACGGAGATTATCAGAATAAGAAGACAATTCAGGATATCACTTACGTAGGGTCTGATACCTCTGTATACGGACAGGTATTCGGAGGAGTGCAACCAGGAGGGGATCTTTCGGCCTCCTTACCGCCAGGCGGTATGGCTGCTTTTTATCAACGAGGAGCTGTTTAAGAAAGCCGGATTAGACGTTCCTACAGAGCAGCTTACCTGAACGAATACCGGGAGCTGGCAAAAAACTGACGACGGACAAAACGTACGGCGGCCTGGTTGGCATGGATAACTTTGTCTATATGCACGGCAGATGGGCGGAAGTGTTATGGATGAGGACACCACAATTATCCGGGAAAAATCTGGAACTCTGGAAAGCGCTCCACGAGGATGGAAGTCACGTACCGTTTGAGGAAAAGCTGGAGAGATATGGGGCAGAATGTAGGGTCACTTTTTCACCACAGCTCCTGCTGAGACTGTGCCACGTTCCAGAATGGTACATGGGGTGTCGCTTCTTACAACTTAAAGTATGAGAGCGGTGAAATGCCATTCAAGTATAAAGTTATGCCAATGCCAATTCCAGAAGGCTCCAGGGACTATACGGCGCCATGTTGCCATGAATTTTCTATCCTCCGGCCGAGGCTTGTTTTTGGTGGATATTTGCCAACATGACGAACTGAATCATTGCAGAAAACAGTACGCTGACGCGTACAATGACGATAAATCAAGGATGTTGCCAAAGTCAGCAGGACAGTCTGATGTACGCTTGCAAAGGCCAGCCATTCTCGGAAAACAATGCCATCGTCCCTGCATCCCAAGTACGCTGGTGGGGCGATCCTGAAGGGGAAGAGATAGGCAATATGAAGTGGAGGTGAGCAGGATATCAGGTATACCTGATAGAAAATTTTGCAGTCGAGAAAACTGATGTGATCCAATTAAACGTGTGGGAGACGTGATGTCCGGCTGATAAGCAGAGTTTATCTCCCAGGAAAAGGGTATGGTACGATTGAAGAAATCGAAAGAAAAAGAAAACAAAAAATCAAAATGACGAAAATGGCAAGAGGGGCCAGCCGGTTACTTGTTTCTGCCAATATGATCGGTTTTATATTTACACTGGTACCGGTCGTCTGGGGATCTGCTGCTGTCGCTGACAAAATTACGACAGTGGTGAGGCAGCATTTGTGAGCTTGCTAATTTTCACGACACGACTATTTTTATACATCGCTGCGAAATAATATTTATTATTCCATAGTCAGTGTATGACACTCACACTATTATTTGGGCTGCTGCTGGCCGTGCTGCTTCAGCAGAAGCTAAAGGGAAGCGAAGTATTTAAGACAATCTTTTTCTTCCCGCAGCTGACGTCCAGCGTGGCCTTTGGCGTGATCTTTATGGCGCTGTTTCGCGGGAAGGCCCGGTGAACAGCGTTCTCACCACTGGGAATGGCTTAAACCCGCCGAAATGGCTGACTTCGACAGCATGGTCCATGACGACGATTACCATTGTCTCAATCATCAAAAATATGGGGTATTATATGGTTTTTGTTTCTGTCGGGCTTACAGTCCGTCTCAGAAGAACTTTATGAGGCGGCTTCCCTTGACGGGGCAGGTCCATGGAAAAAGTTTAAAAGCATTACGCTGCCTCTTTTTATCACCAACCACGTTTCTCTGTACTGTCATGTGCATCATCAATTCCTTCAAAGGTATTCGACCTGGTAAAATATTATGACAGACGGCGGTCGGGACGTTCCTCCAATGTTCTGGTATACAGGATTTATCAGGAAGCTTTTCAGAACTACAAGTTTGGTTATGCCTCGGCCTATGCCGTAGTGTTATTCGTACTCGTATTTATTTGACTATGATCCAGTTCAGGGACAGAAAAAATGGGTAAATTATTAGAGAGGAGATTCCTATGAACAAGAGTACAGCAGAACGTATTACCGGTAAGGTATTATCTTACCTCGTATTTCTTTTGTTTTGCGGCAGTGACAATCCTGCCATTTCTGTGGATGACCTCCACCGCGTTTAAATTCGAGCAGGACGTTTTCCGGTTTCCCATCGAGTGGATTCCTTCCTCGATTCGCTGGAAAAATTTTCAGGATGTATTTACGAAAATTCCGTATTTGAATTACTATTGGAATTCAATCAGGCTGTCGGTCATTATTACAGTGCTGACACTGCTGACCAGCTCGCTGGCAGCCTATTCCTTTGCAAAACTCCGCTATCGCGCGGACGGGACCAGCTGTTCCTTTTTATATCTGGCCACACTTATGGTGCCATGGCAGGTCATCATGATCCCTCAGTTTATGGTAATCTCGAAGCTGAAGCTGGCGGATACCCATCTGTCATTAATCCTGACCCAGAGCTTCACTCCATTTGGAGTATTCCTGCTCAGACAGGCATTTATGGGGGATTTCAGAGGAGTACTCCCAGGCGGCAAAGATTGACGGCTGTACCCATCTGGGAATCTGTTTCAGGATCATCCTGCCTATGGTAAAACCGGGGCTTTCGGCACTGACCATATTTACATTTATGGGCTGCTGGAACGACTACCTGGCCCCACTGATTTTCCTTACCTCCAACAGCAAAAAGAACGCTTCAGCTGGGACTGAAATACTTCCAGGCGGAACACAGTACTTCGTTTGCACTTTTAATGGCGGGCACCTTAATGGCGCTTATTCCGGTCCTGATCGTGTACGTGATGGCACAGAAACAGATTATTAAAAGGAATGGCTAATGCGGGCGGCATCAAAGGTTAGGAGCGTACGCTGGGAAGATAGGGGAATACCTGACATTTTTCTTCCGGACGCTGCACTTTTCCTGGCGCCATTTGCTGGGACTTTTCTGGTAAGACTTGAGGAACGCGCGGTTAAAGGCGGAGAGAGACTGAAAACCGGATTCCAATGCGATATCAGGATGCTCATTTCCGTGCTGTAGAGCAGCTCGCACGCCTTCTGGAGCTTTACCATTCGAATGTAATCCGCAGGGCTCTGTGTCATTATCTGTTTAAAGATCCTGCCAAACTGGGCGACGCTTAAATGGCAGGCGCCGGCGAGCTCACCGGTAGTCATAAAAGAGGCGTTATTGCTGCCAATGAGCTCCAGCGCCGGAAGAATCGGCGTCATATCCCGCAGTCTCTCGAAGGAATGAACGGTATTTTCCAGTCCGTTGATCGGGATAGCTCTACCATCATGGCCAGAATCAGTCCGCGGACAGTATTATGATAGTAGGGACGCTTTCGGCGCAGTTCATCGAAGACAGATATGATCAACTGATACAGAACACGAAAACGCTCCATGGGAAATACACAGGAGCAGCCCCTGATTTCTGTTATACCAGAGAAGATGCTCCGGGAGACCATTTGGATAGAACGGCTTTAAAAGTTCCTCGGGACTGAAATAGAGATATTCGCAGTCTTCCCTTCCTGTCCCGCCCGGTTTTGAGAGATATGGATGGTAAAGGCGGGATTACACTGATATCACCGGTGCAGAAGCGCTCATGACTGTCTTCTACATAAAGGTCCTTTCCGCCGGCGTGACAGATTCCGATTTCCACGCAGTTGTGGAAATGGAGGTAGGTCAGGGGACCGCTGCTTCCGGGGGAGAAGGAGAATTCGCCTTGCAGAAGAGCTATGCAGGGAAAGCTTTCGGGAAGTTTGTATTCCCTGTATTCTAATTCGACTAAATAACCGTGATACTGGAACATTGAACCATCTCCTGTTTTAAGTAACAATATAATTATCATACTCTGTCGTTTTCTTCTTGTAAAGCAGGAAATCGGATATGGCCGGATAGGTAAAGTAACGGTCTGAATGACAGATGGGAAACAGTACATGGGAGATTCAAAAATAATAAAAGAGATGAAATGCGAGGAACCTGGAGATGACAAAAAGACGATATCAGATATCAGGCATATATGAAGATTTTTGCGGGGAGGAGCTGGTGCCGGCGTATGGGCTGTACAGACCGGTGCTCTGGCATGCACTGCTGCGCGAAGGCGAGAGCAGTTCTTGGAGCCGTTCCGGACCGATGTGTGGTAGAGGCCAGCGGAAATATCATTAAAAATGTAAAAAGCGTCGTAGTTCCCAATACGGGCGGCTTGAAAGGGATTGAGGCAGCGGCAGCGGCAGGGATCGTGGCGGGAATGAAGAGCGGGAACTGGAGGTACTCTCTGATGTGACTGCGCGGCGAAACTGGAGATCAAAATATTTGGAAGAGAACCATATCGAGGTGCGGCCTCTGGAGACAGAGGAGGTGCTGGATATGGCGGTGACCATATACTGCGGATCTAATCAGGCCAGGGTAAAATTACCGGCTGCCATACAAAAGATTGTGCTGATGGAACGGAATGGAGAAGTCCTGTTGGAAATGGCTGAACAGAAAGCCGCAAGAAGACCGGACTCTGACCGGACTTTTGAATGTGGAGTCCATCTGTGAGTTTTCAATTCGGTGGATACGGAGGAAATCAGTGAAATCCTGGATTGCCAGATTGAATATAATACGGCAATCTCAAAGGAAGGGCTCAGGAACAGCTACGGAGCCAACATTGGAAGGACCATCTTAAAAGCATACGGCGATAGAGTTGAGGTGAGAGCCAGGGCTGCTGCTGCTGCGGCTTCTGATGCCAGGATGAGCGGCTGTGAGCTGCCGGTCGTCATTAACTCGGGAAGTGGGAATCAGGGGCTGGCTGCCTCGCTGCCTGTAATCGAATACGCGAGAAGGAGCTGAAGTGCAGCAAAAGAGCGGCTCTACCGGGCACTGGTACTTTCCAATCTGGTGCCATCCATCTGAAGACGGGATTGGGCCGCCTGTCCGCATACTGTGGTGCCCGTCGGGTGCCGGCAGCGGGGCAGGAGATGCGGCATGGCTGAAAGGCGCGGATTTTAAGGCGATCGCACATACGCTGGTCAACAGCCTGGCTATTGTTCAGGAATTGTCTGTGACGGGGCGAAAAGCCATCCTGCGCGGCGAAGATCGCGGCCTCTCTGTGGTGCCGGTATCCTGGGATATTCCATGTATTTAAACGGCCAGCAGTTTTACGGCGGGGATGGAATTAGTCTCAAAGGGGGGTAAACACGATCCGGAATATCCGGCCGTCTGGGCAAAAGACGGTATGAAAGACGGATCGGGAGATTATCCGCATTATGACGGAATGCTGAGCAATATATGCGTGTAGATTTCAAGGGTGGCAGGCCGTCTTCTCTCTGGGATTACTTGAACATTAGAGTCACATGGTGTATCCTGTGTAATAGTTTACAGAGAGAAGGAGACAAAGATAAGAAAACTTTTGAGGGATCATATTCGGGGCGAACTGCGTTTGTGGTGATGTCACTGCTGCTGCAGATATCGATACTGCTTGCAGGTTTCCGCTTCACTGAGTCATTACATGGTCTATATTTACGGATTTGCACGCTGCTCAGTGCATTTGTGATCCTCTATGTCGTAAATAAGGATGAGAATCAAGCTTTAAGCTGGCGTGGATCATTCCGATTACGGTGATTCCCGTGTTCGGCACGCTGCTCTATCTCTTTCTGGAGCTGCAGTGGGAAGGAAGATCATCAACAGGAAGCTGCGGGAGAATATATCTCAGATACGCAGCCGTATCTGAAACAGAATCCCCCGTTATATGGAGCAGCTGGCAAAAACAAGCAGGAGCAACGCGAATCTGGCCGCTCATATCGAGAACTCCGGCAGCTATCCGGTCTACGGCAACACCAATGTGAAGTATTATCCGGTGGGCGAAGAGATGTTCGAGGACATGAAGAAGGAGCTGGAGAAGGCGAAACGCTTCATTTCATGGAATATTTTATCGTGGAACGCGGGGAGATGTGGGACAGCCTCTTAGAGATTCTGGAGCGCAAGGTGCAGGAAGGCGTGGAAGTGCGGTTTATGTACGACGGCATGTGCTGCCTCGTCCTCCTTCCGTACAGCTATCCAAAGGAACTGAGGGCAAAGGGCCTAAAGGCGAAGATGTTTGCGCCGATCAGACCGGCCCTGTCCACCTACCAGAATAACCGGGACCACAGAAAGATTCTGGTGATCGACGGACACACGGCATTTACGGGCGGCATTAACCTGGCGGATGAGGTATATCAACAGGAAGGTGCGTTTCGGCCACTGGAAGGATACCGGCATCATGGTGAAGGGCGACGCGGTCACCAGCTTTACGATGATGTTTCTCCAGATGTGGAATATTACGGAGAAGGAGCCGGATTACGGCCCGGTATCTGAGGATCCGGAATTTTTTCTATCCGCCGGAGCTGTCCATGGAGGGCTTCGTGATCCCGTACGGCGACAGTCCCTGGATCAGGAGACCGTGGGAGGCTGGTGTACTCTCGATATCATCAACACAGCCAGAAACTACGTCATATTATGACGGCCGTATCTGATTCTCAACTACGAACTGGTACAGGCCCTGCAGTTTGCGGCCAAGCGCGGCGTCGAGACGATCATCATTATGCCCCATATTCCGGACAAAGTACGCTTTCCTGCTGGCCAAGGCGCATTATGAGGAGCTGATCCGTGCAGGTGTGCAGATTTACGAGTACACGCCGGGCTTTGTCCCATGCCAAGGTCTTTACCAGCGATGACGAAGGCGGTGGTCGGCACGATCAATATGGATTACAGAAGCCTGTATCTGCACTTTGAGTGTGCGGCCTATATTTACAACGAGGTGATTAAGGATGTGGAAGGGACTTTAAGGGAGACGCTGGCCAAGAGCCGGAAATGTGTGTATCACTCTGGAGGTGCCGAAACTCCTCCGTGGTATAAGAAGTTTGCGGGGGCGCATTTGCTGTTTGCACACTTATGTAGAACTGCGGGCGGCCGCTTCTAAAGAAGCTGGCCGCCGCGTACAGAATGAGAAAAAAAAACGCTATATTGACTGCGGTGAACACTGCCAGATATGGGAAACCTTATCTGGCAGTTCTTTTATGTAGAATTTCAGAGAAATCAGGCTGGCCAGCGGGCAATGGGCGTTCCAGACCTCCCAGGAGTTCGTCCCGAGCTTAGGAGCGGTTTCCAGTCGTTGTAAAACCGGATAGGAGCACCGCCGCCGGAACATTTTGCTGATAAACTGGCTCGTCAGGCGGAGAGCACCGGATTACGGTTTCAGAATTCTCTGCCATAAAGCGCTTTAACCAGTCGAGCCGCCCCATGTTGCCTGCGAACAGGAAGAAGCAGACGAAGGTGAGGAGCAGTGAAAGGTAATCCGCGGTGCGAAAACAGCTTTCTGTCGTGAAGAGCAGGAGACAGACGACGGTGACAGGCCAGCACGATCCGGTAATCTGCAACCCGGAATACGGACAGGAGGCAGAGAAGGAACAAAACAAAGAGCGCCGGATGAGCGTTTTTTTCCGGGAATGCCGCCGAAGACGTCAAACCCGAGGATCTGCATGGGGATCCGGGGAATGCAAACACTGCCGCGGTGAGGGCAGGAGCTCCGCGAACGGTTGAGACTTGCTGGGACCGCGAAGAAGCTGCCTGCCGGTATGGAAAAACGACCATTACAGGAAGGGTTCCTACACAGGTTTCCACCACGGGGTGGCCATGCTCCCAAGTTTGCCGCCACAGTCTGGAGCACCACGATCCAGGCCATATACTTCTTTTTCGCCGATCATGATCCAGAATGAGGATCGTAAAGGGGACGAAGGTCAGGAGAGCCACGTCATTGATGATCAGCATGGAACAGAGGAAGGGCAGCATAACCAGCATCAGGAGAGCTGCCGGAAATTATTCTCGCTTCGGAAAGCAGTTTCCTCGCCATCGGAAGGACGAAGAGGCCGCATTCCTGAAATCGGCCACCACCACCATCAGACAGAATAAAAGGCCAGGACCCGGAAGTCCACGTATCCGATGTAGGCGGCAGAGGGGCGGGACGAAAACATGGAAAAAACGGCACAGACCGGGAAACCGTCAGAATTATGTATCTCTTTTTTGCGGCGGCAGAATACGGCCGCCGATGGCCTTTCGTGTAAGGTTCAAGAGTTAGCCTCCTTATGCAGTGCAGTGCTGTGACTGCGTTATCGGTGCAAGGCTCTAAACAATCGTCAGGAAGTCAGATCGTGGGCCTCCCATGGTGAGCAGCGGTACAGATTGTGCTTCAGGCCGTTTTTCAGGCGCTCGTCAAGTGACTGGAATCTCTTCCCACGGTGATGGAGGAAGCGCCTTCCACTGCACAGACGGCCAGATCACCGATTCGGATGGTATTCTGATCAATGACAGGCTTCTCGCAGAACATGAGCGACAGGACGGCCGTACCCGCCGCTCACCCTCGTAGTGGTCTCTGATAGTGATGGACTTTTCCTTTTCAGCACGGCCTCCCGTGTGTAGGAACGAGATCCGGTCGTCGGGATACGCCTGCCGGATATCCATGGAGTCCGGCAGGCTGTCTCTCCAGTTCATACCGTACATCGCGGCGCAGTACTGCTCGCCGGCCTGCTGGACCGTCTCTCTGCCGTGGTCCACGAAGGTGGAGGCAGGTTGTGGCGATACCGGGACTGCATGGTCCAGATATCGTAACGGTCGGGAGAGAAAGGTCTTCTTCGTGTACGTTTCCACACCGGCGTCGATGAAGAGCGGCTTTCCGTCCTTGTAAAAATGGTGAAGCTGCCGACGTCGTTGTGGTTATGGCTGTCGTCGTTTGTCTCCGCCCTTCACGGCGAGATAGAGGCGGCTGTCGCCCGGGGCCATGAAGAGGCCGACGCTTTCATAATAGAGGTCCCGGTGGACGATCACGGGATTCCTGTCGTACTGCATCATCTCCTCATGGGAAAATACGGTCTGAAGCCGGTAAAAAGATTGTGCTCGTCCAGGGTGAGCGGGTTCGCTGTTCTGGTAATCGGAGGCCGCGAACTCCATGAGTGCCTGGTTTCCGGTGCGCTTTCCAAACAGGTATTCCCTGGCATTGCAGCGGCCGGCCACGGGGAGCAGTCTGCGAAATTGACGTAATAGACCGTATCCACGTGCACATTTAAGATGTAGGAGGCATTTCTGATCGCCTGCTCCAGGCGAAGGAGAGGCATGATGATCCGTGATTCCGTTCAAGATTTCAAGGCAGCCGAAGAAGGCAGGAGCCCTGCGTGGCGGTAATACTGGGCGCCCTCATCGCAGCACCGTCCTCGCCGTACTCACCAGGAAATAGTCGATGCTTCCGGCCGCTTTGGTAGAATCTCGGTCTGTGTCTCTTTCGGAAGAGGCCGGGTAAAGGCGGAGAGCAGCACGTTCTGGGTGCACCAGACCGTCCAGTTGTTCATATGGGAGGTTCCATCTCCCATCCACCAGAAATGCTCGTTCAGATAAGGCTTAAAATACGGATTTCCAAGTTGGTCTGCACCATTCCCAGGATAGAAGGGGCTTACCAGATTTAATTCTTCGCTGCAGAAGATATTCGGCAGTAGCAAGGATGGAAGCGGTTTCGGCTGCAAATAAAGTCGATGACATGGACGGTTGACATCGGGAAGAATCAACTGGGGAGTATCCGTATATAGGAGTTGTGGGCAGGAAGCTGCCAGGCAGTTTCCTCACAGATCAGGTAAAAACCGTTGATAATATCGTCATAAACCGGCCGATGTTTGCACATTCCGCGAGAACCAGAGCTATCTAAGGCCGGTCCGTCTGAAAAGCCTGTCCTGATACCGTTCTGTTGCCAGTGCGTGTAAAATTCCATAAAATCCACGGCAGTTGGGCTGCGGATATTCGTAATGGAGATACTTCTCCATTTTTAATGAGGCGCTCTTTGAAGTCTTCGGGAAGCTTTTCCCAGGCATTGCGGTCAGACGCCTGAGGGATAAGGCTGGGAGTAAAATGGCTTTGGGCCGCCTCAGTGAAAATCCATGGGCGTTGGTTATGATGATTTTAGCTGCTTCTGTAAAAGTTGGGTCTCCTTGTTCTCCATCGGGTCCGATGATGTTTTGTATAAATTCTCGCGGTGAGATGCCCTCTACTTTTTTAAATACCTTGCTGAAATAAAAAGCGCTTTCAAAGCCCAGTCTGTCTGCCACCTCGTAGATCTTCATGTCCTGTTCTAAAAGCATGCTTTTTGGCCTTTGCGATCTTCGCCTGCAGGAGATATACTCGGAGAAGCCGACCTGACAGTTTTTTCTTAAATAAAATGCTCAAATAGTTGGGCTGAGACCGAAAGACGCCGGCTACCTCATTAAGGAGAGGCGCTCGCTCATGGCTGCCTATGTACTTCTGCACGTTGGTGATGACGTGGGCCTTATACGTCTTTTTCTCTTGGATTTTTTAGTACCTCGCACAAATCCGTCGCGCAGGATCATCATCCATTCAATGATCTGGTCCACACGCTGGTAAAACGGTAGATGGAACGGTAGCCGTCGCTGTAGGAGGAGGAAAGATCTCCATCATGTTTTTCCTCTCCGTCGGGGAGAAGGGAGAGCGCTAAGTAGAGGATATTTGCAGCCCCGTCCACCGCCTGCAGGAAGCGGAGGGATGCGCGCTGAACAGCTCGATGATCTCGAAAGCGTCCGGTAGAGGACGTCGGTGTCGAATTCGTCGAAAGCCTTTGGTGATGTCATTTTTAAATACGGCGATGTTGAACGCGTTTTGACGGACTGGGTGTCATCCTGGGAAAACTGGATGATCGGGGCTGTGTTGGTTGCCGGCCGAAGGCCTGCTGGCGTCCTGGTAGGATTCGCAGATCTTTAAGGGCTGTTCCACCGGACTGCCGATCCCGGCCAGCACGGTGACGTTAAAGTAGTTGTGAACCATTTCCACCGCATTTTTTTGACTGCGCTCTGAAGCTGTGCGGCGTTTCTGCGTCCTCCTGCTTCGCCGCGTGGAAAATCACGGCAAAATGCTTCATGTCGAGAGATGGCGTAACAGGGAAGGTGCTTGTTCAAAATGTCGGGCCATGGAATAGGTCTGCTGCTGCAGAGATTCATCAGCTTGGCATGGTCCATGGAGCCGTGGGATTCCTCGCGTATCTCAAACAGGGCGGCGCAGTAGCAGGCGTCCGTAGAAGGTCAGCTTCAAATCCTTTCGCCTGGAGGATGGAACTGTTCTTCCGTGTCGAAAGAGATTGTGCAGCAGGCGCAGGATAATTTATCATAGTAGCTCTGGAGCAGGGGGCGGCCGGGGTCTTTGGCCTTGACAACGGCCTGAAGGTTTTCCAGACCGGTTTTTCGCCTTCTTCACGGCATCTGCCAGGAGGAGGCACTCAGTTCCAGCTTGATTAAGTAATCGACGGCCTCGTAGGTCATGGCTCCTTGATCAGCTGAAATTCCTCGTAGCTGGTCAGAAAAGATGAAGAGAGGAATTCTTCCGTATTTTTCACGGCAGGTCTTTGCAAGCTCCAGCCCGTTCATGATGGGCATACGGATGTCGGTGATTACAATCTCCGGGGAATATTCCTCAATTAAATCCAGCGCATTGGCGCCGTTCATGGCGGTGCCGCAGACACCTCGATTCCGTATTCCTCCCAGTTTATCATGGACTTGATTCCGATCTGAACCAGCGGCTCATCATCTACAATCAGTAATTTTATCATAGCAGATCCTCATCTTTCCTCCTTTGTTGATATAAGGGCGTACGATTGTCATGGTCGTGTAGACACCCGGTTCGCTGACAATGGTGATTCCGTATTCCGGTCCGAAATCGTACTGGATTCTCCGGTTTACGTTGCTGATTCCCACGTGACGGAAGAAATCGGTCTTGTTTTTGGGGTTGTCTTCCTCGTGAAGCACGGAATCGATGGTTTCTCGGGTCATGCCGATTCCGTTGTCGGTCACGCTGATTCTTCAGCACTTTCTTTCCGTTCATGGTGCCGGACTTCTGCGGATACCGTGATGGCACCGGCGGTTCCCTTCGGCTCGATCCCGTGGAACAGCGCATTCTCGATGATTGGCTGCAGGGTGAAACGGTGGGTCTCGCAGCCGCTCCTCGATTCGATGTGGTAGTCCATGGTGATGCTTCCACCGTACCGATACTGCTGAATCAGAAAATAATCCTTGACCAGATCAGCTCTTCCCGCAGTGTGACCATGGATGAGGTTCCCTTGGAGCATTTTTAACAGCCTGGCGAGAGCCGTCGTCATGTCGGCGATGCCGGTGGCATTCTGGATCGTGGCCATCCATTTGATGGAATTCAGCGTATTGTAGAGGAAATGCGGATTGATCTGGCTTTGCAGAATCTGGTATTCCAGATCTTTTTCTGTTTTCGTCCGCCACCCGCTTGTCCATCAGGGTTACGATATTTTCCGACATATTGTTGATGCCGCGGCCGATGGAGCCCAGCTCGTGGTTCCATTCGATCTCACTGTCCCTGGAGAAATCTCCGTCTGCGATGGCGTCAATCTTTAAGCTGAGCCGTCTGATGGGCTGGCTGATGATCTTGTTTAAGAGAATGGTCAGCAGACAGCCGAGGGAGATGATGGCTGCGCTGATTCCGACAATCAGCAGGAGGTAGACCACGCGCTGCTGGTTAAACTGCTGCCGGGATAAAACCTGGGAGAGATACCAGCCGTCGCTCCCTCCACCTCGACAGGACCGGACCAGCATCCGTTTTCCCCATTCGGGGGAGACCACGGAAAATACCTGCGTGCCGGAATCCAGTGTGGCAGTGCCGGTCACAGGCTTAAAAATCGGTATAGGGCATGGCGGGATCGCCAGGTGCTGCTGGAGGAACCGTAGGTTTGTCCCCGATGGTCAAAACAGCTGGCTGTCGTCGGATAGGAGGACGCCAGGTAGTCCGTAAACAGGCGGGGGAGACCTCCACATAGGTCCAGCCGATGACCTCAGGCTGTATTCGTCGTATACGGGGCGCACGATGGGGAATGATCTTCTCGTGATTGGCATTGGAGATCGGATCATCCACCACTCCGATCCATCGAAGTCGGGGCTTTCAGGCAGGGCGCAAAAAGCTGCTTTTGCTGACCCGCGCGGCGTCGAAAGGAGCTGGAGTAATTGGCGCTGGTCATGGACTGCAGGAAATTCCGGTATTGGGAGTGGAGATGATGACACGGGCCATATATTTCTTGCCGCCGGCACTCCCGGGTTATGTATTCTCATTCAGACGTTTGTAAGCGGTCAGCGCCAGCGGGCGCAGGCCCCGGTGTCCTTGGAAGCCGTTGGGAGCTTCGGCTGGTCCTTCAGCCGTTCAGATAGTGGCCGACCTCGCTGTTGGGCAGCACCATTTGGTGAAGGTGACGATCTCCTTCATATCCTCCGCCATGTTGCCGCTGACGACGGAAAGGTTGAATTCCGTGGACTGAATCTGGTTTTTCATAAGAAAAGACTGGAACACGGAGTAGCAGACCGCCATGGTGATGACTGCGATCAGAACCGTGATCGCCGCCGTTACGGCCATGATTTTTTCCGCGGATGGAACTGGGAAGAAATTTCTTTATCATAAGGATAATTCCTCTCTACAGATTTCTATATACAAAATTAGACTATTTATTGTAAATTGTCAATGAAAAACCCGAATAAGTACTTTGAAAAACTCCGGCAATATATGTATACAAAGGCACCATGCCATGCGGACATGGTAAAAAGTACCATTGCCCATAGGGGCGAATAATTGTGAATAAAAAATGAATATTTACGAGAAAAAATCCATTATTTTCCAATAGTGAAATTGTTATTAATTTAGTAAAAAATTACATTGCCATGCGGGGTTTGGATGAAAAATGTGTTGAAATAAATAATGAATATTTTGTTCAAATAAAATAAGGCTTTTCAGCCGGCGGTCCTTGTTTTCATGCTTTAGTAAAACACAGACAGATGCATGGCTGAGATTTACCAAATTCAAATCAGGGAGGGAATACAATGAAAAAAAAGAGCATTAAGTCTCGCACTTGCAGGAGTGAGGGCAGTTACCACACTGGCTGGTTGCGGAAGCAGCAGCAAGGGAAACAACGGCTGCACCGGAAGGAACAACCACGGAGACGACAACGAAGGCAGAGGCACCGGCGGATACGACGGCAGCGGCCTCTGGAGATAAGACAACTCTTTAAGTGGTCTGTCTGGGATATCAGCTCCACGACCTACTACCAGCCGCTTATCGATGAGTTCGAGAAGGCTCACCCGGATAGTCACCATTGAAATGGTAGATTTGGGATCCACCGATTACCAGACTGTACTTGCCACAGAGCTTACAGGCAATGGTTCCGACTTCGACGTAGTAACCGTAAAGGACGTTCCAGGCTACATGACCTCTGGTGAACAAGGGCGTGCTGGAGCCTCCTCGACAGCTACATATCAGACTCCGGCGTGGATTTGGCTCAGTACAAGGGACTTACCGATCAGATCACGGTAGACGGCAAGTTATACGAGCTTCCATTCAGAAATGACTTCTGGGTATTGTTCTATAACAAGGACGTATTTGACAAGGCAGGAGTTGCCTATCCGACCAACGACATGACATTCGATGAGTATGACAAGCTGGCGAGATCCGTAACCGTTGACACCCCAGGCCAGGAAGTATACGGCGCTCACTACCACACATGGAGATCTGCCGTTCAGCTGTTCTGTGTTCTGGATGGTAAGCATACTATTTTGGATGGAAACTATGAGTTCTTAAAGCCATACTACGACATGGTTCTTGCAGAGCAGGAAGACGGCGTATGCCAGGATTATGCAACTTTAAAGACCAGCGGCCTTCATTACTCCGGCGCATTTGCCCAGGGCAACGTAGCGATGATGAACATGGGAACCTGGTTCATCTCCCACACCGATCGAGAAGATCAAAACAGGCGGGTACACAGACTGCACAAACTGGGGAATTGCAAAGTATCCTCATGCTGACGGTGTAGAGGCCGGTTCCACACTGGCAACCATCACCTCCCTCGCAATCCCGACCAACGCACCTCATAAAGATCTGGCCTGGGAGTTTGTAAACTTTGTAAGCGGAGCAGAGGGCGCGGAGGTTTCGCAGCAACTGGAACAATCCCGGCTGTTATGACAGACGAGGTGGCGAACCTGGTATCTGCAACGGAAGGCTTCCCGAAGGACGACGACAACCAGTGTAGACGCGTTAAATACTGCAAATCTGTATCTGGAAATGCCGGTACATCCGAAAGAGCTCTGAGATTGAGACCGCACTGAACGAAGCACATGATGCCATCATGACAGGAAGCATGTCTGTCGATGACGGAATCGCACAGATGGATGAGCAGGTAAGCGCTATCCTGGCTGAATAAAAGCGCAGACGACAATCAGGCAACATCAAGAGGCGGGCAGAATAAAGCCCGCCTCATTTAAAGAATCCCCCTCTGAATTTGGAAAACGAATTGTGGAATGGTAAATAGGAAAAGGAGGAAAAGCCGGTGGCTAAGACAATGACAGAAGCACAGAAAACGAAAAAATTGCTGCGCTGCTCACAAGGCGTGAGGCTCTGGAGCGCGAGCTTAAAAATACAGAACAGTCACATAAGAGAAACAAATTGATCTCCAGATTGAGACGACAGAAGAGAAAATTAAGAAGGTTCGCACGGGAGAGCGTTTACCAGACAGGAAAAAGAGAGACATGGTGGCATATTCCTTTATTGCTCCCAACTTCATCGGATTCGCGGTATTTACTTTGGGACCGATTATCTTTGCCTTCGTGCTGGCATTTATGAAATGGGATGGAACAGCCCCATGGAGTTGCAGGAATTAAGAATTTTGTACAGATGATTGGAAACGCCAGATTCCGGTCGTCCTTTATCAATACGATCGTCTACTGTCTCGCGACGGTGCCGTTTACCCTGGCCTGCGCGCTGGGGCTGGCGGTGATTTTAAACCAGAAGGTGAAGGGGCGCAATTTCTTCCGGACGGTCAGCTTCTTCCCCTACGTGGCCTCCCTGGTGGCCGTAGCCGCCGTATGGAACATGCTTTTCAGTCCCCAGAAGAGCGGTCCCATCAACATGATTTTATATCAGTTGGGCGTATCTGCGAAGAGCCTGCCGAAATGGGCGGCCGACCCCCCACTGGGTCATGTTCACCATCGTACTGTTTTCCGTATGGAAGAACATGGGCTATTACATGGTCATCTATTTAGCTGGTTTACAGGGAATTCAACGCCGAGCTTTATGAAGCGGCCAGCTTAGACGGGGCCAATTCTCTTCAGCGTTTCCGCTACATCACATGGCCGCAGCTGCAGCCGACGACGTTCTTTGTCACGATTATTTTAACGATTAACTGTTTCAAGGTTTACGATATCGTATACATGCTGGCCGGCGGTTCCAACGGCGTCGTCAGCACCTCAGCCATGGTTCTCGTCTACCATATTTACGAGGAAGCGTTCCGTAACTGGAATCTGGGATATGCCAGCGCGGTCGCCATGGTATTGTTCCTGATGGTCCTTGTCATCACGCTGATCCAGTTCCGTGGTGAGAAAGAAGTATGCGAATTAAGGAGGGCAGGAAGAAAATGAAAGTACAAAGCACAAATTATAAGATCAGCCGGGTTATCCTCTATGCAGTCCTGATTGCCCTTGCATTCCTTATGCTGGTACCGTTTGCATGGATGGTGTCAGCCTCCTTAAAAGTTAGACAAGGATGTATTTATTTTCCCGATTCAGTGGATACCGGAGAATCGAGATGGAAAAACTACATAGATATCTGGACGAAGATTCCTCTTATGAAATTCGTGTAAATACGGTCAAGATCATTTAATCGTCACATGTTTACAGCTGCTCACCAGCAGCTTCGCAGCGTATGCATTTGCAAAACTGAATTTCAAAGCATAAAACGGGCTGTTCTGGCTTATATCGCAACCATCGCCGTATCCGTGGCAGGTATACATGGTTCCGCAGTTCATGATGATGGAAGCTTCCGGACTCAACGATACGCATCTGGCGATCATCTGCCTCAGGCATTCTCTGCCTTCGGTGTGTTCATGATGAGACAGTTCTACCAGGGAATTCCCGGATGAGGCTCTGCGAGGCGGCCAGAATCGATGGTATGAATGAGTATCAGATCTGGGCAAAGATCATGTTGCCGCTTTCAAGCCTGCGCTCTCCACACTGACGATCTTCACGTTTGTCAATACCTGGAATGACTTTTTAGGGCCGCTCATTTATTTGAAAACGGAAGCCAAGAAGACGCTTCAGCTGGGATTGAAGATGTTCTTAAGCCAGTACAGCTCAGAATACGGACTGATTATGGCGGCCTCCGTACTGTCCTTAATTCCGGTGCGGATCGTGTTCCTGGCACTGCAGCAGTACTTTGTGGAAGGCATCGCGGCGACTGGCGTAAAGGGCTGATCGAGGAAAGGACCGGTTTCGATGGAAGAGATCAAAAATTTCGTGGACAATATTCACAACGAGGCATACAAAAAACGCTTATTCCGCTCCCTTAATCGGGGCGGAAAGCCTGATTATGCAGGGTGGGAGAACGGAGGAAGAGAGCCTGGATGGACTCTGGAACTTCTCACCCGATCTGTATGATAACTGCCTTCGGGCCAAATGGTTTCTGGAGGAGGGGACGAATGCAGGAAGGGTGCGCGGTACCCTTGACTATGCTTTCGACGACTGGGGGAGACCGTACCGGTTCCCCGGTGTCTTTAATCTCGCAAAACCGGAGTATTTCTACTATGAGGGACCGGCGGTTTACAGCCGCCGGTTTTCTTATGGAAGCCGGGGAAATGAGCGGGTGTTCATCCGGTTCGGAGCGGTGGCCGGTGAGGCGAGGGTGTTCCTAAACGGCTGTTTTCTCGGCGTTCACAGAGGCGGTTCCACGCCTTTCTGCGTGGAGGCGACAGAGAGTCTGAAGGAGGAGCGGATAACCGGCTGATCGTCGTGGCGGATGGGACCAGGCATCAGGCGGATGTGCCTTCGCTTAACACGGACTGGTTTCCGTATGGAGGAATCTACAGGAGCGTAACACTCGTTCGTCTTCCGGAGGTCTTTATTCAGGATATGAAGGTGAGACTGAGTGGAAGAAGAGAGGGGGAAATTACAGTGGAAGCGGTGGCAGCCGGCAGTATATCGCCGGATTACAATGCATTTTTTGAGATACCGGAGATCGGAGTCTGTGAAATCATGGATTTCGGCCCCGACGGAACGGGCCGGCTGAAACTGAAGGTTTCGGAGCTGGAGCTGTGGAGCCCCTGAAAATCCCCGGCTCTACAACGTCCGGCTGACTTTATATGACGGGGAGAACCGGGCTTCGACCGGATCTCGGACCGTGTCGGTTTCCGTACCATTGAGACGGCGGGCCGTTCCATACGCTTGAACGGCAGGCCCCTGTTTCCTGCGAGGTGTCTGCCTCCATGAGGACTCCAGGGACCATGGAAGGCGGTAACGAAAGGAGGAGATACGGGAGGCCTTCCGCCTGGCCAGGGAGATGAACTGCAATTTCGTCCGTCTGGCCCATTATCCCCATACGGATTGGGCGGCGCGGCTGGCCGACGAGGAGGGCCTTCTTCTGTGGGAGGAGATCCCCGTGTACTGGTGGATCGACTTTGGGAATCCGGATACCTTTGGACAGGCGAAAAGCCAGCTGAGTGAGATGATGAAACGGGGATGCAAACAGGGCCAGCGTCATCATCTGGTCCGTTGGTAATGAGAATCCGGATACGGATGAGCGGTACCGCTTCATGGCGGACTTAGCGGGTATGCCAGGCGTTCCGATCCGTCAGGCTGATCTCTGCGGCCTGTCTGGTGGATACCGTGAATCTGCGGATTGCGGACCGGCTGGAGGCGCATCTGGATGTGATCGGACTCAATGAATATTACGGCTGGTACGATCCGGACTACACCAAACTGAGCACCATACTGGAACAGTCGGCGCCGGAAAAGCCGGTCATCATCAGCGAATTCGGCGCGGATGGGTCGTTTGAGGCAGAGGAGACGGGGAAGTTAAAAGCCCTGTCAGAGGATCTGTGAAGGAACAGGAGGAGATCTACGAAAACCAGATCGCCGTGTTCCGGAGGATTCCGTATATTCAGGGGACAACGCCCTGGATCCTGTTTGATTTCCGCACGCCGAAGCGGCTGGGAAAGTACCAGAAGGGATATAACATCAAGGGACTGATCACAGAGGACAGGAGCCGGAAGAAACCGGCGTTTTATCTGATGCAGAACTACTACGAGGAGGTTTTAAAACATGAATGCGGATACGATCAGACGTCTGAATGAAAAGAATGAGCTGTCCGGGGAGGCGTGCCGTCAGGCTATGGATTTTGCCGCCGGACAGGTGAAAGAATCTTAAAGGAATTTTACGCATTCCTTCAAAGAAGGCGTACAGCGAGGAGGGCTTCTACCGGCCGACACCCAATGTCAACTGGACGACGGGCTTCTGGACCGGCCAGATATGGCTGGCATATGAATGGAGCAGGGACGAGGCTCTGAAGGAAGCAGGAGCGATTCAGATCGACAGCTTTATAAGAGAATCGAGACGAAGGCGGACGTGGACCATCACGACATGGGCTTTCTCTACAGCCCTTCCTGCGTCGCCGGATACAAAGCTGACCGGAAGCGGGCAGGGAAAACGGGCGGCTGTCATGGCGGCGGACCAGCTGATCACCAGATACCATCCGACCAGGGGGAATTTATCCAGGCGTGGGGGCCGATGGATCAGCCGGAGAACTATCGGTTTATCATCGACTGTCTTCTGAATCTGCCCCTGCTCTATTGGGCGTCGGAGGAGACCGGGGACGCTAAATACCGGGATATTGCGGAGAAGCATATCCATACGGCGATCGCCAATGTCATTCGGGAGGATTACTCACGTGGCACACCTTTTTCATGAATATGGAGACGGGAGAGCCGGATCACGGGGCGACCTGCCAGGGATACCGGGATGGCTCCGCATGGGCCAGAGGCCAGGCGTGGGGCGTCTACGGCACGGCGATGGCTTACCGGTATACGAAGCGGGAAGCGTATATCAGACGATTTTAAGCATGTGACAGGATATTTTCTGGACCATCTGCCGGAAGATCTCGTACCGTACTGGGATCTGGAATTCGGAGACGGTTCCGGGGAGCCGCGGGATTCCTCCTCTGCCTCCATCGCCGCCTGCGGAATGCTGGAAATGGCGAAATATTTAAATGGAGAGGATAAAATACTACCTCCATAGCAAAGAAAATCATGAAGTCCGTGGTGGAAAATTACGCGGTAAAGAGCGGGGCGGAGTCGAACGGCCTGGTTCTTCACAGCACCTTACTCCAAGAAATCTCCGTATAACACGTGTACGCCGGAGGGCGTTGACGAGTGCAACATCTGGGGCGATTACTTCTATATGGAAGCGCTGACGAGACTCTCGAAAGACTGGAACCCATACTGGTAGAGGAGGAAAAAAGAACATGAGATTAGAGACGAAACAGGATTTCAGGGATTGGATGTTCTCCGTCCTGAATCCCTCTGAAACCACTATACAGCGAGGGCGGCGCCAGGTCTGCATCTGGGGAGACAGCGGAGTAACTTATCCGGAGGTCAGCATCGAGATGGAAGCATTTTCCCGGCCGCTGTGGGCCCTGGTTCCCTTCTGGAAGGGCGGCGGAGTAAACGGCTCCTTTGAGGAACTTCTATCAGAAGGGGCTTAGGAACGGAACAGACCCGGCGCATCCGGAATACTGGGGCGGCTTTGGATTACGACCAGCGGTTCGTGGAAATGGCGGCCATCGCGAGCGGAATGATCTTTACGCCGGAAAAGGTCTGGGAGCCCCCTCTTGGTAAAAAGGGCAGAAGCATCTGGCGGACTGGCTTTACGCGATTAACGTAGCACATCATACCGGACTGCAACTGGCAGTTTTTATGATTCTGGTCAATGTGGCTCTTAAGAAAAACGGCTGCCGCTACGACGCGGATAATCTGAAGTCCGGCCTGGATAAGATCGAAAGCTACTATCTGGAAGACGGCTGGTACCGGGACGGTGCGTCGGGGCAGAAGGATTTACTATATCTCATTTGCCATGCATTACTACGGGCTTTTGTATTCCGTGGCCATGGCGGATGAGGACCCGGAACGGTGCGCCCGGCTTTCCGGGAACGGGCCAGAATCTTCGCCAGGGATTTCATCTGCTGGTTCGATGGGGATGGGGCGGCGCTTCCCTATGGAAGGAGCTTATCCTACCGGTTTGGCGAGGCGGCGTTCTGGGCGGCCTATGTGTTTGCCGGCCTCGATGACATTCCCGTGGCTGTAGTAAAGGGGGAATTCTCGCCCGCCATTTGAACTGGTGGTGCGAACAGAAGATCTTTGACCGGGACGGCGTGCTGACCATCGGTTACGCGTATCCGAATTTAATCATGGCGGAGCGCTACAATGCGCCGGGGTCGCCGTACTGGGGAATGAAGACGCTTCTGTGTCTGGCGCTTCCGGATGACCACCCATTCTGGAGCACGGAGGCCGCACCGCTTCCTGCTCTGGCAGAGGTGAAAATGATGCCTCAGGCCAATATGATCGTGCAGCGGCGCGGAAGGGATGTGACCGCTTATCCGGCCGGTGTATGTGAGAAATACGGACACGGCCATGTGCCGGAGAAATACTCAAGTTCGCGTATTCCACGAAATTCGGTTTTCCGTGGCCCGCAGCCAGATCGTGCTCCATGAGAATGCGCCGGATTCTGCGCTGGCCTTCGTGATCGACGGCGACGATTACGTGTTTGTCAGGAAGGTAAGCGAATCCTATCATATCTTTGCGGACCGGGTGGTCAGCGACTGGCAGGCGTTTCCGGGAATCAGAGTGACCTCGGTGGTGATACCGACGGAGTATGGCCACATGGGATCCATGAGGTGGAGAGCGACTATGACTGCACGGCCTATGACTGCGGTTTTGCCGTGGAGAAATTTACAGAGGGTACGGAGAGTCGGCAGAAGGAAAGACAGCCGCCCAGCCTGGGAGGAAACAGGGCTGTACCGTATCCGGCGAAGGCCCGGAGGCGGCCGGCGTCGTGATCGGAGCCGATCCCAATACGAATGTGCTTTACGCCAACACGTCTATCCCTGCGGTAGCCTATAAGATCCGCAAGGGGGGAAGGTGCGGCTGGAGACGAGGTGGAAACTTTGTGAAAGAATAATAGCGGCCGCAGTATCAGCGATAGGAATCGCTGATGCTGCGGCCATTTTTAATGGATAAGTCAGAAATTTAATTCAGCACGTCCCAGGTGATATCCCCCATCCTTCATAAAATCCGGGTGGATGATTCGGGCGTAATGTTCTCCGAACCGGTGCTTTTCCATTAGATCGGTCATGCACCGTTCCGTCCAGTCAAAGGTCTTCTTCTTGACGAAATTTTTTCCTCATCCAGGTTTAGGAATTCCCCATCCCGGCGAAGGAGCTTCCCCGTCCACCATGGTCTCGCTGGTGGTCGTCCCGGCGCAGTTCCGGGTGAAGAGGAAGTAGAAGTTCCGGACTGACCTCAGAAGGCTGGTGCACAGGGGCAGCAGATGAGGCGCTTTCTTTAAATCAATGGTAATGATATCTGCCTTCTTGCCCGGCTCGATGGAACCGATCTCCTGATCGAGGCCATATGCGCGGGCACTTTATGGTGGCTGCGTAAAATGGAGCCTGATGGGGAGAACCCGTTCAGCCCGCGGCATGATGTTGTGCACGATGAGCATCAGCTTCATGGCCGACATGGCGTCCAGGGAGCCGTATCGCTTCCGAGTCCGACATTGATACCGTTTTTTCAGCATGTAGGGGAACGTAGGCGCAGTTTCCGCAGTTGGTGCCGTTGATATCGGGATTATGTATGATGGAAGCGCCGGTCCCGGCGATGGCCTCGATCTCCGGTTCCCGGAGCATGGAGCCGTGGAAGAGCACGCTGCGGGGAGGTGATCAGTCCCTTTTTCATGTAGTGGGGAGAAGGCGCCGCCGTCGTCCCTCCACATCTCGTCAGCCCGTTCCACGGCGTTCTGAAATTCCCAGAAATGGGTGACGAACCGGGTGTCATACTGCTCCGCCAGCTCCCAGCGCGCCGTCCATCAGCTTTTCCATACAGTCCCACAGGTCATGAATATGTACGGCCACCGACATGCGGCGTTTTGGGATTGTGGTAATGTTCAATGCAGGACTTCGTCTTTTCCAGTGCCTGCTTCCAGTTCAGAGGATCTGAATCCAGACGGAAGGGAGGAAGCCATCTGAGGAGCCAGAATGCCGCGTATGCCGCTGGGGTATCCATGGCCTCATAGGCGGTGTCCGCAGGATAGTGCTGTTCTCCACGGTCGTAGTTCCGTGTTTTTAATGCGTTGATGGCCGAAGTCATGGTGATGTCGTACAGGCTTTCCGGCGTCAGCCACCCATAGGGATCGTGTATGGTGGTGAGCATGTGATCCGAGATATGGCTGTAATCGAAGGGAAACGCCCTGGAAATATTCATGAGTGTGTTGCACAGATGATTGTATCCACCAGCCCCGGCATGACAAGCTTATCCGTACAGTCAATGACGGTGGGCAAGCTTTTCTCCGGATGCTGTTCGTAATACTCTTTTTCAGTTCCCAGAAGAAACAGAATCCCGTCATCCTACCGCGACGGAAAGGCCGGTGGAGACAGACTCGGATCGCTCCGCCAAAGAGAAATTTGCAGTTTTAAACAGAGTGACTCCATGGAACGCCTCCTTATATGAGCGCTATCAGATAGTAGAGCAGGGGAACCGCAATGATATAGATGGCAGGGATGCGGCTCCTTTGCCTTACCGGCAGCGAGTTTGGTGATAACACAGGTAATGATGCCTAGGGTCCAGTCCGTGGCAATATTGTAGGTATAGGCGGTTCCCATCACGGGAGGCAGGCCGGCATATACTCCGTGAAATCAGAGTAGTCCAGCTTCTCCATACAGGTGAGCAGCCTAAGCCGATGGTGATCAGAGGGCCGAGGATACGCTGTTGGGGAACCATCAGGGCGACCGGGGTAAGAACAGGGCCAGTCCCAGACAGATGGCGCAGCCCACGGCGGTGAGTCCGGTTCTTCCTCCGGCTTCTACCCCGGCGGCGGACTGGGCGTATATGGTGACCGTGTTGGTTCCCATGACGGTGCCGACACAGGTGCCTACGGCGTCAACGATAAAAGGGCTTCTTGATATCCGGGAAGTTGCCCTCCTCATCAGTAGGTTGGCCTTGGAGCCGATGCCGAACAGATTGCCTACAGTGGAGAAAAAGTCTCCCATGAAGAGGCGAGAAATAAACGGCACATAGACGAGTTTTAACGCTCCAGGGATATCCAGCTTAAATGCAACCGGAGCCATGGAAGGCGGCATACTGATCAAATGGCTGGGAACGGTGGTAAGCCCCATGGGGATACCGATTACGGTTCCGATGACCATGGCCAGCAGGAGACCGGATTTCATCTTTCTGGAGAGGTGAAGGCCAGGATGAGCAGCAGGGTGATTCCGGTCAGAATGATTTCCGGGCTGTGTAAATCTCCCAGCTTTAAAAAGCCGGAATCATTGATGCGGATCAGCTTGACGTTGGAACATGCCGGTCGCCGTGATAAACATACCGACCGCCGCGCCCATGGTGATCTTAAGTCCCTTCGGTATGACCTTTACCACCATTTCACGGATATTGCATACGCTGATGATGACGAAGATGACACCGGAGATAAAATTCATTCCCAGCGCGACCTGCCAGGTCGTGATGCCGGCTCCGACGATGGAGTAGGCGATCAGCGCGTTGCTGCCCATGGCTGTGGCGAGGACAGAAGGGATGTTGCAGTATAAGCCCATAGATCAGGGTGAATATCATGGCGCTGACGATGGTGACCGTGGCCATGGCCCCTTTGTCCATTCCGCAGCTGGCCATGATGGAGGGATGGACTGCAATTAAGAAAGCGAGTGTCATGAAGGAGGTCGCTCCGGCCACCAGTTCCGTCGGACCGTGGTTCCACGTTCTTTTAAATGAAAAAAAGGAATCTAAAGCTTCGTTTAGTTGATTCATGATTTTATCCTTTCTGATACTGTAAAAGAGTGAAGTAACGTGTGAAAAATCAGAAAATTCGCGAAATTTCTGTTGATATACTTTCAGGATAGAACGAATGCACGAAAAAAGTCACTAAAACAAAGAGCATAACATTATTTTCTGTACAATATAACAAAAAAAAATAGAAGGGGAAGGAGGCAAAACTGTAGAAGAGAAAAGTGGTATTACCACTTCGGAAAAAATGGTATTACCACTTTTCGGAATGCATAAAAATACAGGCGGAAATGGTGAAACATGTTAGGAAGTCTTTCCTGAATTTTCAGTTTATGGTATACTATACCCGAATAGCGGCAGGAGAAGAGCGGAGGCGCACAGTGGGGCAGGAGAGCAGTTTAAAGCAGCAGGTAAAAGAAGTTGATGGGGTATCCAGTCTATGGACCTGGAAAAGGGAAACAGGGCTTCCTTCTGAAGAAAAGTTAAGCACTATGTTCGGGGTGAGCCGGGTCACCATCCGGTCGGCGCTTAAGGAGCTGGAGATGGAAAGGGCGTATATTTTTCAGGCATGGGGCGGAGACGTATGTAAATCCCATGGCAAAGAAGGATCGCCTTTTAACCCTGGCCGTTCCCGAGCTGTATGGGGAACATCATACGCAAAGGGGCGGAAGGACGCCCGATGTGCGGGTGGAAGGCGTCATCACGGAGGCGGCCGGGGGAAGAAACCGTCTCATCACTTGGCGTGTCATTGGGGGGAGACTATGGTCGCCGTAAAGAAGGCATTTTTGCGGGGACAGGTTTTTCCATGTACTGTATCGATCATTTCCCGCTTACCAAGCAGATGCAGAGCTTCTTTAACCCAGCTGGATTATCTTTACCGGTACAAAGGAAGAGGGAAGGCGATGTGGGATACCATGAGAATCAGACGGTGACCAACCGGCAGTTTCGGAGATCAACAGGCCGGCCGGTTTAAGCGGAGAGGAGTGTCACCCGTTTCTTCTTCTGAAGGGCATTAATTACGATAAGACGGATACGCCGTTTGTCTATTCTCATACCTACGTTGACACGGAGGTAATCGAGTATAACATGATACGGAAGAAGGCGTATAAATACGAACCATTTATTGATTTTATAATTTCAGTATTGTATAATATGAAATACTATTTAAAAATGGCAGAACCGGAGGGCGGGACATGATGTGGCTGAATAAAAGAAGAATTTAAAGGCTTCTTATTATCACACGTTTCTTGCCCTCATTGTCATCCCCATTCTGCTTATCATCATCATTTCCAGCGCCATCATCCGCGATGATGGTCGATTCCTACGACCCGCGGCATTAAGCGCGCCCCAGGGGAAATATCATTGCCACACTGGGCGGCGAGGTGAAGGATGTCTCCCTGCGGCTGTCCATTTTGTCTATGTCAATGACAACAGGAAATCATGAAAATAGCGGCGATGACCGATACGCAGGACTTTGCGAAGCGGTACAGTGCGATGCTTATGCTGTCGAATCCTTTAACTTTGCCATGGTTCCGGTGCAGGATATTCTGTCCGCCATCTTTTATATGAAGGATGGGGAATCTACCTATATGAAGGACGATATCATTCTGCCGGACGAGGAGATCAAGGCCGCGTCCTGGTACCAGCAGGCCCTGAACGATAAAAATATGGTGAAAGTCGGCTTTTACGACAGGAACGTGGCGACCTCCAAGAAAGGCCCATACGCTGACCATAGTGGCGGGCTTTCCCCGGGATCGACGTGGACCGCGATAATGTGGTGGAGATGACTGCCTGTTCGTCTCCTCCCCAGACAGGGAGCAATTAAGGAGTACAACAAAAGAAGCTGCTGGGAATTACCATGCTCTTAAATCCCGACGGAACGCCGGTCTTTGATGTGGCCGACGGCATGCGCTTCTTTATTCCGGAATTGTTTCAGGAGGAGAGACGGAACTGCACCATAAGCTGGATGGAAAAATTACGTTTACGATCATTTCTGCAAGGAGCCGGTGACGGGACTCCTCGCCGTCAGCGTGGTCGATTCGAGCTGCTGACCCGGGATTTTACCCGGATAGCCGCTGTGATCGTGGCGGTAACGGTCGTTCTGTTTGGACTGTTCTATATATTTTCCAGCTACTTTTTAAAGAATATCATCGACCCCATCCACAACACGGTGGAAGGAATGAGGCTGGTGGAAGAGGGCAGGCTGGATGTCCATGTGGTGCCTGTAGGACAGGCTGAGCTGCAGTGTCATGATCCATTCCTTCAACCGCATGACGAGGCGGCTGAAGCAGCTGATGCAGGAGAACGAGGAGAGGAACAGCAGAAGAAACACGAGGCGGAGATCCGGGCACTGCAGTCGCAGATCAATCCACATTTTGGTAAATTCCTTAAAATTCCATCCGCTTTATCGCGCGCAGGTCTCCAGGATATGAGGGCGATCGCCAGGATGGCGGGAGGCATTAAATTAAGATTCTGTCCTGCTCGTTCCGGAGCAATGTCGGTTTCTATACCTTAAACGAGGAACTGGAGGTGCTGGACGGCTTTATCTACCTCGCATGAAGATCCGGTACTCCGACGGCTTCGAGATCGAATACGAGATCGGGGAGAATTGCGGTGCGTGCATGGTTCAGGCTGATTCTCCAGCCGATTGTGGAGAATTCCATCGTTCACGGCTTCTCCGGACTGGAAGAGGAGCTGGGGCTGATTACGGTGAAGGCCCGTCTCGAGGGGACACATATCTGTACGTAACGGTACGTGACAACGGAAAGGGAATGACGGAGGAGGAGATCCGCCGGCTGCTGTCGAATGAAACTGCGGGAAATGAAGATTATGTGAGCATCGGGTGACCAATGTCAACACGCGCCTCGTTTAAACTACGGAGATGAATGCGCGCTGAAGATCCGGAGTGAGGTCGGGAAGTATACGGAGACGGTGCTGCGTATGTCGGCGGAGACGAAGGAGGGGCATATATGAGGAAGGTACTGATAGTAGACGACGACACCATCATCCGAATCACCCTTCGTTCTCTCATTAACTGGGAGGAGATGGGCTTTCAGATTGTGGCGGACGCCATCCATGGTGAGGCGGCACTGGCATATTTAAAGGATCACACCGTGGATTTAATCATCAGCGATATGAAGATGCCGGTTCTCGACGGGATCGGGCTATTGGAGGCGGTCAGCCGTTTTGAGGGTTATGCCGAAGGTTCTGGTGCTCAGCGGATACGATGACTTCAAGCTGGTTCGGGATGCCTTCCGGCTTGGCGCCTGCGATTATCTGCTCAAGGCCGACTTAAACGGGGAACTGCTGAAAAAAATATGCTGAAAGGGCTGAGCGAGGAATGGGAGAGTGAAGACGAGGCCGGAAGACAGCCCGGAACGGAAGAAAGCAGGGAAACGATATCCGACTCCGAGCGCCTGAGCGCGCCATGGCCATGGGAAAATGTGAGCTGGATAGAATCATTTTTTGATGGAGACTACCTGGTGGTGCAGTTTGAGATCGATGAATTTCAGAAGCATGCAGGGAGATTTGCCGGCGACTTTGAGGGAGAACTGATCAGGCCCCTGCTGGGTTTGCGGCTCAGATTCCGCGTGTCGCTTCCCGGTGCGTGCTGGGGACGATCTCGCCCTCCCGCTATATGTGATGCTCTACCGGATCTCCGATGGCGCCCAGTACCAGGACAATGTGGTCTCCACATGCAGGCAGCTGTGCAGTGTCTGGAATAATTTCTTAAACCTTCCAGTCTCCGCGGGCATCAGTACGAAGGAAACGGGGCAGGGAGATTTCTGGCCAGGTTCGAGGAAGCAGGCGGATGGCTCTCCCTTCACTGGCTGAAGGGAAGGCGGCGGTGTGCAGCCCGTGGGAGGGAAGCGTGGATTATCTGGCGGCAAAGGACGCCTTCGTACGGTATAAACGTCTGGCGGTGGGGCTGTTGACTGCGGATGAGATGGCGGTTTTTCGGAGGAAGCAGAAGCTCATTGCGGCGTTCTACCGGAACGGGCTTTCCTCGGCAAAGCAGGAGCTTCTCTATCTCATCTGTAATCTGGCCTGGATCTGAACGAGAGCCATGACGATATCGGCGCGCTGTTTGCGGAAAGGTGAACTATTACGAGAAGATCGGACGCCTCGAGGAGATGGGGAGTCTGGAGCTGTGGCTCAACAATTATTTCCGGTGGGTGATGGATTACGCGGCCCATCAGAACGACCGCCGCCAGGCGAATGATATGATGAAGCCGGGCGAAGCGTTTTATTATGGATAACTACGCCAACCCGGAGCTGACGCTGGGAAGCGTGGCCGGGTATGTGGGCTTAAATGAGAAATACTTCAGTTCCAGATTTACGAAGGAGGAGGATGACCTTCAGCAACTACTTTAACGGAGGTGCGGATCCGGAAGGCCAGGGGAGCTGATGGAGCAGACCGATTTGAAAATTTATGAGATCAGCCAGAGCGTGGGGTACAACAGTGTGGAACATTTTACAAGGGTATTTAAAAGATCTGCCAGGTCAGCCCGGGCGCTTACCGAAAATAAAGACCTAACGATATATCAAGTTTTCAAACCTTAGTTCATGGAGATGCGTGGAAGAAAAATGGTAAACTGGAACCATCAACTAAGCCACTCCACTAAGCTCGAAAGAACCTCGCTATACCCGATAAAACGGGGCACGCTGAGTGGAGATGACATGTATCGCACGTAAGCGGTCAAAAGACGACAGCCAAGTGCTCATAACTAGGGGAGGTAAGAAACATGAAGAAACAGATTGCGGCATTAGGACTTTGCGCGCGGCTATGGTAGTGGGATCAGCGACAGGCTGCTCCACGGCGTCCTCGAAAGAGACAGAAAAGGCACCGGCAGCCGACACGACAACGGCAGCAGGCGGACAGGCGGATACAACGGCGGCTCCTGAGACGGAGGCGGCCAAGGCAGATTTAAAGGGAAATCTGGTATTTGCCATCTGGGACAACAACCTGATGGACTATATTGATCAGAACGATATGGTAGGCAAGTTCCAGGAGAAGTATCCGGATGCGGAAATCGAAGGAGAAGATCAAGGACGATTCCGAGTACTGGAATGCCATGAATGCGTACTTCCGCCAACCAGCTTCCGGACGTAATGTTCAAGCCAAACCATTTACCTTATCGAGATTCAAAGATTATCTGGTTGATTTATCGGATCTGGACGCGGCGAAGAACAATGAACTGGCGGCAGGCTATGCCATGGACGGCAAGATCCTGGGCGTTCCTATGACAGCCGGTTACGAATACGTATTTTATTGGAAAGACATGTTTAAGGAAGCCGGTGTGACGGTGCCGACGACATGGAGTGAATTCGAGCAGACGGCTCAGACACTTCAGGATTACTACGGAAAAGAAACCCGGATTTCATGGCGATTGCCCTGGGAGCGAAGGATGAATGGCCGGATTACCCTTATATGGAATTTATGCCTGCATTAGAGGGCGGCAACGGCCAGAACTGGAACGACATGGCAAAAAGACCGACGCACCGTTTTCAGAGGGCTCGGATATCAACAAGGCTTACAAAGGTCAATGAACTGTTTGATATGAATGTATTTGGAAAGATCCTCTTGGTATGGGCAACGATCAGGTGACGGCGCTGTTCGCACAGAAGAAAGCGGCGATCCTGGCTCTTGGAGACTGGGGCTTACAGAACATTCAGACCGGTACGGACGACTACTCCGAACTGGGAACCTTCTATCTTCCGGTCAGAAATACCACCGATGATCCGTTCCGCGTGATTGTACAGGGCGACTCCTTCATGGGCGTGACGACTCACAGCAAGAATCCGAGCTGGCAAAGGCATTTTGGAGTGGTTCTACAGTGAAGACTGGACAATTTCCCGGGATACATAGGCACACGTAACCAGCGCCTCCTCCATGACGAATTTCCCGAAGGAAAAGATCCGATCCTGGCAGAAGCAGACGCCAGGATGCCTGCATCTTTTGTGGGCACAGCAATGGCGTAAACTTG
>VOFI01003906.1_pt1 | contig 32003 bp, 40 predicted proteins | sample 5384131 | NCBI WGS metagenome assembly VOFI01 (sample SAMN12384728, study PRJNA508395) | human gut metagenome | isolation source: healthy gut H | host: Homo sapiens
TCATGAACATTTGCGAATAGCCGTCGATGCGGAGGAAATCTCCACCCCACGGTAGCTTCGCCCGGGTACGAAGATAGAGAACACCTCGCTGCCGAAGAAGATGAACAGTAGTGAGCAGAGGCTTCCGAATACGCCCGTCATCCACATGGTGGTGCGCCATGCTTGCTTCACGCGCGACTTCTGCCCCGCGGCATAGTTCTGGGCGATGAACGTGCTCAGCCCCGTGGAGAATCCTTGCGAAGTATTCCAGGTGATGGCCTCGATTTGTCCACCGGTGGTGAATGCCATCAGTCCGATGTGTCCTCCCTGCCCGAGGCGGTGCGCGAGAGGAACATGTTGACGAAGGCAAATAGCGTGTTCAGCGTAGCCACGGGCAGCCCGAGCTTGAAGATGCGCCGGGTGTACTTCTTTTCAGCGGAACGATAAAGGAGAAACCTCCGAGCACGGCGCTTTTCCCCCGGAGCTTGTAGACGAAGATGCCGAATACTGTAGCTTCGGAAAGCCATGTGGCAAGTGCCGCGCCCACTGTTCCCCAACCGAAGCCGAAGATGAACAGAGGGTCGAGGACGATGTTCATTATCAGTCCCGTCCCGCTGATGTAGAACGGAATCTTTGCTTCGTCCTGCCGCGTTGTAGATGCCCGTAAAGGCAGCGGGAGAAAAGATGAAAGGCAGTCCCGTCGACACGATGCGCAGATAAGTCACGGCGGCGTCCGTGATATGCTGTTTCAGCTCGAAGATGTTCAGGATGGGGCGGGCGAAAAGAAAGAGCAGGCCTCCCCCAGCAGACGGAGATGAGCAGGGCATCGTAATGTTGTGCGAGGCAAAGCTGCGTGCGTCCTCTTCGCTGCGTGCACCGATGGACTGGCCTTACGCTGACTTCGGCGCCCACTTTATTGAGCAAGGCGATGGAGCCGGACATCCACGTCAGTATGCCTACCGCACCTACTGCAGCCATGGACTCACTGCCCAGACGCCCTACCCCCATAAGTCCGTCAGGCTGTAGGCCATCTGGATGAACGAGGTGGCCATGCCAGCGTGAAAAGCTGGCGGTTGATGGGGCCTTGTGTCAGATTCTTTTGTTCCTTGCACGTTGACGGGTTTTTAGGTAAAACAATGTGTTGCTCATCCCCTTCCGCTTTCTGCGGAGACGGTGGCGGTCTGCTTTGTACTTTCGTATCTTGGCATATACCAGCCAGATGAAGAGCAGACCGAAAACGGCGAAGATGAGCAGCACGATGCCTGTGTTGAGATTTGTCACCTTCACGCGGCTCCCACATCTCGAGCACTAGTCCGTGCGGTCGCCGAAGTCGCGTATCATGGCGCAGCGTTCCACTACTCGGCGGTCAGGATATTGTACCGGGTCTATCTGCAGGCTGTCGGCTCCGGGCAGGGGGCCGAAGAAGTAGCTGAGGTCGGAGTGACGTCGAGCGTGGTATCGGTCTTGGCCTCCATGATTTCCGGTGTGGCTACGGCGCTTGACGTAGCCGATGGCATCCATGTTGCGCAGTGCCACGGAAGGCTGGCAGAGGTAGTTGATGAAATAGCTTGCCGCCTTCACGTTGCGGGCGTAGCGGGGGATTACCCAGCCGTCGTACCAGATGTTGCTGCCTTCGCAGGGGACGGTGTAGTCCAGTTCCACACCCACGGCATCGGCCTCCTCGATGGCCCAGACGGCGTCGCCGCTCCAGGTGAAGTTAATCCACGCCTTGTTCTTGGTCATCATTTCTTCTTGCCGAAGTCGGCTTCCCAGCCGGCGATGTTGGGTTTCATCTCCTTGAGGCGTTGCTCGGCCAGGGCGATGGCCTGCGGGGGAGTTGTCGTTCATCAGTTGCTCTACGGTGACGGTGCTGTCGGCCAGCTCCCGGGCGTGGGCGTAGATGATGGCGGTACCGTAGGCATCGCGGTAGCTGTCCTTCATCAGTATTTTGCCGCGGTTTTGGAGTCCCAGAGGATGTCCCATGTGTCGGCCTCTTCGGCGGTAATAAACTTTTGTTGAAGAGGATACCAGCGGTGCCCCACATGTAGGGCACCGCATAGTCCTCGGTCTGGCGTTCCGGTTGCGAGGTCTTGTTCAGCTCGTGGCGAATGTAGGGCGACACGTTGGGGATGTAGTCCGGCGTGTGGCCGAAGTTGCGGTCGATGGGTAGCAGGAGGTCTTTGCGGAAGCATGCGTTCGATGATGTATTCCGAGGGGCATACGACGTCGAAATCTTCCTGTCTGCGCTCTATCTTAGTGAGCATGATTTCGTTGATATCGAATACCTGGTAGATGATGCGGATATCTTCACCTGTCTGCTCTTTGTACCAGGCAGGAAATTCGGCAAGCACATCTTCATCGATGTAGTCCGCCCAGTTGTATATCTTCAGTACACGGCTGCGCTCTTCTGTGGAGTTTCCACAAGAAGAGAGGGATGCGATACAGCACAGTAGAATCAGTATGTTTATTATCCTTTTCATCATCTTGTTCTTGACAATTGATAACTTATAACTCATCACTCATCAATCGTTTTCGTCCGTTCGGCCCGCTTGTTGATTACAATCAGCAGCACCAGCACCGTCACGAAGATGATGGTGGAGAGTGGCCGCAGTTCCGGCGTCAGTCCACCTTTGCGCGCATCGGCGTAGATGTAGGTGGAGAGCGTTTCCAGCCCCTGGTTGCCGATGGTGAAGATGGTCACGGCAAAGTCGTCGATGGAGAGCGTGAAAGCAAGGATGAATCCGCTTATCATACCCGGAAATATCTCCGGAAGAATAACCTTGCGCAGTGCTTGGAACGGTGTGGCGCCCAGGTCGAGTGCCGCCTCGTAGACATTCTGGTTCATCTTTTTGAGCCGGGGCATTACGCTGAGCACCACGTAGGGCGTGCAGAAAGTGATGTGTGCCAGTACCACTGTGGTGAATCCCTTTGCGATATGCCGAAGCTGACGAACAGCAGGAACAGCGACACACCGGTGATAATGTCTGCATTCATCATCGGGATGGCATTGGCGAAGTTCATTACCTGCCGTGTGCGCGAGCGCAGATTGAAGATGCCGATGGCGTGCAATGCTGCCCAGCGCCGTACTGGCGGTGGCGGCAAGCAGGGCAATGGCGAATGTGTTCCAGATGGCATTTATCAGCGAGTGGTGCATCCCGCCCGTAAACAAGGAGCTGTACAGCTTGGTGGAGAATCCCGTCCAGTTGCCCAGCACCTTTGCCTCCGTGAAGGAGAATATCATAATAATTAAGATGGGCGAGTAGAGCAACGCCAGCAGCAGCCACAAGTAGCCGCGGGTTAAGAATTCGTGTCATCATATCACACCTCCGCTTTCATTCGATGCCCCGTCCTCCTCGTTGGTAAAGAGGATGGTGATGCCTATCAGCAGCAGCATGATGAGCGAGAGGGCGGCACCGTAGTTCCACATTCCGTTGTAAATATTCTCTTGCACCGTGGTGCCGAACAGTTTGATGTTGTTCATTGTTAGCAACTCGGCAATGGCAAAGGTAGAAACCGTAGGCATAAACACCATCACTATGCCGCTCATCACTCCCGGCATGGAGAGCGGCAGAATCACCTTGCCGAATACCGGCAAGGGGGATTACCTGAGGTCTTGGGCGGCTTCAATCAGGCTGCGGTCCATTTTCTGCAGAGTGTTGTAGATGGGGTATATCATGAACGGCAGGAAGTTGTAAACCATGCCGAACACGAGTGCGCCTTCGCCCAAAGGCAGGTTCAGAAAGTCGAACAGCGCTACTGTGGCGAGTGTGCGTATCAGTATGTTCACCCACATGGGTAGGATGAACAGCACCACCATGGTCTGCGAAGTGTTGAACTGCTTCTGGCTGAGGATGTATGCCGCCGGATAACCCAGTAACAGGCAGGTCAGCGTGGTGATGAGAGCGATGCCGATGGAGTAGATGAAGGTGTTCATCGCCTCCGGGTGCATCATGAACTTGCGGAAGTTGGCAAAGGTGAAAGCTCTGTCGGCATCCGTAAAGGCGTACAGCACAATCAGCAGTAGCGGCACTATCGCAAATATCAGCAGGAACAGTGCGTAGGGCAGTGTCCAGTTGCGTCGCCGCAGGAAGAAATGGGATAATTTATCAAACATTACTCTATTATATCTTATCAAGCGCTACTCTATTTAATCAAGTATTGCTTTATTATATTAAGATTATGAACGGTAAGATGACGGAATGATATCTTATCGTTTTAGTGGGGCTGATGTTTTCGGGCGCTATCCGTATGCCCACGCGGTCTCCGTCGTCCCAAACATCGTTGGTGTCTACGAAGATGTCTCGTCCCAATCGGTAAACACGGTGAGGTGATAATGGTTTCCTTTGTAGAGGATGAATTTCACTTCGCCCGTCAGTCGTCCGTCTTCTTCGTTATCCTCCAGGATAACGTTTTGGAAGTCCACTTCCACCGTTACGGGCTGCCCGGACCGATGCCTTGCACCGGACTGCATTCGAAGCTGCAACCCAGGAATTCCACGTGCGTTTCGTCCAGGAGCTTTGCCCTCGAAGGTGTTGCAGGTGCGTTCCTTCTTCATCACGTGGATGTCGAAGGGTTTCACCAGCAGGCCGACTTCGCGTCCTGCCTCGAAGGCATGGTAGTCCTGCACCATCAGCTCGTAGCCCTTCGCGCGTCTGCACCAGCATTTCGTAGTGTACGCCTTTAAAGATGCAGCTGGTTACGGTCCCCGTGAGTTGCGCCACATCCGAGGGTTCGAAGATGTAGATGTCCTCCGGACGGATTACGACGTCCACCTGTGTACGGTCGCCGAAACCGGTATCCACGCAGTCGAACTCGTGTCCGCAGAAGCGGGCGGCCGGTCGTGCACCATGACACCGTTCAGTATGTTGCTTTCGCCGATGAAGTCGGCTACGAAGGAGTTGATAGGTTCGTTGTAGATGTCCGTCGGCACGCCTATTTGCTGGATCCTCCTTCGCTCATCACGACGATGGTGTCGCTCAGGGTGAGGGCCTCTTCCTGGTCGTGGGTGACGTATACGAAGGTGATGCCCAGCTTCTGGTGCATCTCCTTTAGCTCCATCTGCATGTCCTTGCGCATCTTTAGGTCCAGGGCGGCAAGGGGTTCGTCCAGTAGCAGCACTTCGGGTTCGTTGACGATGGCTCGGGCAATGGCTACGCGCTGTTGCTGCCCGCCGGAGAGGGAGTCTACGTCGCGGTCTTCATAGTCGGTCATGCCCACCATGGAGCGCCTGCTTCACTTTCTTTTCGATAGTGGCGGCGGGGAGCTTCTTCAGCTTGAGGCCGAAAGCAATGTTGTTGAATACGTTGAGGGGGAAACAGGGCGTACTTCTGGAACACCGTATTCACCGGGCGGCGGTGGGGCGGTGTCTGCGTGATGTCTTCTCCTGCAATGGTAATCACTCCTTCCGAAGCTGTCTGGAAGCCTGCAATCAGACGCAGCAATGTCGTCTTTCCGCAACCGGACGGTCCCAGTATCGTTACAAACTCGCCCTTGCGGACAGACAAATTCACATCATTCAGTACGGCTTTGTCTCCGAAGAACTTCGATACGTGCTCTATACTGATGATGCAATCGGACTTTGCATAAGCATTTCTTACTTTATCCAAACCTGTTAAACAAAACTCTGCCCGGCATGCGGGCGGACGTAAAAATTGGGGCAAAGGTACATACTTTTTGTGAAAACTTTACGGGTAACGGATTATAAGTTTAAAGTAATTTGCCGATACTCGCAATAAGTCATAACTTTGTGCCCCCGTAACATTAAATTCCTTATAAGAATGGAAAAAGAAAATCGTACTCATCACAGGAGCTTCTTCGGGTATAGGAGAGGGCTGTGCGCGTAAATTTGCCATGAATGGCTACCGCCTGATTCTCAACGGACGGAATGTAGAGAAACTGACTGCCGTAAAGCGCGAACTGGAAACGGAATACCATGCGGATGTCTGTCTGCTGCCTTTCGACGTTCGCGACCGCGGGGCTGCGAAAGCGGCTCTCGACTCGCTTCCTGAGGAATGGAGAGCGATAGATATCCTCATTAATAATGCCGGACTGGTAATCGGCGTGGACAAGGAACACGAAGGCAATCCGGACGAATGGGACATCGTGCTTGATACCAATATCAAAGCATTGCTTGCCATGACCCGCCTGGTGGTTCCCGGAATGGTGGAACGCGGACGCGGCCATGTCATTAATATGGGTTCTATTGCAGGCGACTATGCCTATCCGGGCGGTAGTGTATACTGTGCCAGCAAGGCTGCCGTAAAGGCGTTGTCAGACGGCTTGCGCATCGACCTTGTGGATACTCCCGTACGGGTAACCAATATCAAGCCCGGCCTGGTGGAGACGAACTTCTCCGTAGTGCGCTTCCGTGGCGACAAGGCGGCTGCCGATAATGTGTACAAGGGCATCCGTCCGCTTACAGGCGACGACATTGCCGAAGTGGTGTACTTTGCCGCTGCCGTTCCCGAACATATACAGGTGGCGAAGTGCTGGTAATGCCTACCAATCAGGCTACGGGTACAATCGTCAGCCGGAAATAAGCACTCTTCCGTAACAACAGAATCTAAGAGAATAAGAGTAAACTCTGCCAATCATGACTAATAAGTACGAAGAACGCCTGGGCACGGAGCGTATGCTGCCTTTGGTTTTCAAGATGGCGCTGCCTGCGGTGGCAGCACAGTTTGTCAATCTGCTTTTACAGCATTGTAGACCGTATTTACATCGGACACATACCGGGCATCGGAACCGATGCGCTGGCGGGAGTGGGAGTGACCATTTCGCTCGTTGTGCTGATTTCTTCTTTCTCTGCCATTGTGGGTGGTGGCGGTGCTCCGTTGGCTGCCATTGCCCTCGGACAGGGCAACCGTCGCCGTGCCGGAAAGATACTTGGCAAGGGCTTTACTCTGTTGATTCTTTTCACTTTGCTCACTTCGTTCATAGCCTATACCTTTATGGAGCCTATCCTGCTTTTTACGGGTGCTTCGGAGCATACGCTGGGCTATGCGGAAGACTATCTTTCCATTTATCTGTTGGGGACGCTGTTTGTGGAAGTGTCTACCGGACTGAATGCTTTCATCAATGCACAGGGGCGTCCTGCGGTTGCCATGTGTTCGGTGTTGATAGGGGCTTTGTTGAATATTATTCTTGATCCGATATTCATATTCTGGTTGGATATGGGAGTGAAAGGTGCTGCATTGGCTACGGTGCTGTCGCAGGCTTGCAGTGCGGTGTGGGTGCTGTCCTTCCTATTCTCACGGCGCGTTTCCCTGCCTTTGGAAAGGCGGTATATGAAGCTGGAAAAGAGTATCGTGCTCTCCATGCTGGCGCTCGGCGTATCGCCTTTTATCATGGCGAGTACGGAAAGCTTGGTGGGGTTTGTGCTCAACAGCAGTCTGAAAGAATTCGGAGATATCTATGTCAGTGCGCTTACCGTCCTGCAAACGTCTATGCAGTTTGCCAGCGTGCCGCTGACGGGGTTTGCGCAGGGGTTTGTTCCGGTGGCAAGCTATAACTACGGGCATGGCGACAAGCAGCGTGTGAAGGAGTGCTTCCGGATTGCGCTGATTACAATGTTTTCTTTCAATCTCGTCCTGATGCTGTTTATGATTTGCTTCCCTGCGATTGTGGCATCCGCCTTTACGAGCGATGCAAGGCTGATAGAAACTGTTCGCTGGACGATGCCTGTATTCTTGGGCGGTATGACGATTTTCGGTTTACAGCGTGCCTGTCAGAATATGTTCGTGGCGTTGGGGCAGGCCAGAATATCCATTTTCATAGCATTGCTGCGTAAGGTAATCCTGCTGATACCGTTGGCGTTGATACTGCCGCATTTTATGGGAGTAGCAGGTGTATATGCGGCAGAAGCCATATCCGATGCTACGGCTGCCATTTGCTGTACGCTGCTGTTTTTCTGGCAGTTCCCTAAAATACTGAGAAGAATAAAAAGTAAAAGCCTGTCTGAATAAGGTACGTTCTTATTATGGCATTCCGTCTCTTTTCGCTTTGTTGAGGATGGTTGCTTCCCTTATTTGCTCTCGTCATTCCCGGTTCGGATATGTTGAATTGCATACCTCTCTAATTTCAGAATCAATGATTCGGGTATAAATATCCGTAAATCATATACAACTCGGTTTGCGTAATCGCGGTAATTTTGCAATTGGAAAACAACCGGAAATATCAATAACTTCATACGGTAAATGGAATGATTATGAACAGGATTCTTTTAATTTCAGTATTCAGTATCTTAACTTTCAATGTTATGGCACAGGAGAAAATAGTACAGACAGCCGGGCGCACTCAATTAGGAGAGTTCGCCCCTAAATTCGCGGAGCTCAACGACGATGTTCTTTTCGGAGAAGTGTGGAGCCGCACCGACAAGCTCGGTCTGCGCGACCGTAGTTTAGTAACCGTTACCTCACTTATCAGTCAGGGTATTACAGACAATTCGCTCGTATTTCATCTGCAGTCGGCAAAGAAGAACGGCATTACCCGTACTGAGATTGCCGAAATCATTACCCACATCGGCTTTTATGCCGGATGGCCGAAGGCGTGGGCGGCGTTCAATCTGGCAAAAGACGTATGGGCGGGAAGATGCCGTTGGTGAAGATGCCAAAGCCGCTTTCCAGCGCGGAATGATTTTTTCCTGTCGGCGAACCGAACACTGCATACGCGAAGTATTTCACCGGCAACAGTTACCTTGCTCCCATTTCGCGCGAGCAGGTAAATATATCCAATGTTACGTTCGAACCTCGTTGCCGCAATAACTGGCACATCCACCGTGCCAAAAGTGGTGGCGGACAAATGCTGATTGGCGTAGCCGGACGCGGCTGGTATCAGGAAGAGGGTAAACCTGCCGTGGAAATTCTCCCGGGCACGGTTATCCATATTCCGGCAAACGTCAAACACTGGCATGGAGCTGCTGCAGACTGTTGGTTTGCTCATCTGGCTTTCGAGGTTCCCGGTGAAAGTGCTTCCAATGAATGGCTCGAACCGGTAACGGACGAAGAGTATGATAACCTCGAAACAAATAAGCGGTAATCGTGACCGAGCCTGCTTCTCTATTCGGCTTATCCATAGTAGTTATTTTGCATACATTGCCGGTCTCCGATGGCTTGTTCCTCACCGAGGAAAAAAAGCCTTTAATACTTCGGGCGTAAAAGTATGACAAATTAATAGTTTATATCATAATTATAAAAGATATGTAATTGGCTATATATGTAATGAAACATTGTCTAAGGTTTGTTGTTGACCGAGGGTCGGTAAACTAATTAGTATGTAAAAAAAGAGAACTATGGACAAAAGTGAATTTTATGATTTTATGCTATCCGTAATTACGGATATGGAACGGCAGGGACGTTACAGTACTGCCCATGTGTATCATTGTGCATTGAAGTCGGCATTGAAGTATGGCGGACACTCCCTGCACATGGAAGATTTGACTCCCGGCTGGCTGCAAAGCTATCAGGAGTATTTGTTGAAGCAGTCATTGCTGTGGAACACGATTTCCACGTATATGCGTATGCTTCGTGCGGTGTATAACCGGGCGGTGGATATGGGATTGGCCCCCTATATCCCCCGGCAGTTTAAGAATGTGTTTACCGGGCGTTATGCCAATCATCAGAGGGCATTGAAGAAAGGGGAAATAAAACGGGTGTTGCTGGAAGATGTTGTGGAAGAGGAAGCGGACCGTTCATCCGAAAGCGAACCCTGCCGCATCCTCTGATTCACGCAATCTCGGCTGGGCACGTGCCTGCCTGGAGCTGATGCTGCGTTTTCACGGCATCCCTTTCATCGATTTGGCAAACTTACGTAAAGTGGATTTACGGAACGGTTATCTCACTATCCGCCGTCATAAGACGGGGATGCCGCTTTCGATAGCCGTCGATGCGGCAGCCATGAAACTTCTACGGCGTTATGCCAGCAACGACCCCTCTTCGCCTTACTTATTGAATATCCTGAACGGCAGTCTTTCCGGTAAAGAAGCGTACAAGGATTATCAGCGGGCATTGCGTATGCTTAATTTACAACTGTACCGGCTCTCGCGGGTCTGCCGGCTGGGGAAGAGGCTCTCTTCCTACACCGCCCGTCATACTTGGGCCTCTATTGCAAAATCTTGCGGAATAGCTGTGGAGGTGATTTCAGAAGCGTTGGTCCATGCTTCAATCACTACTACGGAAGGTTATCTGAAGCAGTTCGATAATGATGAAATCGAAAAAGCCAACAAGGTAATAATAAATTATATATTTAAGAAATAGCCAATAAGGCAAACAAACAAATTGTGACTGAAAATCAATACTATATAGCTTAGTTACTTCATAAGTAATGGAATCTTAGATGCCTGCAAAAGTATACATAATACTTAAAAACAAAAGAAAATCTTATCTTTTTTCACTTTTTGCTATGTAAATTGAGAGAAGCCGGAACTCAGCTTTTTATATTTTCTAACTATGGAGATTTTGGCACATAGCATCCCATCACTTTTCTTAAACTGAAAAATGAACGGACACACTGTATACAACGCTCTGTTATGTATACATAAATAATCATGTCTTTTTGTGTTCCCACATGACAATATTAATATTGCTATGTATCTCTCTGTTACTTATGAAGTAACGGTATATCTTTTATTAACCAGATGCTACGTGTCATGCTGTATGAGGTGCGTTGCAGGATTTATAAAGCCGGAAGCGAATGAGTAACAAACTATATATACCGATTATAATAGGAGCATTGGGCATGCTGTCCGCTTCCGATGCGTCAGCGCAGCGTATGGCTGTGAAAAGCAATCTTCTTGCCGATGCTTTGGCTTCACCCAATATAGGGGTGGAATTTCTTGTATCTCCCCGGTGGACACTGGATATTGCGGCACATTACCAGCCTTTTGCTCCCCGTGACGGCCGCCGTTGGAAACACTGGTTGTTACAACCCGAAGCCCGCCACTGGCTGTGCACTCCTTTTGCCGGTCATTTTTGGGGAGTCCATGCCTTGGGCGGGCGTTTCAATGTAGGCGGTGTGCATCTGCCTTTCAATATCCTGAAGGGCGCGCGCGAGGCACGTTACGAAGGCTGGCTTTTGGGCACAGGCATTTCGTATGGTTACCATTGGGTGCTTTCACCGCATTGGGGCGTGGAAGCAAGTCTGGGTGCGGGGGCGGCTTTTCTTCGCAGCGACCGTTACCGTTGCGGTCATTGCGGCAGCAGGCAGCGCGGTACGAAGAGCAGGGGGATACTTCGGCCCTACAAAGGCTGCCGTGTCCGTGGTATATATGATTAAGTAAAAACGTAAGTCACGATTAATAATTGAATAGATGAAACGAAAAACATTTTGCAGCGTATTGCTGCTGTTGTTGCCCTTGCTCACGTTATGCAGTCAAGAGGCTTATATGGGGCAGATACAGATAACCCGCCGGAGCTTTTCCCTTTCGGGCAGTCAGTTGCATATACAGATGGAAGTCAACTATGAAGGTTTGCAGATGCCTTCGGACGAATCGCTTACGCTGACACCTTTCTTGCTGGCGGGAGAGCAGTCGTTCGATTTGCCGTCTATTCTTATTAACGGTGCAGAGAAGCAGAAAGTGTACGAGCGCACCCGTGTATTGGGTGGAGCGTCCGATGCGCGCAACGGCAGGAACTCCACGCCCTCGGTAGTATTGAAGAACGACCGTAAGGCATCCCGCCGTTTCACATATAAGGTGACTGTTCCGTTCAGGGGAGTGGATGGCACAGGCAGACCTCATGCTGCATACCGAAGAGTGCGGCTGTAACGGCAGGGAGGCGGCAACTTACGACGACAGGATTGCTTCGGGCATCCTGTTGCCCGAAGTGGAAGTTCGGGACTGGAGAAGAGTGTGGATGTGCGCTGCCTGTCATGGGTCAATTTTTATTCCCGCTTCCCTTGAAAGCGCCGATTACCGCCTGCCCGCCAACGGCGACGGATGCATCACGCCGGAATGCCTGTTTGCCCTTGCCAACAGCTACACGCCCGGCTCTGCCGAGTTCAACGATATTTACGACCTTGCCGCCCGCCTGTTTCCCAACTGTCCGGAAGCTAACATCAATGCGGCTGCCGTGGCCTTGAGCAAACGCGATACACGCAAGGCACGCAGCTATCTCTCCCGCTTTTCCACCCGTCAGACGGCTTTTAACAACATGGGCGTGCTCTGTATGCTCGAAGGCAACCGCGAAAAGGCGGAGCTTTATCTTGAAATGGCTGCGGCAGCAGGCGTGGAGCGTGCAAGCGAGGTGCTGGAAGAGCTGAGGAGCAGGAGAAACCTGTATTGAACCGGAAGAACGGAATGAGACAAATCCATTACTTTAAAATATAGATATATGTCGGAAATTAAAACTTTGAAGTATAAGAAAACTTTGCGGATTGCGGGTATATGTATTATCTGCTGGCTGTATGCTTTGGCATTCGCAGCTTTGGCATCCTCGTGTAGCGGTGAGGATGAAAGCGCAGGCAGGAATATGGCGAAAACAGCTTTGCTCCGGCTGAACGTATCCGGTACGGGGGCTGCAAGCACACGTGCCACTGCTGCTGCCCTGCCCGAAAACGAATCTGCCGTTCACCGGCTGGCAATAGGGCTGTTCTATGCCGACGGGTCGGTAAATACCATTGTGGAATCCGCCGTCGAATCCGGCGGCACTGCCGGGACGCTTGCGGTAAAGGATATTTTGTGTTCACCCGGTGTCTGCGATGTGATTGTGGTTGCCAATGTTCCGGAAGGAACGTTTGCCGGAGTGCAGACCAAAAACGAATTTGTCGGGAAAAATGTCAGCCTGGTACAAACCGTACGTAACGGGCAGCAGGCATCCGACCTTCTGCCTATGTCCGGTATCAGCGAACAGCCGGTGACATTGGAAGCCGGAAAAACGGTGTCCGCGTCCATAAATCTGTCCCGTCTGGTGGCTCGTATCTCCATTTCGAGCATCCGCAGCGCATTCAGCCTGAACTATGCCGGAGCCACATTTACGCTGGACCGTATTTTCCTGTGCAATGCGCTGGAAGCTTCCCGTGTGTCGCCCGGCGATGTTACCCAAACTATGCCTGCCAATCCCTACGTGGCTGCATGGCGGTATGACGAGCCAGCAGCCCGACGGCTCTTTCTTGTGGACCGAGGGGGCAGGTTTTCTGCTGAACGATGTCACCCCTTCCGAGGGCATATTGATAACCTCGGACGAATATACCGTGCCCTATTGGTTCTATGCCTTTGCCAACAACGATGCCGCCAACCGCACCAAGCTGGTGCTTTCCGGCTATTTCGATCCGGACGGCAGCGTAGGACCGAAAACTCCGGTCTATGTGTACTATCCCATTGTGGTGAACCGTTTGCAGACGGGTACGATTATCACTCCTTCGGGTTCGGTATCGCAAGACGGAACGGGCGACGGCACTATCGTACGTAACCGCGACTATCGCATCAAGGCGGTTATCAAGGGCGACGGCGAACCTACGCCCGGCACGGAGGTAGTGCCTTCCAATCTTGAACTGACGGTGAGTGTGGACGACTGGACACTGAAAATTGTGCAGGAAGTGGAACTGGACTGAGCGGGGGAGATATGAGAACACTGAAAAAAAGATTTCTGCTCTGCTGTGTTTTGGCAGGACTGCTTGGCGGATGCATTCCCGATAGTCTGGACGATTGCCCGCCCGAACCCGATAAGGAAGGCAACAATGTGGATATAACGGTAGATATGGATACGAGTGTGGACATGGGCGAGCAGGAAACGGAGATGCCGTAACCGTAACCGTAAAAAGAACGAATACTTGAAAAACAAGGCTATATGAAGATAAAAACGCTATTGCTGCTGTTGGCTGTATGTATCCTTCCCGGTAGTTTATGCGCGGGAGTGGTTTTCTCTCCCGACACGTTGGGAACCGGTAAACTCTATCGGGACTCGACGTACAGGCGCGTTATCAAGGAAGGAACAGCCAATCTGGACTGTTATTTCTCTTATCCGCAAGGGGGCTGGCAGATACAGAGAGGTTACGGCGGCAATGCCCGTGAACTGGAGAGACTGGATAAGTTCATGCGCTCCTCGTTTGCCGACACGCTGATTTACGTCCGCCAGATTACCCTGACTGGCTATTGCTCCATAGAAGGCAGTTATGCCGCCAACGAAAAGCTGGCGCACGACCGTGCCAACGGTTTCAGAAACTACCTGGATACGGAATACGGGCTGGCAAGGCGCTTTCCGGTGGAAGTGCGCTACGTGGGCGAGGACTGGGACAGGTTGCGCCAACTGGTGGAGGCTTCCACATTGCCCGGTCGGGCGGAAGTGCTGGCTGTCATCGACAATACGGACATTTTCAAGGGCCGTGAGAAGAAGCTGATGGACCTGCAGGGCGGAGTACCTTACAACCTTATGCTGGCGGAACTCTTTCCGTTGCTTCGGCGGGTCGAAATCAGGGTGGAATACGACCTGCACCGCATCATCGAGGAACGTTACCGGCGGAAACTGACCGATGCGGAGTTTCAGGAAATACTTGCCCGCGAACGGGCTTCCGCCGAGGCCGACGAGCGTCGTCTGGCGGAATTCCGGCAGCTGGAAGCGGAAAAACGGCAGCGTGCCGAACAGATACGTTTGGAAGAAGAACGCGTTGTGCAGGCACGCCGGAAAGAGGAACAGCTCCGCCGGGAAGAGGCGGAACGGCTGAAAGAGCAGCGTTTCCGCGAGCAATGGCTGGCAGAGCGTGCCGCCGGACGGCAAGCGCGGCGTGAGGCACGTAAACAGCGTAACCGCTTATTGCCGCTGCTTTCCGTAAAAACGAACTTATATACTTGGGCGGGCATGACCCCCGATTTCTATTATACCGCTTTTACCCCCAACCTGTCGGCGGAGTTTTTCTTTGCACGCCGGTGGTCGGCGGTAGCTTCCGCTGCTTATGCGGATTGGGACTACGATAGCGGCAAATGCCATTGGGGAGTGTCGGCCTATAGCCTCGAACCCCGCTTTTGGGTGAATGGCGACGGCTGCTACCGCTGGTGCTACGTGGGCATTTACGGACAGTTGGGCGATTTTGACAACCGCAGTGCCGATAGCGGCCGCATAGCCGGAGGCACTGCCAACTGCACGGGCACTTATTGGGAAGGCGGATTGTCCGTCGGGTGTTATATCCTGCTCGATGCGCACTGGGGCATCGAAGCCGGCTTGCGTGGCGGGTATCGTGCTTCGGATGCCAATGCGTACGATGTGGAAATGCCTTACTATTATTTCAACCGCAACTTCCGCGAGAATCATTTCGGGGTGACGGGTGTGAATATAAGTGTCAGTTACCGGTTTGGCAGCCGGAAGTGAAGACGGAAAAAGAAGTTCGGACATGAAGATAAAAACTCTCGGTTGGCTGATAAGTCCGTGCATTGCTTTGGCGGCATGTACGGAAACGGCACTGGACTATCGCAGCGCCGAAGGTACGGTTGTGATTGCGCCCGAATGGGGTGCTTTTGCCTGTCCGGCTACCGCCTGCTACCGTTTTTATGCGGACAATGGCGAGGCTGTTGCCGGTTACGGTACGGATGCCGCCGCTTCTGCCGGATATTTCTCGACAACGCTTCCTGTGGGCAGTTATCATTTGCTTGCCTATAATACGGATGCGCACGGCGTTGCTTTTACAGGGCTGGAGAGCCGGAATGCCGCCGAGGTCCGTTTGGTCTCGGAGATGCAGCCCGGCAATGTATATAGCTGGAATGTGGACGATGTGGACGTTCCGCTACAGGGTACGGTGCAATACACGCCCGTTCCGCGCCCTCTGGTGAAACAGATGTTGCTTCATTTTCAGGTAACGGGCATGGAAGAGGCAAAAGTATTGAACGGGAAGCTGAACGGTGTTTATCCTTCCGTCTTGCTGCTTTCCGGAGAGCCTTCGGAGCAGAGCATATCCGCCGCTCCCGAAACGAATACGTCGTTTACCGTGACGCTGACACGGGCGGAAACCAGAAATACGGAACCCGCCTATATGGCTTCGGCAGAGATACGCCTGCTGGGGCTGCTTTCTCCTGAATATGGAGCCGCCTATGACAGCCGCCTGCATTTGCAGGTACGCAATTCCGGCGGCGAGATGTATAGCGCGTCGGTAAACATGAACGGAACACTGACGGACATCATCCGCCTTTATGCGGGTGAACTTCCGGCAGACGAGACGGTGGAAGTGGAGCTTGGCATAAACCTGCTGAATGCGGTTCTTACGGCAGAGGTGAAAGGCTGGACGGAAGGAAGCGGTGAGGGCGGGGGTAGGAGATTATAAACGCAAAGGTATTTTACGATAAGAGAAAGGATTATGTATGAATAGGATATACGGTAGTTGCACAGGACTGCTTGCGTGCCTGTTGCTTTGCACATGCGCCGGGCAGGGCCATTGTCTCCGGACGGGCTTATAAGGCTGGGAACCCAGGCGGGCGGTTATGAGGGAGTGCAACCCGTGCTTTCGGTAAACGACCTTGCCGGACTGGCTGCCGTGGGCGACAAGGTAGGCGTGTATGGAGTGGTTACCGCGCGTACGGATGCCTTGTATGCCCCGCTGACGTCCGAATGGAACGGAACTCCTTTGATGGACAACGTGCGGACTACGGGGATTGATGCCGCTACCGGCATGCTTTTCTGGAACGGTGATTATACCTATCCGCTGGAAGAGAGCAGGCGGGTGAAGTTTTGTGTATATCATCCTTATGCGCCTGTGGGCACGGGTGGGGATAATTATGTGGAAGCGGTTGCCGGGCAGTCGCCGGTGCTGTATTTCAGGCTCACAGGTGCGGAAGATGTGATGTGGGTGCGTCCGGTTACCGGTTCGCGCCGGGAAGCACCTTCCGCATTGCTGTTTGAGCATAAACTGACGCAGCTCCGCTTCCGGCTGGTTGACGATGAGGGGGAATTTGCAGGCGTAACTGTTACAGGGCTGGCATTCAATGGGGTAAACACCGCCTCTACGCTGAATTTGGAGACGGGCGAACTGGGAGGATGGTCTGCCGCGCAGGCTGCCGTACCGTTTCCTTTGAAATCGCCTGCCGCCATAAGCGGTACAACGGAAATGCCGCAGGTATTGGCGGGCGAAGTGATGCTGCAACCGGGACAGCCCGTGTTCTGGCTTACGCTGACAACAGACAGCAGGGGCGATTACCCCGGTATAGAGATACGGCCGTCGGGCGGCGAAACGGTCTTTGCAGCCGGACGCTCCTATATGGTGACACTGAAATTCCGCGACCGTACGGCGGTTGCCCTTTCGGCAAAGGTCATGCCGTGGGTGATGGACGGATACGGTGAGGGGGATAGTAAGTAAAAATAATTAATTAATATTCATCTAACATAAACAGTTATGAAAAAAGTCTTTTTTCGCTTCTTGCCGTAATAGTTATGGCAGGTTGTACACAGAGTGATGTAATGGAACCGGTTCCGAATGAGAACGTGGAAATCAAACTGATCTCTTCCGCCATAGCGGCGGAAACAATGACGCGTGCACCGTACGAGGGTACGATAGCGGCAGACAATACGCTGGCCGCACGGGTGCTGGTGTCCGAAACGAGTGGCAACTATACAACGACCTATGCCAATGATAAAATGGTTTTTACGGACAACGGCAGTACGGCGGTGGGCTTTGCCACGGCAAAATATTATCCGGTGGACAACAGCACGCTGCATATCTGCGGCCTGTATCCGTTTGAGGGTTGGGGCAATCCGGCCAATGATGAGTGCAAATTTACATTCAATGGCAGTCAGGATGTGATGGCTGCTCCGGAAAATCTTCCACGAAAAACGATTCCAAAGACGGCAATTACCCGCAGCTCGAGTTCAAACACCTGCTTACGCAACTGGTAATTAAAGCGGTTGCCGAGGATGAGGCGGCTATTGCGAAATGGGGAAAGTTAACGGATATCACGCTGACCAAGGTCGGTAAGAATAATCCGTCCGGTGCGGTAACGGTAAGCCTGTCTGCCGGTACAGCCGATGAAAGCAGCGCATTTGCCACGTTGTTGGACAAATGGGGTAAGAGGGGCAGGTACGGAAACGGCTTTCGATCTCAGGCGAAAGAAACCGGTGGTGAGGAAGTGGCCTAATAATCCGAAAAAATCCGGTACGGCAGACTATACATTGGCTGTAAAAAACAGAACATCGGGTACTACGCCTGTCACTGTGCCTGTCAATCTGAAAACAACCGGCAGTAGCAGTGCCGATTATACGGCATCTACACAGGGCAAGAAGTTCGTGGTGCTCCTTACATTCAAAGCTACCGAAATAAAGGCAACGGCTACGGTGAAAGACTGGGAAGAAGATGGCGGCAGCAGTGAAGAAATTCAATAATCAACCGATATACAGCATGCTTTATGAAACGGAATAAATGGATTTTAACGGTAAACGGTGCTTTGTTGTCTTTGTTTGCGGCCTGCTCTGCAGACGCTCCGGTGGAAATGATACAGGGCGACGGCAGGGTGGAAATACGTGTAAACAGCAGTATTTTATCTTCGGTAGAGAACCGGCTACGAAGGCAGTATTGGACGGGATGATTAATTCCGGTTTCGGTACGGATTTGGATGTGGCGTTTGCACGTGCGGATGCTGGTGACGAGGGCGGTTATACAACGTATCAGACCACCGCTTTGAATGGAACGGCGGCTACGGCTTCAAAAACACTGTCGTTTTCTCCGGCGGAGTATTATTTGGCAAACGGAAGCAAGACCAAACTGATAGGCTGGTATCCGAGGCGCAGCGGGGTGACTTTTACGCAGGGTACAAAGGTCGTGAATTTTGGTACTATTGACGGTAAGACGGATATAATGGCTACTCCCTTGAAAGAAGGGGATAAGAATACGAATATAGCAAGCCTGGCTTTCAGCCACCTGCTTACCCAAATCAGTGTAAAGGTGTATGCTCCCGATGCGGCTACACAAACATTGTGGGGTAAAGTGAAATCAATCAAAATTACCGGAAAGAAACAGGGGTGTACGATTACATTGCCTGAGGCGACAGCGGCAGACGGAACAACCATAACCGGCCCTTCCTTTATAGGTACGGACGATTTGGATTTGGTTTCCGCAGACCCCGTTACGCCTTCAACCGCAATTACCTATCCGCTGGAAATGGGTGTAGGCGCTACTGCCGACGATGCTGCTGTTATGGCAGGATATGCCATGTTTGCTCCGCAGGCGGACGATGCCATTGAATTGCAGATTGATTTAGCGACCGGCGGTTTGCAGAAAACGAAGATAAACGTTCCCGTCGACGGCGGTTTCAAAGCGGGTACTTCGTATGCCGTTACCTTGAAGTTTACATCTGTCGGGATAACTCCTGAGGTGTCCGTTACCGACTGGGTAAATGGAACTCCGATTAAGGATATAGAAATATAATGAGATAACCCGTCGAATTTATGAATTGTAAAGGGATGATAAAATACCTGCCGGTAGTTTTGCTGCTTTGTGCATGCACGGAGAACGAACTGCTGTTGAAGGAACATGAAGCGTTTGCCGTGCGGTTTTCTGCATCGGGCATCGCTACGGAGGTGGCTACACGTGCCGCTTCGCCACTGGCGGATGGGGCAACGTTGCGTATCCTCGCTTTCTGGCGCGTAGGTGAGTCTCCCGATTTGTCAACGGATAAATATATGGGGGAAGGCACGTACAGAGCCGTAAACGGCAACGGTACGCTGGAAGCCGTGAACGTTTTACTGCTGCGTGCGGGGACTTACGACTTCTATGCTCTGACTCCGGCACTGGCGGTAGCCAATCCCGATAACGACGGAGGCAGCCCGGCTTGCACCGTTTCTGTGGGGCATGGTGTGGACTATGCCACTTCGCTGACGGCAGGACAAACGGTGAGCGAGGCAAGTCCGGCGGTTGTGCTCGACGACTTGGGCAGGCATTGTGCAAAACTGATATTTGCTTTGCAACCGAAAGCGGGCAATATCACCTCGGCGCGTATCGAGTCTGCCGGACTGAGCAATATGACGCATGCAACCTGTCGAAACGGTACTGTGTACCCAACTGCCCGTTGCGGGCGTAGCGCAGAGTGATGCCGTTACCATAACGGGCGGTGAGTTTTCCACGCCGGATGCAGACTTGAAAACTTCTGCCGCTACGGTGGTATTGCCACGGACGGCGGGTAAGTTTCAGTTCAGGATGAATGCGGTGTTCAATGGGATGGCGGCTGCGGAGTTCGTTGCGGATATGCCGGAGACGCTTGCCTTTGCACCGGGTACGCAGTATACATTTTCCTTGAAGATGAAAGGCGGTTCCGTGCAGCTCATTCTGGAAGTGCTTCCGTGGAGCGGGAGTGTAATGTCCGGACAGGATAATATCGGTGCGTTTACTCCGGTGGTTATCCATATCGGCACGTGGGAACATGTGGAGATACCGGGTGAAACCGGAAACGGCAATACTACCGTCGGCACAGGTCAATGGCGGCCCAATCCGGAACTGGATGCCGAAATAGGCGCGTTCGGGCTGACGTCGGTAGGCGGTGAGGGTCTGCCTTGGGCTTCGGAACAGGGAGTGCCGGGCGAAACCGGAGGCGGTAATACGGGTGTGCGTCCCGGCGATAGTTGGGGTACTGAAGATGTACCGGGCAGTTCGGGTGGCGGTAATACGGATGTGCGTCCCGGCGGTAGTTGGGGTACTGAAGATGTACCGGGCAGTTCCGGCGGCGGTAATACGAATATAGGTTCCGGTAACGGTTGGGGTACTGAAAATGTACCGGGTAGCTCCGGTGGCGGTAATACAAATATGAGTTCCGGCAATAGTTGGCATACGGAAGATATACCTGCCAATATCGGTGGCGATGCGGCAGACCCGGCTTCGGAATAGTATAGAAACAAGAATATAAGAAAGAAATAAAATGAAAGTAACGAGATTTTTTGGACTTTGGGCATTGTCCGTTCTTTGTGTCCTTTCCTGTACGGACGGGGAGCAGGGAACAGGTGGTATTATTCCCGATGTCGCTACGAAGCCTGTGAAACTTTCGCTCGGCACAACACCCATGCAGGAAGCCGGAAGCGTGACCCGTGTCCGTGGCGATAATTCACTGGACTTGGTGCTGGGTGAGGAAACGGGGAAGGGGGCATGCAATGCCGGAACCCGTATCGGTACGCTGACCGATACACAGGAGGATGCGGTAAACGATATTTGTGTGTTCCAGTTCGGCAATACCGACGGCAAACTGAAATACAGTGAATATACCTCGCTGATGGACGGTGAGTTGACGGCGGATATTTCATTGGCTTCGGGAGTAGGTTCGTGTACGGTGTATGTGCTGGCAAACGTGGGTAATATTATCCGGAAGGTGGCATACGGCAGTGCATTGGCCGATTTCAAAGAAACTTGCAGCAGAGGTATCGTCGGGTAAGGGTACGGGACAAAATCTGCCGATGTGTGGTTATAAAGCCGATTTTAACTCGGAGGCGGACAATGCGTCCCTTACCGTCTCGCTGACCCGTGCGGTGGCAAAAGTCAGTCTGAACCTGACTACCCCGAATGCCGGGGATGCCTTTGCAGTGACTTCCGTCAGGCTGATGAACGTGGCAAAGAAAACTCTATTACGTGGAGTCGGCAACCACCGTTCCGACTGCTGCGGAGCTTACAACCTATACAAGCGACAACACCAAGTCCATAACCTGGTATATTCCGGAAAACAAGGCGGGAAGCAATGCGCTGACAAATTGGAAAGACCGTTACGAAGGGAATGCTCCGGCCACGGCTACTTACATTCTGATAGAGGGCAGTTATACACCGCAGAACGGTACGGCCCGCGATGTGTCGTATGCCATCTATCTGGGTGCAGGTAACAGTGCGGCCGATTTCAATGTGGTACGCAATACGAAGTACGCAGTGAATGCTGCCATTAAAGGCACAGACATGAACGACGGCCGTGTACTGATAGGTAGGGATTTGAGTGCGGCAGGAACACAGACCGCCAATTGTTACGTGGTGAAAACCACCGATGCCAATAAATGGTATCGCTTCAAGGCCACCATACGGGGAAACGGTGCGGAAACTCCGGCACAGATTTCTTATACGGGAGCGGTGATACCTGCCAATGACAGGATTGCTCCTACCAATGCCGCTCTTGTGTGGGAAACCCGTGAGGGAGGAACATCTCCTACTTTGGACTATGTAGGCTATTCCAAGAACGGTTACATTGTATTCAAGTTGGGCAAAGCAACTGAGGGTAATGCAGTGGTTGCTGCCAAAAACGGTACTGCCACTCTTTGGAGCTGGCATATCTGGACTACGGCAGCGTTCGACAGAAATGGTATCAAAGTGCAGACATATGAAACACGGCCTCGTAACGGGCTTGCGCCTTATGCCGATATAACCAAACGGGAATTTAAGATGATGGACCGTAATCTGGGAGCTGCCAGCGGAAAAGCTACGAAAGTAGCGGAAGAAGCCATAAAGACGTATGGCGTATATTTTCAGTTTGGTCGTAAAGACCCGTTTCCCGCGGCAGGCGTGATGACGAGGACGAGTGATGCGGATATTGTACCCGTGTATGATGCAAGTGGAAATAAGATTTTGAAGAATTCTAATCAGGTGAAGAGCAGTGCGATAACAACAGGCATTGACCAAGCGGCTGTAAAGGTGCAATTAGCCTATACAATAGAAAATCCGTTGATGTTTATATTGAGAGATGATATTGATAAGACTGCTACCTATGGTGGCGATGGCACGAATCCTTCTTATAACTGGATTTTTGCAGCGCATCCGGCAAAAGAATGATAAAGATGGTTCTGTGCCTTGGAAGGCATCCAATAAATTGTGGGGGAGTGGTTTGCAGGATGAGAAAACCAGCCTGATGCTGGGAACGATTGCAGATGTAAAGAAAACCATCTACGACCCGTGTCCCTACGGTTATCACATGCCTCCGCAGGACGTATGGACTAATTTCACTACCATTACGACAGCTTATAATACGGGCAATGTTGCCGGATATAATGTGGTTGCAGCGGATAAATATAATCAGACTAGTGATGTTGTCGGCTTTACGGATGGAAAATTCGAGGTATGGGGACGTAGATTCTTTACAACCGGTAATGCAGCGACTGCAGATGAGGCTAATGTGGCATTCTACCCGGCAGCCGGCTGTCGTAGTGGGTATGACGATCACGTCAGTGGCGTTGGGTGGGGGTGCTACGCTTGGTCGGCCTCTCCGTACTCTGCCACATCGCAGCATGGGGGCTTTTTGGGCACGGGCTCGAACTGGGTGGACCCGGTGAACGGCGCTGGTCGTTCGGGTGCGCTCCTGTACGTTGCGTCCAAGACTAACATCTAAAAAAGAATACCGGAGTTTTTTCAAGTAGAATAACTCCCCCTTGATATAATCTTCTATTTAATGAGACAAACCTACCTTGAATGTAGTATAGAAACAAAAAATATGAAAAAGAAATAAATATGAAAGTGACGAAATTTTTTGGACTTTGGATATTATCCGTTCTTTGTGTCCTCTCCTGTACGGACGAGGAGCAGGGAACGGGCAATATTGTTCCCAATGTTGCAACGGCGCCTGTAAAACTTTCGCTCGATGCAACACCTATGCGGGGAACTGTTAGTACGACCCGTACCCGTGGCGATAATTCGTTGGACTTGGTGTTGGGCGAGGAAGCAGGGAAAAACGGCAAACACTGCCGGAACCCGTGCCGGTACGCTGACCGATGTACAGGAAGATGCGATAAACGACATTTTGTGTGTTCCAGTTCGGCAATGCCGACGGTAAACTGAAATACAGCGAATACGCCTCACTGACGGATGGGCAGCTAACTGCGAATATTTCATTGGCTTCGGGAGTAGGCACGTGCACGGTGTATGTATTGGCAAACGTAGGCGACCTGACTCAAAAGGTATCATACGGCAGTGCAGTGGCCGATTTCAAGAAGTTTGCAGCAGAGGTATCGTCGGGTAAGGGTACGGGGCAAAACCTGCCGATGTGTGGTTATAAAACCGATTTTAACTCAGAAACGGACAATGCGTCCCTTACCGTCTCGTTGACCCGTGCGGTAGCCAAAGTCAGTTTGAACCTGACGACTCCGAACACCGGGGACGTCTTTACAGTGACTTCCGTCAGGCTGATGAACGTGGCAAAGAAACTCTATTACGTAGAGTCGGCAACCACCGCTCCGACTGCTGCGGAACTCACAACCTATACGAGCGACAACACCAAGTCCATCGCCTGGTATGTTCCGGAAAACAAGGCTGGAAGTAACTCGCTGACAGACTGGAAAGAGCGCTACGAGGACAATGTGCCTGCCACGGCCACTTATATTCTGATAGAGGGCAGTTATACGCCGAAAGGCGGCATAGCCCGCGATGTGGCTTACACCATTTATCTGGGCGCGGGCGATAAGGCCGGCGATTTCAATGTGGTGCGCAATACGAAGTACACGATAAATGCCGCCATTAAGGGTACGAATATGAACGACGGTCGTGTGCTGGTGGGCAAGGATTTGAGTGCGGCAGGAACACAGACCGCCAATTGCTATGTAGTGAATACCACCGACGCCAATAAATGGTATCGCTTCAAAGCCACCATACGCGGCAACGGTGCGGCGACCTCGGCACAGATTTCCTATACTGGCACAGACATACCAGCCAATGACAGGATTGCACCCGACAATGCCGCTCTTGTGTGGGAAACCCGCGAGGGAGACAAAGCGCCTACCTTAGACTATGTAGGCTACTCCAGAAACGGCTATATCGTATTCAAGTTGGGCGAAGCAACTGAAGGCAATGCAGTAGTTGCCGCCAAAAACGGCGCTACCACTCTTTGGAGCTGGCACATCTGGACTACAGCAGCATTCGACAGAAACGGCATCAAAGTGCAGACATACGAAACACGGCCCCGTAACGGCCTTGCTTCTTATGCCGATATAACCAAACGGGAATTTAAAATGATGGACCGTAATCTGGGAGCTGCCAGCGGAACAGCTACCAAAGTAGCGGAAGAAGCCATAAAAACGTATGGTGTATATTTTCAGTTTGGTCGTAAAGACCCGTTTCCCGCGGCAGGTGTGATGGTAAGGACAGATGATGCAGATATTGTACCTGTGTATGATGCAAATGGAAATAAGATTTTGAAGAATTCTAATCAGATAAAGAACAGTACAATAACTAAAGGAACTGATCAGACCGCTGTAAAGTTACAACTTGCTTATGCGGTAGAGAATCCATTGATGTTTATATTGAGAGAGGATGGTGATAAGGCTATTGCCTATGGTGGCGATGGCACGAATCCTTCTTATAACTGGATTTTTGCAGCGCATCCTGCAAAGAGTGGGGTAGAGGGTTCCGTACCATGGAAGGCATCTAATAAGCTATGGGGAAGTGGTTTGACGAATGAATCTACCGGTCTGATATTGGAAACAATAACGGATATTAAAAAGACTATTTACGACCCATGTCCCTACGGATATCACATGCCGCCGCAGGATACATGGACAAATTTTACTACTGCTGCAATGGCTTATAAGACCGATATTGTGACTGAGTATAATGTGGTTGCAGCAGATAAAAATAATCAAGCTTCCAAAGATATTGGTTTTGCAGATAATAAATTTGAAGTATGGGGACGTAGATTCTTTGCTATAGGAGAAGCAGCAACGGCAGATGCGGGCAATGTGGCATTTTATCCGGCAGCTGGTTATCGTCACGGTACTGATGGTCATATTAACTATATTGGATGGGCGTGTATAGTTTGGGCAGCTTCACCATATTCTGCTACATCGCAGAATGCGGGTTATTGGGATACGAGTTCAAATTGGGTGCGTTCGGTAAATGACACTAACCGTTCGAGTGCATTCCCTGTACGTTGCGTCCAAGACTAACATCTAAAAGAATACCGGAGTTTTTTAGGAGAATTACTTTTCCTTAATATAATCTCCGGTTTGTAGTGCCGGATGAGGATGTGAATCACTGTCCGGATCATTGTTTGTTTGCAAGTTCTCCTTTCCAGGTGTGGAAAGGAGAACTTATTTTTACCGTAACTTAAAATATAAAAATGATAGATGTCGAAGTACTCTGTACTGATTTGTTTGCTAATAGCAAATTTTAAGCATACATCTTCTTTACTTAATTATTTGTAGGGATAAATATTTATCCCTATATTTGTATCAGTACAATTAAAATGTCACATAATTATGCCAACACTATTTGAGCTTTTTGGTATTCGCTTTTATTTCTATTCCGAAGAACATTTACCCATTCATGTTCATATTCAGAATGGTGATGGTAGAGCAAAAGTTAATGTCTATCCCGAAATAGAAGTTGTATCGAGTAATGGCATAAAACCGAAAGATATAAGAAAGGCATTGGTAATAATTGAAGCATATCAAGATGATATAATTGATGCTTGGAGAAAATATCATGGAGAATAATTATTAAAACCGAAAGTTATGAATACAATAAAAGACATTTGGTTTGATGCTAATCGCATTTATGTAAAAATAGATGATGAAAAAACTTTCAGCCGTCCTTTAGAGGCATTCCCTTTGTTAAAGGATGCAAGTGATAAAGAGCGTCTTGATTTCAAGATAGGAAAGTTTGGTGACGATGTTCGTTGGGAATCATTGATGAGGATATTCATATATCCAGCTTTTTTTGAAACAGTGGAACCGGATTATGAAAATGAGATAGCAATGATATTTAAACGCTTTCCTCAGCTGAATGTATCAGAAGTAGCACGTAGTATGGGAATAAACAAAAGCCTTCTTTCCAAATATATTTATGGCATTAAAAAACCGGAGTGACATGAGGAAGATGCAAATTAAAGAAGCTCTTCATATTTTAGGGAAAGAATTGCTTGCAATTTGAAGGTGCTGATAGCTACTGCCATTGCCGTGCCTAAAAGAAATCATCAAGTGTATTTTTGACACACTCTGTTTATTTCCTTGTACTGATGTATTTTACAATCTCCGCTCCTTTAAAATAGATAACCAGCGAACTGACAATAATCAGCATTCCCGCTACCGTACTGAATGTGGGGTATTCTCCCGCAAGCATTATCCAACTTAATACAGCTCCGAGAATCGGGTTGATAAGGCGGCACATATTGATGTCGCTGACTTTTTGCGCCTTTGCTTTTGCAACGCCATAAACCAGAAGCTGAATGCAAAGACGGAAATAAATACGAGGATGCCCAGGCTGATATAAAATCCGGCAGGCTTGCCGATGAAAGAGTGATAACCTTCCGTGCCCAATCCTATGATGTAGATAAGGGCGCCACCGAAAACATCTGTACGGCATTCAGGAAGATAGGGTTGACCTTGCCTTTCTCTTCGGATACGGAGATGGCGGAATAGCCCTGAAAGATAATGCTGAGCAACAGTAGTATGATGCCTGTGATGCCTTTCCAGTTCAGCGGTTCACCGTTGCTACCCATCCCTACAATCAGCAAGAGGCCTGCAAGGCTGATGATGAGGCTGACGATTTTGTAGCCGTTCAGTTTGTCGTTACTTGCCAGCAGATGGGCAAGCAGTACATTGATAAGCGGCGTCATGCCCATGATGATGGATGATATAGCCCCGCTTACGAAGTCCACTCCGAAATAAAAGGCCGTATAACCCATGAACATATTAATGAATATCAGATTGAGGAACAGTTTGCGGTGCTGCTTGATTTCCTGCCACATCCCCTTGTGCCAGGTATAGGCAAAAAGCAGAACGCCTACACTGGTGAAACGCAGCCCGGCAAAATTCATCGGAGTAAAATCATAACTGAGCCCTTGCTTGATGAACGGGTTTACGATGGCCCATAACACAGATGCCAATATAGCGTATAACAGTCCTTTTTTCATGCTTATAGAAAGTTGTTTGGTAAAATCGGGTGCAAAGATACGCAATAAAAAATGAGACATAACATAGGATACAGTAATATGGGGCAGAAGGTAGAAAAGAACAAAGCGGAGTGAAGGCAAACAGCCTGCTCCGCTTTAAATAAAAAGACATTGAAAAGGGTATTGCAAAGAATAGTTTAGTTCTCGTCCGTTTTAAAGTCAATGGTTTTGTAATATTCTCCGTCGTGCAGACTTTTTACGCGGATATTGAGTCCGGTTTTTCCGGGTATCCGGTCTGCTATCTTATCCAGTTTGAAAGAGACAAGCCCTTGTCCCGACATGAGCGGCTCGTCACCGTAAGCATTCTGGCGGAATTCCAGCGTGATATATCCCTCTTTGTCGTTCTTGCCGTCGGATGCTTCGTTGACTATAAGGTTCAGCATATGTTTTTTGTCATTGCTGTTGCTATGGTATAGCTGGTATTGGATGTTCAGGTAGTTGTCCGTAATCCACATATTGTTGATGTTGATGCGGTCGTCGCCGATGCTGTCGGCCTTTTCGGCAGGCATGAAATAAATGTCTTTGGTAAGGATATTCTCTACGTGGTTGATTTTGGCATTGTAATCGTAGCCGGTTACTTCTTCGTCCAGCAGGTTGAAATATATAAAAGCGCGTTGCCCCTCCACCAGAGTGTAGTTATTCACTTGGGTAGTATCGCCGGGAAACATTCTGGTTCCTTCATCGAGTGCGAAATAATAGTCTTTCCCGTCGATAATTCGTACGGTACCTATGGCAAGCGACGGATGTTCGTCATCGTCCCAGTCGTCCAGGCAGGATTGCAGTACGGGGGTGGCAATGAACAACAGCAGAAATGCGGCTAATATCGTTCTTAACTTTTCATAAGTAGAGGTTTTGTTATTGGTTCTGTTTTAGGTTTCGTATTCAGAAAATGCCGGGACTGCACAAATACTGCTTATAAGATTGTTAAAGAAAATAAAGAATGAATTTCCTATCTGCCTGATGCAGTATTTTTGCGCCGATTGCATTTATAGGGTAAACACGTGTTAAAAGAGAGAATGGAAGAACAGGAATTGGCAGAACGTTGCAGGCAAGGCGACAACCTTGCCCGCAAAGAACTGTACGAACAATATGCGGGGCGGATGCTCGGCGTATGTTTGCGTTACGCCGGTGACCGGGAAACTGCACAGGATTTGATGCATGACGGTTTCCTGAAGCTCTTCGACTCTTTCGATAAGTTCACTTGGCGGGGAGAGGGTTCTTTGCGGGCTTGGATGGAACGTGTAATGGTGAATACGGTATTGCAGTATTTGCGGAAGAATGATGTGATGAGCCAGTCCGCTGCCTTGGACGATGTGCCGGAGACGTATGAGGAACCGGATGCTTCGGCAGTGGATACTATTCCTCAAAAGGTATTGATGCAGTTTATAAGCGAGCTTCCCGCCGGTTATCGTACCGTATTCAACCTGTTTGTTTTTGAAGATAAATCTCATAAGGAGATTGCCCGGTTGCTGGGCATCAACGAAAAATCATCGGCTTCACAACTGGTACGTGCCAAAGCCGCTTTGGCTGCCAAAGTGAAGGAGTGGATGAAAAGAAACGCATAAATGGAGAAACGTATGGAAGATGAATTGTGGATGCGAAAGATAAAGGAACGGTTGGACGATTATTCCGAACCGTTGCCCGTTTCCGGTTGGGAACGGCTTGAGAAGGATTTGTCCGCTTCGAAGCCGCCGGTAGCCGGAAGACGGCGGATTATACCTTTCCGCCGCTGGGCTGTAGCTGCGGCTGCGGCACTGCTCGTTGCGGTGTCGTCGGTGAGTGTATGGCTGCTCCAAAGCCTTGTGGGAGAGGAGATGCGGAATACGGCTGCACCGGCATTGGCTGCCGTGCCGGACAAGCTGCCGGAGCAACAGACGCCTTCGGTACGGACAGAGATAACAGAACCCGGTTATCGCGCACAGAAGCAGGAGCTGCCAACGGATACAAACCGGCGTTCCTTGCTGGCGCAACAACTGAATACCGCAGATGAAACGGAACGGGAAACGGTCATCCAATCTTTGGGTGCAGAGCCGGAAGTTCAGACTGGAAACGTACAGGAACGTACTGCGGCAGCCGGCACAGGCAAATCAGGAAGCAACAGAAGAAGTGATAGCGGAAGAGGAGCGTACGGAAAAGGTTGAGCGCCGCCGCCCATCCGGCAGGGACAAATTGCATTTGCCGGTTGGCGGAACGAAGCGGGAGCAGTCGCGCGGCTGGTCGGTCGGATTGGCAGTAGGAAATACGGGCGGATTGATTTCGGGAAGCAGCATGGATGAAAGCGGGCTGCTTCAGAACGGACAGAGTTTCGGCGTTTCCGGCGGAAGGGTAGACCTTACCACTATGTCTGACGGGATAATGGAAGTGCCGGATGGGCAGGAACTTGTCTTTAAGGATGGCATACCTTATCTGCAGAGAAGTTCCGGACAGGTGGTGGACATAGACCATAAACAGCCGCTGTCTTTCGGTTTGTCGGTACGTAAAGGGCTTGCACGGGGTTTCTCCGTAGAAACGGGCTTGACGTATACGTACCTCGCTTCGGATGTGAAATTTGCCGGAAGCTCGGAAACGGTCAGCCAGAAATTGCATTACTTGGGTATTCCTTTGCGTGCCAACTGGAACTTTGTAGATAAGAAGTCCTTTATCATGTATGTTTCTGCCGGCGGCGCCATGGAAAAATGCGTTTACGGGAAAATAGGAAGTAAAACGAAACCGTGAAACCGCTGCAATTCTCTGTTATGGGAGCTGTGGGTGCACAGTATAATATAAGTAGCAGAGTCGGCATTTATGTAGAACCGGGAGTGTCGTACTTCTTCGACGATGGCTCGGATATTGAGACTATACGAAAAGAAAATCCCTGCAACTTTACCTTGCAGGGTGGAGTACGGTTGACTTACTGATTAAATTGAGAGTTAGGAATCAATTCTCAATTTACTACTACTGTGGGAAAGTACTCTTTAAAGAGTTTTTCGGCTCGTTCCAGTTGTGCGGGGGGTATTCTCTACTACTTCTTTTAACTGATAATCCCAGCCCATAGCTTCGTATTTATGCACTCCTAAGCGGTGGTAGGGAAGTATTTCCACCCGTTGTATGCTTTGGTATTTGCCGAGCTGTTCGCCCATGCTGCGTATGTCTTCTTCAAAAACTATATCCGGTACTTTCAGGACATAGCGCAGCCAAAACGGATGTCCCTGTTGTTCCAGCCAGGCAGCGGTGCGCAGGGTTTGTTCGTTGCTGCGTCCGGTCAGGGTACGGTGGCGTTCGGGATTGAATTCTTTGATATCGAGCAATACCAAGTCCGTCAGACTTAACAATTCCTCAACTTTGTCGTTCCAGATTCCGCCGTTGGTGTCAAGACAGATGTGGATGCCGTTTGCTTTCAAGTCTTTGAACAGTGGTATCAATGCCTCTGCCTGCAAGGTAGGTTCACCGCCGGAGAAAGTAATTCCCCCTTTTTTCCCGAAGAAAGCTTTTTGGCTGACAGCCATTTGCAGGATTTCACCGGCAGGAGTAGGAGTACCGCCCTTTACATCTATTGTATCGGGGTTGGCACAATACAGGCAACGGAAAGGACAGCCCTGAAGGAATACGACAAGCCGCAGCCCCGGACCATCGAAAGTGCCCATTGATTCGTATGAATGAACATTAATCATAATAGTGTATTATAAGCAAAGAATGTAGTAAAAAAGAAAGCACGGACTACAGGGGTGTTACTCCGGATTTTTGCTTAATCCGTGAAATCCGTGTAATCCGTGCTTAAAAGGTTATGTATCCGTTTTACCGATTACATTCTTTCGTGGAAACTGCGGCTGATAACTTCCAGTTGGTGTTCGCGGCTCAGTTTCACGAAGTTTACGGCATATCCGGAAACGCGGATGGTAAGTTGCGGATATTTCTCCGGATGTTCCATGGCGTCTTCCAGCATTTCACGGTTCAGCACGTTCACGTTGAGGTGGTGTGCACCTTTGGTGAAGTAACCGTCCATCATGGTAACCAGATTTTCTACACGTTCCTCGGCAGTGGGACCCAATGATTTCGGAACGATGGAGAATGTGTTGCTGATACCGTCCTGTGAGTCGCGGTAGCGCAATTTGGCTACGGAACTCAAAGAGGCGATGGCACCGTTCTTGTCGCGTCCGTGCATCGGGTTGGCTCCCGGAGCGAAAGCAACGCCTTTGGCGCGTCCGTCGGGAGTGGCTCCGGTCTTCTTACCGTACATCACGTTGGA
>VOFI01000052.1_pt1 | contig 32001 bp, 35 predicted proteins | sample 5384131 | NCBI WGS metagenome assembly VOFI01 (sample SAMN12384728, study PRJNA508395) | human gut metagenome | isolation source: healthy gut H | host: Homo sapiens
CGAACGGTTCGACTTTATCTTTGCCGACCCGCCGTACGGACTCAAAGAGCTTGAAACCCTCCCCGACCTCATTTTCGACAACAACCTGCTGAAAGAAGACGGCCTGTTCGTGCTGGAACATGGAAAAACCAACAACTTCGAGGAACATCCCTGCTTTTTGGAAAGAAGAATCTACGGCAGTGTCAATTTCTCTTTCTTCGGCATTCAAGGCTAAAAGCTACAGTAACGGTGCCAGCAGCCGCACTATGCTTTCTGCCGCCTTACGGTGCCAGGGACGTTTCTCCCAATTCTTGGAGAATACCTGCACACATTCCCGCTGGTCCTGCAAGAATATCTCACGCATCTGCAATGCGGTCTCGGTGTCGTATATAAAGGCATTCACCTCAAAATTATGCTCGAAACTGCGGAAATCCACGTTCGTAGAGCCTACTGTGGACAATTCGTCATCCGATACCATGAGTTTGGAGTGCAGGAAACCTTTTTTATAAAAGTACACCTTGACACCTGCACGCAACGCCTCTGCCAGATACGAACAGGAGCCCAGATGCGTCAGCCTGTTATCCGCACGATAAGGCAGCATAAGACGCACATCCACCCCTGCCAGTGCAGCCGTCTGCATGGCTACGAGCACGGCTTCCGTCGGGAGAAAATAAGGAGTCTGTATATAAAAGTATTTCCGGGCACCGGTTATCGCCATGACAAGTCCCTGCATGATTTCTTTCCAGGGACCTATCGGTTCGGCCGTTACAATCTGCGCCAGTGAAGTGCCGCAGACATCCACCTTCGGGAAGTAGCGGGCAGACGTAATCAAGGTACGGTCTACAAAATACCAGTCGAGCAGAAAAGCCGTTTGCAGACCATGCACAGCCTTACCTTCCAGCAGCAGGTGCGTATCACGCCAGATGCCCCACGAAAAGCCGCGCATATAACGTTCGGCCAGGTTCATTCCGCCTACAAAGCCCACGCGCCCGTCAATGACTACAATCTTGCGGTGGTTACGGTAATTCACCTTGCTGGTGAACAAAGGAAAACGTACTTTCAGGAAACTGCGCACTTCCACTCCCGCCTCGCGCATCTGTTCATAAAAGCGGTTGGGAACATGCCAGCATCCCACATCATCATAAATCACACGCACTTCCACTCCCTGCTTTGCTTTCTCCATCAACACATCGCGCACCATACGGCCTATGGCGTCATCCTCGAAGATATAAAACTCCATGTGGATGTGTCCGGTCGCCTTTTGCAATTCGCGCAGCAAGGATTGAATCATGGAAAGTCCCCGCGTATAGACTTCCACACGGTTTCCATCGAAAGGAAAAGCCTGGTTGGTGTTGCGAAACAGAGAGATAAGGCGGCCGTAATTTGCCGGAGCGCACAGGAATCCTGGGCAAGATATTCGGCCATCGGCTTCTTCAACAGACGGTTGTAACTCTTCTTGCCAATGACACGCACCCGCCTTTGGCTGCGGCCGAAGAAGAAATAAAACACCAGTCCCACCACCGGAAGGAACATCAGCACCAATATCCACGCCATTGTCTTTACCGGATTACGGTTATCGAGAATGATAACCGTGATTGTTCCGATAATTGCGCCAAAATAGATAATATCGAATGCTACTGTGGCAATCAGGCCGGCTATGAAGTTCCAATCAAGCATACATTTGTCACAAGAAGAAATAAGTCCCGAATAAAAATCAAAACAAATTCTAAAACAAATATATGAAAAAGGAAGGAAGTTTTACGACCTATTACATTGATTAACATTAGAACGGACGCCGCCCGCCGCCAAAGCCACCCCGATGGCCGCCCGGAGCGGGACCGCCGAAGCCTTGCCTGCCACGCATACTTTCGCGCGCACCCTTACCGCCAAAAATATTCAAACGGTAAATGAAATGCAGCATGCAGTAGCTATTGACACCATTATAGGACGACACCGATCGGCCATCCGCCGTCAACGAGCGGCTGATGTTGCTCTGTTGTTTCAGGATATCGTACATCTCGAAGCTCACAGTCGCCGCACCTTTCAGGAACGACTGCGAAAGTTGCGCGTTCCAGATCAACTCGTTGCGGTTCATGCTGCTGTCCGTATAGCCGCGACGGCTTTGATTGGTGATATTGGTAGAAAGCGTCATCTTCCAGGGCATCGTGATATTGGTCAGCGCACCGTAGGAGAAAGTATAGGGATTCTGGTTATTCTCCGGGCGCAATTTGCTGCGCTCTGCCGTATAGGAAACCGAACCGTTCACTCCGAATTCAAACCAGTCGTTGCGGTAGGCCCCGTTCACCCGCTCGCTCAGCATAAGTTCGGTGGTGGTATTCTTGTTATCCTGTTTCGTATTCTGATCGTATAGGAACGCCACGTTGTTATTGTATCTGAGTTGCGAAAAAGAGTTTACCGTAAACTTCTTGTTCTTCAACGCCGTATTGAATCCGAACAGACCGAAAGCGCTCCAGTTGCCGTTGATATTCTTGGGCGTAGTGGTCCGTCCGCCGGTTTGCTCGTTGTACACCGTACTGTTGCTGATGCTGTTCTGCGTGGTCGAGAAGCTGAGATGTGTCATCATTCCGCGCTGCAACTCCCCATTATAAGTATTGTAGAAGAGACGCATATTGTGCGTAAATGCCGGCTTCAGTCCCGGATTTCCGACTCTGATGTTCAGCGGATTCGAGTTGTCGGCAATAGGCAGCAGGTTCTCCATGCTCGGCTGACTGCTGCGTCCACGATACATAAAACGCAACTGGCTCACTTTAGAAAAACGGTAACGGAAATCAATGTTCGGGGCAAAGTTGAAAACGTTTCGGGCGGTATCAATCATATAATCCCCGCGCTTATAGGACAATACCGAATGCTGCGGCTGGAAAGACATCCCCGCACTCAACTGATACTTCTCACGGATGAAGCGCAACGACACGGACGCATCGTGGTTATAGTATCTGTACTCCGCATATTTGCCCAGGCTATCCACGGCATGCGACTCGTATCCGGACGGCAAAGGCCCGTTGATGTCCCACTCCGGATAGTCCAGCATATCGAATGTGGTCTTGTCGCTCTCACTGTACTTGTATTGGAACTGATAGCTGAACTGCAGGAAAGTGGCGCGTGCAATCGGTTCGCTGTACGTAACCTGGGCGCTATAATTATAATTGTTGGTCGGTGTTGTGATATACTGGTTGCGATACAGCACGGAGTCGCCGCCCAACGCGTTCAATATCTGGTAATAGCGGGTTTCCGACTGCCTGTACTGGTCGTTGTCGTTGTCGCCGTAGCTGAAGCGTCCGCGAAAGGTTATGTTACGTCCGCGGTTATTCAGCTTCCTGTTGAGTTGCAGCGTGGCGGATGTCGAAATGCTTTTGCTTTTGGTCAGAGAAGCATCATTCGTTGCATTGACACGGATATTTTCCAAAGGGTCGTCTTCCAGCTTGTCGAAGTCGAGAAAATCGTTCGGGTTGGCAATCAGGCTATACGGGTCCGAGTTGAATGTTCCCGATTCCGAACCGGAAGTACCGTTTGTCTTGCCGTAAGAGAAGTTAGGACGGAAAATGATATTCGTCATCGAATCCGGCTTCCACTCCAGACGGAAGTTGGCAAAGACATCCGAATTCTTGTTCTTGTTGACAGCGTTCGAATTGGAGTATGAACTTCCGTTCTGCAGGAAGCGTTCCGAAGAGTTGGTACTGATAATGTCCGCACCTTTATAATCATAGCGGACACTACCGTCAAGCTCCAGTTTCGAAGTCTCCGTCGCAAAGTTCGCTCCCAGTGTTTTCGTGGCTACCAAACCGTTGTTCCTGCGCCAGCGCGGACCGCCACCGCCACCGGAGAATCCCTGGTCGTTGACATTATTGGCAGAACCAATCAAAGAGAATTGCGTCTTATCGACAATGTAATTTACCATCATGCGTGCCATATAACGGTCTTCCGTACCATAAGCCACATCCGCATTGCCGAACCACCCCTTATTCATACCTTTCTTTATGGTCAGGTCGAGCACCGTCTCCTCCTCACCGTCGTCAATACCGGTGATACGTGCCAAATCGGACTTCTTATCGTAGGTTTTCAGTTTATCAATCATATCCACCGGCAAGTTCTTCAAGCCCGTCTTTATATCGCCCCCGAAGAACTCTTTGCCGTCCACCATGATTTTCTTCAGCTCCTTGCCGTTAATCGTCACATTGCCGTCATCATCGATTTCCGCACCGGGCAGTTTCTTCACCAGTTCTTCCAGCATCGCCCCTTCCGGCGTACGATAGGCAGAGGAACTGTACATCAGCGTATCTTCCACCACCTGCACTTGCGGCGCTTCCGCCACTACCACAGCCTCGGCAAGCATAATGGCATCCGTTTCGAGCGTTATCGTACCCACATTTTTATTGCGCACATTGGCATAGAGATGCAGCGGGAGAAACTTATTCTTAAAACCTATATAGGAAACTTTCAGCACATATTTCCCCGCATTCACCTTCGGCAGGGTAAAGTAGCCGTTTCCCGTAGTGGCAACACCGGCTGCATAAGCGCTGTCCGGCAACGATAGCAATTGAATGGTAGCTTGCACCGCAGGCTCGTTCGTGTCTTCAAGCACACGGCCGGATACGGTGATGTTTTTGGTTTGTGAAAAAGCAGACAATGCCGTTGCCAGCAACAGCACCGCCGCAGTGATAATTTTTTTCATGCCCTGTCTTCTAAATAATCAACACTGTTTATTTGTAACTGATTCTTTTGACAAAAGTACGGGCAAAAGGTTTAACGGGCTACAGAATGATTTTGTTTAATTACCGGTTATTCCGCTTGAACAGGTTGTCCACGGTCGCTTTCTTTATGCCGAATTCAAGGCAGAGGACGTTCATAATCAGGAATATCAGGAAAGAAGAAGAATCGACGGACATAATATCGCCCTGCGCCACCCTGTACAGCATGCCTCCGAAAATAAAGAGCACGGTAAGGAACATCGCATTGCGCGTGGCTTTGTTGCGTATCTCCTCTGTCGCCTTGCATTCGCCTTTCGTCAGCGCAAAAAGTATCATCAATGCCCCCAACATCATCAGGAGTTTGGAGCACTCTTTATAAAACAGCAGATTGGCATCTGTAACCCTGCCCGTAAGCATCATCAGGAACGGAAGGAACAAGGCCAGCGCAATTACGAAATAGCCCAACGGACGGCAGTATACGGGAAGTAAAGCTTTCATTTTCTTACATACAAATTAAAGGTTACGGTGCGGACACCTTACAAATACATAGATTTTCGGAAACAAAGATAACGTTTTATTGTTGAAAGAACTATCTTTGTAGCATAATAAATAAAGAGAGCAATGCTCCCTTCCATAATTTACAACTTCTAATCCGTAATAAGTCAAATGAGTAAACAAGAAGTAATCCTCTGCAAGGAGTTGGAAAACGACCTGACGCATGCCATCGGAAAATGTCCTCACGACAAGCTTTTCATCCTTACCGACGAACATACGCACCGCCTTTGCCTGCCGCAACTGCAAAGCATCCCCGCACTGGAAAATGCCGCCGAAATCATTATCGGAGCAGAAGACGTGCACAAGAATCTGGAGACGCTGGCTTCTGTGTGGCAGGCTCTGAGCGAACAGGAAGCCACCCGCCATTCGCTCTTGATAAACCTGGGCGGCGGAATGGTCACCGACCTCGGCGGCTTTGCGGCTGCCACTTTCAAACGCGGCATTGCATACATCAACATCCCTACCACCCTGCTTGCCATGGTAGACGCATCCGTAGGCGGAAAAACAGGCATCAACTTCAACGGACTGAAGAATGAAATCGGTGTCTTCGCCCCTGCTTCCTCCGTCTTGCTGGAAACCGGGTTCCTGCGCAGCCTCGATGCCCGCAACTTTTTCTCCGGCTATGCCGAAATGTTGAAGCACGGACTCATCAGCACTTCCGACCATCTGGCGGAACTGCTGTCTTTCGATACAGAAAACATAGACTACTCCGCACTCAGAACAATGGTAGGGCGCTCCGTACAGGTAAAGGAAGATATTGTGGAACAAGACCCCAAAGAGCACGGCATACGCAAGGCGCTCAATCTGGGACACACCATAGGACATGCTTTCGAGAGTCTTGCCCTGGCCGAAAACCGTCCGGTACTGCATGGTTATGCCGTGGCGTGGGGACTTGTGTGCGAACTTTACCTCTCCTACCTCAAAGCCGGCTTTCCTAAAGATAAAATGCGCCAGACCATCCAATTTATCAAAGAGAATTACGGCGCTTTCGCCTTTAGCTGCAAGCAATACGACAGCCTTTACGAACTGATGTTGCATGACAAGAAAAACACTGCCGGCATCATCAATTTCACGCTGCTGAAAGAGGTAGGCGATATCTGCCTGAACCAGACGGCGGACAAAGAGACGATTTTCGAGGTGTTCGACTTTTACCGGGAATGTATGGGGGTATAAATCCCTCACTTTCCCAAGAACTGCATATACTGCTGTTGTGCTTTGTCCAATAAAGCCTCATCTATACGGCTTTCCTGCCGGAAGAGAGAATACCCCGGGTCACATCCGTTTCTTTTAACCTTCCTGTCCCAGTTCCCTACAATCTGCCCTTCGTAAAGTATTACCGGAAAGAACAGTCCGTTTCCCCGTAAAGGCTTTGGAACAGTGTTCGGAAGGGAGCACATCCGTCCGGTCTTTATAACCCAGCAGCAGCTCATCGTACGGCGGCAGAAACCGTATATGCCCTTTTATGCTGCCGCGGGTCCTGCCGGACTCATGAAGATACCAGGTCTGCCCTTTCCACTGCTCTTCCGTCAATTCACTGCCTATCAGGTATATACCTTGTTTCGCTTCCGTTACGGATAGTCCGGACCACCACACAAAATCCTGTAAAGTGGCAGGGGTATGACTACGGAAATAGTTCCTTGTCAAACGTGCCAGAGCCTCGTCCTTCGTTATGTCCGGCACAGGTGGCACGCACTCTTCCAGAAGCATGTAAGCATGCTTTCCGCCTTTAGACTCTCCTCCGCAAACGATGCCTTCCACTTCCGCCCGTACCATAAAGCGGGTCATATGATAGTTGTCCGCCGCCAGCCCCGAATGCCGGAACTGTTCCGCTATTTCCAGCCTGGTCAGCCTTTTCTTTCCGGCAAGAATCGTTTCCAATGCACGATTGCTTTTACTGTAAAGTTCCTCGGATATCTCTTCCCTGCCTTTGGCGTATGCCTCATTGGCAGCTTTTATACGCCGGGCAGAGAGCTTCAGCATCCAACGAATATCTTCTGCCGCCACCAGATGCCATGTAGGGCGCATTACATGCGTTCTTAAAATCTCTCCTTTCTGCAACGCTTCTTCCACCGTCCGGACAGTGGCCGAAGCCAGGCGCATACCCACCGCCCATTTAACCATTGCATAATCCTGTGCCTGGACAGCTCCCATCCAGGACACCAACTCTTTCGGAGAATGAAACAAAGGATTCGCCAACTGCTGGTTCAACAAGCGCAATTTAGGTATATCCATCATCAAATATATTGTTTATACGGTTTATAACTGCTTTTGGGAAATGGCAAAGCTAATATAAATAAACAAGAAAAAGGTAATATGCCCCAAAGAATCATCTGTTTTTCCGGCCGGATATTGCAATCACCTACTATTTCAGATTTATTTAACAATAAGAAAGCACTGATAAACAGCGAATTTTAAAATAAAGGTAAAATAAAGGCAATAAAAAATCACAGAAGTATTTGCTATTTCAAAATAAAGACGTACTTTTGCATCCGCAATTCGGGGTGTAGCTCAGCCCGGTTAGAGTACGCGTCTGGGGGGCGTGTGGTCGCTGGTTCGAATCCAGTCACCCCGACTGGTAAAAATGAAGGAGTTAAGTGATAAACTTAGCTCCTTTTTCTTTATATGACACATTTTAACACAAATCGTGGGTCAACGTAACAATCTGAGGGATTTTATATTTAACACAAAGTCGTGGGTCAACGTACTGTGCTCTAAATAATTCTTTGATTTTAGCATTGAATTTTTGCGGCATTGGTTTTCCTTTAAAAAGCAGATAATATCCTTTCTTTATATCGGGATATTCCTTGAAAAGAATTTCAGCCCGTATTCTTTGAGACTGAGTCCATAAGGATTCCTTCTTGTAAAAGCAGATAAATACTTCTCGCTAACAACTGCTTTCTTGTATCTCCATTAGCGAAAACAGGTGCATGATACATCTTTCCACAGGCCTTTGCATAAGCAAGCTGAGTGGACTCTTCATCCAAAGCCTCCCAGCGAGCTTTTACACGCATCTCCTGCACCGCTTCATAAGCTAACTTCTGTACGTGAAAGCGATCGGTAACACGTTTGGCCGCAGGAAAGCAGATGCGTGCAATCTGCTCCATGTTAGGAGCCATATCCAAGGTTATCTCGCGCACTTGGTAACGGCGGCGACGGGAGAGCTTAAGCAGGACAGAAGTGACCGTATGAACGTCCGTACCTTTAATGATAGCAATCATACTACCTTTACCACCGTGAGCTTCTTTATTGGTCAGTACAGTATAGAGTTCTCCACGCGAGAGGGCTACCTCATCAATACAGAGATAAGCACCGATATTCTTTTCGAATAGTAGCCAATCCTCTGCATGAACAAGTTGGTCCCAATGGAGATAACCACTTAGATGGTTACGGTATTGACGCTCCAATAAATCCCCGTCAACTCCAGATAAAACACCTAAGAGCTTGCAACTGATCGGATAGCTATCAATATAGTTCTTTTAAAAAAGACGCAAAATCCTGCGTCATACGAGTACCTTCAGCCACCATACGCCAGTTACGAGAGATATACTCATTATGCTTCTTTAAGAGCCAGCGACGACGACGAATATTAAGGAAGACCTTCTTGCCACGAAGAGGAAAATCCTGAACAATAACAGGGGCATAAAAGCCTTTACTCTCAGTATCCTGATCTGTATACTTCTCAGGGACGATATTTTTCTCCTCAAGGTAGAACACAACTTCATTTACGCTTTCCTTCACATCAACAAGATCAAAGTATCTAAAGTGCCTTCAGGAAGAAGAAGGCGATAACCGTTTAACTCCATAAGCTATGAATTTGGAGACAAAGATAACAATTTATAAATTTACCGGACTAAACTGGTCTTATTCGATGAGATAAACAACCATGCTGGTTGGAGCGGTTGTTACTGGGTTTTATATGAGCCACGCAAAGACCTGAAATTCGGGACAAATGGTTTCGGTGATATGAATTTTATACTAACCTATCTCAACAGCGAAGTCTCACCAAGCAGTAAAACGATGGATGAAAGTGCTGAAGAAATATCCAAATTTGGGAAAATAAACAATCCACAACTTATTTCTAAACTCATACCTTATGGCTTGACAAACAGTAACGGGGATATACAATTTCCTATTATAAAAAAACAGCAAGACCGTTTTCATCACATTATCAAAAAGCTGGTTGACTCCATTTCTTCTGAACTTAAAAGTAATTGTAGCAATATAGCAACTCAATATGATATAAGTGAAGAAAAACAGCAATGGTTATTTTGTACCATGAAGTCATGTGGTATTTAATGGATAATCTGATTCAAGATAATGTGTTACATATTCCTGCTGTTTTTAAAGACGAGAAAAAAAATAAACAACGGCTGAATGAAGTCGTTTTCTTTGTTGAAGGTGGATTGATGCAGTAATGTCTGTAGTTTCTGAAAAATCAATGCTTTGCTACAAGTTTAATAAAATAAATCTACAACAACAGCTCAACGTAAAAAATCCCCGCTTCTTCCATTCTCTTTTGCCTAAGCCTAACCCGTTTTTCCCACACAAAAACAGCACTTTCCTTATTCTTTTTTGTTGAAAAGCAGCATGATAAATGTAGCCGTACACAATAAAAACAACGTTTTCCAGTTGCGGGCCCTGCGGTTGCCAACTGCGAACCGCAGGGTTTGCAACTGCGGGCTCTACAGCCCGCAACTGCAAAACGAGGAATACTACATGCTGTTGCAACATTATACAAGATGCAATAGCGGAAAAACAACAAGGCAAAATCACATTTATCTTACGCATTCGGGATGCAAAGTCACGGTTTAACTCTTTTTTAGCCCCTGATATGAACAAAATCTCCCCAAATACAGGAAATCTTGTTTTAAACAATAACACACTGATTATAGGACGATTAACAACTGAAAGACGGATAAAAAGAGCCTTTTCCCGTGACGACCGAATTTGGTCGTCACCTGTCGCCGTCCATGTCACCACGTCTGTATCGCTCTCCCACAAAGGGATAGAGACTAAAAGTGACGAGTGACGACCGTTTTTCTTTTTAACCCCTTTCTCTTATTCGGATAAGAATTGCTATTTTTGCAGATAAAAGAACAAAATTATGGGAGCAGGAAAATGGATTGGCGGTATCATCGGCTTCATGGCAGGCGGACCGCTCGGCGCATTGGCAGGATATGCACTCGGGTCGCTGATAGAGCTCGGTGACAATACTGCAAGTTATACGACAGACTATGGCAACGGGCAGACTGAGGAAGATGTCTTTGCCGGGCAACGGAACAGTTTTCTTTTTTCGATGCTGGTAATGGCCTCGTACATCATACGGGCAGACGGACGCATCATGCACAGTGAAATGGAATACGTCCGCAATTTCCTACGGACCAACTTCGGCGTTGCGGCAGTAGGCGAAGGCGAACGGATATTGCTCAACCTCTTCGAGCAACGCAAGCGAATGGACATGCAGAATCCTCTCGCATTCAGACAGACCATCCGTGATTGCGGCCGGCAGATAGCCGCCAATCTCACATACGAGGAACGCCTGCAACTGCTGGGATTCCTTGCCAACATAGCCCGGAGCGACAACAACGTCTGCCGCGAAGAGATAGAAGCGCTGAAAGAAGTGGCAACCTATATGGGACTGTCCGAAAAAGAAGTGGAATCCATGCTCAACCTGGGCGGCAACTCCCTGGAAGCTGCCTACAAAGTTCTGGAAATTCTTCCTACAGCCACCGATGAGGAGGTGCGTGCCGCCTATCGCAAACTGGTACTGAAGCACCACCCCGACCGGGTAGCCACACTGGGAGAAGACATCAAACGCGCCGCCGAAGAGAAACTCCAGGACATCAACAATGCCAAAGAGATAATCTACAAAGCAAGAGGTATCAAATAGCCGCGAAAGACTGCCTCACCGAAAAAAGGCTTCAATCCCCCCCCAAGAATATTAATAGAATCCTATCCGATATGAAGAAAATTTTTGCTTATCTCACACTGGGTTTCACTACCCTCACCACCTATGCCGCAACTCCTCTCTGGATGCGCGACATACAGATTTCACCCGACGGCACGGAAATCGTTTTCTGTTACAAGGAGACATCTACAAAGTTTCCGCAAAAGGCGGTACGGCCACGCAGCTCACCACGCAGGAGTCTTACGAATCGTCTCCCGTATGGTCGCCGGACGGCAAACAGATAGCGTTTGCCAGCGACAGGCAAGGAAATTTCGACGTATTCGTAATGCCGTCCGATGGCGGTGCGGCACAACGCCTGACCACCAACTCGGCAGGAGAAATCCCTTCCGCATTCACGCCCGACGGCAAGTATATCCTTTTCTCCGCCGCCATACAGGACCCGGCCGGAAGTGCGCTCTTCCCCAGTTCTGCCATGACCGAGCTTTATAAAGTCCCCACAACCGGCGGACGCACCGAACAGGTATTGGGTACTCCCGCCGAAGCCCTCTGCTTCGACAAAACGGGCGACATGTTTTTCTACCAAGACCAAAAAGGATTTGAAGACCAGTGGCGGAAGCACCACACCTCTTCCATTACACGCGACATATGGATGTACGACTGCCGTACAGAGAAGCACACCAACCTCACCCGCCACGCGGGCGAAGACCGCAACCCCGTCCTCTCGCCGGACGGACAGACCTTGTACTTCCTGAGCGAGCGCAACGGCGGTTCGTTCAATGTGTACTCCCTGCAGCCGGCACACCCCGAAGCGATAAAAGCGGTAAGCAGTTTCAAGACCCATCCCGTACGCTTCCTCTCCATAAGCGGCAACGGAACATTGTGCTATGGTTACAACGGCGAAATATATACCCAGCAGGATGGCGCCGCCCCGCAAAAAGTACAAATAGAGATTATCCGCGACGACCGGCCCGATACAGCCCGCCTGACCTTTACCAATGGAGCCACCTCGGCAACCGTTTCGCCGGACGGCAAGCAAGTGGCATTCATCGCCCGTGGCGAAGTGTTCGTCACTTCGGCAGACTATGCCACAACCAAACAGATAACCCATACCCCTGCCGGTGAAAGCGGCCTGTCTTTCGCGCCCGACAACCGCACGCTGGCTTATGCCAGTGAGCGCAACGGCAACTGGCAGTTGTATCTTGCCAAAATAGTCCGCAAGGAAGACCCCAACTTCCCGAACGCCACCATCGTAGAAGAAGAGGCATTGTTGCCGTCAGCCACCGTTGAGCGTGCTTTCCCGCAATTCTCGCCCGACGGTAAAGAGCTGGCATTCATAGAAGACCGTACCCGCCTCATGGTGGTGAACCTTGATACGAAGAAAGTGCGCCAGATTACTGATGGCTCCACCTGGTACAGCACAGACGGCGGGTTCGACTATGCCTGGTCGCCGGACGGAAAATGGTTCACCCTCGAATTCATCGGCAACAGGCACGACCCGTATTCCGATATAGGTCTTGTCAGCGCACAGGGCAACAGCCTCATCATCAACCTGACCAACAGCGGCTACATGAGCGGTTCGCCCCGTTTTGCCCTCGACGGCAATGCCATTCTCTTCAAGACGGAGCGTTACGGCATGCGCGCTCATGCCTCATGGGGTTCGCAGGACGATGCCATGCTCGTTTTCCTCAATCAGGACGCCTACGACAAATACTGCCTGAGCAAGGAAGACTACGAACTGCGCAAGGAGCTGGAAGCCGAACAGAAAAAAGCGCAAAGCAAGGACACTGCCAAAGGTAAGAAAGGCAGCAAGAAAGATGCAGGACAAGAAAAAGCCGCGGACGATGACAAGGCTCAGGTAAAGGACATCACCGTAGAACTGAAAAACATGGAAGACCGCATGGTACGCCTCACCCCGAATTCCTCGGACATGGGCAGCGTCATCATCTCCAAAGACGGTGAGACCCTTTATTACTTTGCCGCCTTTGAAGGCGGTTACGACCTTTGGAAAATGGATCTCCGCAAGAAAGACACCCGGCTGCTTCACAAAATGGATGCCGGCTGGGCTTCCATGGAAATGGACAAAGACGGCAAGAACCTTTTCCTGCTGGGCGGCAAAACCATGCAGAAGATGAATATGGCATCGGATGAGCTGAAGCCTGTCACTTATCGGGCGCAAGCCAAAATGGATTTGGCGGCGGAACGCGAATATATGTTCAACCACGTGTACAAACAGCAGAAGAAGCGTTTCTACAACACCGATATGCACGGTGTAGACTGGGATGCCATGAGCGCCGCCTACCGCAAGTTCCTGCCTCATATAGACAATAACTACGACTTTGCCGAACTGTTGAGCGAGTGGCTGGGCGAGCTGAACGTGTCGCACACCGGCGGCCGTTACTACGCTTCCGGACAAAGCGAACCGACTGCCAGCCTGGGACTGCTTTTCGACTGGAATTACCGGGACAAAGGGATGCGCATTGCCGAAGTCATAGAGAAAGGTCCGTTCGATAACGCCTCAACCAAAGCAAAGGCAGGCATCATCATTGAAAAGATTGACGGCACAGAGATTACCCCTGAAATGGATTACTACACACTATTGAATGATAAAGCCAAAAAGAAAACCCTCGTCTCACTCTACAACCCGCAAACCAAAGAATGCTGGGAAGAGGTGGTAATTCCGATAAGCGGCAGCGCGCTGAACACCCTGCTCTATACCCGCTGGGTGAAACAACGTGCGGCAGATGTGGACAGATGGTCCGGCGGACGGCTGGGATATGTTCATATCGAATCAATGGGCGATGACAGTTTCCGTTCCGTCTACTCGGACATTTTGGGCAAATACAACAACCGCGAGGGCATCGTCATCGACACCCGCTTCAATGGCGGCGGACGCCTGCACGAGGACATCGAAATTCTATTCAGCGGCCAGAAATACTTCACGCAAGTGGTTCGCGGCCGCGAAGCCTGCGACATGCCCAGCCGCCGCTGGAACAAGCCTTCCATCATGGTGACCTGCGAAGCCAACTATTCCAATGCACACGGCACACCGTGGGTGTACCGCCACCGGAATATCGGCAAACTGGTGGGTATGCCCGTTCCGGGAACCATGACAAGCGTATCCTGGGAGCGTCTGCAAGACCCGTCGCTCGTATTCGGCATCCCCGTGGTGGGTTACCGCCTGCCCGACGGCAGCTACCTGGAGAACAGCCAACTGGAACCGGACATCAAAGTGGCCAACTCGCCCGAAACCATTGTAAAGGGTGAAGATACCCAACTGAAAGTTGCCGTAGAAGAACTGCTGAAAGAGCTGGATAAATGATGATTTCTTTTAGGCACGGATTTCGCGGATTTCACGGAAAAAAACAAAGAAAATCTGTATTTTCCGTGTAATCCGTGCCTAAAAAGAAACAAATAGCAAGCGAATGTTAGTTTTGACACACCCTCTTTTTTGTATAACAATATGTCGGGGCTTCCGGCAGCTCCTTTTCAATCGCCCATATCATTCAGATGTATCTCCAATGCCTTCACCGAGATATAAATCTCATACACCGAAATTGCCAGCGAGATAATCAGCAGCACCAATGCCAGGCCGAAGATATAGACCGATACCAGATGAAGCCGGATATAGATAAAGAACATGCTGACCACACACAGCAGCAGGCTTGCTATACCGGTTACCTGCATAGCCCGCGTCAGGTAAAGCCGTTGCCGCAGATTGGCAATCTGTGCGGCCGTCACCGATGAATGACTCTTCTGATGTTGCTCTTTCAAAGCACGTACAAGACCGGCATAGGACAGAAAACGGTTGGTATATGCCAACATTATCAAAGATATTGCCGAGAACAGCAAAGCGGGGGTAGTTAAATCGATTTCCATAAAACGTTTCTTCATTCTTTTAAAACCTGCAAAGGTAAGCAATAAAACCGAAAAGGAAAATAGCCTTCCCTATCTAACTTTTTTCCATTACCTTTGTTCCCAAGAAAAGACCTAATTCATCAAAGCCTATGTTCACAGACTTGCTCAATTCCTCTTATTTCGCCCTGTTCCTCATCGTAGCCCTCGGCTTCATGTTGGGAAGGATTAAAATCAAAGGATTGTCACTCGACGTATCCGCCGTTATTTTCATCGCCCTGCTATTCGGGCATTTCGGCGTCATCATCCCCAAGGAGCTGGGTAACTTCGGACTCGTACTGTTCATCTTCACCATCGGCATACAGGCGGGACCCGGCTTCTTCGACTCCTTCCGGAGCAAAGGGAAGACCCTCATCATCATCACCCTGCTCATTATCTGCTCCGCCGCCCTTACGGCAACGGGACTGAAATATGCCTTCGACATCGACACGCCGAGCGTGGTGGGACTCATAGCCGGAGCGCTTACCAGTACGCCGGGACTTGCCGTTGCCATTGACAGCACCCACTCGCCGCTGGCATCCATTGCCTACGGTATCGCCTATCCGTTCGGAGTAATCGGCGTTATCCTGTTCGTGAAACTGCTACCCCGCATCATGCACATCGACCTCGACCGGGAAGCCCGCCGCCTGGAGACAGAGCGCCGCGGACAGTTTCCCGAACTGCTCACCTGCATCTACCGTGTCACGAACCCCGTAGTTTTCGGACGCAGCCTGATGCAAATCAATGCCCGTGCCATAACCGGTGCCGTAATCTCCCGCCACAAGCACGGCGAGCAAATCTCCATCCCCACCGCACACACCGTACTCCGTGAAAACGACTACATACAGGCAGTGGGCAGTGACGAAGCCCTGAACCAGCTTGCCACCCTGGTGGGCGAACGCGAGGAAGGGGAACTCCCGCTCAGCCACACCCAAGAGATAGAATCCCTGCTGCTGACCAAAAAGGATATGATAAACAAGCAACTGGGCGACCTGAACCTGATGAAGAACTTCGGCTGTACCGTGACGCGTGTCCGCCGAAGCGGAATAGACCTTGCCCCCTCGCCCGACCTCGCGCTGAAATTCGGCGACAAGCTGACGGTGGTAGGCGAAAAGGAAGGACTGAAAGGACTGGCGCGCCTCTTGGGCAATAACGCCAAGAAACTGTCCGATACCGATTTCTTCCCGATTGCAATGGGTATTGTGCTCGGAGTGCTGTTCGGCAAACTGAATATATCCTTTCCCGGCGGTTTGTCGTTCTCACCGGGACTGACGGGCGGTATCCTGATAGTGGCCCTGTTCCTCAGCGCAATAGGCAAGACGGGGCCTGTCATCTGGTCGATGTCGGGCCCTGCCAACCAACTGCTGCGACAGTTGGGACTGCTGCTGTTCCTCGCCGAAGTAGGTACGTCGGCAGGAAAGAACCTGGTTGCCACCTTCCAGGAAAGCGGCTGGCTGCTGTTCGGAGTAGGCGCAGCCATTACCTTGGTTCCCATGCTGATAGCCGTGATTGTGGGCAGGATGGTGTTTAAAATCAGTATTCTCGACCTCTTGGGAACCATTACCGGCGGCATGACAAGTACCCCCGGTCTGGCGGCCGCCGATTCCATGACCGACAGTAATATTCCGAGCGTGGCATACGCAACGGTCTACCCCATTGCAATGGTATTCCTCATACTGTCCATTCAAATCATAGCTACAATGATTTAAGACAATGAAAGCACTGGATAAAGAAACAGCTATTGCCCGGATGAATACGTTCGGGCGCAACGGTACGCCCTTCCTGTTTGTTATCGACTACATGCAGGAACATTCGTACGTAGAACCTCTCGACGGGATAGATACGTCCGTATGCCTCTACCAGTTCAGAGGAACAGGCAATGCACCTGATGCCGATGCCCGGTATGCCGGAACGATAGACTGGGAATTCACACCGCCCGCTCCCGCCGACTATCGCCGTTCTTTCGATACCGTGAGGCGCAACCTGCTGGGCGGCAACAGCTACCTGACCAATCTGACATGCAAAGTGCCGCTCCGCACCAACCTGACGCTGAAAGATGTGTTCCTGCATTCACACGCCCTGTACAAACTCTGGCTGAAAGACCGGTTCGTCTGCTTCTCGCCCGAAATCTTCGTCCGCATGGAAGAGGGCAGGATAAAATCCTTCCCGATGAAAGGCACGATTGACGCCACCCTGCCCCATGCCGAATCAATCCTGCTGGACGATGCCAAAGAAGCTGCCGAACATGCCACGATTGTAGACTTGATACGCAACGACCTCAGCATGGTTTCGGAACACGTCACCGTAGCGTCCTACCGCTACATAGACCGCCTGCAGACCAACAAAGGGCCTATCCTGCAGACAAGCTCCGAAATATGCGGCATGCTGCCCGGCGATTACACAAAGCGTCTCGGCGATATTCTGTTCAGCCTGCTGCCCGCCGGCTCCATTACCGGCGCTCCCAAACCGCGTACCATGCAAATCATTGCCGAAGCGGAAGGCTACGAACGGGGATTCTACACCGGAGTCATGGGCTGCTACGCCGACGGACGGCTGGACAGCGCCGTCATGATACGCTTCATCGAGCAGGAAGACGGACAGCTCTATTTCAAAGCCGGAGGCGGCATCACCGCCCAAAGCCGTTGGGAAAGCGAATACAACGAAGTAATACAGAAAATATATGTGCCGATTTATTGAAACCATACGGGTGGATTGCGGAGAAGTGCGCAACATGGCTTACCATGAACGGAGAATGAACGATACCCGTACGCACTTCTGGCCTGAAAGCCCCGCTCTGCAACTGGCCGGCTACCTGCCCGCCATTCCCGGAAGCGGCGTACACAAGCTGCGTATAGTGTACGGGCAAAACGGCATCGAGGAAGTGACCTGTACCCCTTATACCCTGCGCCCCGTCCGCTCACTGGCACTGATACAGGCCGACGACATCGACTACGCCTGCAAAAGCACCGACCGCAGTGCGCTCAACCGGTTGTTTGCCCGGCGCAGCGCGTATGATGATATTCTGATTGTACGCCGGCATCTGCTCACCGATACCAGCATCGCCAACATCGCCCTCTTTGACGGCAGCCATTGGCATACTCCGCAACATCCTCTGCTGAAAGGGACCAAACGTGCCGAACTGCTGGACAAAGGTATTCTTACGGAAAAGGACATACGCATGGAAGAACTTCGGCTTATTCCACCGTCCGCCTGTTCAATGCAATGATAGACTGGGGCGAAGTGGAACTGCCCGCCGATTGCCTGCATCCGGTATTCTGAAAAGCACGAATGTGGAGCCAACAGTTTCCATTTCCCAAAGATTTGTCTTACTTTTGCAAGCGGAGTATAAAGTCATCCGCTACCGTAACTTAACAAATACAACTATGCGTTATACCGTTTCCGCTCCCGATGCACCGATGCATGCCGCTATCCGGCTGCCGGCATCCAAAAGTATCAGTAACCGTGCGCTTATCCTGCACGCCCTTGCCCATGGCAGGCAGACACTTTGCAATCTGAGCGATTGCGACGATACCCGCGTCATGGTGCGTGCGCTGCAAGGCAATCCCGAACATATAGACATCATGGCGGCAGGGACGGCCATGCGTTTTCTCACCGCCTACCTCAGCGTAACGCCCGGTGTCCGTATCATTACCGGAACGCAACGTATGCAGCAGCGGCCCATCCGTATTCTGACAGACGCCCTGCGCCAGCTCGGTGCAAACATCGAGTACGCAGGCAATGAGGGCTTCCCGCCCCTGCGCATCACCGGTTCGGAATTGCAAGGCTGTGAAATATCACTTGCCGGGAACGTGAGTTCACAATATATATCCGCCCTGCTGATGATAGGAGCTGTTCTTCCCCAAGGGCTGCACCTGCATCTTACGGGCTGTATCATTTCCCGTCCCTACATCGAACTCACCCTCAAGCTCATACGGGACTTCGGCGGACGTGCCGAATGGAGTTCCGAAAACAGTATCACTGTATATCCCGGCGGTTACCGGGACGTTCCGTTCACTGTAGAGAGCGACTGGAGCGCGGCATCCTACTGGTATCAGATATTGGCGTTGAGGGGGAATGAAGAACGGAAAACGGGGAGTGGAGAGTCACCGAAAGGGAATGAAGAGGAAACGGTAGAGCTGCTCGGACTGTTCCCCCACAGTTACCAGGGTGACAGCCGCGGTGCGGAGATTTTCTCCCGCCTGGGCGTACACACCGAATACACGGACAAGGGGTGCGGCTCACACTTGCGGGGACGCCCGTTGACCGTCTCGAAGAAGATATGGTAGATATTCCCGACCTTGCGCAGACCTTTGTCGTCACTTGCTGCCTGATGAATATCCCTTTCCGCTTTACCGGCCTACAAAGCCTCAAAATCAAGGAGACCGACCGCATCACCGCCCTTATCGCCGAACTGCGCAAATTAGGCTATGCGGTACGTTCCGAGCAGGACAGCATCCTGCTGTGGGAGGGTGAACGCTGCCCTGCCGAAAGCGCTCCCGTTATCGCCACCTACGAAGATCACCGCATGGCAATGGCATTTGCCCCCGCCTGCATCGCACTGCCGCAGATAAGGATTGACGAACCCCAGGTAGTATCCAAATCCTATCCGGGCTATTGGGAAGATTTGAAGCAAGCAGGCTTTATCATCTGTCATTAACATCGCCCGACGCACCGCTGCGGACAGCCTGATTGCATGACGGTCGAAAAGCATTCCGGCACACTTTCTTTTTGCCTGTTCAAAAGCGGGCAGATACGAAAACAATGTGTATCTTTGTCCGTTCTATTGTATAAGGACACTTTTTTTCAAGGAAAGAGAACGTATGTGGATACTGATTATTAGCCTGATTGCCCTTGCCGTCGTAGCTGCCATAGCCGGAACCGTACGCAACCGCAGACTCCAGAAGAAAATTGACAATGGCGAACTGGACGCTATGCCCGAAGTACAGGAAGTGGATGCGGAATGTTGCGGACAGCACGAGGTATGCGAAAAAGAGAGCCTGCTCGCCGCCGTCAGCAAGAAGATAGAATACTATGACGACGAGGAGCTGGACAAATACATCGGAACCGCTCCCGACGAGTATACGCCCGAACAGGAAGATGAGTTCCGTGATGTGTTCTACACCATGCAGTCGGAAGACGTGGCAGGGTGGGTGCGCAGCTTGCAACTGCGCGGCATTGCACTGCCCGACAATATAAAAGACGAAGTATTCCTGATTGTAGGAGAAAGAAGAAATAATCACTAACCCCCGCCGCATGGAACTTAATTATTTTACAATATACATTCTTTCAACATGCCCTCATCGGCAGTCTGCTGGCAAGCATTGTCTGCGGAATTATCGGTACGTACATCGTCACCCGGAGGCTGGTTTTTATCAGCGGCGGACTGACGCATGCCTCTTTCGGCGGTATAGGCCTGGGACTGTATGCGGGGATTTCACCGATTCTGTCGGCAGCGGTCTTTTCCGTACTGTCGGCATTCGGCGTGGAATGGCTCAGCAAGCGGAAAGACATGCGCGAGGACTCTGCCATTGCGGTATTCTGGACACTGGGAATGGCATTGGGCATCATATTCACATTCCTGTCTCCCGGATTTGCACCCGACCTCTCCGCCTACCTGTTCGGGAATATCCTGACTATTACATTTGGCGACATCGCCCTGCTGGGCGGACTGGCAGCACTGCTCATCCTGTTCTTCTCGTTTTTCCTGCATCCGATAATCCATGTGGCATTCGACCGCGAATTCGCCCGCTCGCAAGGAATACCCGTACAGACCTTTGAGTATGTACTGATGATGTTCATTGCACTGACTATCGTAGCCTGCCTGCGTATGGTAGGCATCGTGCTGGTCATCTCATTGCTGACAATCCCGCAGATGACTGCCAATCTCTTTTCACATAGGTTTCACCGCATCATCTGGCTGTCTGTGGGCATCGGTTACCTCAGTTGCCTGGGCGGACTGCTCATTTCATACTATCTCAATGTTCCTTCGGGAGCAGCCATCATCTTCTTCTCCATTATTATTTATGCAATCTGTAAAGGGGGAAAAAGTTTTTGGTTATCTTTGCAGAAAAAGCGAAGATAAGCTGCGCCTCGGCATAAAAAATGAGCACGTTCATTTTTTATGCTCTCGGTTTGCATTATCTTTGCAGAAAAATACAAAATAATGGAAATCAAGATTCAGTCATTAGACCAGATTCATGAAGCCGCCCGCCGGTTCGTCGAGGCAATGGGCGACAATACCGTGTTTGCTTTTTACGGCAAAATGGGAGCCGGCAAGACCACCTTTATCAAGGCGGTTTGCGAAGAGCTCGGCGTATCCGATGTCATTACCTCCCCTACTTTCGCCATCGTAAACGAATACCGTTCCGAAATTGCCGGAGAGTTGATTTACCACTTCGATTTCTACCGGATCAAGAAACTGGAAGAGGTGTACGATATGGGATACGAAGATTATCTGTACAGCGGTGCGCTCTGCTTCATCGAATGGCCGGAACTGATTGAAGAGCTGCTGCCGGGAAATACCGTGAAAGTCACTATCGAAGAGATAGAAAACGGTGAACGGGAAGTTACACTGCAACCGCTGGATTAGTACCGACCGTTAATCATCAACCACTAATCGCACTACATGAGCCAGTACATCGTTCAGGGTATCTTTGCCGTTGCGGGAATTATCTCCCTGCTGGCTGCAATCTTAGATTGGGATTGGTTCTTTACCGCCCAGAACACGCAGTTTGTCGTACGGAATGTAGGCCGCCGGCAAGCACGCTGGTTTTACGGCGTATTGGGAATGATACTTATCGGCACGGCGGTATTCTTTTTTCTGAATACTCCGCCGGTAGCATAAACGGAAAGACTGATATACAACATACCGGAAAAAAGGAAAGGCGCAGGTTTTCATCCCGCGCCTTTCCTTTTTCATTATAATCCAAACTGTGAATTACTCATCCTCCAATGACTCCGTGTATTCCATTTCGCCCTGCACGATGAAAAGGATTTCATCCGGATCATAATCGCCCATTTCGTCTTTATGAGCTTCCTTGATGATGTAATCTACGATTTTTCCCAGATCGATTTCGATATATCCGTCACCGTCGGGCTGCACATCGAGGATGCCGCTCTCGGAATAATACTCGTCAATCAAATCGAGAAAATAATAAAACTCATCGTCAGAGAACTTCTCTTTCAACTCCTGCGGCAAATAGTTTTTGATGTACTCAATGGTCTTTTCATCATCGAGATCATTCTTCAAAAAATCGTCTTCCAGTCCCATAGCTTTATATCTTTAAAGGATTAATAGTACCACCACCTTACAACAGTGCTTCAATTTTCGCTGCATAAGTCGGTTTAGGAGCAGAACCCACTTGCTTGTCCACCAGTTCTCCATTCTTGAAGAACAGTACGGTAGGAATATTGCGAATACCGTATTCGGCGGCAACATCTCCGTTTTCGTCTACATCGCATTTACCGATAAGCGCTTTGCCTTCATATTCGCCGGCCAGTTCTTCAATGATAGGACCCACCATTTTGCAAGGTCCGCACCACGGCGCCCAAAAATCAATTACCACAGGTTTACCCTCTGCCAGGATTTCCTTGAAGTTGTTGTCTGTAATTTCTAATGCCATTTCTTCTAAATATTAAGTTAAATATCAATTCAACAGTACAGTATCAGCATTATCCGCCTACTGCCATCAGTGAAGCAAAGATAATTAATTTATCCGAAAATCAAGCTCCGGACGCTCTTTTAAATAAGAGATCAGCTCACGGCCTACGGAAAGCTTCACCGGACGGGACACCAGGTCAAGGGTCATCTTGCTCTCCGGGTCGGTCACTTTAAAGTAAAGTTCCGTTGTACCGGGACGCTCCTTCGTCAGTTCCGCCAATTCCGTCACCAGTGCCTTGTTCAGCACGCCGAGCGGGATAAGGATTGTTATCTTCTCTATCAGTTTTTCCTTTACATCGGGAAGCAGTTCCATTGAGGTAATCTTCAGCTCCAGTTCGTCCTGCCGCCACTGTTTAGGCTGGCAGCGCGCCTTTATATAAAGGAAGGTACGCTCGCCCAGGTATCCCTGGTAAGTCACCCAGTCGTTTCCGAAGAAAGGCAACTCTGCCGAACCGGAATAGTCCTCTATCTTGGCAATGCCATAAGGATTGCCGTTTTTACTGATGCCCCGGCGGACGGAAGTAACGATGCCCCCCATAGTTATTTCACGTCCCACAAGGGCGGTCTTGTCCTCCAGTTCCGCCATGTGTGTGTTACAAACATATTCCAGCACCACGGCATATTCATCCAAAGGATGAGCGGAGAGATAAATGCCTACCAAGTCCCGCTCCTTGTTCAACCGGTCGAGATCACTCCAACGTTCTGCCTGCGGAATTTCGGGAGTGGCTATGTCCACTACATTTTCTCCGCCGAACAGGGAGTTGACCGCTGCCGCCTTATCTGCCTGATAACGGTTGCCATAGCGCACCAATGTCTCAATAAAGACTTCATTTTTGGTATTGACGGCAAAATACTGTTCGCGCTTCACTCAGGAAAACTGTCAAAACCACCGGCAAGGGCAAGGCATTCCAAGTTCTTCTTGTTGCAGGCATTCAGATTGACGCGCTGCACAAAATCGAAAATACCGGTATAAGGCCCGTTCTTCGCACGCTCTTCCATGATACTTTGCACAGCACCCTCACCTACTCCCTTCACGGCACCCAATCCGAAACGGATATTACCTTCGGGGTTCACGGTAAACTTCAGGTTCGATTCGTTCACGTCGGGTCCAAGCACCTTGATGCCCATGGACTTACATTCGTCCATGAGTTTGGTTATCGTCGTTATATCGGACAAGCTTCGGCTCATTACGGCAGCCATGTACTCTGCCGGATAATTGGCTTTCAGGAACGCCGTCTGATAAGCAACCCATGAATAGCAGGTGGCATGAGATTTATTGAAAGCATAGGATGCAAACTTCTCCCAGTCCGCCCAAATCTTTTCGAGCACCTTCGCATCGTGTCCGTTCTTCTGTCCGCCAGCAATGAACTTCGGCTTCATATGGTCCAGCTTGTCACGCAGTTTCTTACCCATCGCCTTACGCAAGGCATCGGACTCACCACGGGTGAAGTCCGCCAGCAAACGCGACAGAAGCATGACCTGCTCCTGATAGACGGTAATGCCGTAGGTATCCTTCAGATACTTCTCCATGATGGGGATGTCATACTCGATGGGCTTGCGTCCCCACTTACGGTCGATGAAGTCGGGGATATAATCCATAGGACCCGGGCGGTAGAGGGCATTCATGGCAATCAAATCCTCGAAAGTACTTGGCTGCAACTCGCGCAGGTATTTCTGCATGCCGGCGGACTCGAACTGGAAGGTACCGATAGTCCGTCCGTCGCAGTATAATTTATAGGTAGCGGGGTCTTTAATGGAAATCTTGTCGATATCCAACGACAGTCCCCGGTGTAAACGTACATTTTCAACAGCTTCCTTGATAATGGAAAGGGTCTTCAGTCCCAGGAAGTCCATCTTAATCAATCCGGTATCTTCAATGACCGAACCTTCGTACTGGGTAACGAGCATCTTCTCGCCCGTCTCCTTATCATCCGCCGTGCTCACAGGAACCCAGTCGGTGATGTCGTCACGACAGATAATCGTACCGCAGGCATGCACACCCGTACCGCGCACGTTACCTTCCAGCATCTTGGCATACTTCAACGTATCGCGCACCAGCGGGTCGGGCGATGCTTCCGCAGCCTGAAGCTCAGGCACATAAGCGATGGCATTGGGAAGATTCAGTTTCTTATCGGGAATTTTATCGGGAACTAATTTTGCCAGACGGTCAGATTCCGACAAAGGCAGCTTTTGTACACGGGCGACATCCTTGATGGCCAGCTTAGTTGCCATAGTACCATACGTGATGATATGCGCCACCTTCTCCTGACCATACTTTTCCGTTACCCAGCGCAATACTTCACCGCGTCCGTCATCATCGAAGTCCACATCAATATCAGGCAAGGAAATACGGTCGGGATTAAGGAAACGCTCAAACAGCAGGTCGTACTGGATAGGGTCTATCTTGGTTATGCCCAAGCAGTACGCCACAGCCGAACCGGCAGCCGAACCACGTCCCGGTCCCACCGAAACGCCCAATTGCGTACGGGCGGCATTGATAAAGTCCTGTACAATCAGGAAGTAACCGGGGAAACCCATCGTCTTCATAATGTACAACTCAAAAACCAAACGTTCTTTCACCTCGTCCGACAACGGGTCACCGTAAAGCCGTTTGGCACCGTCAAATGCCAGTTTGGCAAGATAGTCGGCTTCCAATTTAATACGATAAAGTTTTTCGTAACCGCCCAAACGCTTGATTTTGGCTTTGGCGGCTTCCTCGTCCAAGACGACATTTCCGTTTTCGTCCTGCGTAAACTCGTCGAACAAATCTTTTTCCGTATATTTCCGCCTGTATTCCTCTTCCGTTCCGAAATCTTCGGGAATGGCAAAAGTAGGCATGATAGGGGCATGGTCTATGGAGTAATATTCCACCTTGTCCAAAATCTCCAGTGTATTGGAAAGCGCTTCGGGAACATCGGCAAAAAGTTCGTTCATCTCCGCCTTGGTCTTCATCCATTCCTGCTTGGTGTAGAGCATACGGCTCGGGTCGTCCAGATCCTTGCCCGTACTCAAACAGATAAGGCGGTCGTGCGCCTCGGCATTCTCCTCGTCCACAAAGTGAACGTCATTGGAACAGATTACTTTTATATTGTACTTCCTGGCATATTCCAATAGTTTGGCATTGGCTTTTTGCTGTAAAGGATAAGCCTCATGATTGGCACGGGAAACAGTTGCCTTATGACGTTGTAATTCCAGATAATAATCATCCCCAAAAAGATTCTTATACCAACGGATGGCCTCTTCCGCCTCTTCCAACTGGTCGTTGATAATCTTTTTAGGAACCTCCCCACCGATACAGGCGGAACAGACTATCAATCCTTCATGATACTTCTCCAATTCATTGCGGTCGGTACGCGGACGCATATAGTATCCCATAGTCCATGCACGGGACACCAGCTTTATAAGATTATGATAACCTTTTTCATTCTTCGCCAATACAATCAGGTGATAACCGCTCTGGTCGGGCTTACCCTCTTTCTTGTCCATTGTGCGGCGTGCCACATACATCTCACAACCGATAACGGGCTTGAACAGTTTATTTTCGGCTTCCGTTATTTTTGCTCTGCAAGCCGCTATCTCCGCTTCCTTATCCTCACATTCTATCTCACCGCTCTCTATGCCGGCAATCCGTTTTTTCAGGTCTTTTATCTCCCCTTTCGGACCGCTGTTCTTCTTATTGACATAGTTGGTGAATTCCTTGATACCGAACATATTACCATGATCGGTAACAGCTATACCTTTCATACCATCCTTCATCGCCTTGTCTATCAGCCGGCTTACGCTGGCCTGACCGTCAAGAAGTGAATACTGGGTGTGTACGTGCAAATGAACAAAATCCTGCATAAATTTATCCTTTCTATAAGTGAGCATAAAGGTACGACCTATGCTACATCTAACAAAAATATTCCTCAAAAAGTTATCAACATCTGTAATTCTATGGCTAAATTCTTGTTAGATTTTCAAAATAAGCCTATTTTTGCAGATAATTTGCATTAGAAAGAATAAAACAAGATACATGGGTCGACTTAAAAAATTAAAGAAAATACGTATTCACCGTGAAGGAACACATACATTGGCCGGCAGTTTATTGTTGATACTCGCCGTAAACGCAGGACTTTACTTCGGTTTGGAATGTAAGATTCCCTTCTACGTAGTGGCAGTTATCAGCCTTGTGGTTTATGGCATTTTAGTGAACTTCTTCCGTTGTCCTATACGTTTGTTCGGCCAGGAAAATACTGAAAAAATCGTGGTTGCCCCAGCTGACGGAAAGATTGTGGTAGTGGAAGAGGTTGAAGAAACCGAATATTTCCATGACCGCCGTATCATGGTTTCCATATTTATGAGTCTGGTCAACGTACATGCCAACTGGTATCCGGTGGACGGAACCGTGAAGTCGGTATCTCACCAGAACGGCAAGTTCATGAAGGCCTGGTTGCCCAAAGCAAGCACCGACAATGAACGTTCCACTGTAGTAATCGAAACCCCCGAAGGTGTGGAAATCATGGCACGCCAGATTGCCGGCGCCATGGCACGCCGTATCGTAACTTATGCCGAACCGGGCGAAGAGTGTTATATCGACGAACATATGGGCTTCATCAAGTTCGGTTCGCGTGTGGATGTATTCCTTCCGCTGGGTACGGAAGTTCTTGTTAAACTCGGACAACTGACTACCGGCAACCAGACCGTAATAGCAAAACTCAAGTAACAATGGCAAACTGCATTACCCGCTCCATACCGAATACCTTGACCTGCCTGAACCTGTTCTCCGGGTGTATCGCCTGTGTCATGGCTTTTGAAGCCAACTACAACCTGGCACTTGCATTCATTATTCTCAGTGCCGTATTCGATTTTTTCGACGGCATGATGGCACGTCTGCTGAATGCACACTCTCCCATCGGCAAAGACTTGGATTCGCTGGCGGATGATGTAAGTTTCGGCGTAGCGCCCTCACTAATAGTGTTCTCTTTATTTAAAGAAATGCATTATCCGGCATCCATGGAGTTCATCGCTCCTTATATGCCTTACACAGCATTCCTTATTTCCGTATTCTCGGCGTTGCGTCTGGCTAAGTTCAACAACGACACCCGCCAGACCAGTTCCTTTATCGGCGTACCGGTTCCTGCCAATGCCCTTTTTTGGGCGTCGTTAGTGGCGGGAATACATCCCATACTTATCTCGGAGAGCTTTAATCCGCTTTATCTCTTAGCATTGGTTTGCTTGTTTTCGTGGTTGCTGGTATCGGAAATACCGATGTTCTCATTGAAATTCAAGAGCCTCTCATGGAAAGACAACAAAGTAAGTTTCAGTTTCCTGATTATCAGTATTCCGCTTCTTGTTTTTTTGAAAGTCAGCGGTTTCGCAGCGGTAATTGTATGGTACATCTTGCTGTCACTTCTCACAGGAAAGCGTAAGTAAACATTTTCTTGGCACGGTTGTTGTATTATCGTTCGCTGAAAACGAACACATAAAAGACATTAGCCCATGTTTCATTTTTTAGGATTTTTATTTATCATTATAATCGCCATCCTGCTTATCGGACTTAGCATCATCGGCACTGTTATCCGGAGTATTTTCGGCTTGGGTAGCCGCCGCTCATCAAACACTTACCGGAACGATAATGGAAATTATCAATCCGGAAGAGGGTATTCTTTCAATGGCAGACAACAATCCGGCTCTTCTTCCAACGAAGAACCTAAAACAAGAATAAAAGAAGAAACCGCACATGGCAGGCACAAGAAACTGTTTTCCCAGGACGAGGGGGAATATGTGGATTTCGAAGAAATCAAAGAAGAATAACAATTGCAGAGAGTCATATCATTACACAATAATTATCCCGTAGGATAATTTATTTGTATTCCGCACTACAAGACAAACCTGTTATAGCGAAATTTTTCAGAAAAGTATTATCTGCGTTTTGCAGCAAAAAAGTCTTTCATTAATGCAGCGCATTCATCCGCCAATACTCCTTTCACTACCGCAGTTTTAGGATGCAAAGCCTCCGGCGCATAACGCTGGTATCCCCGTTTCTCATCTTCCGCACCAAATACCAACCGTCCCATTTGTGCCCATGCTATGGCACCAGCACACATCACGCACGGTTCAACGGTCACATAAAGAGTACATTCATTCAGATATTTGCCACCAAGCGTAGCAGCGGCGGCAGTGATAGCTTGCATTTCGGCATGTGCGGTGACATCCGTCAGCGTTTCAGTCAGATTATGGGCACGGGCAATGATACGGTCCTTGCAAACAACAACGGCACCAACGGGCACTTCACCCCGCTCACCTGCCTTTTGCGCTTCCAAAAGCGCCTGCTTCATATAATCCGTATCTGTCATAATTCTTACTACTTGCTGTTTATCTCATTCCACATCGCACATCTATCCTATTCCACCACTTCTCATCTTCGCATGTCATGCTCACCGAACAGAGTAGGATAATCCTCTTCCATATTCTTATGGATAAACATGAGAATAGTCTCCCGCAGCCAACGCGACTTGTTCGTTATCTTGTATTTCTCCAGATAACGGTCCACAATCCGCTGCTCTTCCTCGCTCATCAGGCATACCATACGCTGCTCGCGTTTCGGTTCTTCGGGTGTTGCTTTCGCACACGTTTTGTCTCTCTTTCTCATATTTCTTTGCAAAATTAGCTTTACTTCTGTAAAAACAAAACAGAAAAAACGTATTTTTTATCATTGCTGTCCGATAAAATCAATTAAGCATAAGAATCACCCAAATCTGTATCTTGATCGCATTTGCACTTTCCCCATAAAAGTATTTCAACGGAAAATTTTGTTTTATCTGTTTGAACAGTAATTCATTACCAGGATCTGACTTCAAATTGTTTGTAAGCAATGAAACTAGTTTGTGTTTTCTTGTATCAGCATAGATATAAATAATGATATGGGCATAATGAGTCAAGATTTCGCCACCCTTCAGTACTTTTGAGAACGTAACATGTTGTATCCGTACTTCCATAAGGCCTTCTTTTTAGTCTGGTATATACAATTCTCCATAATACTGTATTTCAGATTCTTGCTCATTTTTTTTTCATATACAGCATTTTCTCTTTGTGTGAGCACCTCCAATTTCTCATAGTCAATATGTGCACGGTTCATGACAACTATTTCTCCTTTGTTCAGTGCTGATGGTCTTAGCATAAAAAAAAGAATCATTGGTTGCTGCTGAAGTGAACTTTAGATCTGAAAGGATTCTCCGTTAGCGTGTATGACAGTGTGTACCTTTATACCTTCTTCCTTTTTTTTACATCCCACACCCTTGAACAGGAGATTTGAGAACAGGGTAATGGTAGTGGAATCGATAATCTGCAAAAACACTTCATCCAGACTGCATCCTGTTTTACAGCTGTCCCCAGAAGTATATTTCTGTATGTAGTGTATAAGTCACGATAGATGGACTCAAATATAGCTTCCAGACGTCGTTGGTTAGCATCGGAAAGAGTTCTACGTAATGGCATTGTGGTTATACCCAGATGACAAAGTTTGCGGGCTTCTGCCTGTATGGACGCCATTATCTCACGCAAGGAATCAAAACGCATGATGACTGCATAGAGCATAACGACAAGATGTGTCCATCCATCAAACCGTTTCACATAGTGTTCACCACCATATTTACGGCTTGTCTGAAGAATTTTTAACTTATCAAGTAATTTTATGACCTGACAGTAAAGCAGTTGTCCGCTAAGATATATACTTCTGCTTATATAATTAAATTTTTAGTTTGGCGACAGAAATCTAACAAAAATGGGCTGACATTGCAAATGAAGTCAGCTCTATTTTTATGCTTTTACATTTTTTATCGGACAGCAATAAAAACAAATTAGTTATATGCGACTGATAATAAGTATACTATAACCTGTCTGTGTCAGAAAATCTGGCAGCCTGTTTGCTAGAATTATTATTGGCTAAATTAGGTATTGACCACCTTACAACACATAAATTACATTAATAGCAAAGCCTATTGGTAGAATCAAGTATGCATTAACTTAATTCCGCCAACAGGTTTCGCTATAATACAAAGTCCCAATATTTATCCTGTACCAATCAATACCCTAAAAAATCTATTCCTTTAAAGTCGGAAAAGAATTTTCTCTGTATATACCTTCTTTAAAACTTCTTGAACTTTAGAATTGTTTAATGCTTTATTATAGAAATAGATTTCCCCATTCAATCCTAAATCTCGGTTAATCTTGATTTGCTTTTTTAGCAGCAATTCAGGAGTCATTTTTAGAATTACTACCTTCCATTAAAATCATACCTGGTGCAAACAAAGAGTTAGCCCTACTCATCTTTATATGGTTCAACACTTCTAATACCGTATTCCTATAAGCATCCTCTGAATAACGATAGCACTGAACTGCCAGTAAATCACAAACTCCATCCTTGCACCATTGCGGCCAATCTTGCATTAAATTATCTTCGCACCACGGATAAGGATTAGGTGCAAAAACTTACCATAGCATCAGGACTTATACGCTTAACCGATCGATATAAACGGCGAGCAAAATCATTCAAAATATCTAAACGCCAACCGACCCATTCCTTATCATTATAATCCATCGGTGGCAATTTACCGTTATGCTGCGCCTGATATAATGAAACAGTATATGTATCATATCCCGAATTACGCGGCATCGCAGGAAGACGATCATCTTGCACTCCATCCAAATCAGGATACAAGTTTAAAGCTTCTTCAATCAAATCTATCAAGAAATTCTGAACAGACGGATTATAGAATTAAAAATAATAATCATGCTTATTATAATTAGCAGGCTGCTGTTCATTATTGATTCCTAACCAATGAGGATTTTTTTGCCAACAACGGATTGGTAGAAGCAATAGGAGTACCTTCACCCATAAATCCATATTCAAACCAAAAGAATACTTTAATTCCCACCTTATGCGCCTCATCTATTAAATCACGTACGGGGTCATTAGTAGCACTTTTATAATCATATTCAGACAACAAATAACCATCTTCCAAATGTTGATAATTTGAATACCGCAACAAAACTTCGCTGCGATAAATGGTCTTCGTTTCAGCATAAGCCACTAAGAAAACAGAATTCAAATTCAATTGATCCAACAGCTGAACAAATTGTAACTTTACATTTTCGTGGCTATGAAGAACGGACGTAAACCGAGGTGCAGGCACCCACACCCCCCGAATGCCTTCCACTCTATCTGCCGAAAAGCCATAGACACTTATACATAAGTAAAACAAGAACAAAAACAAACGTTTATTCATTTCCATTTTTCTAATCATAATTATATACTCCTT
>VOFI01000252.1_pt1 | contig 32001 bp, 39 predicted proteins | sample 5384131 | NCBI WGS metagenome assembly VOFI01 (sample SAMN12384728, study PRJNA508395) | human gut metagenome | isolation source: healthy gut H | host: Homo sapiens
CTCTAGGATATAGTCAATATCTTCAATTCCTTATTGGAAAATATATGGACTTAGCACAGGCTTCCGTATATCCATACAGGAGAATTTTCTGTTTGAATGATTGGCTGGCTTTCTCCAAATTCATAATACTTTTCAATTAAACAATCTGTAACAATTCTATTTATATCAATACGCTCACATTCAACATCCGATTGCTCATTTTCTAACACAGATAAATCATAAAACTCTTGTACTAAATCCGTGAGATAATCAGTTTTTGCCTTAATGATTTTAATGCATTGTCCTTGTTCCTGTTTATCTTCACATTCCTTGTAGAAGTGTTAGATAACCCTGTATAGATGTCAAAGGTGTTCTTAGATCGTGGCTTATATTAGATATAGACTGTTTTAACTGTTCTTCTTCCTGCTTAATTTGAACCTGTAATTTTTTATGTAGATTATCTTTTTGATTGATTGCATAAGCTAATTCTTCAATGTCCCTATTTGATAAAGATACTCGTATTTTCCGTTGTTGCTTTATTTGCTTATTTATGTTGCGAATTGTTCTAGTAATAGAAAAAAAGGAACATGCTAATATGAATATAGAACATATCAATAAAAAATAGAACATATTCGCATTTCCCCTTTCTGTTGTAATTAGTGTATTTCTTGTTTTCTCAGTATCAATGCTGACACCAGGAATGTAATAATTACAGTTCCCACGAAATAAATAAAAATATTGATTTCCAAATTATTTACCATATTGTAAGAACAGGTATTCATCCAGTAATACATAGGATTTATTTTTAAGTAGGTTAGAACTCTCCATGACTGAGTTGACATATTATCCCATGTCATCATATAGATAAGCGGTCCGCTAAATGTAAACAATGACATAGCACCTACAACGATTGCCGTATGTTTGAATATTACACATAACATAAGTGTAATTCCGATAAATGCTCCCATAATCATACAATTTAGTCCTGCAATTTTCAGCATTGGAAACAGTTGTATTGGAATATTAAATTTCGCACATTCTATTATAAATGCAATCATAATAAATGAAAAGTATAGAAATATACTGGTAATCGAAATCACAATATATTTCGCAACAAAAACTTAATTCGGCTTTGTCCGCTTGCGATTGCAATTTTAATTGTTGAATCCGTATATTCTCTTGAAAAGAAAAACAGAAAATATAAGAACAATCAGCCAGAAAAATACAGTATAAGATGTGGCTGTCCTTATTATTTCTTCAATCAATGGGTGTGCTGTATCGCTATAAGCACGAGCAAGAAATCCAACAGTTTCTCCTATTTTCCATGTTTCGTCTAAACTTGAACTTGATGCCACAAATTGTTGCTGACCGCCTATGGAGAAAATTCCAAAGACTGCTAAAATCAAAGCAAAGGTTAAGTACAATGCCTTTGTATGAAATAATTTATAAAATTCTGCCCGTATTTGATTATACATTTTTTCTACCCCCTATTAGATTTTCAAAGTATGTTTCCAAATCTTCTCCCTGCACAGAGATTTCATCAATAATAACTCCATTACTGGATAGTAATTTAGAAATCATTCTTACATTATCTAAGCACTCGTATATCCGAATAGAATTATCGGGGTAAACGGAGTAATTGTTAATATTTCCCTTTTGCTCTAATAAAAGAGTGGTTTTTTGGATATTATCTGTCCTTAAACAAATATGGCGTTTACATTCTTCGTTTAATTCTTCGGTAGAAATTTGTTTTCCAAAAGTTCTCCCTTATGAAGAAAGCCGTAACAGGTAGCAAGCTGATGTAATTCACTTAATATATGGCTGGATATTAAAAAATCGTTACCCTCGTTCTTTTACTAGTTTTTTAAGAAGTTCTCTTAATTCAATAATTCCTGTTGGGTCAAGTCCGTTGACGGGTTCGTCCAAAATCAAAAATTCTGGCTCGCCTAATAATGCAACGCCTAAAGCAAGCCTTTGTTTCATTCCTAAAAGAAAAGTTTGCTACTCTTTTTTTTACCAGCATTGGATAAGCCTATCAACTCTAGAGTATCGGTAATACATTTTTTATTTGGAATACCTCGTTGTATTCTTTGTACTTCCAAATTTTGAGAAGCTGTCATATCCTTATATAACGCAGGCATTTCAATCGTGCAACCGATTTTTGACCTTTCATGTTGCAGATTATCCTTATGTCCAAATAGGATAATTTCTCCCTCGCTCTTAAAATTAAGTACCTGTTAATAACCTGATTAAAGTCGTTTTTCCTGCCCCATTTTCGCCTACAAGACCGTAGATTTCTCCTTTTGGAATAGTTAAGTTCACATTCTTTAAAGCATAGAAATCTTTATATTTTTGCTTAGGTTATTTTTTGTTTCGCATATAGATTTTGTCATTCTAAACAACTCCTTTCTATGCCACTATATCTAATAAGTCTAAAGAAAATCTAAAGTTATTTAATTTTATAACCGATTCCCCAAATGGTTTGTATATAATCTTCATTTGTAATCGCCTTAATTTTTTTACGAATATGACTGATATGGGTATTTTTATCGTATCATCATCATAAGCATACGTTTCATTCCAAATGGATTCATATAAATTTTGCTTTGAAAAAAAATTTTTTGCGGATATTGTAATAATAGTCTTAACAATGTCGTTTTGAAAGTTGTTTAAAGAAAGTTGTCCGTAGTGTCGTGAAAGATTATTACAAGGAATTAAACCGTCGTAAGAATAAAGAAATATCTTTCAGCGAATTGCCAGATGTCCTTGTTGATAAAATGGCTGTTTGGGACGACTACGAAACAGATTATACAATCTTTTCAGTATGTGGCATTGATATTCGTGTCCTTGATGATGAATTGGCAGAAGCCTTGAAGAAACTTCCAGAAAGAAAACGCAATACTCTGTTGATGTATTACTTCTTGGAAATGACAGAAAGTGAAATTGCCAACTTGCAGAAAATCACGCAAAGCGGTGTATTTAGAAACCGACATCACGCTTTGGAAACTATGAAAAAAATACTCAAGGAGGAACATTAGAAAATGAAACAGTTATTTAAGAAACCGTCTTATTACTTGATTTCATCAGCTATGGACGGAAACGAAAAAGCGATTGAAAAATTACTGGCATTTTATGACCCTTACATATCAAAGTGCTGTTTACGTTCACTTTATGATGAATACGGCAATGTTTATATCGTTGTAGATATGGAACTAAAAGGACGTATCAGAGAAGCACTTATCAAAATGATTTTAGGTTTTGATATTGAAGATATGGACTTAGAACCAGAAGAATAAGCAGTTTTTAGCGGAGCATGATTTAATGTCCCCCTCTTTCCTGCTCTGCACCTGCTTTTTACATGAAAGCAACACGCTTTCGCCACAGCTCTTTGACAACTGAATAAAGCAGACAGATACGTTTGTGAGATAGCGAGCCACGGGAACTGTACGCCACGACCTTTCCAAAAGAAAGCGAGCGACCCACGCAGTGATCCGAGAGCGACTGTTGGAAAAGTCGTTTTGCCACGACCTATCCTCACAGAATAATGATACGTCCGCATGGTGTGGTTCTGCCCACAAGAATGGGAATAGTTGGGATACTAACGGAGCATTCCAAAGCCGTCTGCCTGCTTGTAAAAAATGACACACAGTAAAGGGGGTGCATAGATTATGAACAATACTGATGTGCCTATCTGGGAAAAATATACGCTGACGATTGAAGAAGCGTCCAAATACTTCCGCATTGGCGAAAAGAAATTGCGTAAATTAGCCGAAGAAAATCTTGACGCTGGCTGGGTTATCGTGAACGGCAATCGTATTCAGATAAAGCGAAAACAATTTGAAAAAATCATAGATACATTGGACGAAATCTAATGTCATTGAGCCGTAGATATGGTATAATAAGGTATAGCGTATCACGGCTCATTCCATGACGGAAAGGAGCTTTACACTATGTCTAATGTGAAACGAAAAGACAGTAAAAATCGCAATTTGCGTAATGGAGAGAGCCAGCGAAAAGACGGAAGATACGTTTATAAATATACCGATATATACGGAAAGCCACAATTTATCTATTCTTGGAAACTTGTACCGACAGACAAGACACCTGCTGGAAAGCGTGATGATATATCGTTGAGGGAAAAAGAAGCACAGATAAAAAAAGACCTCAATGACGGTATCGACACGGCAGGCGGTAAAATGACAGTCTGCCAGCTTTATGAGAAGAAAAACAGCCAAAGAAAGAACATCAAGAGGGCTACTGAAAAGGGACGACAGTATCTTATGAACGCTCTGAAAAATGACCCATTGGGTATGAGGGCGATTGATACTGTTAAACAGTCGGACGCTAAAGAATGGGCTATCAGAATGAGCGAAAAAAGGATATGCCTATAAAACGATTGATAACTACAAGCGTTCCTTGAAAGCGTCATTTTATATGGCAATACAAGACGACTGTATCAGAAAGAACCCGTTTGAATTTAAGCTAAGTGATGTTCTGGAAGATGATACGGAACAGAAAGTTATCCTTACACCAGAGCAGGAAGAACGCCTGCTTGCCTTTATGGAAAAGGACAAGATTTTTACAGCAAGTATTATGATGAGGTTGTGCTTCTGCTGGAAACGGGACTTCGTATTTCTGAATTTTGCGGACTGACGACGCATATTGATATGCAGAATAGAATACTCAATATAGACCACCAGTTATTGAAAGATAGCGAAATCGGCTACTATATTGAAACGCCAAAGACTAAAAACGGAAAACGGGAACTTCCATTAACAGAACGGGCTTATCAAGCAATCCAAAGAATACTAAAGAACAGAGGAAAGGCACAACCGCTGATTGTAGGTGGTTACAGCATGGATCTAACAGGGTACAGAATGGGAAGTATGAATGAAACCCTGGATAAGAAGAATTAGAATGAGGCGAAAAAAGATGGAACAAAAAGGAAATGATAGATCTTTTAAGACAGGTAGCATCCGGAACAATGGATGTAGAACAGGCAGCTTTGAAGTTAAAAAGAAGAGACCTTTTGAAGATCTTGGTTTTGCCAAGATTGACCATCACAGAGCCATGCGCCAGGGTGTGGCAGAAGTGATTTATGGAGAAGGAAAGACACCGGAACAGATTTTCCGGATTGCAGAAGCAATCACAAGAATGAATAAGGAGTCAGCGATTTACGTGGGAGAACACCTGGAACTTCAATATGACGAAGTCAGCCGGATTGGGTTTATAGGCGAAGCTCCAATAAAGGATGGAGACGGGAAAATAGTTGTGGCAACAGGCGGGACAAGTGATATCCCTGTTGCAGAAGAGGCTGCAAGGACAGCAGAGACACTTGGAAATGAAGTAATCCGTTTATATGATGTAGGCGTCGCAGGAGTACATCGTCTGCTTGGACATCTCGACGAATTAATGGAAGCTCGTGTCATTATTGCTGTAGCTGGAATGGAAGGAGCACTCGCCAGTGTGATTGGAGGACTGGTGGATTGCCCGGTGATCGCAGTTCCGACAAGTGTTGGATATGGAGCATCTTTCGGTGGCGTATCAGCGCTTCTTTCTATGTTGAATTCTTGTGCAAGCGGAGTGAGTGTTGTAAATATCGATAATGGATTTGGCGCTGGATTTCTTGCAAGCCGGATCAATCACATAGGAGAACGAAGGAATGAGGATATTATATTTAGACTGTGGGATGGGAGCAGCAGGGGATATGCTGACGGCTTCATTATTGCAGTTGTTTTCAGAACCTGTAAAACAGGTGAAAAAGTTGAATGATCTGAAAATCCCGGGGTAAAATATCAGTTGGTGGCGTGTACAAGAGGCGGAATCAGAGGATATCAGGTTCGCGTGTTTGTGAAAGGACAGGGAAGAAGAGAATCCTCATATGCAGACGGAAGAGCAGATCGGACATAAATCAGAAGAACCAGAGAAGCATACACAAGAACCCGGACATCATTCAATGTCTCAGATCGTTCGTCTGATCAATCGGTTAGAAATTGAAGATCAGGTAAAACAGGACGCAGTTGCAGTCTATAAATTGATTGCAAAGGCGGAAGGAAAGGCGCATGGTCAGCGCATGGATGAAATCCATTTCCATGAGGTTGGGACGATGGATGCAGTGGCTGATGTTGTGGCTGTCTGCTATTTGCTGAATGAACTTCAGGTGGATCAGATTCTTGCCTCACCGGTTCGTGTCGGATATGGTCATGTGAAATGTGCACATGGAATCCTTCCGGTGCCAGCACCGGCAACAGCGTATCTGATGAAAGAAATTCCAATGTACGCAGGAGACCTGGAGGGAGAATTCTGTACACCGACAGGAGCCGCACTTCTGAAGCATTTTGTTAAAAAGTATGAACAGAAGCCGGTTCTGCAGATGGAAGAAATCGGTTATGGTTTTGGAAAAAGAGAGTATGAAAGACTGAACTGTGTGCGTGCGATTCTTGGAGAAACGCAAGACAAGGTAGAAGAAGAAATTTTGGAACTGTGCTGTAATCTGGATGATATGACTTCGGAGGAAATCGGGTATGCGACAGAGCTTCTGATCAAAGAAGGCGCATTAGATGTTTTACATCCTCCATTCAGATGAAGAAAAACCGGCCGGGGATTCTGCTTACATGTATGTGCAGGGCAGAGCAGAAAGAGTATTTTCTACAGCTGATATTCAAACACACTTCAACACTTGGTGTCAGAGAGTATTTTTGTAGAAGATATGGACTTAAGCGAAAAATAGACGAAGTGCAGACAGAATATGGAACCGTTCATGTGAAGAGAGCATCCGGATATGGAGTGGTGAAAGAAAAACTCGAGTATGATGATGTTTCCAAAATTGCAGAAGAACATAGCTGGTCTGTAGCAGAGGCAAGAAATAGGATCTATGGAAAATTATAATTTTGATATACAGGAAGAATTGAAAAAAGCTTCCGGGGAAACCGGGAGTCTATCTGATGCATGGTGAGACGGATGAAATTATTTACGTCGGGAAAGCCATCAGTCTGAAAAACCGGGTAAGGCAGTACTTTCAGAGCAGCCGAAATAAAGGAGTTAAGATTGAACAGATGGTAACACATATCCGCCGCTTTGAATATATTGTGACAGATTCGGAACTGGAAGCACTTGTTCTGGAATGTAATCTGATCAAGGAACATCGGCCCAAATATAATACGATGCTGATGGATGACAAAGCGTATCCGTTTATAAAAGTAACAACCGGTGAAGCATATCCACGCATTATGCTGGCACGTCAGATGAAAAAAGATAAAGCACGTTATTTCGGCCCCTATACAAGCTCACAGGCAGTGCGTGACACAATTGATCTGATCCATAAGCTGTATCATATAAGAAGCTGTAATCGTTCACTTCCAAAAGACATTGAAAAGAGCGTCCGTGTCTGAATTATCATATCAAGCAGTGTGAGGCGCCGTGTCAGGGATATATTTCTCAGGAAGAGTACCGGAAATCCATTGATGAGGTGATCCGTTTCCTGAACGGAAATTTTGACGGAATACTGAAAGATCTGGAAGAAAAGATGCAGGCAGCGTCTGAGGCACTGGAGTTTGAAAAAGCAATCGAATATAGAGAGTTATTAAATAGTGTAAAAAAGGTGGCTCAGAAACAGAAGATTACAGATTCCAGTGGGGGAAGACAGAGATGTCATGGCAGTTGCATGCCAGGACGAGGATGCAGTTGTACAGGTCTTTTTATCCGTGGCGGAAGATTGATCGGAAGAGACCATTTCTATCTGAGAATCAGCGAAGAGGATAAAAAATCGGAAATTCTGAACAGTTTTATCAAACAGTATTATGCAGGAACCCCTTTTCTTCCAGGTGAACTGATGCTGCCGGAAGAAATCGAAGAGCAGGAACTTCTTGAATCCTGGCTGAGCGCGAAGAAGGGGCAGAAAGTAACGATCCGTGTGCCGAAGAAAGGTACAAAAGAAAAGCTGGTAGAACTGGCGGAAGAGAATGCGAGGATGGTTCTGTCTAAAGATAAAGAGCGGCTAAAGAGGGAAGAAGGACGTACGATTGGTGCAGTGAAGGAGATAGCATCTTTACTGGGGCTGGAAAAGATCGTCCGTATGGAAGCATATGATATTTCTAATACAAATGGTTTCGAATCGGTAGGCTCTATGGTTGTCTATGAGAAAGGAAAACCAAAGCGGAATGATTACAGGAAGTTCAAAATCAAGAGCGTGAAAGGACCGGATGATTATGCGAGCATGCGAGAAGTTCTTACGCGTCGTTTTACACATGGATTAAAAAGAACGTGAGGAGAATGCGGAAGCTGGGAAATTTACAACATTTCCGGATTTAATTCTGATGGATGGAGGCCGTGGACAGGTAAATATTGCATTGCAGGTGCTTGATGAGTTGAAGCTGAATATTCCGGTCTGTGGTATGGTGAAAGATGACAATCATAGAACAAGAGGATTATATTATAATAATGTGGAAATCCCGATTGACCGCAATTCAGAAGCATTTAAACTGATCACAAGAATTCAGGATGAAGCCCATCGGTTCGCAATCGAGTTCCACAGGCAGCTGCGTGGCAAAGGGCAGGTACATTCCGTTTTGGATGATATTGAAGGAATCGGTCCGGCCAGAAGAAAGGCATTGATGCGGCATTATCTGAGCCTGGATGCAATCCGGAGCGCAACAGTAGAAGAACTGGCGCAGCTTCCGTCAATGAATGAGAAGGCAGCAGAATCGGTTTATCAATTCTTTCATGATTAAGGGTTTTATCGAAAAGAAAATCATGATATACTTATGTACAGGCGATGGGACATGTAGGGAAATGTTGGATTTATGCGAGCAGTAAATATCATATATCTCTTGAGCTTATCAAGGCAGCATGTCTGAAACGAAAAGAGATACAGGAAAAGGAGATTACAAGATGAGTGGTGTGAAATTAACCGATATCGTTGAAAAGATGAATCTGAAAAATCTCACTCCCGAAGTGGATATTACCGAGCGTAAGGTTCATGTACCGGATGTCAACAGACCGGCTTTGCAACTGACGGGCTTTTTTGATCATTTTGATCTGAATCGTGTACAGATTATAGGGAATGTAGAGTGTGCCTATCTAGAGACTTTGGCAGAAGAGAAAAGAGTTGAGATTTATCAGAAACTTCTGGAACATAAAGTACCATGTATTATTTTCAGCAATGAACTTCAGCCGGATGAAAGCTTCATTGAGATTGCTCAGAAAAATGATATTCCGGTATTCGGTACATGTAAGAAGACTTCCTCTTTTATGGGTGAGCTGATCCGCTGGCTGAATGTGAAGCTTGCTCCATGCATTTCCATTCATGGAGTGCTTGTTGACGTATATGGTGTCGGAGTTCTGATCATGGGAGAAAGTGGAATCGGTAAGAGCGAAGCAGCTCTTGAACTGATCAAGCGGGTACATCGTCTTGTGACTGATGGTGTGGTTGAGATCCGCAAAGTCAGTGACGATACACTGGTTGGTTCTGCACCGGATATCACAAAACACTTTCTTGAATTGCGTGGTATCGGCATCGTGGATGTAAAGTCTATGTTCGGTGTACAGAGCGTAAGAGAAACACAGAATATCGATCTGGTCATTACTCTGGAAGACTGGAGCAGAGAGAAAGAATACGACAGACTTGGTCTGGAGGAGGAATATACAGAATTCTTGGAAACCGAGTTGTCTGCCATAATATTCCGATCCGTCCGGGACGTAATCTGGCGATCATCGTAGAATCTGCTGCAGTTAACCACAGACAGAAGCAGATGGGATACAACGCTGCACAGGAATTGTACAAACGTGTGCAGGAGAATCTGGCAAAGAGAAGAAAATAAAACAAAAGAGAAACAGAGGATGCGGTACAAATGTTACAGAGTACCGCATTCTTATGTGAAATATAAAAAGAAACGGAGATAGATTTATGAAATATTGTTTTGGTGTTGATATCGGGGAACAACGGTTAAACTTGGTCTGTTCAGTGAGGCAGGTGCTATTGTAGAGAAATGGGAGATCGTGACAAGAACTGAGAATGAAGGTGCGGCGATTCTTCCGGATGTTGCAGAAGCAATCAATGGTAAGTTAGAGCAGCACGGCATTGAGAAAGAACAGGTTCTTGGAATCGGTGTCGGTGTGCCGGCTCCTGTTACTGTAGATGGAATTGTCAACGGTTCTGCGAATCTTGGCTGGAAATATAAGAATGCAAAGAAAGAGCTGGAAGAACTGACAGGATTGACAGCAGAGTTTGGAAATGATGCGAATGTCGCAGCACTTGGCGAGATGTGGAAAGGCGGCGGTTTTGGTTACCGCAATATGATCATGGTCACACTTGGAACAGGTGTTGGTGGTGGCATTATCATCAATGGAAAGATCCTGACGGGAGAGAACGGAGCAGGTGGAGAGATTGGTCATATGTGTGTGAATCTGGAAGAGACAGATACTTGCGGATGTGGCGGACACGGATGTCTGGAGCAGTATGCATCAGCAACAGGTATCTCTCGTCTTGCAAGAAAGAAGATGGAGCATGAGACACGTGCAACAATCTTGACAAAGAAGATCTTTCTGCAAAAGCTGTTTTTCGATGCAGTCAAAGAAGGAGACGAAGTTGCGATTGAAGTTGCGACAGAGATGGGAAATTACTTAGGACATGCAATGGCAGATATGGCAGCAGTACTGGATCCGGCTGTATTTGTAATTGGTGGCGGAGTGTCCAAAGCAGGAGAAGTTCTGCTTTCATTTATCGAAAAACCATTTATGGAAAAAGCGTTCTTTGCAAATAAGAATGTGAAGTTCAAGCTTGCTACTCTTGGAAATGATGCAGGAATCTGCGGAGCAGCTAAGCTGGTACTTGAGGATTGATAAAAGTATAACAAGTGCAGAATAAATAGTAGAAAGAAAAAAGAGGAGATTTTTACAGATGTTGGATATCTGTGAAAACCCCTCTTTTTTTTGGAAAATCTATTATGCAAGCACTTTTTTGAAACTAACTTTAAAGTATATGGTTTCTGCAATCGCTGTGAGTCCCCAGGGAGAAGATGTACAGCAGATACAGAGATGGAATTGTATGGAAGTAAGCAAATACCGTATAGATCCATATAATACGAAATACACAGGATCCCATGATTACAATAAATGTAGGAGCAATGCTCTTGCCGATTCCTCTGGAAGATGCAATCGCACAGTCCATAAAGGCGCTGAATGCATAGGAGAATCCCATAATCCTAATTCTATGCATACCAGCTGCGATAACGGCTGGTTCTGTGGCAAACAGAGACAAGAATGGGCGCCCAAAGAAGAAGAGTGCTCCTCCGAGAAGCAGGCCTGCACTGAAAGAATAAGTAAGTGTTACGAGATAGCATTTTTTCATTCTTTCTTTATTCCCGGCTCCCCAGTTCTGGCTCATGAAACTGGAACAGGCCACATAGAAGGCAAACATAACATTGTAAATCAGATTGTCTGCATTCGCAGCGGCAGCATTTCCGGAAACCATGATCGCATCAAAGGAGTTGACTCCGGATTGAACAAAAAGGTTTGCAATCGCGAAAATCGCATTCTGAAGACCGGATGGAACACCGAGATAAAGAACTCCTTTTCCATAAATGTTATGATAACGCAGATTGCGCAGACGAACTTTACATTCATCATCGCGTCGCATCAGATGGATCAGGATCAATCCTCCTGAAACGTACTGTGCGATTGCACTGGCAGTAGCAACTCCGACAGCAGCCATATGGAATACGATAACAAAGATCAGATTCAATAGGACATTAAGTATTCCGGCAAATGCAAGGTAATACATCGGACGCTTTGTATCCCCACGGGCGCTTAAGACACCGTTGCCGAAATTATAAACTGCCGTGGCAGGCATGCCAAGTGCAAAAACTTTCATGTAGAGAACAGCCTGATCGAGCAGTTCGGGCTTTGTATTCATCATGGAAAGCATTGGTCCTGCAAAAAGCAGACAGATCAGACAGACAAAAATACCTGCCGCTGCACAGATAATGAGTGCAGAGTGAATGGTTTCTTTTGTAGCTTTCTTATCACCGGCACCGAGTTTATTGGCAACCTGGACGTTGACACCACTTCCGAGCCCGATTAGAAGTCCCGTGAACAGTGTGACAAGTGTAGTTGTCGAGCCGACAGAACCAAGTGCTTTGTAATCTGCAAAATAAATACAGTTCACCGAAATTCGTTGATGAGAACAAAACCGTATCCGTCATTATTTTCAGAGAGTCTGTGGCTGGTGTGAACAGACAATAACCGGGTAAGGATATCCTCTCTAAGAAGCGGGTTGAAAGCAGATGAACATGTCAAGTAAACCTCGCCGGGATCCACCGTTATATGGATAGCATATGTTGGTATGTGAAGTGTCGCAGAATTAATTTTGCGGAATTAGGGTGGTAACGCGGATAGATTTCGTCCCTTTTCAGAGTATATTCTGGAAAGGGATTTTTTTTTTGAATATATCTCAAGAAGAATACAAATTTTAGGTGAACAAGAATCCTAAGGAGGTATTGTAATGAAAGCATTACAAAAAGTAAGCAAATTTTTATCAGATTATACTTCAGTGGTTGTTATTGCCATTGCAGTAGTGACATTCTTTGTCCCGACAATGATGGGATGGGTTAACAACGCTTTGTTTGTCGATCCGGTATCTAATAAATTTACCTGTCAGTCTATTATTATCGGAGTGATCATGTTTAGTATGGGTCTGACATTAACAACAGAGGATTTCAAGATTCTTGCACAAAGACCGTTTGATATTTGCATCGGAGCTATCGCTCAGTATCTGATCATGCCATTCCTTGCATTTGCGCTTTCAAAGGTATTGAATCTGCCGGATGGAATCGCACTTGGGCTGATTCTTGTAGGCTGCTGTCCTGGAGGTGTATCTTCCAACATCATGTCTTATCTGTGCGGCGGGGACGTAGCCTTTTCCGTAGGAATGACAACAGTATCCACACTGGTCTCACCGGTTATGACACCACTCATGGTTTCACTGCTGGCAAGTGGTACACATATTTCAATCAAAGGATTACCTATGTTTGTATCCATTATTGAAACAGTTATCTTCCCGGTAGCAGTAGGATTCTTACTCAACTATCTGTTAGGAAAGAATAAAACATTCCGGGAACTTCAGAAAGTTATGCCTGGAGTTGCTGTTCTCGGACTTGCATGTGTTGTCGGCGGTGTGGTATCTTCACAGGGAGCCAAGTTCTTCCAGTCAGGTGTTGTGATCTTCGTAGCAGTATTACTGCACAACGGACTTGGATATCTGCTTGGATATGGAGCAGGAAAACTGGTTGGTATGAATACGTCAAAGAAGAGAACCATTTCTATCGAAGTAGGTATGCAGAACGCCGGACTCGCCACGAATCTTGCTACTACGACTGCGCAGTTCGCGTCTACACCGGAATCTGCAATTATCTGTGCGGTATCCTGTGTATGGCATTCCATCTCAGGAACACTCCTTGCAGGAATGTTTGCATATTATGATAAATTCAAAGAGGACAGAGAATCCAAGAGTGTGAATACAAAAGAAGAAGCAGTATAAAAAGAATAAAATGATAAGGCAGAGGTAAAAAATAATTGATTTAGAGGATGGTTTGACACAACGAACAAGAAACGTTCGAAACGTGAGAAAACCATCCTTTTTTCTGTGTTGCATGGTGAGGAAAATCATTTTATAATAAATAAGGCAAGGGATTCTATCTGAACATAAGAAAGTAATCAGAGTTCGGAATAAAAGAGAAATACAAAGGGGAAATGTAAATGGAAGAAAAAGAAAATACAGAAAATGCGGAGATAGGAAACGAAAACATTCCCACGATACAAAAATAGTAATAAAGTATTATTATGAAAGGATCCGACAGAACACGTGGAATTTTCTGAAATGGATGGGGCTTTCTGTTTTGACAGGTCTGGTTGTAGGCGGTGCGAGTGCAGTATTTGCAGGATGTATCAAGGCAGCAACGGAATACAGGGATACACACAATTGGATTTTTATGCTTTTGCCGGTTGCAGGAGTTCTGATTGTATTTATGTATGAGAGGATAGGAAGACAGGACGGAGGAACGAATCAGGTACTTGCTACTATTAAATCAAAGGATGATGTTCCGTTTCTGTCAGCACCATTGATTTTTGTGTCAACATTATTGACGCATCTTACCGGCGGTTCGGCAGGAAGAGAAGGTGCGTCGATACAGTTTGGTGGAAGTATTGGAAATTGGCTTGGAAAACTGGCTCATTTAGATGAATTTGATCACCATGTGATGATTATGTGTGGAATGAGTGCAGCATTTGCAGCTGTGTTTGGAACACCGATGGCAGCAGCAGTTTTTGCGATGGAAGTTGTGAGCGTGGGGGTAATGTATTATGCAGCACTTCTTCCGTGCGTGATCGCATCTATTATTGCAGCAGAGTTTGCAACAGGAATGGGGATTGATCCGGAGACATTTCCGGTACATTCTATCCCGGGACTTACTGTGGAGACAGGACTTAAGATGGCATTGATCGCAGTGGGGTGTGGGATTTTTAAGTATTCTATTTTGTATTCTGGTAAAAATAGTAGGGCAGTTGTATACAAAGTACTTGAAAAATCCGTATATTAGAATTGTTGTTGCAGCAGGATGAGTGATCATTCTGCTCACAATATGTCTGAATACAAAAGATTATATGGGAGCAGGTAAGCGGATTGATCGCAAGAGCTATTGAAAACGGTGAAGCAGGACCACTCGATTTCTTATGGAAAATGTTACTTACAGCGCTTACGATGCGGGCAGGATACCGTGGTGGTGAGATTGTACCGGCATTCAGTGTTGGCGCGACGTTTGGATGTGTTGCCGGTGGAATACTTGGATTCTCACCGGAGTTAGCAGCTGCAGCCGGCATGGTTGCACTTTTCTGCGGAGTGACGAACTGTCCGATTACGGCAATGCTGATTTCATTCGAACTGTTTGGATTTTCAGGAGCAGCATATTATCTGATCACGATATCAATCAGCTATGCGGTTTCCGGATATTATAGTTTATATAAAGATCAGACGATTGTATATTCTAAATATAAAGCAAGATATATTAACCGTAAAACAAGATAGCAGAATATTGTATCAGAGAGATACGGACAGGATGACAAGAGCAATCAGTTATATAAGTATGCGAAAAGGAGAGGCGTTTTGTATAGCCTCTCCTTTTTTAGGGTGCCTTGCGGCGCATCATTTATTTATTGAGCGGTACTTCCGCTTCCAGTGTCGCCACCAGTAGTGCTGCCGGAAGTATCACCTGTAGTTGTTCCGGTTGTGGTTGTTCCACCAGAGTCTCCGCCGGCAGCGGGTTCGGTTGTTGTTCCACCAGAGGAAGAATCCGGTGATGATGTTGTTCCGGAAGAATCGCTACCTGTAGCAGGTGTGGTTTCATCAGAACTCTCGGTATCATCTTTCTCAGAGTATTCTGATGGCGCAAAATAGTGACCATTACAGCTCTTAGTCGGAACATTGTCTTTTTTGAGAAATACTCTGTAATGGCAGGACAACTGCTTGTGGCAAGGAGTCCTGTTTTAGTACAAACCGTCTTTTCTTCGACAGAGGATGGAATTTCAAAGTCCTTGTACTCAAGGCCTTTTGTATCCTGGATACGTTCCATGATATTTCTCCAAAGTTTCTGATGCCAGTTCTGGCTTAATCGATCCATTGTCTTATGCTCATCATATCCACCCCATACAGACGCTGTATAATAAGGCGTAAATGCTGAAATCCACAAGTCACGGCTTTCCTGGCTGGTACCTGTTTTAGCGGCAACAGGCATGTTGCTCAGTCTTGCAGAACCACCGGTTCCACCGGCACCGTTGACAACGTCTTCCATTGCACTTGTCAGAAGATAAGCAGTGGAGTCTTTTAAGACTTCATGTGTCTCAGGGGTTGTGTTATCGAGAAGAACATTTCCATCATGATCCAGAACCTGTGTGTAAAGAATCGGCTTCGTGTAAGTTCCTCCATTGGCAATTGCTGCATAGGCAGCTGTCATCTCGATATTATATACACCGTTCGTGATACCACCAAGAGCTTTTGCCTGTGAATATTTATCATCTTCAGACAGCGTTGTAAATCCAAAATTAAGAAGATAATCATAACTTTCTGTTTCACCAACATAGTCAGTTAATGTCTTAACGGCAAGGATGTTCATAGAATGTTCGATTCCATAACGGACACGTGTCGGACCGATATATTTTTTATCCCAGTTGTTTACGGACTGTCCGTTTTTATATTCATATTCTTCATCATCAATTGTTGTTGCAAGAGTGATCTTTCCTTCGTTAAGTGCCGGTGCATAAGCAGCAAGAATCTTGAAACAGGATCCAGGCTGTCTTGCAGAATCTGTGGCACGGTTTAGAGAAAGACTGGATTTCTTTTCGCCGCGTCCACCGACGATGGCTTTCACCTGTCCGGTATACTGATCCATCACAACAACAGAAGCCTGCGGCTGAGGTGAGAGCTCAATTCTTTCATCAACAGTGTCTCCGTCAGCCTCATTGATATTGAGCGTTGATTTAAATGCATCAACTGCTTCCTGTGCAGCTTCTTCAGAACCGTAGAGAAGAGGAGTGTCATATCCCCATGCAGTCTGAATATAAGAAGCAAGTTGTTCTTTACTGTAGTTCTCAGAAGAACCATCTGCCCTGTGGATAGTAAGTGCGTAATCAAGCCCATATTCTGTATCACCATTGAGATAATCCCCTACATTAGCAACTTCGTCATCACAGATGGCCTGAATATCAGCATCCTGTGTAACGTTGATCGTAAGGCCGCCGCTATAGAGCAGATTATATGCCTGTGTTTCTGTATAACTCTTCTCAGTTACAAGATCATCTACAACCTGATTTATGACAGCATCGATGAAATAAGTGTAAGGTTTGGATGCAGTTGTATTTGACGCTGTTTCGGAAATGCGGTTATATACATTATCCGCCATTGCCTCATCGTATTCATCCTTTGTGATAGAGCCTTGTTCCTTCATGTTTTTCAGAACTTTTTCCCGTCTTTTTGCATTAGCCTCCGGGTTGCTGACCGGATTCAGATTCGACGGACTCTGAGTGATTCGCTGCGATAACTGCACATTCAGAAAGAGTCAGGATCTTTTGCATCTTTATTAAAGTAACGCTGTGCAGCTGTCTGAACTCCGAGGCATCCCTGTCCTAAATTGATTGTGTTCATGTATGCCTCAAGAATCTCTTCCTTACTCATCTCTTTTTCAATCTTTTAGTGCAAGGTACTGTTCCTGGATTTTACGTTCAATTCGCTGATACTTACTCTCATTGATGAAATTAGGGAATACATTGTTTTTGATCAGCTGCTGGGTTAATGTGCTGGCTCCTTCTGTGAAATGGAAGCCATGTGCAACACCATTGACACCGGCACGGATAATTCCCTGGATATCAATACCATTATGCTTGTAGAAACGTTCGTCCTCGATCGCAACAAAAGCTTTTCCCCATGTATGGTGAAATCTCGTCATATTTCTTGTAAACACGGTTAGAATCAGAGTCTTTGAGTTGCTCAAGCAAGGTTCCATTGGAATCGACAATATTCGTTGTATAGCCCCTGTGGCATAATGTCCTTTGCAGTGACTTCCGGTGTATTGTCAATCACTTTTTTACATATATGCCAATCCGGCTGCCCCAATGACGATCAAAAGCAGAAAACAAATAATGAGGGCTTTGAAAAAACGTACGCCGACTCGCTTCTTTTTCCTTTTCTTTTTAGAAGAAATTCGCTTTTTTCTTCTAGAAAGATTCGATTTTCCGTAATTCACGTATAATATCCTCCTTTATTGACTTCTATGATTATATCAAATTTACCGATGTAAATAAAGGTAAAAATTTGAAAAAGTTCAAATTTTCCTGAAAATCTTAAGAAAAAAATACAGTTTTATATAGAAAAGCATGGTATATTAGATAAAGAAATATTTTCAAATATAGCAAAAAAAAAAAAAGGAATGGGAGACAAAAAATGGAAATCTACCATACAATATATAAGGGCGGAGACGGAGAAATTGTTGAAAAAAATCCAGATTTATTGCAGAAGTGCATCCGGTCACATCAGAAGAAGAAGCAATGGAGATTTTAGAGCAGACAAGAAAGCAGTACTGGGATGCGAGACATCATTGCTGGGCTTACATTATAGGAAGGAATCCGGCGGCAGAAAGAATGAGTGATGATGGAGAACCGGCAGGGACAGCAGGAAAGCCTATTTTGGAGGTGATCCGTGGGAGAAAGAACTGACGAATGTACTTGTAATTGTCACAAGATTTTTGGAGGTACGCTTCTTGGAACAGGGTGGACTGGTCAGGGCTTATACAGCAGCAACGCTCGAAGGATTGAAGAACAGTGAGAGCATTGCAAGGATTCATGGAGTGAAACTGGAATTGAGACGAATTATACGGATTTGGGGAAAATTCAATATCTGATTGCAAATCGAAATCTGGATCAATTAGAACCTGTTTACACAGATAAGGTTGAAATGACAGTGTTTGTTCCAACAGATGAGATGGGAAGCCTGCGGGCTGAACTGATGGAAGGGACAAACGGTCAGGTGGTTCTGGATGAAAGAGACAACCTGTTGGTTTGCAAGGACAGAAGATGGAATTAAGATTTTTGATGAAGAATGATTCTCATAGAAGAGGTTATTCTGTGAGATGGCAAAGGACCCCTGCCGGAATATCTGGAAGGGGGTTATTTTTTCCTTAAAAAAGACCTGTGGTCATATAACATTCAATAAATCTACTTATACTGAATAAATATGGTTCTATGAGAATTCTGGTTCGATCAAACCAAATGAACCATCTTTTCTTTTTGTATACTACATTGACTTCATCAGTCTCGGCATTGGAGAATACGAAGAAGTTATGTCCGAGAAGTTCCATTTGAACACAAGCATCTTCATGGAAACATTGGTTTAATACCAAACTTCTTTGTACGAACGATACGGACTTCATCGTCTTCTGTTGTCTCTTCTTCTGAATCAAAAATTCTTTTCTGAAGCTGTTACCTGATGGAGCATATGATGTAGGATGTCCCTGATTACGAGCGACCAGTTTGTTTTTATATTTGCGAAGCTGGCGTTCGATGATCTCTTCTACAAGATCAATGGAAACATACATATCATTGCTGGTCTGCTCAGAACGGATAATATTTCCTTTGACTGGGATTGTTACCTCAATTTTCTGACGTCCTTTTTCCACACTGAGTGTTACGATAATTTCTGTTTCAGGAGTGAAGTACCTTTCAAGTTTTCCTAATTTCTGTTCGATAGCATCCTTTAATCCCGGTGTTACCTCGATGTTTTTTCCGCTGATAATAAATTTCATGCTGCTCAACTCCTTTGTTCAAATTATACAGAAGAATGATTAGATTACTTCTGTATCATGGTTACATTATAACATGAAAAAGATTTTCTGTATACAATAAATCGTCCTAAAATTATGAAAATTTTCAAAACTTTAGGACGATCTTAAAATTATCAGATAATTAATGAATGCTATTTTAATCCGCGAGCATAAGTTTCAAACACGAATATTATTTATTGATCGTGCTGCGTTTTCTCATTCTGGAATCCAGAATCTTTTGCGGATACGCAGATTTTCCGGTGTTACCTTCAAAAGTTCATCGGTATCAATAAAGTCAAGTGCCTGTTCGAGGCTGAGAACACGCGGAGGTGTCAGACGAAGTGCTTCATCTGCGCTGGAAGAACGTGTGTTAGTAAGATGTTTTGTCTTACATACGTTCAGTTCGATGTCTTCGGCCTTACCATTCTGTCCGATAACCATACCGGAATATACTTTCTCACCGGCTCCGATGAAGAGAGTACCACGCTCCTGGGCACTGTACAGACCATAAGTTACGGATTCACCAGTCTCAAATGCAATCAGGGAACCCAGCTTACGATACTGGAAATCTCCCTTGTATGGTGCATATCCGTCAAAGCTTGTATTGATGATACCATTTCCTTTTGTATCTGTCATGAACTCACCACGGTATCCGATCAGTCCACGTGCCGGGATAAGGAATTCGAGACGAGTATATCCACCATTTGACGGAGTCATATTGCGGAGTTCACCTTTTCTCTGACCAAGCTTCTCAATAACAATTCCAGTGAACTCATCAGGAACATCAATATAAGCAAGCTCCATAGGCTCAAGTTTCTTGCCATTTTCATCTGTGTGATACAGAACTTCAGCTTTACTTACTGCAAATTCATATCCTTCACGGCGCATGTTTTCAATAAGAACAGACAGGTGAAGCTCTCCACGGCCGGATACTTTGAAACTGTCTGCATTTTCTGTCTCTTCTACACGAAGGCTGACGTCTGTGTTCAGCTCACGGTAGAGGCGGTCACGCAGGTGGCGGGATGTAACGAATTTACCTTCCTGTCCTGCGAACGGACTGTCGTTTACGATGAACTGCATAGAGATCGTTGGCTCAGAAATCTTCTGGAACGGAATGGCTTCCGGATTCTCAGGAGAGCAGAGAGTATCTCCGATGGAAATATCTGTGATACCTGATACAGCAACAATAGATCCGATTGTAGCTTCTTTTTACTTCTACACGGTTCAGTCCGTCGAATTCATAGAGTTTACCAATTTTTACACGCTGCTGTTTGTCAGGGTCATGATGGTTTACAAGAACCATATCCTGGTTCACAGCGATTGTACCGTTCTCTACTTTACCAACTCCGATACGACCAACATATTCATTGTAGTCAATCGTGCTGATCAGCATCTGGGTCGGAGCTTCGGATCACCTTCCGGAGCAGGAATGTAGTCAAGGATAGTCTCGAACAGTGGTTTCATATCCTGTTTCTCGTCAGAGAGATCAAGGACAGCAACACCAGCTTTTGCAGAAGCATATACGAACGGACAGTCAAGCTGCTCATCTGAAGCACCGAGATCAATAAACAGTTCGAGAACCTCATCAATCACAGCGTCCGGTCTTGCCTCCGGGCGGTCGATTTTGTTGATACATACAATAACAGGAAGTTCCAGCTCAAGTGCTTTTCTGAGAACGAACTTTGTCTGTGGCATAGCACCTTCAAATGCATCAACTACGAGGATAACTCCGTTTACCATTTTAAGGACACGCTCTACCTCTCCGCCGAAATCAGCATGTCCGGAGTATCAATGATATTGATCTTAACCCCATTATAATGTACAGCGGTATTTTTGGAAAGAATTGTGATTCCACGTTCACGCTCAATGTCATTAGAGTCCATGACACGTTCTTCTACTTCCTGATTCTCACGGAATACACCGCTCTGTTTTAAAAAGCTCGTCAACCAGAGTTGTCTTACCATGGTCAACATGGGCGATAATAGCCACATTTCTCACATCTTCACGTTTTGTTTTCATAAATCTAAACACTCTTCCTTAATTATAAAAAATATTTATCTGTAACATAACTTCATTATTTTATCACAAAAAATGAAATTTACAAGAAAAAGTTTGAATTCGATTTCAAGTACGAAAAAGGTCGAATACTTTTTCTGTAAAAAATAGTTCTATTTCATTACAATAAGACATAGATTAGGTAATGACTTAAAATACCAGCCAGAGGAAGGGAGAATTATAAATTATGTCAGATAAGATTATTGAAAACAACCAGGTGACAGTTATTGGAGAGGTGGTATCAGAGTTTACATACAGCCATGAGGTCTTTGGAGAAGGTTTCTATATGGTAGAACTTCTTGTGAAGCGGTTAAGTAACTCTTGTGACCGGATTCCGGTCATGATATCAGAACGTCTCATTGACGTAACACATTGCCGTGGAGAATATTTAATGGTGTCTGGTCAGTTCAGATCCTATAATCGTCATGAGGAGACAAAAAACAGACTGGTTCTTTCTGTGTTTGCGAGAGAAATAGAATTTATCGAGGAAGAACCGGATGGAGCAAGAACAAATCATATACTTCTTGAAGGATATATGTGTAAGCGTCCGGTCTACAGAAAAACACCTCTTGGAAGAGAAATTGCAGATATTCTGCTGGCAGTGAACAGACCGTATGGTAAATCTGATTATATTCCATGTATCTGCTGGGGGAGAAATGCAAGATATGCTTCAAACTTTGATGTAGGGGAACATGTCAGAATATTCGGAAGAATCCAAAGCAGAGAGTATGTGAAGAAATTGTCAGAGACACAAACAGAGACAAGAATCGCATATGAGGTCTCCGTCAGTAAACTGGAGTGTGTGGAAGAATTCTAAGGGTGGATTGTTTCATTATTTAAAACTTTGTGAAAAGGATATCATATATTGAGATAACAACTCAAATGTGATATTTTTTTATATGATATTTCGGAAAATAAGAGTGTGATGAAAGAAAAACAGGTAATGCTGATAGACAGTAGTTCTGAAAAAAATCATGGAATACTTGAGGTTTCATACAGGAGGAAGATACAGATGGTTAAGATATTAATGCACGGATGCAACGGAAAAATGGGACGCATGATCATAGAAATTGTGAAGAATGAAGAAGATGCAGTGATTGCGGCAGGCGTCGACAAGTTCACAGGAATTCCAAATGATTATCCGGTATTTGAGAAGATCACACAGTGTGATGTGGGTGTAGATGTAGTGATTGATTTTTCCAATGCGGGAGCAGTGGATGAATTGTTAGATTACTGTGTGAAGAAGAGTCTTCCGGTTGTTCTTTGTACAACAGGGCTTTCAGACGAACAGTTAAAGAAGGTAGATGAGTGTTCTGAGAAGATTGCAGTTCTTAAGTCTGCGAATATGTCAATGGGAATCAACCTGTTACTGAAACTTTTGAAAGATGCTGCCAAAGTACTTGCACCGGCAGGCTATGATATTGAACTTGTTGAGAAACACCATAATCAGAAGCTGGATGCGCCAAGCGGAACGGCACTTGCATTGGCAGACTCTATTAATGAAGCAATGGGAAATGAATACGAGTATGTGTATGACAGAAGTCAGGTGAGAAAGAAGCGAGACGCAAGGGAAATTGGTATTTCAGCAGTTCGTGCAGGAACAATCGTAGGAGAACATGAGGTAATTTTTGCAGGAACAGATGAAGTGATTGAATTTAAACATACTGCATATTCAAGAAGCGTATTTGCCAAAGGTGCAGTCGAGGCAGGAAAGTTCCTTGCGGGACAGCCAGGCGGCATGTATGACATGGGGGATGTTATTCAGTTTTAGGACTGGATGAATAATAGCCGGTAAACCGGCGGGAACAAGATCCGGTAAATAGATCCCTGTAAGGGGAAGATTTCGGGTCTGGAGGAGATTGTATATGGAAAATATGGAAAACCGTTATTTAGACAGGTTGTCGGATCTTTATCCGACAATTGCAGCTGCATCTACGGAGATTATTAATCTGCAGGCAATTTTAAACCTTCCGAAGGGGACAGAACATTTTCTGACGGATGTACATGGAGAAGATGAAGCTTTTTCTCATGTTCTGAGGAATGGGTCTGGTGCCGTGAGAAGCAAGATTGAAGATGTTTTTGGTAATACAATGAGTGTAAAGGACAAAAAAAGCACTGGCAACATTGATTTACTATCCGAAAGCGAAGATGGAACAGGTGAAGCGGACGGAGTCGAATATGGATGACTGGTATCGAGTGAATCTGTATCGTCTGATAGAAGTAAGTAAGCGTGCAGCAAGTAAATATACAAGATCTAAAGTGAGAAAATCACTGCCGAAGGATTTCTCTTATGTGATCGAAGAATTGATTACCGAGAAAGCGGAAGTCAGTGACAAAGAGTCCTATTATAATGAAATTATTTCTACAATCATCAGGATCGGACGGGCAGAAGAATTTATTGCAGCAATTTCAGAACTGATCCAGCGTCTGGTTGTGGATCATCTGCATATTGTCGGTGATATTTATGACAGAGGACCGGGACCGCATCTTATTATGGATAAGCTGCTGAAATATCATTCTGTTGATATTCAGTGGGGAAACCATGATGTTGTATGGATGGGAGCAGCGGCAGGACAGTTGGGCTGCATTGCAAATGTGATCCGTATCTGTGCCAGATATGGAAACCTGGATATTATAGAAGATGGTTATGGTATCAATTTGCTTCCACTGGCTACATTTGCTATGAGGATGTACAAGGATGATCCATGCACCTGTTTTAAATTGAAAGGTACTGACAGACCGGAATCTGATGAGATGCAGATGAATCTGAGAATACATAAAGCGATTTCAATTATCCAGTTTAAAGTAGAAGGTCAGATTATAGAGAGGCAGAAAGGATTCCATTTGGAGAATCGTGCGTTACTGCATAAGATTGATTATCAGAAAGGTACGATTAATCTGGAAGGAAAAGAATATAAGCTTCTGGATACAAATTTCCCGACAATAGATCCAAAGAACCCATATAAACTGACTTCTGAAGAGGACGAGATTATGGATCGTCTGGTGCATGCTTTTGTGGGATGTGAAAAATTACAGGAACATATGCGTTTCCTTCTTGCGAAAGGTGGTTTGTATAAGGTATATAACAATAATCTGTTGTATCATGGATGTGTACCGTTAGATGCGAAGGGGAACCTGAAAGAAGTAGAAATTTTCGGAAAGAAATATCGTGGAAAGGCCTTGTATGATGTGTTGGAAAGTTATGTGAGAAAAGGATTTTTTGCATTGGATCCAAAGGAGCGGGAAGATGGAAAAGATACAATGTGGTATATCTGGCTACATCCGGACTCACCGTTATTTGGAAAGAACAAGATGGCGACCTTTGAAAGATATTTCCTTGCTGAGAAGGAAACGCATATAGAAAAGAAAAATCCATACTATGCTCTGCTTGAAAATGAGACAGTTGTGGATAATATCATGATAGAATTTGGATTGGATCCAAAAGAGGATACACACATAAGAGAAAAGATGGCGAGAGTCCGATCAAGTGTAATGGTAAAGTAATGGTTATTGATGGGGGATTTTCAAGAGCATATCAGAAAGAAACCGGAATTGCAGGATACACGCTGGTTTATAATTCGTATGGATTACTTTTGGTAGCACATGAACCATTTGAGTCTACAGAAGCAGCAATTAAGAAGGAAAATGACATTCATTCAGAGACAGTGGTAGTGACCAGAGTGAACGAGAGACGTCTTGTTGGTGACACCGACGCTGGAAGGAAATTAAAAAGAACAGATTAAAGATCTTGAATGGCTGCTGGCGTCGTACAGAAATGGTCAGATTATAGAAAAACTGTAAATAATTGTTTATGCTGATTATAGCCTCCGGCAGGATTGCAGAGGTGCGCAGGAGAAGTATGTCATGCAATTGCATGACGCGCACCTCGCAGCAAGAATGCCGAGGCATTCTTGAATTAGGACTGAAGATAGAAAGGATTACTAGAATGGAAAAAGACTTAAATCTTCCGGAAGGAACAGAAGTAACAGAACCGCTGAAAATCTATCTGAATGAGATTGGACAGATCCCTTTGCTGTCAGAAGAAGAGGAAAGGGATCTGGGGTGTAAAAGTGCTTCAGGAGATGAGGATGCAAGGAGAAAGCTGGAAGAGGGGAATCTACGCCTGGTGGTATCTCTCGCAAAACATTATACTGGAAGAGGGATTACACTCATGGATCTGATCCAGGAGGGAAATATTGGTCTCATGCATGCAGCAGAGAAATATGATTATACAAAAGGAAAATCGATTTTCCACATATGCATCCTGGTGGATCAAAGAAGCAATGCAGCGGGCAATCGATCAGCAGTCACGAGAAATCCGTGTGCCGGTTCATGTTGCAGAGAATATGAAGAAAGTACAGAAAATTTCAAAAGATCTTCAGCAGAAATTTGGAAAGGTGATCCGTTTGAGATTTGGTCTGGAAGATGGAAAAACACATACGTTGGAAGAAATCGGTGATGAACTGAATGTGACAAGAGAACGCGTACGCCAGATTGAAGCCAGAGCGATGGAGAAACTTCGCAGCAAAGCGACAAAACTGTAAAAATTTCTTTTGAATAAATATTGAAAAATTGCAGATAGTAAAGACACAATATTTATTTGAAAGGAAGACAAAAATGAGGAGAATAAGAAAATTGCTTGTCTGTGTGATGTGCGTACTGATGCTTTGCAGTCTCGCTGGTTGTGGAAACAACACAGGAACAGCGAATGACAATCTCAATGATGCGACATCCGGTGAAAACTATGATGGAAGTGGAGAAAATGGTAATAATACCGGAAATAATGCGGGAGACCAGAATGGAGATAGTATCCTAGATGACGCGGTTGACGATGTAACGGATGGCGTGGATGATGTTACAGACGATATCACAAATGGTGTTGATGATGCAGCCGATGATCTGACGCAGGAGAATGGCGTGCAGAACAAGATGCAGAATAACGAGTGATCAATATGCCGTAGGCCGGAAACGGAACTGCGGCATTTTTCTAAAAGAAGGAGAGACAGGATGAGATTCAGACCATGTATTGATATACATAATGGAAAAGTGAAACAGATTGTGGGCGGAAGCCTGAAAGATGAAGGAAATCAGGCCAGCACAAACTTTACGTCAGAACTGGATGCAGCATGGTATGCAAGACAGTATCAGAAAGATCACCTGAAAGGCGGCCATATAATTCTTTTAAATCCAGTTGGATCAGAATACTACGAGGCGACGAAAAAGCAGGCGATGGGAGCTCTGGCGGCATACCCGGGTGGAATGCAGATCGGTGGTGGAATTACAGCAGATAATGCACAGGAATATCTAGATTCAGGAGCAAGTCATGTGATCGTGACTTCTTATGTGTTTCAAGACGGGATTTTTCATGAAGAGAGACTGCAGAAATTAGTAAATGCAGTTGGCAAAGAACATGTGGTTTTAGATCTTAGCTGCAGAAGAAAAGATGGTAAATTTTATGTGGTTACTGACCGCTGGCAGAAGTTCACAGAACTTGCATTATCACACAAGGTGTTAAATGAGCTTTCAAAATATTGTGATGAATTCCTGATCCATGGTGTAGATGTGGAGGGGAAAGGTGCCGGAATGGAAACAGAATTAGTAAGGATGCTTGGGAGCTGGGACGGAATCCCAATCACTTATGCCGGTGGAATCGGATCAATGGAAGATCTGGAGAGATTTCGAAAAGAGAGCGGCGGAAAAGTAGACTTTACAATCGGAAGCGCTCTTGATCTGTTTGGCGGGAAAATTCCATATGCAGAAGTTTGTAGTTACTGTTCACTCCCGTGTTAATCACTCCGCTTGTAAATCCGCAGAATGTTAACACTCTATGAAGTTGTTGAATTCAAGAGCGGATAGTGATAGAATGTAGAACAGAGTGGAATTTCAGACCAAAATCAAAAATTCAGAGAAGGAGTAATTGCGGAAATATGAATATTATAGAAAAAATTCTCGGAACTCACAGTGAGAACGAGCTAAAACGAATTTATCCGATCGTAGACCGCATCGAGGCACTGGGGCCGGAGATGGAGGCGCTTTCAGACGAAGAACTTCGAGGAAAGACAAAAGAATTTAAAGAACGACTAAAAGAGGGAGAGACTCTGGATGATATTCTCCCGGAGGCATATGCAGTTGTAAGAGAAGGTGCATATAGAAGTATGGGGATGCGCCATTACAGAGTACAGCTGATTGGTGGTATCATCCTGCATCAGGGACGTATCGCAGAGATGAGAACTGGTGAAGGTAAGACACTTGTGTCCACACTTCCGGCATATTTGAATGCCTTGGACGGAAAAGGTGTTCACATTGTCACAGCAAAGCGTGATGCTGAGTGGATGGGAAAAGTACATGAGTTTTTAGGACTCAAAGTCGGTGTTGTTCTCAATGAGATGAACAATGACGAGAGACGAGAGGCTTATAATTGCGATATTACTTATGTAACGAATAATGAACTTGGATTCGATTATCTGAGAGATAATATGGTGATCTATAAAGAACAGCTGGTACAGAGGGGACTGAATTATGCGATCATTGATGAGGTCGATTCTGTATTGATCGACGAGGCCAGAACTCCTTTGATTATTTCCGGACAGAGCGGGAAGTCTACAGCTCTGTATGAAGCCTGCGATGTACTTGCAAATCAGCTGGAACGTGGTGAGGCAAGCGGCGAGTTTACCAAGATGAATGCCATCATGGGAGAAGAAATCGAAGAGACTGGAGACTTTATCGTCAACGAAAAAGAGAAGAATATTAACCTTACCGAAGATGGTGTAAAGAAGGTTGAAAAGTTCTTTCACATTGAGAACCTGGCTGATTCTGAAAACCTGGAAATTCAGCATAATATTATCCTTGCACTCAGAGCACACAATCTGATGTTCCGCGATCAGGATTATGTTGTAACTCCGGATGGTGAAGTTATGATCGTTGATGAGTTTACCGGACGTATCATGCCAGGACGTCGTTACTCTGATGGTCTGCATCAGGCAATCGAGGCGAAGGAACATGTAAAGGTAAGAAGAGAGAGTAAGACTCTGGCAACAATCACATTCCAGAACCTGTTTAATAAGTATGACAAGAAGAGTGGTATGACAGGTACTGCGATCACAGAGGAAAAAGAGTTCCGTGATATTTATGAGATGGACGTAGTTGAGATTCCTACAAACAGGCCGGTACAGAGAGTGGATCTTGAGGATGCTGTTTATAAGACAAAGAAAGAAAAATACGAAGCAGTTGTAGAAGCTGTTAAAGAAGCGCATGCAACAGGACAGCCGGTGCTGGTTGGTACCATTACGATTGAAGTATCCGAACTTCTCAGCAAGATGCTGAAAAAAGAGGGAATCAAGCATAATGTACTGAATGCAAAGTATCATGAGCAGGAGGCTGCAATCGTAGCTGATGCCAGACTTCATGGCGCGGTAACGATCGCAACCAATATGGCTGGTCGTGGTACTGATATCAAGCTGGATGATGATGCGCGTGCGGCAGGTGGTCTGAAGATCATCGGTACGGAACGTCATGAGTCCAGACGTATTGACAATCAGCTGCGCGGACGTTCCGGACGTCAGGGAGATCCCGGTGAATCCAAGTTCTATATTTCGCTGGAAGATGATTTGATGAGGCTGTTCGGTTCTGAACGACTGATGGGCGTGTTTAATGCACTTGGTGTAGAAGATGGCGAACAGATTGAACATAAGATGTTATCCAGTGCAATCGAGAAAGCACAGAAGAAGATTGAGAGCAACAACTTTGGTATTCGTAAGAATCTGTTGGAGTACGATCAGGTAATTAACGAGCAGAGAGATTATTTACGAAGAGAGACGCCGTGTTCTTGATGGCGAAAGCATGCGTGATACAATCTACAGCATGATTACAGAATATGTGGAAAATATGACAGATCGTTTCGCTTCTACAGAGGCAGATCCGGAAGAGTGGGATATCAAAGGATTGGATGTGAATCTTCACAATGTGATTCCACAGCTTCAGCTCCCATCTGAGAAGAATGCCAGAGTATGAGTCAGAAGGAGTTAAAGCATCTTCTGAAAGAACGTGGAGTGAAGGCTTATGAGAACAAAGAAGCAGAGTTCCCGGAGGCAGAGCAGCTTCGCGAAGTTGAGCGTGTTGTACTTCTGAAAGTGATTGATGCAAGATGGATGGCTCATATCGATGATATGGATCAGCTCCGTCAAGGTATCGGCCTCCAGGCATATGGGCAGAGATCCTCTGGTAGAGTATAAGATGAGCGGATATGAGATGTTCGGTGAAATGACAAATGCAATCGCTGAGAACACGATCCGTACATTATTCCACATTAAGGTTGAGCAGAAAGTGGAGAGAGAAGAGGTTGCAAAAGTAACCGGAACAAACAAAGATGACAGCGCAGTCCGTGCACCGAAAAAGCGCGAGGAGAAGAAGATTTATCCAAACGATCCATGCCCGTGCGGAAGTGGAAAGAAGTACAAACAATGCTGTGGAAGAAAAAAACAAATAAGACTGAACAGTTACAATAATTTAAAGATATATATGAAAGAGGTGATTAAGGTGGTTTTACTGGATGAACTGAAGTCAAGACTGACTGCATATGAAGAACCGCTGAAAGATTTGAGGGATTCACTTTGACCTCGCTTCAAAGAAGCTTAGGATCGAAGAATTAGAAAAGAGACTGGAGGAACAGGATTCTGGGATGACCCGGAGGTTTCCCAGCATGTAATGAAAGAATTGAAAGGTCTTCAGGATTCTGTAAAAGAGATTGAAAAGTTATATACAGATTATGAGGATATGCTCCTGCTTATTGATATGAGTGCTGGAGAGGACGAGGAGCAGGAAGCCGCAGAAGAGATTGAAGAGGAACTTGGAACATTTGAGGAAGTATTTGAGCAACTGCGGATCAGCACGCTTCTGATCGGACCGTATGATGCAGATAATGCAATCGTGACACTTCACGCAGGTGCGGGCGGTACAGAGGCAATGGACTGGACAAGTATGCTCTATCGTATGTACAGCCGCTGGGCTGAAAAGAGAGGATATGAAGTCGAGGTGCTGGACTATCTGGAAGGAGATGTAGCAGGTATCAAGGGAGTTACTTTTGAGGTTAAAGGAGAAAATGCTTATGGCTATCTCCGTTCCGAGAAAGGTGTACATCGTCTGGTACGTATTTCTCCATTTAATGCAAATGGAAAGCGACAGACATCATTTGCATCCTGTGATGTAATTCCGGATATTGAAGAAGATATCGATATCGAGATCAACGACAAAGATTTGCGGATTGATACCTATCGTTCCAGCGGTGCCGGCGGACAGCATATCAATAAGACGTCATCTGCAATCCGAATCACACATCTTCCGACAGGAATTGTGGTTCAGTGTCAGAATGAACGTTCCCAGCACATGAATAAAGATAAGGCGATGCAGATGTTGAAATCCAAACTGTATGTACTCAAACAGCAGGAACAGGCAGAGAAGATGTCAGACATCCGCGGAGAGGTTAGAGATATTAATTTCGGAAATCAGATCCGTTCTTATGTCATGCAGCCATATACACTTGTCAAGGATCACAGGACAAATGCAGAAATCAGCAATGTAGGGGCAGTGATGGATGGAAATATCGATCCGTTTATCAATGCATATCTGAGCATGGATGCAGAAGCACAGAAAGGAAAGAAAGCAGAATGATAAATGTAGCAGTAATGGGATACGGTACAGTAGGATCAGGAGTTGTAGAGGTCCTCAGAACCAATGGTGAACTCATCAATGAAAGAGTACAGGATGAGATTTATGTAAAATATGTACTGGATCTCAGAGACTTTCCGGGAGATCCTGTGGAAGAGATTCTGATGCATGATTTTGAGACAATCGTAAATGATGCAGAAGTAGACATTGTTGTTGAGACAATGGGAGGCGTAGAGCCGGCATATACATTTGTAAAACGTTGTCTGGAAGCAGGTAAGAACGTTGCTACATCCAACAAAGCTCTGGTAGCAAAACATGGAGCAGAACTTCTTGAGATCGCTCGTGACAGAAGTATCAATTTTATGTTTGAAGCAAGTGTTGGTGGGGGGTATCCCAATCATTCGTGCACTGAATTCCTCTTTGACAGCAGATAGAATCGACGAAGTGACAGGAATCCTGAATGGAACAACAAACTATATGCTGACAAAGATGTTCTTTGAGGGTGCAGATTATGCCGAAGTTCTGAAGGAGGCTCAGGATAAGGGATATGCAGAGAGAAATCCTGAGGCAGATGTAGAGGGACATGACGCATGCAGAAAGATTGCGATTCTGACATCTCTGATCGCAGGAACATGTGGATTTTGAGACAATCCATACAGAAGGAATCACAAAGATCACAACAGAAGATATGAAATATGCCAAGAAGATGGATATGGCGATAAAACTACTCGCGTCCAGCAAAAGAGAAGGAGACCTTCTGCAATCGTTGCACCGATGCTTCTTTCAAGAATCATCCGCTGTGTAATGTAAATGATGTATTTAATGCAATTTTTGTTCGTGGAAATATGCTTGGTGATGCAATGTTCTACGGAAGTGGAGCGGGTAAGCTTCCGACAGCAAGTGCTGTAGTTGCAGATGTTGTAGATGCTGCAAAGCACCTTCACAG
>VOFI01000296.1_pt1 | contig 32001 bp, 29 predicted proteins | sample 5384131 | NCBI WGS metagenome assembly VOFI01 (sample SAMN12384728, study PRJNA508395) | human gut metagenome | isolation source: healthy gut H | host: Homo sapiens
ATGCCCAGCCTTCGCCTGCCTTGGCATCAGCGGCATCAACGTCCGGTTTACGGAAGACGAGATGCTGCGGAATCATGACTTGCAGTACGCCAACCGAGCCGTCCGTCAGCCATGCGCGAATGCCCTGCTGCGCGCGTTTGACGAGGGTAAGATACTGAACAAGGACACGCAGCAGCGGACTGGTCGGCTCTGGGACTACGCGCCTGGAAAGGGAAGCTGCCGCAGGATTATGTGGTGGCGCACAAGACCGGATCGGGTCACCACTCCGGAGGGAAGCGTGATCGTACCGCCGTCAATGACGTCGGCATCATCGTTCTTCCCAATGGGCGGAAAATGGCGGTCTCCGTGTTCGTCATGGACTAAAGGATTCCGCTCCCGCTTGTGAGAAGGTGATCGCCTCCATGGCCCGCTGGCTGTGCACGGAATGGCAGGCCGCCGCCGCCAAGTAGCGGACAGCCTTCCCCCGGAACATGTTTTAAGCTTGGAAAGGGGGCCGCTATCAGGCAAGGTGTGCCGCGTTATTCATGAAGAACCTATTGAGCCGGTACATCAGCCTGAGCCTGGCGCTGCGGTATTTGAACCCGCTGCGGACTTTCTTTTCCATCATTACCCTGATCTGCCTGCTGGGCGTATCGCTGGGGGGTGATGGTGCTTATCGTCGTGCTGTCCGTCATGGGCGGCCTCCAGAAGGAAATCCAGGGGAACCTGTTTGCGCACTGACCACGCGCCCCGCACGTCCAGGTGTGCTACCGGAATGACTTCGGCGTGAGGGAGGTGATTCCGGACTGGATGGAATTGAGCGAGAAGCTCAAGCACGTTCCGGAGTCCAGTCCACGTATGCCCTGATAGAAGACTACGCGCTGGTAGACGTGCAGGGACGGCAGAGGCCCTGCTTTTTCCAGGCCATCGATACGGAAAACGCCGCCCAGCTGGAAGATTTGAAGCACCTGGTGGTGGCCGGCAATGCGGAGCTGGACATGGGGGAAAAAGGCTGTGGTTTCCTCCAGAAAAGAACGCCCGGGAACTCAATGATTTGAAGGAGTGGGGCAAGTCCCTGAAAAGGGAGGGGAGAGCGTGAAACGGCCGGCAAGGCCTCCGTGGACAAGGTATTCACCCTGCTCAACGGGCTGCTGTCCGTCCCCCGCAGGGATGCGGAGCGCTCCAGCCTGATGGATTTGCTTGCCGTGCTGAATGACGGGGAAGCCGTGGACAACGGCAGGGGTGGCCTTCCCGGAAGGCACGCGGAAGGAATGGGAAACCATTCTGGGCGGCTTCAAGGCGGGGCAGAGGAATGAGGCGGACATGGAGTGCTTCCGCAAGATCAGGGGAGCTGGTCATGCCGAAGGATCTGGAGGTGATCGGCATTTACCGGGCCTCCCAGCATACGCCCAGCCCGGACCTCTTCATTCCGCTGGTCATCGGCCAGGAATTGCTGGGTTATGAGAATGACGTGGTGCAGGCCGTGGCCCTGCGCGTGAACGACCCCTACCATGTGGAAACGATGCTGTCCCCCGTGATGCAGGCGCTGGAAAGGAAAGCCCTCTTCCGCGTGGACGCTGGAAACCTGGCATGACCGCTTTAACGCGTGGTTTGAACTCATGCAGAAGGAGCGCATGATGATGAGCTTTGTGCTGTCCTTCATCTCCCTGATTTCCGCCTTCTGCATTATGGCGGTGATGTTTACCGTTTCCATCCAGAGGAAAAAAGGAAATCGCCGTGATGAAGGCCCTGGGCGCCACGCCGTTCCAGGTGGTGCGCGTCTTCTTGTGGCAGGGGGTCATCATCGGCTTTGTGGGAGCTCTCCTGGGCGTGGGCCTGGGACTGCTGGTGCTGGAATACCGCATGCAGATCCAGGGCGTTCTGGCGGGAATAGGCTTTGACCCGTTCCCCGTGGCTTTCCACGGCACGGCGAACATTCCGGTGGTGATTGACTGGGCGGAGCTGGCGTGGCAGGCGGTGAAAGCCTTCGTCATGGTCGTGGTGGCCTCCATCATTCCGGCCCTGATCACCCTGCGCAGCATGTAACAGGAAAACCGCCCATGGATATTTACTGGATTCAGGATCATGAAAAAAAGGGCCCCCTGCCGGAGGTGGAGGTAATCTCCATGCTGGAGGCTGGCCTTATTCCGGAAACCGCCCGGGCGTGGCATGCCGGATGCGCGGAATGGGTGCGCATCCATGACCTGCCGGCGCTGAAGGAAATGTTCGCCGTTCGCAAGGAAGAGGAAGAACGGCGTAATGTGGAGGAAGATGTGCCGGAGGATGAAGCGGCGCAAGATGCCGCCGCCGGCACCACGGACGCGGATTCCCTGCCGGAAGAAGAGGAAACGGCTGTGGAGGAAGGCACGCCTCTGGTAGTTCCCTACCCGTACGTCCGTTTTCTGGGAAGAATGGCGGACGTGATGATGCACATGACGCTGTATCTGGCCGTGCTCAGGATCTTCGGCCTGGCCTTCAGCCCCGATTTTCTTCCCGGTTCCTATGAAGCCCTCCTTTACCTCTGTCTCCCGATGGTGCTCATTGAAACCGCCTTTCTGGGAACGCTGGGCACCACTCCGGGGAAAGCCATGCTGGGCGTCTCCGTCAGGGACTACCGGGGAAGCGCCTTTCCTTCTCCACGGCGTTCCGGCGCTCCTGTTCGTCATGGTGCTGGGGCTGGGCTGCTTTGCCCCCTCCCTGATGCTGCTGGCCCTGTTCTTTTCCTGGTGGTGGGTGCGCCGCTTCGGCTTCACTCCCTGGGACAGGAAGCTGGGCACCACGGACGTGCTGAACGACTCACTCACCCTCCGCAAGGTGGTGATGACGCTGGTGCTTGTCATCCTGTGCCTCCAGGTCATGTACGTGCTGCTGATTCCCTGGCTGCCGGAAATGGAGGCGTACATGGGCGCCTCCGGGCAAATGTGACAAAAAGACCGGCCGCGCGGGATTTAGCCTTTTAATCACCTGAATTTGTTTCATACTCGTCCCAGCCATGCCAGAAATACACCCAACGGCAGTAGTGCATCCTACTGCGGAGATCGCGGATGATGTTAAAATCGGTCCCTTTTGCGTTGTCGGAGAACATGTAAAGCTGGGCCCGGGCTGCGTGCTGCACAGCCATGTGGTCATTGAAGGACCTTCCTCCTTCGGAAGCGGCAAACGAATTTTTTTCCGTTTTTCCGTCCTCGGCCTGAAAAGCCAGGATTTGAAATACAAGGGGAACCGACCTATCTGGAAGTGGGGGACAACAACGTCTTCCGTGAAAACGCCACCATCAACCGGGCTACGGACATCGGCGGCACGACGCGGATGGGAATAACAACCTCTTCCTGGTTTCCTGCCACGCCGGGCATGACTGCCAGATCGGCAATCATGTGATTTTCTCCGGCTTCGCCACTGCCGCCGGCCACGTTACGGTGGGGGATTACGCCATTCTGGCGGGATGCTGCGCCGTGCACCAATTCGTCAGCATCGGGGAGCACTCCATGGTGGGCGCGATGGCCCGCGTGAGCCAGGACGTGCTGCCGTACACCATTGTGGAAGGCCATCCGGCCGTGACGCGCTCCGTCAACTCCATCGGCATGCAGAGGCGCGGATTTTCCGAGGAAGACCTGCGGGCCGTACGCATGTGCTACAAAAAGCTTTTTCGTCAACAAGAAGCTGACCGTTCATGAAGCGCTGGAAGAGCTCCGGAACTCGGACTACGCGGAAAATGCCTGTCTGAAAAGAATCGTCAAGTTCGTGGAAACTTCCGAACGGGGCTTCTGCCACTGAGGCCATGAAAACAGGTTTTGTCTTTGACCTGGACGGAACGCTGGTGGACTCCATTCCCGGCATCGCCCGCGGCCTGAACCTGGCCTTGAAGTCCCTGGGGTATCCGGAGCACTCCGTGAATGCCATCCGGGGAATGGTGGGCAGGGGCGCGCGGGAACTCTGCCTGGCTTCCCTGAAAGGCTGTTTCAACGGAGAAGTGCCGGAGGAAGCCTTTGAAGCGGTGCACCGGGGATTCCGCAAGCCGGAGCCTGATTCCCTCCTGTCCATCGTCCGTTCCTGGGGAATGGAGCCGGAGCAGGTGTGCATGGTGGGGGATTCAGCCCACGACGGCAACACGGCCGTGAACGCCGGAACGCGGCTTGTTCTGGTAGGGTGGGGCTACAGTTCCCGCGCCGCGCTGGACGTCTTCCGTGTGCCGGTGTGCGCCTCTGTAACGGAACTGTCCGCCCGGCTGCGGGATGAAGACAGCCTGCCGTTTCCCGTTTCCGCCCACAGGACGATCCCTTGAAAATCCTGGAGCGCTCCGTGGCCTGCGGCATCCAAAACAATGCGGGAGTCGCGAACACGCTTTTTTGAACACCAGCGCATCCTGCGGATGCAAAGAAATTCAGTGAACGCAAGGGCTGGCGGCATTCCCGGCCCGGAACCGGACGCGGGCATGGCTGCCGTGTTGCTGCTGCGCGTTTAGGACGGAATGTCCGGAATATCTGCGGATTTGGCCTGCACGGTGATGTCTTCCAGAGAGCCGGGCAGGTCCTTGGTGGAAGTGACGCCCAGATTCTTCAACTTCTGCGCCCGGGGAATGAACCGGTGCTCAAAGGAGGAAACGGTCTTGTTATACTGGGTCACTGCCTGGTTCAGGCTCTTGCCGAGGGAGGAAAAATGGCCGGTGAGGATGGAGCAGGTATTGAACAGGTCCGCCCCCGCTTCCGAGATTTTCTTGGCGTTGTCCGCCAGTTGCTCCTGCTTCCAGCCGTAGGCGACGGCTTTCAGCAGGGCGATCAGGGTGGAGGGCGTGGAAAGGATCACCTTGTTCCGCGCCGAATTCAATCAGGGAGGGGTCCGCTTCCAGGGCCGCCTGGAAAAAGGCTTCCCCGGCAGGAACATGATGATGAATTGGGGCACGGGGAAAACTGGGCAAAATAATTCTTGGCGCTCAGCTGCTGGAGGTGTCTTTTTACGTCCGCGGCGTGGCGGGACATCCACTGGCTGCGCTCCTCCAGCCTGTCCGTCTGCCCGGCATTCAGGTAGGAGGACATGGGGGCCTTCGCGTCAATGATGATGGAACGGCCTCCCGGCAGGTGGATGACCATATCCGGGCGCACCCGGTCCTCTTCCCTGGAACGGGTCTCCTGCGTCGTGAAATCACAGTATTCCACCATTCCGGCCAGCTCCACCACGCGGCGCAGTTGGAGTTCCCCCCACTGGCCGCGCGAGCTGTTGTGGTGCAGGGCCTGGGAAAGCCTGGCGGTCTCATTCTTCAGGGCTTCATTCCCGGAAAGGATGTAGCGGATTTGCGTTTTCAGGTCCGTAGGCGCCCACGCGCTCCTTTTCCATCTCTCCCAGCCGGGACTGCACGAGTTTCAGTGACTCGCTCACCGGCTTCAGCATGGACTCAATGGCCTGTTTGCGGGATTCCAGGTCATGGTTGGCCTGCTGGCGCTGGCTTTGCAGCCGCGTTTCCGCCAGGTTCAGGAATTGTTTTTCCGAATTCCCGGAGGACTTCCGCGCTAATGCCGGCGAAGGAATCCTTCAGCACCTCTTCCGCCCGGTGGAGCATCTGTGTTCTATCCTCCGCCCGTTCCTGCCAGGAGCGGGATTCCGCTTCAAGCCGGACGGAGCGGTCCCGGTAGCGCAGCAGCAGAATCAGCAGTGCCACGCAGGCGGCCAGCAGCAGAAGGGCGAGAAACCAGGGAATCAGGGGAGAAGTCATAAGAAGGGTAAGGCAATCAGATGGGGGTGGCGTAGGGGATGGCGTCCGTTTCTTCTACGGGTTCGGCCAGGGGAATATTGTCGTCGCTGCCGTCCAGCGGCTCCGCATAGGGAATATTCTCTTCTGTATCCGGTTCCGCCATGGGGATGTGCTTTTCACACATCCTGGTGGGGGCCTGGTAGCCGGCGGAAGTTTCAAAATACGCCGTCTTGGCATACTGGCAGCCGGAATGGGCCAGTTGGTTGGACTCCCGGCAGACGAGCACGGCCTGTCCTTCCGAACCGGGCCGCGTGCGGATGGCGTTGGCGGGGTAGCCCTCCTTCTGGGCGGCCAGCATGATGTCCACCCAGACGGGAAGGGCCAGCGTGCCGCCGTAGCCTTTCTCCAGAATCTTGGTGGAGGAGTCAAACCCCACCCATACGCTGCACGTGAGATTGGAAGTATATCCGGCAAACCACGCGTTCGTGTAATTGTTCGTGGTCCCGGTCTTGCCGCCGCAGGGGGACTTGAAGCCCAGCGCGGTGATCCTGCCCGCCGTGCCGCCGGGTTTGCAGACCTGCTGGAGGATGGAGGAGGTGATGTTGGCCGCCCGCTGGGAATACACGGTGCGCTTGCTCTTGGTGATGGCGAAGCGCGGCTGGCCCTGGGAATCCGTAATGTGGTCAATGATGTACGGAGTGGGGCGCACGCCGCCGTTGGCGAAGACGCTGTAGGCGCTGGCGATGTCCAGCGGGGAGGCCTCCCACGTGCCCAGGTAAAGAGCCGGGGTGCGGGAAATATTCCCGTGGAAGCCCGCCAGTTGGGCGGACTGGATGACGTTGGACAGCCCGGCCCGGTTGCCGATGCGCACGGACATGGTGTTGCGGGAAAGGATGAGGCCGAAGGAGGCCGGCTTCATGCCCCGGTACGTGCCGTCCGAATTGCGGGGGGGACCAGTTGGCGGCTCCGCGTACTTCCCCGTAGGCGATCCGGTCGTCTGAAATGCGGGTGTCCGCGGAATTGCCCTGCTGGAAAAACGTGGCGTAAATGAACGGCTTGAACAGGGAGCCGGTCTGCCTTCTGGACTGGATGGCGCGGTTCAGCTTGGATTCCTCCGCATCCCGTCCGCCGACGACGGCGAGGAGGGCCCCCGTGGCGTTGTCCATGACTACGGCGGCGGACTGGATGTAATTGGGCATGGGAGGCTGCATTCCCTCCTTCCGTTCCGCGGGCAGCGCCTTCCAGGCGGCCAGGGCTGCTTCATATTCTGCCTTGGTGGTCAGCTTGTTCTTCAGGATTCCCTTCTTCTCACGTTTGGCTTGCAGGGACGCCAGGTGCTTCTTGAAATCCTTGCGCGCTTCCAGCGCTTCCATATGCTTGTTGATGGCGTCCAGCGTGGCGTTCTGCAAATCCAGGTCCAGCGTGGTGTGGACCACCAGACCGCCCAGGCGGATGTCTTCTTCTTCCAGAATGGCGTCCAGTTCCCGGCGCACAAGGTCCATGGCGTAATTCTCCTCCGACCGGGACTGGGGAGTCCGGGTGACGATGGGTTCCGCCAGGGCCGCCTGATACTGCACCTCCGTGATCTTGCCCTCGTTTTTCTACAGTCCCAGGACGATGTCGCGCACTTTTTGGCTTCCTCCGGGTGTTTGATGGGGAAAAATCATTCGGGCCGTAAATGATGCCGGCCAGCGTGGCGCATTCCGCCAGGGACAGGTCGCGGGGCTCCTTGTCATAATACCCGCGCGCCGCCGCCGCAATCCCCAGGAAAGTGTGTCCCCAGAAAATGCGGTTGATGTAGGTCTCCAGAATCTCATCCTTCGTGTAGGTGGCTTCAATGCGCTTTTTGCCAGAGCCACCTCCGTCAGCTTGGAATGCAGGTTGCGCTCCCGGTGGTTGTAAGTGATCTTGGCGAGCTGCATGGTCAGCGTGGAAGCTCCTGCGTGGCCCTCTTGTGCTTGAGCACCTGTGCGAAAGCGCGGCCCACGCCTATCCAGTCCACGCCGCCGTGGTCGTAAAAGCGGTTGTCCTCACGCAGAATCAGGGCGTCGATGAAAATGGGGGGGACTTCCCGGAGGGACACCCGCTTGCGGTTTTCCCGTGCAGGGTGCCGATGGTCCGGTTCTTGCGGTCCAGAATCACCGTGCGTTCCGGAATGTTGCTCTTGACCTCGGAAATGTCATAGCGGTTGGAAATGGTTCCGTAAAGGAACACCAGGCTGGAACCGATTACAATGCCGACGAAGCAGCACCCCAGCAGGATGCGCAGGGGCCAGCTGATGAACCAGCGGATATTCCGCGTCAGGGAGCCGATGAAGCGGAACGGCATCAGCAGGACAAACAGCAGGGCGCCGAAAATCGTGAAGCGCGGCTTGCGCGGCCTTCCTGCGCGTGCGGAACGGGATTCTCCTTCCGCTTCAGGGTAGTCCTCATACTCCTCCTGCGGAGCCGGACGGGCAGCGCCGCGCGGGCGCGGGGGCGGTGTGTCATGCCGGGAAGAACCGCTGCGGGAATTTCTTGTTCTGCGGGTGGGGCCGGGAATGACTGCCGGACCGGGATCTTCCTGCGGCAAACCGGGATAGGACGGACGGGGCGCAGGCCTTTTTTTGCGTTCCGTTTGGGGACGGGAAGCCGCCTCACCGTCCTGGATGCGTTCCCGCCAGGAGCCGGCATTTCGTTTCCGTGATTTGTCGTTTAAACCCATCCGTGAGGGAATTTTATCATAAACAACCGGAATGGTCTAAGCAAAAGATGGAGCGTCATGTCGCAATCCTTAGACAAATTCGTACCGGTTTGAACGTTTATATGGTAGGATATGTCCTATCATTCGATTATCGATAATTTCATGATATCAGCATTCAGGATGACGAGTTTTTATTACTTGGTCGTTGGGGGGCTTGTGTCCCTGTTGTTAGGAGGAATGAGCCTTGCGGGGAATGTCTCTTCCATGGCGGACTTGCAGAAGCATGTGCATCAGGTGGCTTCAGGGTCACGGCTGCTACGGTAGCGCTGGTTTCCGACGGGGGGGAGACGGGCAGCGGCGTGATTGTCACTCCGCAGGGGCTCATCCTGACGGCGGCCCACGTGGTGGGCGGCGATGAAATCATGCGCGTGGTCTTTGCCGACGGGCGCGTGGTCAAGGGCCGCGTGCTGGGGGCCAACTTTACGCGGGACGCCGCCATGGTGCAGATCATGGACGGCGGAAACTATCCCCATGTGGAACTGGGGGAATCCGACGGGCTGCATGTGGGGGACTTTGTGGTGGCCCTGGGCCATTCCAAGGGCTTTGACCCGGAACGCCGCGCGCCCATCCGCATGGGAAGGCTGTGCACGGACGGAAAACAGCGTTTTCTCATCTCGGAATGCACGCTCATCGGCGGGGATTCCGGCGGCCCTCTCTTTGACCTGTCCGGCAAACTGGTGGGCATTCATTCCTCCATCGGCCCCATGTTGAAAATCAACAACCATGTCCCCGTCTCCGTATTCCGGAAGGACTGGGACAAGCTTCTTTCCGGGCGGCACTGGGGCCAGCTTGGACTTCATCCCATGGCTGACCCGGAATCCCCCGTATTGGGATTTGCCATGATGGACGTGCTGGGCGTGGACGGAGTGGTAGTGGAAGACGTGGTGGTCAACTCTCCGGCGGATACCGCGGGCATCAAGCCGGGGACGTCATTACCCACATGGACAGCCGCAGCCTCCGTTCCGTGCGGGACATGCTCCGTGAGCTGGGCAGGCACCGTCCCGGGGAAACCGTTCCGGTGGTAGTGGTGAGGAAAGGTACGGCCTACAAGGCGGATCTTACATTCGGCAGGCGCGGCGATCTGATGTCCGGCCTGAAATACCAGGAACAAACTCAAGGATGATCATGAAATACTTATGGGCGGCATTCGCGGCGGCTTCCGCGTGTGCCCAGGAAATAGCGTCCCCGCTCCCTCCGGACCAGATGATAGCCCCGGAGGACAAAATCGTGCTGGATAGCCAGGCCAAGGAAATCTTCCGGGAATGGGACAAGGTGGCTGTACCTGTGGGTCAGTCCGTGGTGGCGCTGGTGGCCGGCAATACCCAGGTGGCCCTGGGAACGGTGGTGGGGAAGGGGAAAGTGCTTACCAAGTTGAGCGACCTTCAGAAGGAACGGCGCCCGGTCATGCTGGTGGACTCTTCCGGACGGGTGTATGACGCCAAGGTGCTCTTTGCCCTGCCGGAACACGATCTGCTGATGATGGACGTCCCGGGGCTTCCCGCTCCCCCCATTGACCTGAACTCCTACGTGCAGGCGCAGGAAGGGGACGTGATTGCGGCCGTGTCCCCCACGGGGCATGTCAGTGACTTCGGGGTTGTTTCCGTGGCGCAGCGCAGCCTGCGGGCGGACGACCAGCCTTACCTGGGCATCGTTTCCGATCCCCGCTGGGACGGGGAGGGAGTTATGATCGGCGGCGTGGAGGCTGGAAGCGGAGCGCACCGCAGCGGTTTGCTGGCCGGCGATGTGCTGATGAAGCTGAATGGGAAGCCGGTGGACGGCATGTACTCCATCCGTGCCGCCATGGTCGGGGTGCGCCCCGGTGAGACGGTTCCCGTGGAAGTGAAGCGCCGGGACCAGGTGGTTGAAGGGAAGCTCCTCACGGGCCCCAGGCCCAAAGTGATGAAATTCCCCCAGAAGCGCCTGGACATGATGAACTCCATGGGCAACCGGATGAGCCTGAAGCGGGACGAATTCCCGCTGGTCATCCAGTCGGACATGACGCTGTTCCCGGAACGCGCCGGATGCCCGGTCATTGACGTCAACGGAAAATTTGTGGGGCTGGCCCTGAGCCGCGCCGGACGTACGGAAACCTACATTCTCCCCTCCTGGATATGCCGGGAACTGGTGGAAGGGGTGCTTCCGCAGGTGCAGCAGTACCAGGCCGGCCGCGGAGAAAACATTCCGGATGCCCAGCCTGTGGACGACTCCTATGACGCACGGCGCTTGGAGGAAAACCGCCGCAAGGTGGAGGACAAGATGAGCCGCCAGGGACTGGTGCCGAAGGTCTATTAAGCTCGGTTGGTTTCCGGGAGGTGAAGAGATGAACTGCCCGGGAGCCTGGAGTATTCGAGGCATCTTCGTGCTCTTCATGCCGTCCGGTTTTGGCCGGGAGGAACTTTCTGCCTTACCTGCTGTTTTTACTTCCTTCTCTTGTGGGAATCGTGTCGTTGTTGTCCCGGAGGAATGGGCTGCCGCATGAGGAAACTAAATGGCGGCGGCAATTTCTCCTGCCGGGAAAACGCGGAGCATTTTATTCACCGGGAATGGCGGCAGGATGGGATGATGGCGTAAAAAAACGGGCAGTAATGCCCGTTTTTCCGAATAAACCGGATTGGTTTCCGGCTCTTGAATATCTTTCGCCCCCGTATTGCCAGAGGCTGAGGGGGAAAACTTACTTGCCCGAAGAGGCTGCCACCGGTTTTTCCTTGAAAATCATCAGCTCCGTTAGAACGACGGTGCGTCCGGTGGAATCCGGGGAAATGATCATCACTACTTTCCGCCCGGGGTAGGTGGTCAGCATCATGCCCCTGTCCTTCACCTTCACGACTTTGCCGTTCTTCAAACGGGTCATGTACGTCAAATTGGCGGCAGTGGTGCGGGAAACGTTGCTGTCCGTAGAGTCCTTGCCGAAAATGTAAATGGACTTGCTGGGCAATTCAATGGCGCTATTTTCTCCCGCGGGGGGCTTTGGAAGCTCCAGAGTGAAGGTGCGGCCGGTCAGATTCTGAATGTAAACGCAATTAAGCGGAAGTTCCGCTTCATTGATGAAATCCAGGGTAAACTCTCCGCTGCTGTTCTTGCCTACCAGCGCCAGGGTTTTGGGGCCAAGGTCGGTCGGAAGGGGCTTGCTGACGAGCTTGTTGGTCGGCATCCCCTTCTGGTCCAGGCCACCGAACAGGGTAATAATCTTGCTCCTGGGATAAACGCTGCGGCGTCCGGGAAGGGCGGCGCGGATTTCCACTTTCTCCAGCCTTTTGGAATCAATGGGCATGTAAATGGGAGAGGGAGGGGCATGGGCGTCTTAAGGACAAACCGGATGCCGTTGACGGCGGCGGGGGGGAGAGGGACTTGTCCACGGTATCAGCCGCCGGGGCGTTCGTTTCCGGTTTAGCCGGCTCCGGCTTGGAAGGAGTGCGGGTCTGTCCATGGACGAAAGAAACGCTTCCGAGAAGGCAGGTAAAGGCGAGGATGGGTAAAATGCGCATATATTCGGGGAGTGAAAAATAAAAGGGGGCTTTTGGCCGGCGCATGGACCCTTGACGGACAGTCTTGCGGGGAGAGAATGCAGCAGGCTGAATCCATCGGGGCGTGCAACAGGGTACGGACGCAAGCCTTGATGGACTTTATATCCCTTGTGAAGTACAGGAATGAGGAAGGCCGTGCAAGCTCAAAGTAGGGATGTTGAAGATAAAAAATAGAAAATTCCCAGCGGTAATTGGCCCCCTTTTTCTGCCGGGAAAGCCTGCGGATTCAGCATTTCTGTTACGCATGACCTCATCTGCACACGGTAAAATAGTATCTGAATGAACAAAATGGCTTATGTGCAGATACATGGAGCAATGATGAAAAACAAGTTATGTGACATCTCCACAGGAAAATAATTGCATTTAAAGGATAGGAAGCCTTGGTTATTCGCCTTGGCCGGGTAAGATGCGTTTTGTGGGAAGGGCCCTCTTGGCGGAAAAAGTGAGATAAAGACATCTGCGGAGGAAAAGCATTTGACTGGGGCGGAACTTCGGCATCCTGTGCAATGTTCCGTGATATTTATCCGCAGGAATTTTACGATAAAATAATCAATCGCAAACTATGTGTAAGTGGCCGGAATATGCTTGATATAGGCACGGAAACAGGAACATATGAAACTGCTTGCTGAAATTGCTCCTGCTGAATTTGACATATTGCATGAAGTGGCTGTTGCTGAGCTTAAAAAATAAGTGGTGGATAACGTTTATAGAAGCGGTTTAATGACGTCCCTATGGAATGTGGGCTGTACCTTGTCTTTGGCTCTTTTAAATAACGGCAAGGAGAGTAAAATAATATCCGCTTTACAACTTTTCACTTTTTTCGCCTTCGGGAAAAGCCTGAAAATCTGTTCGTTGAGGTCTTCCCCATCGAGCAAAAATGCAGAAGTCTCTGCACTGGTCTGTCTGTCGCGATGGATTTCGTGAAAAAGCCGTTCCCGCTTCACATAAAAACTGCTCTGGAATGCAGCAGAATAATTCTCATGCCGGGGGTGGTTACATGGAATGATAGAAACCCTCTTTCGGAGGTTCGGGATAAAAGATGCAGGCCTCCGCGGCTTGAAATCCGCAAAGGCCCATTTTGCCAGGATTTCAGAAGGCCTGTTTTCTTTAATTGGCTGCCTTGTAAGTTCCGCGAACAAAAGACATTCCTTCTCTTTCTGGATAGTAAACATGCCAGCAAGCCGGCCTCGTACTTGCAGATTTATATTTTTCGTAATTCTCAAATGGAGGCTCACTTAAAAAATATGCGTCTATAATTGCAACCCCCCCATTATCCCTATTACCCCTATTACCCCTATTATCCCTATTATCCCTATTATCCCTATTATCCCTATAAACCTTATAAACCTTATAACCCCTATCTTGCCTTCCCTTCCTCCCCGGAGCATAAAAGAGCCGCTCCCCGTGGATGGGAAGCGGCGCTGACCGGGAAGAAGAAAAAACTCTCTCTCTCTTTTATTACACCTCCTCGGGAGACAGCCAGCGGAAGGAGACGATATTGAACTTTCTTCCAAACGCCTTGTTCACCGCGCTCAGCTCCGTTTCCTCCAAGGCTCCGCTCTTCATGTTGATCTTCTTGACCGGCGTCTCCGGGCTGTCCACCGGGTCCACGTAGTTGATCCCCCTCTGCACCACCGCCTCGCACCACGCCCGCGACAGCACCACACCCTCGCGGTTGGTCAGCTCCCCGTAGGCCCGGATCGTAAACGTGTCGTCGCGCGTCGTTAAAATATTGCCCAGCACCGCCAGCACGTCGGACTGGATCAGGTAGCCGGGAGCCGCCGTGTACACCGATCCCTTGGCCGCGTCTTGGTTCGGGTACCCTCCCTTGGGCGTGATGACCATGTCGGAGAGTTCGTCAAAGGTGCTGTTGATGGAGCTTTCGTCGATGGCCGCCTGAAGCGCCCCCTTCACCCCCATCTCCCCGCTCTGCAGGCGGCGGTTGACGAAGTCGGACATGTTCAGGAAGGGACCCCTCTTCTTGACCTCCTGGACCATGTTCCGGGCCAGGGACTTGATCTGCGAGTCGCTGAGCGTTCTGAGGTCGGACCACGCCATGGCCTCCCCGTCCGGGATGCCCTGGGTTACGCCCACCGAGCCGTAGTCGTCCACGTGGGACTTGTCGCTGCTGGCCACCCCGAAGCGGGAGAAGGCCGTCTGGCTGTTGTTGAGCACGGAGGGGGTCCCCTGCCGGGAGTAGAGGAGCTTGCGCTTTTTGAGCCCAAGCAGGGTGGCTTCCCAGGCGCGCTGGGAGGTGGAGTTGACGTTGAAGCCCCCGGCCACGGTGAGGTACTTGGAGGCGTGCTTGTAGCCTTCGTCGGTCTTGGAGAGTTCTTCGACGACGGCCTCGGAGGGCTTGCCCTGGAGGTCGGGCACGAAGCGCCTGTTGGCAATGCCGGCGGCCTTGTTGGAGGAGGCGTCCGTGGAGAAGGCCTGTTGAAGCACGGTTTTAAGTTCCTCCCTGCCCGTGCCTCCGATGCTGGAGGGGCGCGCGGCCAGGGAGGAGGCGAACCAGGAGTCCCAGAGGGCGTCGTTGACCATCAGGCCGTGGTCCCAGAAGTCGCCCAGGGAGGCGTCTCCCATGATTTCATTGTGGGAGAAGACCTTGTCGGGCGGGAGCATGGGGTCGGCAAAAGCGTTGCCGATCCCCACGCCCGGCACGCCGGACTGGTAGGCGAAGCGCTTGGCGACGGCCGCCTTGGAGTCGCTCCTGTACCATCCCGGGGTGAGGCGGCAGCCTGCGAAGCCGGCGAGGCTGGAGGGCTGCTGGAAGGGGAGTTCCGCGGCCACGATCTTGTTGACCTGCTCGGCGCCCGGTCCGCCGAAGGGGGAGAGCCTGGTGCCGTCGTTGGAGAGGATGTTGGAGATGGTGATGGGGAAGAAGTCGCTGTTGGCGTTTTTGACTTCAAACTGGTAGGGGCTGTAGAGGCGTCCGAGCTCGGAGGCGGTGGGCATCTGCCCACCCCAGAAGAGAGGGCTGGAGTGCTGCCATGTCTTGGCGCGGTAGTCCTTGCCTTCCGGGTAGGCTCCGATCACCGGAGGCTTGCCCCATTTGACCGATACTCCGTAGTAGGCGATGAATGTGGAATCCAAAGAGGGAGTTCCGTATTCGCCCGCCTTCTTGGCTTCTTCATTGGTGCCTTCATTATGTTCCCACATTTCCGCCGGAAGTTTAATCTGGTCGACCAGAGGTTTTTCCCACGCGCCCCAGTTCAGGTTGAGGATAGCCGGCATGGTTTTGGCGAAGATGTCGATTTCAGCCGTGTTTTTCCCATTCAGGGAGGAGGAGCTGTTCATCTTGTTGGGATTCATGAGACCGGCCCCCATGACGAAGGTTCCCAAGGCCTTTGATGCTCCCTGTCCCCGTATTTGACGGCGAGGACATGATTATCGGGCGTACCATTGAGTTGGCTGGTATCTTCCGCGAAGATAATGGAAGCCTTGGCGATGCCCTGCTGATTATATCCACTGCCGTCCAGCAGTTCGTAGCGAACACCGTCCGTCAGGTTGACGGCATAGGAGCTGACCTGGCCAGGCTCCTGGGACCAACCTTCCTTGAGCGGGAACCTGTCCGGTTTGAAATCACCGCTGTTGGGTTTTGTCTTATAAACCTCATTGCCATTGGCAATGTTGGAAACGACCGGCTGGGCAAAGACAACGATTTCTCCAGCCTTCAAGGTAGAAGGTTCTCCCTTGATCGTGGCCCCATCTCCACTGAGTTTGGATGTGGTGCGGAAAGAGGCGCCAAAGTCGGCTACCTGGCGGTTGTTATAAGAAGCATTCAAGTAGGGGACCAGGCAGGATTCCCCGTAATTGGACAATTGGCCTTCATCCAGCTGGTTCCATGCGAATTTGATATGTGTGGGAAAGCAGCAGGGGCATGAAACGGTGTTCACCGAAGTAGGCGCCCCAGACGCCGCCGTCGGCTCCGGTCAGTTTCATATCCACATTGTAGGGGTTCCACCAGACGTACACCGGAATGACGGCGATACGGAAGTCAATCCATCCACCGCGGTTGGGATGCTTGTTGCCGTGTTTGACATAGTTAAGTCCCACGAAAGAATAAAAGCGCAGCAGGATGGGATGGCGCATGTACGTGTAGCGGTTGTCCATCATTTCCATACTGGCCGCAGAGTCCGCCGCAATCAATGTGCTGGGGGTGCGCCCATTCCATTGCAGGGTGGCGGAAGAATCTTGTCCGTCCCTCTTCGTGGAGGAGTCCCACACGTTGGCCCACAGGTAGAGCTGGTTCCAGGAACCGATCGGGCGGTTCTGTTCCGATGGGTTTCCGTCCTCGGACGTATACGGCCGGAGACCGATATCCGAGGTGTCTCCGCGGAAATCTTCAGGCAGCTTTTCCTGGGAAAACATAATGTTGAGGTCCTTTTTAAGACCTCCGAATTTAGAATCCGTCAGCAGGCTGGAAGAAACCAGGGAGATGTCATGGTACACCTCTCCCAAGTCTTTCAGCCGGCCGTTTTTACTGTTAGCCAGCAGAGAATCAAGGGAAATGAGTTTTCTGACTGTGGACATGTCGTTTCCGGAACTCGATGCCATCATGGAAGAAAGGTTGAGGGGCTCCAAATCAGGACCGGGCGTGTCCCACGTGGAGCGCATCACCGTCAGGGCATCCGTGCTTTCTTCCGAGGCATGCGGCATCAGGTTGATGCGCGCCTTCTGGTTTTCTCCCGTTACCCACCACGCAATGTATTTGCGTGAGTTAGCGTTCTTTTTCAGCCCCATGGTCTTGGAGGAATCGTCCACGCGCACCATGCGGGCGTAGATTTCCTTTTTGTCCTGGTTCTTGGCGCCTACGGGCGTTCCCACCGTGCCATGGTCCACCAAGGCGACACTGCGGAATTTTGGTTGGTAAGGGAACGTTTGCCCAGCAGGCTTTTGCCCGCTTCCAGCGTGCTGAGCCTGCGCAGGTCCGGGTCGGAAATGAGCCAGCGGCGGAACATGGACTTTCTTCCCGTATCGTAGGTGGAAGAAATGTTCATGCCCTGGGAGTTAGTCTTGTTGAGCCAGGTATCCCAGCTGTTCCAGACGCCCAGGATGTACGGGGCGTTGCCTTCGCTGGCGCCGGAGGAAAGGATGCCCGAGTTGGCGGAAACGCGCTGGTCGGGCCCCAGCTCACACTGGAGCTGCCCGAGGGCCACTTCCAGGGAAAACCTGGCGAGGGATTTGGCCTCCGCGGCAAAGAGCTGTTTTTCGGAAATGCGGACCTGTGAGGATGCGATGGTGAGAAGGCCAACGCTGAGAAGGGCCAGGAGCATCATCAGGGTGATGGTGGCAATCAGGGCAAAACCTTTGCTGACATGCCTGATAGGACGTTTAGTGAAATGTTTAATCTTCATGAAAATGGTGGGTTCCGGCGTGCACTTTTCCGCTCAAGTTTGAGGATATAAAAATCCCCACTGTCACGAAGGTGCGAAGAGCCAATTCTTAACTCTAGTCAATACAAAAAAGAGGCAGTCCATGCAAGCTCAAAATTGCTTCAAACAAGCGCATTGCAGGCAGAATAAATTGACGGAGAAACCATCTGGAAGGAGGAAGGAAGCGGGGAGAATGCATTTTTATGATAATCAGTTCTTAAAATCTTATATTATGGTATTTATAAGAAAAATCGGATTCTAAATTCGGTGGATTGAAAAAAGACCTGAATATCATATTCTCTCAAGAAAAGCTGCCTGAGGAATTCCGTAGCGACACCGCAGACATCGGTCTCCGGCCGTATACGTCCGAGGACGGCAGCCCGACCGAGCAGAACCGGCCCATTGCCTCCTGGAACCAGCTCTTCCTGTGGGCCAACGTGTGGGACTCCTCCACGAAGAGGGAAGGCCAGGACGCTTCCGCCACATTGCAGTGGAACGGGACCTCCCCAGCACATTGATTGCGTCTGACGCCACAGCGAACATGGAAATGATGGACAACCGCTACACGTACATGCGCCATCCTATTCTGCTGCGCTTCTACTCCTTCGTCGGCGTCCAGTACGCCAGATTCGGAGGAACAAACGGCCAGAATCCCTCCGTAAATGGCGGATTCATCAATCTGGCCTTCTCCGTCATTCCCGTCTATGTATGGTGGAACCCATACAACGTAGACATGAAATTCCAGGGGGCCAATGGAGAAGTATGGGGGGCCTACTTCGGCGAACACCGCTTCATGCCCCTGATGTTCTCCCACAACATCAAAAACGGCGGCGGTGTGGGGGCCATGGGCAACTATACGGAACATCCCCTGACTCCCTACGTTCAAAATGCCATAAACAAAAACGACCGCCAGGTGGCGGACTTCGGCGCGTCCTTCCGTGACAAAGTCACCTACCAGTCGGACGGCTCAACCAACAAGGGTAATCCTTCTACCCTGAAAGCCGGAGAAATCGTCATTTTCGCTCAGCCTATTCCCCTGATTGATGACGTGTCCAACCCCTTCCACGGCAACTCCGTCTACCGGTCCAAAGATAATGGTATTGACATTAAAACGGATAACTTTGCCATGAAGGAAGGCTGGTCCCTGGATTCCGCCCAGACCACAGGCTACTCCGTCAACATGTACTCCGGCCTGAAATACCAGAATTTTGACGGCAACAAGTACCTGGACGGAGACCCGTTCATGGCCTCCGCCATTTTCGCCCAGAATGATGACGACCTGAAAGGCTGGTCCGGCACGACCGCCGACCGGACACCCTCCGACCACATCCTCAGCCATAAATATACGGACGAATTCGGAGCCGGTTCCAAAAAGCTGGGAACCTTCACGATGGGGGCCGGTCTCATGAGAGCGGAGCAGATGGGACAACCCACCAAGCTGAACGGCGCCAATACGGCAGACCCCGCCATCTTCTCCAAGACGATGCCCGCCGTGCTGAACCTGAACTGGGGCGCGTGGGAAAAACCTCTGCTTGAAAACATCAAATTCCCGGCGGACATGTGGAAAAACAATACCGGACCGGAAGAGAACAAGGAAAGGCAGGGCTATTATGGCGAGGCGGATCCGGACGCTCTTTTCATCGCCTACTACGGGGTATCGGTCAAATGGGGCAAGCCTCCGGTGATCGGAGCCTACCCGGAAGGCAAGGACTACCGCGCCAAGACATGGCAGCACTCCAGCCCTCTCTTCTGGGGTGGGCAGATGCCCACCGCCTCCGAGCTCGGACGCCTCTACAGCCCCTACCAGTTTGAAGTCAAAAACGCCAACAGCGACTTCTTCCCCATCACCATCTCCAACATCCTCTCCAACGACGGCACCAGGCTCTCCCCCTTCGGCGGACCGGGCGCCGAGCAGGTCAACAAGATCGTGGCCGCGGAACTCCCCTTCCAGCAGCCCTCCAGCCTCGCCGGCTTCGCAGGCTGCCGCCTCACCCCGGGATGGTACAGGAGCGACTCCAAGGCGGCCGTCGCCAAGCGCTTCGCCTACCAGTCCGGCGTGCCGGGCGTGGGGATCGGCAACGCTTTTGCCGACCCCATGCTCCCGCCCGACAAGGTCTTCTCCCACAATGAAATCATGGGAGACGCCTCCCTGGGCGACTTCTGGGACCACGGCCTGATGGTCAACGACGCCCTCTGGGACTCCTGGTTCGCCTCCTCCCTGGCCGCGCGCCCCTCCAGCATCGGAGGCACGGGCAGGGAGGAACTTAAAACCGTGCTTCAACAGGCCTTCTCCACGGACGCCTCCTCCAACAAGGCCGCCGGCATTGCCAACAGGCGCTTCGTGCCCGACCTCCAGGGCAAGCCCTCCGAGGCCGTCGTCGAAGAACTCTCCAAGACCGACGAAGGCTACAAGCACGCCTCCAAGTACCTCACCGTGGCCGGGGGCTTCAACGTCAACTCCACCTCCCAGCGCGCCTGGGAAGCCACCCTGCTTGGGCTCAAAAGCGCAAGCTCCTCTACTCCCGGAGCGGGACCCCCTCCGTGCTCAACAACAGCCAGACGGCCTTCTCCCGCTTCGGGGTGGCCAGCAGCGACAAGTCCCACGTGGACGACTACGGCTCGGTGGGCGTAACCCAGGGCATCCCGGACGGGGGAGGCCATGGCGTGGTCCGACCTCAGAACGCTCAGCGACTCGCAGATCAAGTCCCTGGCCCGGAACATGGTCCAGGAGGTCAAGAAGAGGGGTCCCTTCCTGAACATGTCCGACTTCGTCAACCGCCGCCTGCAGAGCGGGGAGATGGGGGTGAAGGGGGCGCTTCAGGCGGCCATCGACGAAAGCTCCATCAACAGCACCTTTGACGAACTCTCCGACATGGTCATCACGCCCAAGGGAGGGTACCCGAACCAAGACGCGGCCAAGGGATCGGTGTACACGGCGGCTCCCGGCTACCTGATCCAGTCCGACGTGCTGGCGGTGCTGGGCAATATTTTAACGACGCGCGACGACACGTTTACGATCCGGGCCTACGGGGAGCTGACCAACCGCGAGGGTGTGGTGCTGTCGCGGGCGTGGTGCGAGGCGGTGGTGCAGAGAGGGATCAACTACGTGGACCCGGTGGACAGCCCGGAGACGCCGGTCAAGAAGATCAACATGAAGAGCGGAGCCTTGGAGGAAACGGAGCTGAGCGCGGTGAACAAGGCGTTCGGGAGGAAGTTCAACATCGTCTCCTTCCGCTGGCTGTCTCCCGAGGAGGTGTAATAAAAGAGAGAGAGAGTTTTTTTTCTTCTTCCCGGTCAGCGCCGCTTCCCATCCACGGGGAGCGGCTCTTTTTGTGCTTAAGGGGGAGGAATAGGGAAGAGGGAGGGAAGGGATTGTTTTTACGGCGGGGTTCTGCCGGTAGACAAGATGGACTATTTAGACAATAGGGACGGGATGGAAGACGGGAAGTGGGGGTGTTGCACAACTGTAATTCTGCCAATGCGTTGCTGATTGTGACGATTTCTTAACCAGGTTTCTTTTCCTCTCCTTGGGAGAGGATAGGTGCCGTTGGATAGAAGGAGGGGGCCTTCCTGGAAAGATAAAAGCGGTAGTTTATTCCACAGCCGGTTTCATATGTTGGAGACTTGCAAAGAATACCTTCATTTTTGCTTTTCTGTTCCGGTAACGGGAAGAGCGCTGCTGGAGAATGCATTTTTTATGGGCAAAGGAGTGGTGGTCAACATGCCTTTCAGAAGAATGAGGCGTCGAATGGATAACGGGATGTCCTGAAACTGCAATAAGGTTTCAAGTTTCCTTAATAGGGGAAAGCCGGAACGCAAGCCGGGTAACGGCGGATGCCGTTCAGCGTGCGGAGATGTGGCGGCTCCTGAAACCGAAGCCGACGGCAAAGGTGACCAGGGTGCCGATGGTTACGCGCCATGGAAAGGCTATTTCCGGAATATATTGCCTCCAGTCGGCGGGCAGGGGGATGAGTTCGGTCAGCAAGGCAATGACCAGGAAGCCTGCCGCCATGGCAATGATGTTTCCTGAATCGTTTCCTCTGGTGCGCGTCAGCATCCCGAGCAGGAAGATGCCAAGCAGCGAGCCGTAGGTGTAGCCGAAGATGCCCAGGGCGATTTGAATGATGCGGACTTCCGGGTGGTGCACCACGTACCACGCCGTGATGGAACCGACGAGGATGAGCAGCAGGGAGAAGCCGGCCGTTCCCCAGCGCACGCACCGGAGGAGCTGACGTTCCGTGGCTTCCGGTTTGAATACTCCCTGGTACCAGTCCTTGGTGGCGGTGGTTGCCAGGGAGTTGAGAGCGGTGGACAGGGAACCCATGGCGGTTGCCAGGAGCCCGGCGATCAGCAGCCCCCGGATGCCGTTGGGCAGTTCATGGATGATGAAGTAAGGGAAGACATGGAGCTGCGGCGTGTCTGCGGGGAGGGACGCCGGATTGTACTGGTAGAAGACGTAGAGAAGAATGCCCGTGAAGAGGAAGACGATGACGATGGGGAAGTCCAGCAGCCCGGATACGATGACTGCCCGCGTTCCCGCCTTGCTGCTTTTTGCGGCCAGCATCCGCTGCACCATGTCCTGGTCCGTGCCGTGTGTAGCCATGGTGATGAAGGTCGCTCCCAGAAAGGCTGCCCATACCGTGTATTCCTGACCCAGGACATGGGCGCATTGCTGGAGGAAGTCCAGGCCTTCCTTGGTGCCCCACGAGAAGAATTTCCAGTCGTCCCCTCCGTTCATGGCGGCTGAGATGGAGTTCCACCCTCCGGGAATGTGGGAGAAGAGAACCCACAGGGCGGAGAGCATGGAGACGCCCAGCACGACGGCCTGGAGGACATCCGTCCAGACGACGGCTTTCAAGCCGCCGATGGCTGTGTAAATAGTGGTGGCGATGGAGATGACGACCAGCGCGGCAATGTAAAGCAGGACAATTTGGTTGGCGTCCGCCGTGGTGTCCGTCATGAATTGGTAGGCAATGACCAGCAGAATGCCTGCAAAGTAAAGTCTTGTTCCACTGGCGAGCACCCGGCTGACCAGGAAGACCATGGAGGCCGTGCGGCGCGTCAGGAGCCCGAATCTTTTTTCCAGGTATTCATAGATGGAGACCACCTTGTAGTCATAGTAGGGTTTGAGGAAGAGCTTGCCGACGATGATGCGGCCCAGGATAGTGCCGATGCAGAGCTGGGCGTACGTGAAGTTGCGGGTATGGTAGCCTTCCCCGGAGCCCCCAGAAAGGTGGCCGCGCTGATTTCCGCCGCCAGGATGGAGGCCAGAATGGCCCACCAGGGCAGGGAGCGGTTGCCCAGGGCATAGTCCGTCAGGGAGTTCTGCCTGCGTCCCGCATAGATGCCAATGCAGAAGATAGCCAGAAAGTAGACGACGATGACAAGGAGGTCCGTGAACATGCCTGGAAAGAAGGCCTTTTCCGGAACAGGGTTTCCGGAAAAGGCCCCGGGCTTGGTGAAGGGTCAGGAGCGGCTCTTGTGTTCCAGCGCGGCTGAAACCAGACCGGAGAAGAGCGGATGAGCCCGGTTGGGTGCGGACTGGGAATTCCGGATGGTACTGGTAGGCGATGAAGAAGGGATGGGAGGGAAGTTCCACGACTTCCACCAGGCCGTGTTCATCATTGACGGCACTGATGACCATGCCTGCGTTTTCCAGTTCTTCACGGTAGGCCGGGTTGAATTCGTAACGGTGGCGGTGGCGTTCCGTGACGCTGTCCTTCCCGTACAGCTTGTGCGCCAGCGTTCCGGGCTGGATCAGGGCTTTATAGGAGCCCAGGCGCATGGTGGCCCCCATGGCTTTGATTCCTTTCTGCTCTTCCTGAAGGCTGATGACGGGGTGGGTGGATTTCTGGTCGAATTCCGTGGAGTTGGCATCGTCCATGCCGCAGATGTGGCGTGCGTATTCAATGACGGCTACCTGCATGCCCAGGCAGATGCCCAGGAACGGGATGCCCTTGGTACGCGCATATTCTACTGTTTGTATTTTTCCTTCAATGCCGCGGTCTCCAAAGCCGCCCGGCACTAGAATGCCGTCCACGGAACCGATCAGGGCATCCGCGCCTTTTTCTTCAATTTCTTCCGCGTCTATCCGGAGGATTTCCACGCGAGTGTCATTTTCAGCACCGGCATGAGTGAAGGATTCATAGATGGATTTGTAAGCGTCCTGAAGGGCGATGTATTTGCCGACTACGGCAATCCTTACGGAGTGGCTTGGGCTGATGACGCGCCCCACGTAACGCTGCCAGTCCGCCAGGTTGGGAGCGGGAACGTCCAGCCCCAGGCGCTTGGTGACGATGCGGTCTATTTTGTCCTGGCTGAGGTCCAGAGGACATTCGTAAATGGTGTTTTTAACGTCGCGGAAGGCGATGACATTTTTGGCTTCCACGTTGCAGAACATGGCGATTTTCCTCCTTTCGTCTTCGCTCATATCGTATTCCGTCCGGCAGATGATCACGTCCGGCTGAATACCAATTTCCCGGAGCTTGGCGACGGATTGCTGGGTGGGCTTCGTTTTCATTTCCCCGGCGGCCTTGATGTAGGGGAGCAGGGTGACGTGGATGAAGCAGACATTGTCGCGGCCCACTTCCAGCGCGAACTGGCGCAGGGCTTCCAGGAAGATGTGGCCTTCCATGTCCCCTACCGTGCCGCCGATTTCCGTGATGATGATGTCCACGTCCGATTGTTCCGTGACTTCATAAAGGCGGTTTTTGATTTCATCCGTGACGTGCGGAATGTATTGAACCGTTTTACCCAGATAGTCTCCCCGGCGTTCCTTATGCAGCACGCTTTCAAAGACCTGGCCGGAAGTAAGGTTGTTAAGACGGGAGAGGTTGCAATGGACGAAGCGTTCATAATGGCCCAGGTCCAGATCCGTTTCCGCCCCGTCGTTCAAGACGTACACTTCCCCGTGCTGGAACGGGCTCATCGTGCCGGGGTCTACATTCAAGTAGGGGTCGATATTTTTGAAGGGTGACCTTGAGACCGCAGCGTTCCAGCAGAGTACCGATGGATGCCGCCGCCAGTCCTTTGCCGAGAGAGGAGACAACACCACCTGTGACGAAGATGTATTTCATGATTATGGTTCTTAATGTATGTTTAATAAGATTTGTTCCACCTGGGCCGCCTGTTCCGGCGTGTCTACGCCCACGCTGACATGGTCCGTCAGAATGACTCTGATTCTGGCGCCGTTTTCCAGCGCGCGCAGTTGTTCCAGGGATTCCGTTTGTTCCAGGGGGGTGGGTTCCCAGCGCACGTAGTTTTCAAGGAAGTCCCGGCGGTAGGCGTAAATGCCCAGATGGCGCAGCGGGGGGGTGACGCGGGGATGGCGGGCATAGGGAATGACGGAACGGGAGAAGTACAGGGCGTCGCCGTTGCCGGCCAGGACCACTTTGACGATGTTCGGGTTGTCCAGGTCTTCCTGCGCGCTGATGGGGCAGGCCACGGTAGCCATGGACAGGGCCCCGTCAGAAACCAGCGCGTCCGCCAGCCTGTCAATCAGGGCCGGGTCAATGAGGGGTTCGTCTCCCTGGATATTGACCACATGAGTGGCGGAGGGGAAGGCTTGCACCGCTTCCGCCAGGCGGTCGCTGCCGCTGGGATGGTCCGGAGAGGTCATGATCGCCTTGGCGCCAAAGGCCACGGCGGTGTCGAAGATGCGCTGGTCGTCCGTGGCGATGGCGATGTCGTCAAGGCGGGAGCAGCGGGAAACGCGTTCCCATACGTGCTGGACAAGCGGTTTTCCTGCAATGAGGTGAAGCGGCTTGCCCGGAAATCTGGAGGACCCCCAGCGTGACGGGATGAGGCCGATGATATGATGAGGAGAGTCTGCTGCCATGAGAAGAGGAAACGCATCGAAAGGTAGCAACTCCCCTTGAATTAGTCCAGCCTCAAGCATCAGATACGCCCGTTTTTCCGGAGTAGGGGCGGAACGGTCAGGCGGAAATGGCGGGCGCGGCGGCAGGCTGCGGTTTTGCCTCCGTCTTCCGGATAATGAGCGGCATGTATTCCTTGCGGATGTGGAGGGATACGTACAGGCCTTCCTTTTTGGCGCAGGAGAAGAGTACCTTGATGATGGCCAGGGAGATGATGTCCATGGAGATGGTGGTACTATCCCCGAAGATCAGCAGAAAGGTGAGCGGCTTGATGAAGTAGACGGTTGAAACGTAAAGAATGCCCAGCTTGTATTTGTGGTTGCGGTAGATTCTGCTGACGATCCATGCATAGGTCATGCCGATGACGGACAGGATGAGGTACAGGGAAAGCCCCACGTAGCCAAGCGTTTGAATGGTGGAAATGGGGCCGCTGTGCCATAGTCCGTTCCAGGCAAAGGATGACTGGTCCTGGCTGAGGTTGTAGGCTTCCTCATAGATGTTGGCTTTCACGATGCTGATATCCCGTGAAAAGCCGTCTCCGAATACCTTGTCCTGAATGAAGTGTTCGCGGTCGTCCAGAGCCCATTCCCACATTTCAAAGCGCCAGTTCATAGACGCTTCCGCGTTTACTCTGGCTTGCATGCTGACATCCAGGAAAGGAAGGGCTGAAAGTGTGCGCTGGATACCGTAAGGAAAGGAATGGAGCATTCCTGAGGAGGAGAGGAGCAGAAGCAAAAGCATTCCGAAGATGGGAACCAGGATGCAGAAGAACCATCTTTTGTAGATCAGAGATATTGTGAAAAACAGGAGCAGAAGCTGCGCAATAAAGGAGCGGAATCCGCTAAACAGGACTCCGATGGTTCCAAGGACAAGAAGGGCGCCCCACCAGGGACGTTTGATCATCTGCCATACGGAGTAGTTGATGATGAGTAGTTGAACCGCCAATAGGGAAATTTGGAGGAAGGTCGATTGCCGCGTGTCTTCGGAGGCGGCGCTTGCCGAGACTGCGGCGGCCGCCGGGTTCGCTCCGGCAGAATTCGGTGAAAGGATGCCCTGGGCGGTTGAGATCAACGTGAAGATAATGGTCAGAAAAACGGCCCATTGAAGCACCTTTCCCAGTTCATTGCTGGTGGTTTTCAGGGAGGAGAGGCAAAGATAGGCAAGGAGCGCCTGAAGGAAGAGGACGTATCCCTTGCCCCCGTAGTAGTCTTCCAGCACATTCAGGCCCAGGCCGAAGGGGTGGCTCAGGAAGACGTAGCCCACATGCATGAACAGCACGAGAATGACAGCGTCCAGGAGAGGGGCGGCATTCCATGTCAGGGTTGAACGCTTGAGCATGGCATTCCACAAGTAGAAGGGAATGGTAATGCCGTAGGCGAAGAGGGGTGCGTAGTCCTTTAGTTCCGGTATGGGCAGGAAGAGCAGGGGAAGCCATATCCACAGGTACCATACCTTTTCCTTCATCAGGAAAAGAACGGCCAGGAGGAAGGGGGAAACAGTCAGGGCGATGGAAAAGGGGTCTCCATCCGCCGACATGACGCCGCCTATGATGGCTAGGAGAATGGCAACTACTGAAATCAGTACAATTTTAAATAAATTACCATTCATAGGGCTGCCCGTGATTCCCGCATAAAAGACAATGGCGGGAAAGAGAGATGGATGGTGGAGTATAGGGGATTCGAACCCCTGACCTTCTCATTGCGAACGAGACGCTCTACCAACTGAGCTAATACCCCGTGGAAAATACCGGGGGGAATCTATTCCATCCGCCGCCTGAAAGCAAGAGGAATTCGTCAGGCAACGCAAATAAGATGGAAGATTTCGTGTTCCTTCTCCGCATGCCGCCGTTTCCTGTCCGGCGGAAGTCTGCCGCAGGGGGGGAGATTCATTTTTCCGGAAAGGGCCGGGAGGCGGCGCAATACGGGAACCGGGAAAAGGAATGCCTGTATTCCCGTAGAAAGCGGACGGCAGTTCAAAGAGCGGTGAATTTGATGTTCCGGACTCTGGCAAAGGCACGTTTCAAGCGGGAGGAAAGCCATTTTCCGCATGGTTGTTCAATGCCGTAATGCATGGCGGCTCCCACGGCAATCAACAGGAGCGCGGCGCATATCCAGAAGAGGATGGGACGGGTTCCGTACCGGTCCTGCGGCCAGATGTACTGCATGAATTGCAGGAGGGGAACATGCAGCAGGAAGACGGCATAGGTCAGGAGGCTGGCTCGGTTGGTCAAATGGATGAGCACCGCTGGAATTTTAACAGCCGGCGGCTGAGGGGATTTTGCAAGTGAGCACGCGCTGGCGATGGTCAGCACGGCAATCAGCGTGTCGGGAAGGAGGAAGGCCAGGGAGGCAACTTTCCCGCCGGAGCCCCACAAGGCGCCGATGAAAGTCTGGTAGAGAAGGTAGAGCACCCCGAAGGAGAACACAGCCGGGTTCCACCGGAAGAAGCGTTCGTGTTTTTTATAGAGCCGTGCCGCGCAGCAGCCGGCGAGAAATTGCCATAAACGGTAGGGCGGGAAGAAGTAAAGGCGTGCGACGGGTTCCAGGAACGTGCAGGCGACAGCGGTTACAAGGCCCAGCGCCAGCAGCAGGGGAAGGCGTTTCCTTCCATAGGCCACGAGAGGGAAGATAAGGACGAAGAGGATTTCCAGCTTCATGTACCATAAGGCATAATTGTCTCCCGTGTGCAGGTTCATGAATTGATTGCCGCCGAAGGAAACCAGCAGGACGCCGAGCAGGTTGTCCAGCTGGAATTGCTCCTTGTAGGAGACCAGGCTGGACAGGAGGATGGCCGTGAACAGGAGCGGCCACAGCCGCGCAAATTTGGAGATGTAGAAGGAGGGCGGACTGAACGAATTTTCTTTCAGGGTGAACGTCATCAGGAATCCGGAGAGGACGATGAACCAGTCCACGCCCACGGAGCCCGCAACGGGCGACCATCGCGCCCAGTGGAAGGCGCAGATCATCAGGCAGAGGATGATGCGGATTAATGAGATGCCTGTAATGAAGGAGGAAGGGGCGCTCATTGGAACTGGAGCATCAGCGGTCCGGCTTGTTTTTAATGCGGCTCCTGAGGTGGGCTTCTTCAAAAAGGCCCTCCATGTACAGCCCCACGGCCTGCGCTTTTCTGAGGCTTTGGGCTGCATTCCTCAGGGCCGGAAGCGCTTCTTCGTAGGAAGGGATACTTCCTTTTTTGAGGGGGGGAGGCTTCCACAAGGTGCCATCCCCACCGGCTTTAAGAAGCACCGGCTTGTTGTCGGGAACGTTTGCCAGCTCCAAGCCCAGGGTTTCCCGTGCGCGGGCTGGGCTGACCCAGCCAAGTTCCCCGCCTGCGGGCGCGGAGCGCTCGTCCTCACTGAATTCCCTGGCAAGCCGGGAGAAGGTTTCCCCGCCTTGCAGGCGCGCCAGCAGCGTTTCCGCCGCCTGTTTGACCTGGGTTTCATCCTTGTGAAGGGTAGCCAGGAAGATGTGCCTGGTTTTCCGGAGGTCAGGGGTTTTAAGCTGGTCCCGGATCAAATCATAATAGGTTTTCAGGTCTTCGTCGGACGGCTCTGCCGCCTGGGCGGTCGCCCGGTAGAGCTGTTCCGTCTGCTTGAGCCGCGCCGCTATTTTTCCTGGAATTGCTGCTGCGTGAATTTCTGGTCATGCAGGGTTTTCAGGTATTGTTCCGTGTTCCCGTCAAAGCGGGAACGGATTTGTTCCGCGGCGTGCGCGGCTTCCGCATTGCGGTTGGGAAGCTGAAGGTCGTTGACGCTGGTTTTCAGGCGCAGGAGGGAAGAGCCGATCAGATCGTACCTGGCCCGCGGAGCCAGGTCTCCGGCTACGTCCAGTTCATGGGTGAGCCTGATGCCTCCGTCCATGTCCAGAACGGGAGGCTGGCGCAGGAGCCGGAGTTCCGCAACCCTCCGGGAGAGCTGGTTGGCGGTGACGGGTTCGCCGTAAACTTCCGCAATCCGGGCGGAGTTGTCTCCGGGCGGTCCCGGCATCGGTTTCAGGTAGGCGTCCATCCTGCCGGCCAGGAAGCCGTGCCAGAGAAACAAATCCCCCACCAGATAGAGCAGGAATGCTCCATAGATCACGAGCTTGAACGTGAATTTTCCAGTGGGGGACATGGGAGGGACAGGGAAGGAGCAAAGGGCCTAGTTTCCACCGCCGGAGTCTGCCAGACGGACGGATTCCGGGGGAAGGAAGTTGCGGAACCTCTTCTTTTCAATGCACTTCATGTAGGCTTCCTCCGGAGAGACGACGCCCTGCTGGAGTTTTTGCCAGATGGCGTCATCCATGAATTGCATGCCCATGGCCTTTCCGCCGACGATGACGTCAGGGATTTTCTGCGTGGCGCCTTCACGGATGATGGCCGCCACGGCGGGCGTGGCAAAGAGGATTTCATTGACGGCTACGCGTCCCGGCTTGTCGCTGCGCTTCATCAGGAGCTGCGCCACGACGCCGCGGAGGGAGCCCGCAAGCATGGTGCGCACCTGGGACTGCTGGTCGGACGGGAATACGTCAATGATACGGTCAATGGTTTTGCTGGCGTTGTTCGTGTGCAGGGTGCCGAATACCAGAAGGCCGGTTTCAGCCGCCGTGAGCGCCAGGGAGATGGTTTCCAGGTCGCGCATTTCACCCACCAGCACGATGTCGGAGTCTTCACGGAGGGAAGCCCGCAGGCCGTCTGCGAAGGAGGGTGTCTGGAGGGGCACTTCCCTCTGGGTGACGATGGATTTTTTATTGGGGTGAACGAATTCGATAGGTTCCTCCACCGTGATGATGTGCCGCGCCTGGTTGCTGTTGATGTAGTCAATGATGGCGGCCAGGGTGGTGGATTTACCGGAGCCCGTGGGCCCCGTGACCAGCACCAGCCCTGATCTCATGTGGGCGAATTCCTTGACGACCGTGGGCACGCCCAGTTCTTCCAGCGTGGCGATTTTTGTGGGAATGAGACGGAAGACGGCTCCCAGGCCGTGCTGCTGCCTGAAGTAGTTGCAGCGGAAACGGGAGGTTTCATCCATTTCATAGGCGAAGTCCAGATCCCCTTCTTCCAGGTATTTCTGGAAGGCCTGGGAGTCGCATATTTCCGCGAGAAGGTTTTTGAACGACTGGCCTTCCAGGTTTTCGTCGGAGATGGCGGAGATGGTCCCGTTGACGCGGATTTTCGGAGGCTGGCCTTCGCTGAGGTGAAGGTCGGAGCCGCCCGCTTCTACGAGGTATTTGAAGTATTGGTCGATAACAGCCATAACAGGAGTGTGTCAAAGTTAAAGGTTACTTGATTCCCAGGAAGGATTTCATGATGGTTTTGTCTTCCGCGCGGAAGATGCAGTCTTCCGTGGTGATGTCGCGACGTCGTCGGGTCTTCACGGAGGGCCCCGCGGAGGGCGCGCGCGAAGGATTCCGTATTGCTTGGCTGCACTTCACGCTGGTTGACGTGGCAGTTTTTGGAGGGAATCAGGTATTCGATGGGGTCTTCAAGCGTGATGATGTGGTCGTGGCGGTCCTGGTTGATGAAGTCCACGATGGAGGCCAGGGTGGTGGATTTACCGGAACCCACGGGCTTCCTCCCAGATGGGGGAGAAGCTGGCCGAACCGGCGCCAGGTGGGGCGGCTGTTGACGGCAAAGGTGGATATCGGAACAGTCAAAGTCCTGTCCAAGCTTAAGATATCCGTCGACGTGGGGCAAAATGTATTCGCTCATGTTGTGAATGCAGCAAACTGATAAAGCTACATACTAACGAAAACAGGGCTTTTTTTGACCAGCAAAAATGTTTGGGAAATGATTTCTGTGCAGGCGGCCCTGTGCCGATCCGTGGCGGGAGGGATTTTTTTGGAGAGAAGCCTTGAGGAAGGCTAACGGCGGCGGATGAGCATGCCGATCAGAAGGCCCACGCCCATGGCGATCAGCACGGACTGGGTGGGTTTTTCCTTCACGTATTCTTCGCCCGCTTCATGGAACTTCTTGGCCTTGTCACGGATGACTTCTCCTTTTTCCTGGGCGTAGTCACGGATGGTGCTGGCCTGTTCCGTAGCCGCCTTGCGGATTTGGTTTACTTTGGCCGCGGCGAAGGCCCTGGCCTGTTGAAATCTGGTTACGGCAAGCTCGCGGGCGGAAGGGCAGGAGCAGGCGGTGTCGTTTGGTTGGTTCCTGTTGAAAAACATGTCGGCTTACATGTTTTCGCCTCTCACATTGGGAATTATTTAGCACGCTTCCCTCTATTGGCAAGTGTGTAAAGCGGCTTCACCCGGAATTGTGCGCGTTCCTCAGCGGCGGCTTCCTGAAAAACCGCCGCGGGGGTCTGGTTTGGCCTGGGGCTCGTTCGGGTTCCGGTACCGCAGAATTCCGTAGTCCCTCAGGTTACGGATGAATTCCTGGGCATTGGCGCGGAAGCGCGCATCGTACATGAGCAGCCCCAGGAAGCCCTGGTTTTTCCGGGCGTCCGCCGTGACGGGAGGCGATTTGCTCGGAAGCCTTGCGCAGGGCGGTCAGCGTGGGGGATTTCGGGGAGCTGTTCGCCCGCTTTGTTCATTTGAGCCAGCACGCTGTTGAGGTGCCGGAGGTTTTCCCGGCTCAGGATGCCTTCATTGATCAGCTTGGTGGTCTGGGCAAGCCCTTTGGCCGCTTCCCCTGATGTTGAGGATGGCCTCGTCAATGTTGTCCGATTTTTTTTTTCAATCTGCTTGAGGATTTTCAGTATTTCCTCCGTGGCGCCCACGGCGTTGTTCTTGATCTTGCTGAAATCGCTTTCAGGCTGCCCGATGATGGTGGCATGGGGCGGGATGTATTCGTGCGTGGGGCGTGCCGGGGGAACGATGTCGATGTACTTGTCTCCC
>VOFI01000410.1_pt1 | contig 32001 bp, 37 predicted proteins | sample 5384131 | NCBI WGS metagenome assembly VOFI01 (sample SAMN12384728, study PRJNA508395) | human gut metagenome | isolation source: healthy gut H | host: Homo sapiens
TACAGAGCAGTGAATTTCCGCATAGATGAAAATGGTGATTTGGTGTGTCCTAACAACAAAAAATTCCATTACGTTTACAGCAGACCCATAAAGGGAAACAAATATGGGAGAACAGAAGAATTCTATCAGTGTGAAGAATGTGCAAACTGTTCTCATAAAGAAAAGTGCTGCAAATGCAAGGGAAATCGCATAGTTCGCATAAATGAAGAATTGACTGCATTTCACAAAGAAGTTTTGGACAATCTTAATTGTATTCATGGAGCGCTTCTCAGAATGAACAGAAGCATTCAATCTGAAGGTGCAAATGGTATCATCAAGTGGAATCGGTATACACAAGAGCCAGAAGACGTGGCTTAAATGCCATGAATTTAGAAATTGCGATGATTTGCTGTGGTTTTAATCTGCATAAATTTCACTTGAAGAAGATCGCAATCAGAAAAGCAGCCTGAAAAAAGATATTTTTCAACATTTTAATAATCGGCAAAAAGCGCTGTATTTCTGCCGGTGTGTTTGCTATACCCTTTTTTCAAGATTAGATAGTTCTTTTTTGCTGTGTGATATATTAAAGCCCGTGGGCTTCCATATTGAGGGAATCCACGGGCTTTGGTTCAAAATTCTGATAATCCTCGCTTTCAGTAAGCTCTATTTCTATAAGCTGGTGATCAAGCTCGTATTTGTCGATCAAGGCAACTATATTGCCTATCATATTTTTTTTTTTCTTCAAGGTGCTTCCTCGAAAAAATTCACTGATATCCTCAAGGGTTCAAAAACCCATATCTATGCGTTTTCTCAGCCATTTGCAAACTTCTTCAAGCACATAGTAGTCAAGCTTTTTATTATGCTTCCGTCATTCGTAAGAAGCGGAAACCCTGTTAAATTGGATAAAAACAGTGTTTGCGATTATCTCTACGATATTCCTTTGCTCGTTATCAAAGCCATTGGAATTACCAGAATAAAAGGTCACTGTTATAAAGCCGCCTTCAAACAAAGGAAAACTTGCCTCAAAAGGCTCGTTTTCCACGTCCTTCTCTCCGTCATAAAGCACCATGAGCATATCTGCACCATCCTCACAAAGCTTTGTTGCAGGCATTTTCACTGCAAGCTCCGCTCTGACGATGTCAAGCTTGTCTGCCACAGCAGCCACAGCACTTTTCACCTTGGCACTGCATTCGTCCATATCCGCCGAATCTTCATATATCGTTCGGAAGAAAAGCATCAAATCATTATCAAAATTCATTTTTATCCCCACTAATTTTTTATTCAATGATCACGTTCAGGAAAACGTTTTCAAAAATACCTGTACTTACCTTATTTCATTTTACTACTTTTTATAAAAAAAGTCAAGCAAGCATAGCAAAACGCCGTCCTTTTCCGACGGCGTTTTATCGTCTTAGTATCTATAGCTGCTCTCACCTACAAACTCCCTTGCAAGGGAATTTACAGGCACACTTTCGAGCATCACCGGCTCTATCTCCTCAAGGGCTTTTAGCATAGGCAAAAAGCGTTCAAAATCCTTATAGCTCCTGCTCTCACGTCGCAGTGTATCCAAAAGATAGTTCTTATACAAGGCAGGCTCATAAGCGTGAAAAGTATCCACTGAAAACTCAGCCCTGTGCTTGTATGGCATTATATACTTGTTCTCGCCAGCCTCAACGCTGTCGAACATATCTAGTGTTTCCGCTGCACTTCTGCCACGGAAAAATCCGTCCCTTATAAGTCTGCGCATAAGCCTGATATAGCAAGGATGCAGAAGCTCACCGTCTTTCAATTCGAGTCTGCTTCTTACACTGACGTACATACATCTTGCATAATCCCCAGCCGCACCTGTGACCTCTGGGTTAAGGGCATGGATACCCTCAAAAACAACTATGTCGTTTTTGTTTCGTCTGAGTCTTTCTCCATCACGCCTGCATTGTTCTGAAAATTCAAACTTAGGCAGAACGACTTCCTCACCGCTGTTTATCTTTTCCATATGCTCATAAAGAAGCTTTCTGTCTATTCTGTCAGGAGATTCATAGTCAGGCTTGCCGTCCTCTCCTATAACAGCGGTGAAGCTGTCAGAAGGCAGAAAATAATCGTCCATAGAGATAGTGTGGGTGTGTATTCCCCTGCTGTCAAGTATTTCCTCTATCTTCAACGCTGTTGTGGTCTTGCCCGCCCCTGACGGACCTGCCAAAAGCAATATAGGCTTCTCCTTTTGATGCTCCTCGATGCTGTCTGCAATGGCAACGAGCTTTTCATTATATTTTCTGTCGCACTCTTCAACAAAAAGCTTTTCGTCATCTCTGACCTTTCTGTTTATAGCACTGACGTGTATCTTTTTCATTGTGTGGTTTGTTCCTTTAGCGTGCAGTGTTGCCCTGTATCTCATATTATATGTACAGCAAAAGCTAATCGTTCCACTTTGCACAGATATTATTTATGGTATCAGTGAGCTTTGCAAGGTCTTTATTCGTAAGACCTGAGCTTTTGTTTACCAAAGCCGTCAGCCTGTCAAGTGCGCTGAGCAGACGCTGATAGTTAGGCGACGCACCTGTCTTCTTGACTATCTTTATAGGGGTCGTGTTTTTGAACTCGCCGCTTATAAGGTCAAGCTCCGCACCGCTGTAAGGTGCAAAGGCGTTAAGTCCGAAATCGTTACGCAAATGCTCCTTATACGCCTCGGCAACTGAATCCTCGCCGTGGTTAACAAAGACTTTCTTAGGCGGCTTTTCATAGCTTTTTATCCACCTGTCCAGACCGTCAACGTCAGCATGACCGCTCACGCCGGGAAGCACAAGTATCTCAGCCCTGACAACGATTTCCTCGCCGAAAAGCTTTGCAGTTTTTGCACCCTCCACAAGACTTCTGGTATTCATAGCCTGATAGCCCACAAAAAGTATGGTGTTTTCAGGTTTCCACAAATTGTGCTTGAGGTGGTGTTTTATTCTGCCCGCCTCGCACATACCGCTTGCGGAAATTATTATCTTAGGTGTGTCGATAAAGTTTATGGCTCTTGACTCGTCACTTGTGACAGCGATATTAAGTCCGCTGAAAGTGATAGGATTTATGCCCTTGTTCACATAGGACATTGCCTCCTCATCAAAGCATGAATTTTTGTTTTTATTGAATATCTGCGTTGCCTCGATAGCAAGTGGAGAATCCACATACACAGGAAAATCCCCATGTCCAGTCACCATATTCTCCGCCTTGATATGCCTTATAAAATACAGCAGTTCCTGTGTTCTGCCCACTGCGAATGACGGTATAACAAGGTTTCCTCCCCTATCAAAAGTCTTTTGAATGACCTCTGCAAGACTCTTTGCATAGTCCTTCGGCTTATCATGGCGACGGTTACCATATGTGGACATTACAACATAATCCGCCTCCGTTATATACTGCGGATCTCTTATAAGAGGCTGGTTAAGGTTTCCTATATCTCCCGAAAATACGATCTTACGTTCTTCACCGTTCTCTTTGAGCCATATCTCGATGCTTGATGAGCCAAGCAGGTGACCTGCGTCAATAAAGCGTACCTTTATGCCCTCGGATATCTCCGTCACCTCACTGTATGGGTGTGGGCAAAGGCAAGCAATAGCCGCCTCTGCGTCTGCCATAGTATAGAGTGGCGACACCTCGCCAGTGCCCTTACGTTTGCCCTTTCTGCTTCTCCACTCAGCTTCAAACTCCTGAATATGTGCTGAATCTCTCAGCATTATCTCACATAAATTACAAGTGCCTCAGTTGCGTGTATCTGTCCAGCAAAGCCGCCTGCCGCCAACAGTGGAAGCAGACCTGAATGATCTATATGAGCATGAGTCAGCAATACAAAATCTATATTTCCAGGAGGACAAGGTATCTTCGCATTTTCAAAATAGTCAACGCCCTGCTCCATTCCGAAATCCACCAGAAATCTCTTTCCGCAGGCTTCTATATATGTACAACTTCCCGTTACCTCATGTGTTGCACCGATAAAATTAAGTTTCATTGCCCTTATCCCCTCGTTTCGTTCATATTCTGTGACAGTATCTCTATCACACTTACATTATAGCACATTCCCAGTGTGATTTCAAGCATTTTGCATAAAAATATTTGATTATCGGCAATTATTTTGTAAAGTCTGAAAGAACGTCAAGTAATAATGAAGTAAGGAACAGCATATAGATTACTACAGAAAAATTTAATGGGGTGTGAACAATGAATGGATCCGAAAAGGAACGATGTGTGCTGCTTGGAGAATATGTTGCGGCACACAGAGCCACGGTACGCTGTGCGGCAAAGGAATTTGGCATAAGCAAATCCACTGTACATAAGGATCTGACAGAACGTCTGCCGAAAATCTCTCCTCAGCTTTTCAAAAGCGTAAAAGACTTGAGGAAAACAAACGTGAAAGACATATAAGAGGCGGAATAGCGACCAAGCATAAATATGAACAGCAGTTCAAAAAGGCTGTAAAATGAAAAAAGGACGGTTTGAGCCGTCCTTTTTATGTTATCAGAATTTTCTTGCTTCCGCCCTTTTAGAAATAAGATCTTTCCATGCAGAGGGGTGGAAAAGTATCAGCAGAGGGAAAAGCTCCAATCTGCCTGCAAGCATATCGAACATGAAAACGAACTTTGAAAAAACAGAGAAGTTTGAAAAGTTGCCTGCTGGACCTACCTCCGCAAGACCAGGTCCCATGTTATTGATGGTTGTCAGCACAGCAGTAAAGTTTGTTACAAGATCTTTACCATCAAATGCCACCATAAAAACTGATGAAGCAAAAATTATCACGAATGTTACGATATAAGTACAAGCACCGTCCGGCATATCTGAAATGGCCACAGATTAAAGTCAGTGCTTGAAAAGCCCGTACTTGTAATGAGCGACGCCACCTGAAATACTGATTTTGTGAGTGCGTCAAAAATGCTAACACAGCGGTCGAGGATATTTGCGAATATTATAGCTGTGGCAATGAGGATTATAGCAAAATAGCACCGTACTTCCTCCATTTTGAATGCCTTTTTAAAGTGCCTGTATATAATATAATAGTATGCGTTAAAATTCACGCCAAACAGTATCATGAAAATGGCAACCACCCACTGCAAATATGGCGAATAGCTTCCTAAGCTGTCGTTCTTGACTCCAAAACCACCCGTGCCTGCCGTTCCAACGGCTGTACAAATGCTGTCAAACACAGGCATTTTGCCAATAATAAGGAAAATAAATTCCAATATGGTCATGCCAAAATAGATTATATAAAGTATCCTTGCGGTATATTTCATCTTTGGAACAAGCTTGCCCACTGATGGTCCAGGGCTTTCCGCCCTCATAAGATTTATATTTGAGCCACCGCTCAGCGGTATGATAGCAAGCAGGAAAACTAAAACTCCCATACCGCCTATCCAGTGCGTGAAGCTTCGCCAAAAAAGTGCAGTATGAGAAAGCGCCTCAACATTGGTAAGGATCGAAGCACCAGTTGTTGTAAAGCCGGAAACTGTTTCAAACATAGCATCCGTGAAGCTTGGTATCTCTCCGCTTATCCAAAAGGCATACACCCAACAAGGCTCATAACTATCCAGCTCAAAGATGTTGCTATACAACCCTCTTTGAGATAAAACACATAGTTTTTAGGCTTTTTCCAAGCCATTACCACGCCAAAAGCAAGGCACACAATGGCTGTTCCAAGATAATAAAGTCCCACGCCTTCCCCGTAAACCAGCGACACTATGCAGGCAGCAGCAAAAAGCAGGCTTCCATTCGCATAACGTTTCCTAAAATATATCGAATGATCGAGCTGTTCATATTTCCTCCGCTATTTCAGAATATCAGTGATATCGTTAAATCCCGTATGAGTAGTGACGACCATTACAGTGTCGCCCCTCTCTATAGTATCCTGACCGCTCGGGATAATGATCTTGCCGTTTCGATTTATGAACGCCACAAGCAAATGTCTTTTTAAATCAAGAGCCTGAAGCGGTGTACCTGTGACCTCTGACTCCTGATCCACCTTGAACTCGATAGCTTCTACTCTATGATCGAACAAATGATACAGCGTTTCGATATTGCTATCTCCCGATTCGTTCTTCGCACGGACGTAGGCTATTATCGCCTCAGAGGTGATATATCTTGGATATACTACGCTTCCAAGGTCCAGTCTGCTTATAACGTCCTTGAAGTTTATCCTGTTTATCTTTGTGATAGTCTTAGCATTTGACACCTGTCTGGCATGAAGAGTGAGCAAGATATTTTCTTCGTCTATTCCCGTGAGAGCCACAAATGACTCTGCATACTCTATGCCCTCTTCCTTCAGAAGTTCCTCGTCAGTGCCATCACCGTTTATTATTATCGCCTTTGGCAAAAGCACACTGAGATCCTCACAGCGCTGTCTGTCATTCTCGATTATCTTGACGTTGATCCCCATGCCAATAAGACGTTTTGCAAGATAATAAGCCGCCTTGCCGCCGCCTATTATCATTGTGTTCTTCACCTGATTTGTCTTCACACTGATATCCTCAAAGAATGTTCTTGAAAAATTTCTTTGGGTGCAAAATAAGATAACATCATTCTTTTTCATTGTGAAATCGCCAGATGGAATATATATTTCCCCTTCTCTCTCAACAACACATATAAGCAGGCTTGTTGCCGTTTTACGGCTAAGCTCAGCGATCGTAGTGCCGACAAGAGGATTGCCCTCAGGTATCTTATACTTTATAAGCTCAGCCTGACCATTCGCAAAGGTGTTTACCTCAAGAGCTGTTGGCAGACAAAGTATTCTTGACGCTTCCCTTGAAGCCTCAAGCTCAGGATTTATGACCATTGCAAGACCAAGCTTCTCTCTTAGATAGACTATCTCCTTGCTGTAATCAGGTGTTCTTACTCTTGCTATAGCTGAACACTTTGCCACTCTCTTGGCAAGTGTACAACAAAGCAGGTTAAGCTCATCGGACTCTGTGACAGCAATTATAAGGTCGGCGTTCTCTATGCCGGCGTCCTGCTGAACGCTAAAGCTTGCGCCGTTTCCTACGATGCCCATAATGTCATAAAGACTACTGAGCTCCTGTATCTTCTTTGCATTCTTGTCAACTATCGTGATATCGTGACCCTCTTTCACAAGCTGTTCAACAAGGGTCGTGCCTACTTTTCCGCAGCCCACAATGATAATATTCAAACCGCCTGCAGGCTTCTTTTGTTTACTCATATTTTTCCTCCGACCGAATGACATACTGCCATTCACTGCAGTTCTCTGCACTTCTTCTCTTCATTAAGCAGAGCCTATTTATAAAAGCGTATAATTCCATATCATATAATGTATCACTACGCTGTTAATAATATGTTAAAGTATAGTAAAGATATTAATAAAATTTACGACGGTTGCCTAACTCATTTTTCCAAATTAGCGATTCTCAAAAAAAGTTATAAAAAAAGCACAAAAAAACTGTGCCGCCGATACATACCGACAGCACAGCTCAATTAAGAAAGAATGATTTGGAAGAATTACTCTACATTTTTGAGTGCCTCATCAAGAGGTACTTTCTTTACACGTCTTGTAAGGATAAATGCTATCACCGCATATGACACAATACCGAGCAACGGCACTTCAACAAATATTTTTGCTGGCACATAATATGGCATCCAGCCTGAATACTGAGCGAAAGCAACTTTGAATATATACTTCAAAGTGACATTTACTATAGGAACAGTCAGCAGCATTGAGGCTATAACGACTGTTATATAAAGGCTGTTTATTTCCCTGTTGTTGTAACCCAGTATCTTTGTCATAGAAATAGACTGGCTGTTCTTTTCTATTATGACCTTTGAAAGAAGATAAACAATTAGCATGAACATTATAACACCCGCTGTTGCAAACATACTTATCATAGAACCCATAGACAGTATGAGCTGTCGTGATGTTTTTGTCAGGTCGTCTTTCGTTATAGTTGTCGCAATATACAGATCGTCTATATCCTTTATCTTTGTATTGGAGAAATAACCGTTAAAATACCCGTCCTCAAGTTCAAAAGTCTTTATGAAATCGCTGTCTGTGAGATAAACTGCTATAGTTGCAGGATCGTCATAGATACCCTCTACCTTAAAATTGTATTTTTTATCTCCGTAAGACTCTTTCAGTGTCACTTCATCGCCGACCTCTATGTTATACTTCTGAGAATAACCATCAGAGATAAACGCTCCGCCGTCTTTTATATCTGCATGAACGAACTGCTGTTTTCTTTAACTCCGTAAATTGTTGCCGCTTCCTCTTTTTAGCTTGTCATCGACAGTTTTAAGAGAGCCTGAACAATATTTCTCTACACCCTCTGTTTTAGTTTCAACAGGCATTTTCAGCACATACTGATATTTGCTTATCATATTATCTTCTATTATATCCTGATAATGAAGAAGCATAGGCTTCATGCCAAGGCCAAAGAAGATGATAACATTGGCAAAAAAGAATGCCAACAAACACTGTAATATAGTTAGGAATGTTCTGGAAGATGACTCTAAGTCTGAAACGCTTTAATATGCCTATCCTTGTGTTGAGCTTAAAAGCCTTTTTCTTCTGACGCTTTTTTAAGATCACGCCTTGAGAATTTAAGCGATGAAAGACTTAGTTTATTTACAAGCATTACAAGGTTTATTACGAAAAGTATTATAAGAGGAACTACTGTCGTCTTTATAAACGCATCTGCGTTCCAGATCGTTTTGTATGTTGGCAGACTTGTATCGCCTGATTTGAGTATTCTGGGATAAACTGAGTGAGCATTGAGATTCCATTTATATGCTTCATGACCTTCTCAGCCATATCCTGAGCTTCCTCGTCGTCTGCCGGGGTTTTATCATATTTCCATGAGTAGCTGTAATGAAGATCAGCCTCACCATAATCGTCAAAAAGCGTATCGGTAACGATAGCTACACCGAACTTCAAAGCGTCAAACATCATATGATTAGAATACAGTGCGCTGAATACAGTGCGCTAATCTGAAAGTGCAACAAGACCTGTTATCTTAAGCTTCTTGCCGCCGACCGTCAGGCTGTCGCCGACTTTAAGCTTGTTATTGTCAGCATACATTCTGTCAGGTCGTCAACGTCAAGAGGGTTGTCGCTAAGATATGCGCCTACCTCGATACATCTGGAAGATATAACCCAAGTGCTTTCTTCTGTAAAGGGTCAATGCCTTTTCGTTCATGTCGGCTGTTTTTTCGCCGTTTATTGAGATATACCCCTCGTCAGCGGCGTCAATTCCTCCTATAATATTCAGAAGTGTTGATTTACCTGAGCCTGACGGTCCGAGAAGCACGCAGAACTCTCCTTTTTCTATTTCGATATCAATGCCCTTAAGCACTTCAACTCTGCTCTCGCCCTCGCCAAAATGCTTTTTTATGTTTTTTATTTCAAGAAACACCTTCATTCCCCTTTCTAACTATTTATTTTAATAATGTATCTTTGCCGTTTTTAAACGTCATATTATACATATTTGTATGCCATAACTTACTTCACATTGTGGTTAATTACAACTAACCGATATATCTGATAAATCCCGCCGAAAAAAGGCGGGATCTAACCATATAAATATTACTGATTTAGCCGTTTGTCGTGCTTTGCAAAGCAAAGCTTACAAGCTTGTCGAGAGCGTCATCAGATATCTGAGAAACAATAGCCACCGAGTCATTCTCGGCATTTTTTCTCTCAACGCCCACACGGTTTTCAAGAAAATCCTGAAGTATCACACTTGAGTATAAAGCTCATTGGCTGCCTTTATGCCCTCAGATGTCAGTGTGATCTCACGGTAAGGCTCTTTGATTATATAGCCCTCGTCTATAAGCTTCTGAGTCATCTTGACGGTGCTTGCCTTTGTCACGCCCAGAACAGAAGCTACCTCTGTGGACTTGACAGGTCTGCCGTTCTGACCCAGTCTGTATATGGCAAATAAATACCTTTTCTGTGATTTAGTCAGCATTCAGATGACCTCCCCGAAGTTTATTACTGTTTATCATGATCTGTGACAGCGAGAAGAATTTGGACAACAGCCGCAGCTGCCACCGCAAGAGCTTTTGCCCTGTTTCTTATCCTTTACGAGCTTGTAAATTATAGCTGCCACGATAGCAATGAGAATCACTGCTATCAGAATCGTACCGACTACTGTGTCCATAATTATCCTCCCAACTGTTTATGCAAGATCAGTGATGATATTTGCTTTTTATTATGCGTTTGCGCCTACCTTAACGTCCTTTTCAAGCTTTGTGCTTTCCTTATAAGGTCTAACGAGCATATAGATGATAAGAGCGATAAGAGCTATTGCAAAGATAAGACCGATAACATTCACCTTACCAGTGAAGAGGTTGCCAAGCTGATTTACGATAAGTGCGATAACATAAGCAAAACCACACTCGTAGCCAATTGCGAACCAGAACCACTTTCTGCTGTTCATCTCACGCTTGATAGCTCCCATTGCTGCGAAACAAGGTGCGCAGAGGAGGTTGAAGATAAGGAATGACATACCTGTGATGCCAGTGAATGCAGCACCGATCGGTAAACTGAACCATCTCCACCGCCGTAAAGGATACCCATTGTACCAACGATGTTCTCCTTAGCAACAAGACCTGTAACAGCTGCAACAGTTGCCTGCCAGTTGCCCCAGCCAAGAGGTGCGAAGATCCAGCAGATAGCCTTACCGATATGAGCAAGGATACTGTGGTCCATCTGATCTTCTGTGAGCATACCGAATGAACCGTCTACCCAGCCGAAGTATGAAGTGAACCATACAAAGATAGTTGAAAGTGTGATGATAGTACCAGCCTTCTTGATGAATGACCAGCCACGCTCCCACATACTTCTAAGTACGTTGCCAACTGTTGGCATATGATATGCAGGAAGCTCCATAACGAATGGTGCAGGATCTCCTGCGAACATCTTTGTCTTTTTCAGCATGATACCTGAAATAATGATAGCTGCGATACCGATGAAGTATGCTCCTGTTGCTACCCAAGCAGAGCCACCGAAGATAGCGCCTGCGATCATTGCAATAAATGGTGTCTTAGCACCGCAAGGAATAAATGTTGTTGTCATGACAGTCATACGTCTGTCACGCTCGTTCTCGATAGTTCTTGAAGCCATGATACCAGGTATACCGCAACCTGTACCGATAAGGATCGGAATAAATGACTTTCCTGAAAGACCGAACTTTCTGAAGATCCTGTCCATTACGAATGCGATACGAGCCATGTAACCGCAAGCCTCAAGGATAGCAAGGAGAATGAAGAGTACAAGCATCTGTGGAACGAATCCGAGCACCGCAACAACACCGGCAACGATACCGTCAAGGATAAGACCCTTGAGCCAATCTGCGCAGTTTACTGCGTCAAGACCTCTTTCGATAAGTACAGGGATACCAGGTACCCATACGCCGTAATCCGCTGGGTCTGGATCAGCGAAGCTGTATTTCTCAGCGGCTGCAACTGCAGCTTTCAGATCAGCATACTTAGCTGTTTTTGTTGTTTCTTCAAGTGTTTCCTCGTCCTCTACTGTATAATCAGCAGTTGCGGACTTATCTACTGTAGCAAGCAGGTTGTCTGCTGTTGCCTTAGCAGCGTCAACATCAAAGTCATCAGCTTCGTTGTCGATAGCCTCGCCGCCCTGCTGCTCGATAAATGCGTTGATTATGTCAAGCGAGCTGCCATATTCGTCAGCAGCGTCCTCAGCGTCAGATGAACCGATGCCGAACAGATGCCAACCGTCACCAAAGAGTCCGTCGTTTGCCCAGTCAGTTGCGGCTGAACCTACTGTTACCATTGAGATATAGTAAACAAGGAACATAACCACTGCAAAGATAGGAAGACCGAGCCAACGGTTAGTTACGATCTTATCGATTTTATCTGATGTTGTAAGACCACCCTGATTTTTTCTTTTTATAGCAATCCTTGATTATTGAAGCTATGTAAATGTATCTCTCGTTTGTGATGATACTCTCCGAGTCGTCGTCCATTTCTTTTTCAGCAGCGCAGATATCCTTTTTCGATATGGGTCTTTACCTGCTCAGACATACCGAGCTGTTCGATGACCTTCTCATCTCTCTCGAATATCTTTATAGCGTACCATCTCTGCTGTTCTTCAGCAACATCATTGAGAAATGCTTCCTCAATATGAGCGATAGCGTGTTCAACAACGCCGTTGAATGAATGCTGAGGTACCATTGGAACTTTTGACTCAGCAGCCTTTACTGCAAGCTCAGCAGCTTCCTTGATACCGGTGCCTTTAAGAGCGGATATCTCGCAGACCTGACAGCCAAGCTCCTTAGCAAGCTGATCTGTATTTATCTTATCGCCGTTCTTTTTAACAACGTCCATCATGTTGATAGCAACAACAACAGGGATACCAAGCTCAACAAGCTGTGTTGTAAGATAAAGGTTTCTTTCAAGGTTTGTACCGTCGATGATATTGAGGATAGCGTCCGGACGCTCGCTTATAAGATAGTTTCTTGCAACTACTTCCTCAAGTGTGTAAGGTGAAAGTGAGTAGATACCGGTTTGAACCTGTAAGAGCGTTGAAAAGAGTTGTTTTACCGCAGTTAGGGTTGCCTGCGAGAGCAATTTTGATCTCCATACAATTTGATCCTTTCAGAATTTCGGCACTCTGATATATCCTCATCTTCTAAGTACACATCAGCTCTGCCGATGAAATTTTTGCTGTTTGCCTGAACTATGTATCAGACCGTTTCGATCATCTCAGCGTCAGCCTTCCTGAGCGAAAGCTCATAGCCTCTGACCGTTACTTCAATAGGGTCACCCAAAGGCGCAACCTTTCTTACATGGACTTCAACACCCTTTGTGATGCCCATATCCATGATCCTTCTCTTTACAGCACCAGTGCCGTTGAGCTTCTTCACGGTAACTGTTGAACCGATCTTAGCTTCTTTCAATGTTGCCATAACCTGATCCTCCTAACTATACAAAATATCTTCAAACATATTTATCATGGCTTGACCGCCAAATGTTTCCTATACCATTATCTTCGCAGCCATTTCCTTTGAAACAGCTACTCTTGATTCTTTGACCTTAACGATAACGTTTCCTCCGATAGTGCTTACTACCGTTACCGTTCCACCTGCGACAAAACCCAGATTTTCAAGAAACTTTCTTGTTTCAGGTTTTCCGCCTACTTTCTTTATCATGTTTTCTTCTCCTACGTTTGCAAATGTCAGCGGCATCATTCAGACCCTCCTGTTCTTTTGTCAGTATCAAAAGTTAGATTTGTCTAACTTTTAGGCTTATTAAAAGGGTTAGCATTTTCTAACCCGTAATATAGTTTAGCACGGCTAACCGAATTTGTCAAGACTAAATGTGCCGTTTTTTTCAATTTTGTAAGCTTGCACAAAAACATAAGTTAGTTAAGTATAACTTTAGTTAGTTTTTAATAACTCAATTACTGCACAAACGCAGACAGAAAAGCAAAACTGCCTTTTTTCCGCCTGCGTTTGCAGTTTACATTATTACATTAGAGATATATGCTTACTTAGCAAGAGCCTCGCCCAAAGCCTTGCAGCTTGCGAGAGCGTCGTCGTCAGGAGTTTCGTTTACAATAAGTCCCTCGCCATTTACAAGTGTTGCACCGTCGCCCGTAACTCTGTCCTGCCACTGACGCATCCACTCGCCGTCACCCCAGCCGTACGAGCCGAAGAGTGCTATCTTCTTTCCTGAGAGCTTGCCCTCTATACCTGCGAAAAATGGCTCGAACTCGCTGTCCTCAAGCTCCTCTGCTCCCATTGCAGGGCATCCAAGAGCTATTGCGTCATAATCCTCAACATTGCCGCTGAACTCAGAAACTGCGAAGCACTCTGCGCCTGCACCCTCTGCAACTGCCTTTGCCATAGCCTCTGTGTTGCCTGTACCGCTCCAATAAATTACTGCTGTTTTCATTATGATTACCTCCTAAGAAATTTTCAGGGCTTGGTAAATGCTTTCGCCCTGAGCAAGTTTATTACACAGATAATTTCTGCACTTGTCATAATTGCTGAAAATACGTCTTGCTCTGTTTTCGTCAGAGTAGACTTTCCAATATCCGCAAAGAAGATAGTTTCTTCCCCTTGTTCTGTATGAACCCTGTAACATCATCAACAGGATAGCCTAGAAACAGACCTATCTCATGAGGAAAATCCTCACTTGCGGATATTCTTCCAGACAGCCTTTCAAGCTGCTGTTCAAGGGTCATACAGCTGTCATAGACAAAGCTTTCAAGAAGCTTTCTTACTCTGTTGTCTGCAAGTCTGTCAGATAAAAGCTTTTCGTTATAGAGAAAAAGCAGCTTTCTGCTTTTGCACTCGCAAAGCACTGTTAGCTTCATGCCCTTTGTATATGCCCTGCTGTTAAAAAGCTCGACATTCTCTTCAAGCCCGTCCTTGTTCTTTTCCATTGACATAAGACAGGCAGGCTTTATTCCAAGCATTGCAGGGGCAAGATGATAAGCCATGCTTTTTTCAAAATTTCTCAGCTCAGACTGTGACATAGTCCCTCCTTTGGTTAGAAATTCTAACCTATACATATAAATCTATGCGTTTACAACGCCTTTAGTACAATATTTTTCAAGCACGTTCTTCAAAGCCGAACAGCTTGATGAATGGCATATAGCCACGGGAAAATCAAGTTTGCTTGCTCTTTGGTTAAGACCATTGAGCATTTTATGTGACACTGTATCAGTAAACACCACTGCCAGATCAGGACTGCCTATCTTCTTATCAAAACCTGTAGGATATTTGATGAACACCTTAGCCTTGCAATCATATGATTTGCAGATATCCTTATAGCGTGTTGCCATACGGTCATTTCCGCCTACTATTATAACGCTCATACTTTTCTGAACTCCTCCTTTTCATTAATTTGGGTTAGTATTTACTAACCATATTCATATTAGCACAAACTAACCCCGTTTGTCAAGGGAAACTTATGTCAGAAGTATAAACTTTTCATATGATAAAATATTCACGGCAAAAGCGAAGATACTATATATAATATGCGTTACATATCGCAGATTATGTTTGGTATTGTTTTGCAAAAAAATACGGCGAAGTGCCAAAAGACACAACGCCGTAAAAAAACAAATATTATTTGCTTAAAAGCTCAGCGAATTGTTTCATGAATGCATCGCAGACAGTGACAAAGCCGCTGTTATTATAAGTGATATTACCTTTTTCATCTATGTTTTTCCTCTGTCTAAAAACTATTAGTCCATAGCAGCCTTTATTGCAGCCATAAGCTCATCATATGTTTCATAAGCAGGAAGCTCAGGATATTCAGCCTTTATGCTGTCTGTGCTTCTGAAAAGGAAGCCTGCCTTGCTCGCCTGAATCATACCGAGGTCATTGTGGCTGTCACCGCTTGCGATAGTTTCAAAGCCGATAGACTGGAGAGCCTTTACGGTTGTGAGCTTTGACTTTTCACATCTCATCTTGAAGCCTGTGATCTCGCCGTTGTCAGCAACTTCAAGAGTGTTGCAGAAGATAGTAGGATAACCAAGCTTCTTCATAAGAGGACCTGCAAACTGTGAGAAAGTATCGCTGATGATTATTACCTGTGTGAAGCTTCTCAGCTCGTCAAGGAACTCCTTTGCGCCCGGCATTGGGTCGATAGTTGCGATAGTATCCTGAATTTCCTTAAGACCAAGACCATGCTCCTTAAGAATGTTGATACGGTATTTCATTAGTTTATCGTAGTCCGGCTCATCTCTTGTTGTTCTTTTAAGCTCAGGGATACCTGTAGCCTCAGCAAAAGCTATCCATATCTCAGGAACGAGAACTCCCTCAAGGTCAAGACAAGTGATATACATACTCATAATTATTTCCTCCTTAGAAATATACACAAAAAATTCGTAATTTGATTATACCATACTTTTTATAATAATACAAGAGTTTTGCTTTTAAATCATTAAGGCAAAAATAATACAAAAAATCGTTGCCCATTGTAAAATTTCGCTGTTACCCCTTTCTGATACTTGACAATTTGTGTTATATATGTTATAACTAATACATATACTAATTCATAAATCATTATTAATAAATAATGAAAAGAGGTGATACATATTTCTACAAGAAAAGACGGTATCGAAACGAAAAAAAGATACTCACTGTATGCGTCCAACTTTTTTTCTGAAACAGGGGTATAAACAGACAACTATCTCACAGATAGTGAAAAAAGCTGGCGTTGCAAGAGGAAGCTTTCAGAACTTATTCTCCACAAAAGACGCTATTCTAATGGAACTTGTGGGCACGATGTTCAGCGGACAATTTGGAGTGGCAAAGAACATTGTTGGTGATAATATGTCGCCGATATACACATATGCGGTGGAAACTGCCATACAGATAACCCTCACTGAGCTGAATGAAAATCTCCGAGAGATCTACATTGAAGCTTATACTATACCTGAAACGGCTGAGTATATCTATGTCCACACTACGTCGGAACTGAAGCAGATATTCGGTTCGAATTTTCCGGGCTATACCGAGCGATTTCTATGAAATGGAAATCGGAACATCAGGAATAATGCGCAACTATATGGCAAGAAAATGCGATATCCATTTCCCCGCTTGACCACAAGCTTCGCCGTTTTCTGACGGCGGCAATGCGAGTGTATAAAGTACCAGAGGAAGAACAGGCAAAAGTGCTTGCATTTATCGGATCGCTTGATATTAGAGCTATTGCCACAAAGGTCATGTATAAGCTGTTTGCAATGTTGGAAATGACATTCGATTTTAAACTTTCAAAAGATGATGAAGAGGGGAAACAAGATGAAAAAACGGTTATTGAGCATCATACTTACTCTATGTATGGCAATGTCCATTACACCATTGAACGCATTTGCGGTCACAGAATATGGCATATGGATAGGCGACGAACAGGTAACATCTGATAAAACATGGAGCAAACAAGGCTGGAAATACGATATACAAAGCAAGACCCTGACGCTTCTTGGCTACAATATGGCGACTATAGGCAAACGTATAACGGCAACAGCGAAAGACCCAGCCGATTTGGTCTTATATACGTTGAAGGCGAACAAGATCTGAACATAAAGCTTGTCGGCAGCATTGATCTTGGTGACAGCCCGTTTTCAAGCCAAGCTGCAACCAAATACAATGAGAGCTACAGCGGAATTTATGCTCCTGACAGTAATATCACGATCATTGGCAGCGGAACGTTTTCAGCAGTAACACATGACGCAGCAATATACTGCTCAAATCTTACTATCGGCGACGGAACTGAACAAAATGCTATTAATGTATCGTGCGAAAGCTTCGGCGCTTGCATTATCGTAAAGTATAATATGATAGTTAATGACTACAGTACTGTTTGGGCTTGCGCAAACCTCACTTCAGGCGGATATTTCAACAACGCAGGTTCAACTATTGCAGGAATAATGGTATATGGAATTTTGACAGTTGACGGCAGTAAGGTCGAAGGTAACGTCTTTAAAGAGATATACAAACCACAAGAGTATGATTCAGAATACACCTCAGGCCTTTGAAGCAGGCGGTATCGTAATAAAGAACAACGCCACAGTAGAAGGCAGAAACATTAATCCGTCCACGCCGGGATTCATGGAATATGGCGTACAAGTTCACCATTACGCCATAAAATTTTTAGGAAGAGGACGTGTCCGTGCCGGAACAGAGTATGTGGATTATGAAAGCGTCAATCGTGGTTTCCGTAAATCAGGCGGCAACGAAATAACAGTTTCGGGACGGCTGAAACTCTATGAAAGCGATACTTGTCCCGCTGACTTCAAGAAGTTTGCGCAGTATGGCTTCGGAGGGTATACAGAATATTATACAGAAAACATGGATGACATCTATATAAAGCCGTGGTAAAATGTCATATTTCAAGGATATGCATGATTATGAAACATTTTATTTAGCAAGCGGAATAGATCTAAAAGATATATATGAAATCGATCTGGACACCAACGTTCCATTTGATGTAAACATACTTTCAGGCGATATCAAAATGAACATAGATATCAAAAGCGGTTTTGAGCTTCCGAAGATCATTGTCTATGACGGCGCAACTTTAAAATTAAAGACCTCCCCTGATAAAACATATAATTTCACTTATCCTATCGAGCTGAAAGGCGGCACGATAGAATTTACAAACAGTGCGATCGTGCGAGGACTTAACATTGTAGGAGAGGGCAAGGTCATCATTGATAGCGGAAACTACTCTGGAACGCTTGGTGACAACGTAATCTTGCAGATATCAGGCGGAAGCGCTGACTTCAATGACAACGGCAAGGCTGTGGACGCAGAAAGGAAACTCGGTACACAAGTACACCTATGTTGCAAGGGGTGCAGATGGCAATGAGTTTATAGGCAGTGCTAACACACGTCAGCCGCCATATGACGATTTTTATGGCTATAACCGCTCAGAAATATTCCATGACGGAAACAAGCTTCATCTCTGGCTCAAGTCACAGGATTCCATTTATGGCGTGAATGCTTTTAAAATAAAAGCTGACGGCACTCTTGAAGATGAGAACACCTATTTTAATCTGCGTTATGGAACGAATATCTTAGAGCATAGGATACCTTTTGATCCTATAACATTAAAATACTTTGTTGTGAAAAAGAACGACGTCGTTACGCTGAAAACAATGGAAAACGAGCCGTCCTCACTGCAAGACAGTGATATCCGAGTAGAATGGTACAGTGTTGAAAACGACAAGCGCACAAAAATAAATGCCCATGGCACAAGCATGTATGTGGGGCGTATGGGCAACAGTGACAATGGTACGCATTATCAGGCAGATGTATATTATTTAGGCTGGGATTCCAAGCTCAATCATTCATATACCTATGACGCATATATCTTATTGACGAGCCGGTATTTACTGCTCCTGACAAATTCCACTTGGATAAAAAGGCAAAATTCGAGGTCACAAACAATACGCCAAATGGCGCAGTAAGGCTCAAATATCTATGGGAAGTGAGCAAGGACGGCGGAAAGACTTTCACCGCCATTGACGGAGAAACTTCTTCTGTTTACGAGCCTACTATAGAAAGCCAAATGAACGGCTGGCAGATAAGATGCAAAACATGGGTATCAACAGGCGACGGACAAAAAACTGAGCCGACCGTTTTCGGCCCTGTTACGATAAACTTCTCCGAAAAAGCACCGGTCATAGTAAAACACCCGCAAAGCGGTGCAACAAACGCTCCTAGCCAGCCTAAACCTGTTAAGCCCGGAGAAATAACTATCGTAATTGAGCGTTACTATTTCTTCAATGTAGAAGCAACAGGCAGTGAACCGCTCCAATATCAGTGGCAGGAAAGCAGCGATAACGGAGAAACTTTCGTGGATATCCCATATACCAACGACAATTCACATTCATTAAAAGTGCGAAAAGAAAACAACGGAAAGCTTGTGCGCTGTGTTGTATCAAATGAATACGGCTCTGTAGTTTCAAATGCGGCAAAGCTTACAATATATTATTCTCCTGAGTTTACAGCCTCACTCGGCAATAAGACCATAAACAGCGGAGAAAAGGCTACGTTCACACTTCCTATCGCTCAGGGAAATCCTTACGGAGCTGAGGTGATATGGCAGGTGAGCAAGGACGATGGAAAGACTTTTTGCAGACGTTACCGAAGCTGACGGAACGTTCTCTCTTGATTCAAAAGTCGTAGACGGCAAGGAAAAATGGTCGACTACATTCACCACCTGTGCAACGAACATAAGCTTTAACGGATATATGTACAGATGTACGGTCAAGAACGCTGAAAATGCGGACTATGTGGGTACTTGGGTATCGGAAAAAGCAACGCTTACAGTAATAAGAAACTGCGCAGTAGACGGACATATATTTGACGAGGGAACGATAATCTCCGAGCCGACTTGCATCGATAAGGGTGTGAAGAGGTTTAATTGCTCCGAATGTTCACAGTACAAAGATGAGCCTATAAACCCATTGGGACATGATTGGAAAGAAGCGACCTGCACAGCTCCAAAGACCTGCAAACGCTGTCAGGCTACTGAGGGCGAGCCTATCGAACACAGCTTCGGCGATTATATATCCGATGAAAACGGACATTGGAAGCAGTGCAGTGAGTGCGGAACTGACAGCCAAAAGGAACTTCACGCCTACAAGTGGAATACGAAAGACGGCGAATATTGGCAGGAATGTACAATTTGCGGATATGAAACGAAAAAATCAACTATTTTGAAGATATCCATAAACGGAACTGACGAGACCTGTCCTTTAGGTGATTATGAATTTACATTTGCTCTGCCTGAGGGCTGTACTGACGTAACAGCAGGCTTCAGATTTGCAGGCGACGGTACGGAATTGGCGTTTACCGCAAAAGACGATCTTTACACCGCAAAGGTAAGTGCGTCAGATCTTGAGAGCGGAACAATGACGGTTTACGCTTCGGCAAAACTCAAAGACGGTTTTGTCATCACAGGTGAAAAAGAAGTAACCGTGCTTGAAAACCATGTGGGCGGCACTGCGACTTGTACTGAAAAAGCAAAGTGCAAATTCTGTAATAAAGAATACGGCGACCTTGACCCGACAAATCACACAGGCAAACCTGTTTGGAAATTTGACAGCAAAGAACACGAGAAAAAAATATGATTGTTGCAGCGAGGTGACTATCGAGAGAGAACCCCACGAATGGAACGCAGGCGAATGTACAGAGTGTGGATACAAGTGTACACATTCTGGCGGCAAGGCGACCTGCACAAAGAAAGCCACCTGCGATATCTGCGGCAGTGAATACGGCGATATCGACCCGAACAATCATGGAAAGCTCACACATATAGATAAAGTTGACGCAACACGTGACAAAGAGGGAAATATCGAGTATTGGTACTGCGAAGAATGCGGCAAGTATTTCGGTGACAAGGACGGCACAAAGGAGATACAAAAGGCAGACACTATTACAGATAAGCTGAAAGACACTCCAAGTGATGACAAAAAAGATAACTCAAAGCCAGATAAGACGAAAGACGATACTAACGAGAGCAAGACAGACAGCTCTACGGCAGAAAAGCCGAAAAACGATTCAAGCGAAATCAAGGCAGACAGCTCCACGGCTGATAAGCCTAAGAGCGAGCAGAAAAATCCACAGACCGGACCAGTGGTATGAAGCGGCAGTGGTATGAGCCTTTGGCTTGCAATGCTGTTGATAAGCGGCGGTGCGGCAATGGGAATAAAGAAAAAACACAAGAAATAACTGATCTCTTAACTGCACACAGCGGTTGTCTCAAACGGCAGCCGCTGTTTTTTTGATCAACATGACGTTAAAAAAACGCATAACGCAAATATGGAGATCATAAAATGAATAACGATACAATAAAACTTATACGGAAAACCTCAAACGTAAATTCACTTATGGTGATAATTTTCTATATGCTTGATATCGCACTTATAAGACTTGGCGACTTGGCGGTGTACCATATCGCAGGAAAGTCAGCCTACTATGAGGATATCGCTCAGCTTGTGAGCTACTGCATACAGTATCTCATGGTTGTGCCAATAGTTCTTGTTGTATTCAGACTTGTGAGTGGCAAAAAAGAGGGTCTTAAAATAACAGCCTGTTTCAGAAAGCCTTCAATGCCTGCAAAATGGGTCGCAAAATGGATCGTCATATCATTCGGGCTTATCTATGCCTCAAATTATATCAACACATTTATTTTCTCATATGTGCAGAAAGCTTCGGGAACGAGCCTTAAAGGCGTTGACTTCACTTCAAGCGGCACTGCCCTGGGCGGCGTAACGAGCGTGCTGGCAATGTCAGTGCTTGCACCGTTTTTTGAGGAGCTTATGTTTAGAGGTACGCTTTTCAGAAATGCTGAAAAATGCGGACAACTCACAGGCATTATAATGGTGGGTCTGACCTTCGGACTTTGGCATGGAAGCTATCAGCAGATACTCTATGCGGCAGTCATGGGTATGTGTGCCTGCTTTATGGTTGCAAAAACAGGATCTATCTTCCCATCTTTGATACTTCACTTCACCATGAACACTATCGGAGCAATTCAGAGCGTCGCACTCGGTTCCATAGACTTTGACAAGTTTGCCGCAGACCTTGAAAAAGGTCAGATCACAGGCACAGCACCAATGATAATAATTGCTGTCGCACTGCTTTCGTTCGGACTTATGATAGCTGGTCTTGTGCTTTTCGTAAAAGAGCTTAGATATCACCGTGACAGCTTCAGACTCATAAACTTCTGCCCTGACGTTTCACAAGGCAAAAAGATAGTCATCTATCTCACCGCACCTGTTACCATACTCGCCTTTGCCGGGCTTATCTTCATCACAGTCCGCACAGCTTTAGGTCTTGGGCTATTCTAAAATACGCATAAAAATAACGCAGACTTTTTACAGCCTGCGTTATTTTTATCAGGAGTTATTTATTATGATTTAAGGCTTGCGATCTTCTGGTTAAGTTCCTTGATCTCGGAATCTACAGTTGCAGAATACTTCTCACGAACCTGCGTCCATGTGGACTGTACACCCTCTTCATTAACATTTGAAGCATCACTGTAGAGTGCGTCAACCAGGCACTGGTTTCCGTCAAACTGCTTTCTGTCGCCGAGAGCGGAAGATATACCGTAAGCATAGTCAAAGAGCATAAGGTAATCGTCAGAAACAACGTCCATTTTCACATCATACATCTCGTCTGTCCAATTAGGGTTGTTCTCCATGAACTTGTCCTTGTTTGTCTGCTCATACTTAGGATCTGTCTTTGAAGCTCTTACGCACTCGAACCAACACTTAACAGCTTCGCTTCTTGTTGAACCTTTTACCCACATGAAAGCTGTCATATCAGACGTTGTTATCTTCTGCTGATTATCGTCATACTGAGGGATAGGAACAACGCCCCAGTTCTCGCCCTCCTTTGGAGTTTGGTTGCCTGTGTAAGCCCACTCGCCCATTGCATAGAACAAGCAGTTCTGATTGAAGCAATCTCTTGCAGAGCCTACCCAGCCGTTGAGGATAAGTCCGTCCTTCATCATATTATAAAGGAAGTTCTGAGCCTTTTCGATATCAGGGTCGTTAAGATTGCTTGAAAACTCGTTTGTTGCAGGATCATAGTTTACAAGACGCTTGCCCGTCTGCTGAACAACGTGCGCTCTGAAGAAGCCGTTTACACCGTAACGCTCAGTATCAGCCGGTGCGTTGCCAACATATGAGGACATGATATCCTCCCAATTCTTCCAAGTCCACTCATTGTTTACATAAAGCTCATATGGATCGTCAAGGCCCTCTGCGTCAATGATATCCTTATCATAGCAGAGCATAGCAGAAGCAGAATAGCCAAGAGGCGCAACATAGTGCTTTCCATTGAGCATGAACTGATCTGCTGTATCCTTTGTTGCAGACCACAAAGGCTGGCTGAAATCAACTATGCTGTCGATAGGCTGATACATATCCTTTACTACCTGTGAAGGGAACGCAAGCCACTCATACTTGAATATATCAGGAATATCCTTGTTAGCTGTGATAGCAGCAGCAAGATTATCAAATCTGTCCTCATTTGAAGTCTGCTGGAATCTTATCTGTCCGCCCTTGCTCTCAAAAAGCTGAAGCTCTGTGCTCTTCTCAGGACTGCCCTTAGTAGGGTTAAGGTCGCCCTCACCGAGATAAAGTATCTCTTTTTCAGCACCCTCAGGGATAGCCTCGATAGATTCCGTGTCAGCTACCGCAACGTTCTCTGTTGCAGAAAAATCGTCCTCCGCCTTGCTTGAAGAGTTTGATGAGCTTCCGCAACCCGCTACTCCTGTTGCCATTGACAAAGCCATTACAGCCGCTATGTACTTTTTGTAATTCATAAAATATTCCTCCATAATTCAATATTTTAGCATCAAAGCTGTCCGTATGTAGTTGATGAGTTCATATATTAAATCTTGCTATAATTATACAACACATACAAAGCTATTGTCAATCACCATTATAGCACAATTATCAGCAATTTAATTGTACACTTTGCACAATTAAATCCATATGTATTGTTAAAACGCGGTATTACAATCAATATAGTTTAAAATATACGCATAAAGTTCAAATATTCAATATGCCCGTTTTGAATGAATATAAAACAGATACAAGAGCTTTTTGTAGAAAACATTAACCAAAACAGCAAAATATGTACAGCATTTATGCAGTTCGTAAAACTTTTTTCATGTAATCGTTTGATGTTTTCAGTGGTACTTGTAATTAGCGAATTATTATAGTATACTTGTTTAAGAAGATTTTTTACCGAAAGGAAATTGCTTGATATGACAGATTTTGAAAGAAACAAAGCAAGGGTGACAGCCGAATACGAGGCTCTCATCAACAGAAAAACATTGTGTCCGACAGCTACAACGGAATTTATGACAGATACGTTTACCCTGTTCTGACAGCCGCACACGCACCTATTATCTGGAAATATGACATGAACCCTGAGACAAATCCATACTTCATGGAGAGATTGGGCATAAACGCAGTTCTGAACTCAGGCGCTATTTATCTCAACGGCAAGTATTACCTTGTTGCAAGAGTTGAGGGCAATGACAGAAAGTCATTTTTTGCAGTAGCAGAGAGCGACAGCCCTGTTGACGGCTTCCGTTTCTGGGACTTCCCTGTTCAGCTTCCTGACACTGAACCGGAGGAAACAAACGTATACGATATGAGACTTACTCAGCATGAGGACGGCTGGATATACGGTGTATTCTGCTCAGAGAGCAAAGACAAGACTTCAAACGATCTTTCTGCCGCTACAGCTCAGGCTGGAATCGTAAGGACAAAGGATCTTAAGACATGGGAAAGACTTCCTAATCTCAAGTCCAAGTCACCACAGCAGAGAAACGTTGTGCTTCACCCTGAGTTCGTTGACGGAAAATACGCATTCTACACACGTCCACAGGACGATTTTATCGAAACTGGCTCAGGCGGAGGAGTATGCTTCGGTCTTTGCGAAGACATTACAAACCCTGTTATCTGCACAGACGAAGTTGTTATCTCACCAAGGCAGTATCACACAATCACAGAGGTAAAGAATGGTGCAGGCGCAGTGCCTATCAAGACACCAAAAGGTTGGATACACATTGCACATGGCGTAAGAAATACAGCCGCAGGTCTTAGATACGTAATTTATGTATTCGCAACTGACCTTAAAGACCCTTCTAAGCTAATCGCTTCGCCGTCAGGACTTTTCATTGCACCACACGGCAGTGAAAGAGTGGGTGACGTATCAAACGTTGCGTTCACAAACGGCGCGATCGTTCGTGAAAACGGTGACGTGTATATTTACTACGCTTCATCAGACACAAGACTTCACGTTGCGGCAACAACGATCGACAAGCTTATGGATTACACATTCAACACTCCGTCAGACCCACTGCGTTCTGTTGACTGCTTAAAGCAGAGATGCGAGCTTATCAGAAAAAATCTTGAATATCTTAACAAGTAATATATCAAACACAAACAGACGGCTTCTGCTGTCTGTTTTTTTGTACACTAAAACTTTTTTCAAGTCTGCGATATCCGTGCATAAATATTGCACTACCCATGTAGGGGGACGTCGTCCTCTACAATTATGCTATGGTTTGTCTGCCGCAAAACTGCTGAGTCCCTTTACCGCAACTTTTTTTTATATACCCTCTTGCAATCGTCCACAATCTATGGTATAATTAATTAATAAAAGCACAATATATGCAATATCACGCACAAAATTTTCTCTTAACTAAGTTTATAATGAGATGTCCTTTTTGCAACTATGAAGATACAAGAGTAATAGATTCACGTCCAAGCGAGGGAAAAAAGCGTCGCCGCCGTGAGTGTCCGAAATGCGGAAAGCGTTTCACTACTTATGAGGTGGTGGAAAAGCCACAGCTTATGGTATACAAGCGTGACGGCTCGTTTGAGCCTTTTGACAGACAGAAGCTTATAAAAGGCATTCAGAACGCTATCAAAAAGCGTCCTGTCAGTGTTGATGATATGAAAAACCTTGTTGACGATATAGAGAACACCTTTGCAAACAAAATGCAGACCGAGACCACTACAAGCGAGATAGGCGATATGGTGCTTATGGGACTGAAAAAGCTTGACCACGTTGCATATGTGCGTTTTGCTTCCGTTTACAAGGACTTCTCTGACGTTGATTCGTTCATTCAGATAATCACTGAGCTTTCTGACAAGAAGAAATAAATAAGAGCGTTCCGATAATTTTCGGGACGCTCAGCCTGTCGCAAAACCCTAGATTCATCTCGAATTAGGGGTTTTGCTTTTATGCAATCAATAAACTAACAATAAATGTAATCAATTTTCGTAAAAAGTGTCAAAACAAAGCGATTTACACTCCGTGGAGAGATTCATATTGTAAAAGATCTGGTTGAATCTGTTCCGAGCAATATAAAACAGCAAATAAAAAAATGATGCCGCTTCAGAAACAGATACCTCTTCCGGAAGTTTTCCGCAGCGGCAGAACTGATAGAGAAATCCGCCACAGAATGCGTCGCCGGCCCGGTTGCATCTAATGCTTTATTTCTGAAACCCTTGACGATCTGACCGCCGTCATATGTCCGTACATAAGCGCCCAATTTGCCCAATGTGATTACATCAATTTTCACTTCCTTACGCAACAAGGCTTCTGCTGCATATTTGCCTCAAAACCAGCTGCTCCCGGTACTGCTGCAAAAACAGATGTACCGATTGCCATGCCGATTTTATTTCCAAGAGAGATAAATGCATACTGGAACCCGTCATTGCGGACACCGGTTTTCCATTCGCCATATTCTACACAATCGGGAATAATGGCATAAATAGCCGTGTTAAAACCTGCAAAGAAGAACCGTGTCAGACCAGAACAGATATAAAACGGAACAGGTGTCTCTACAGGACTGAACAGATACAGCGACAGCATACATACACCTGTTCCAAGCGCCAATATAGAAGCTGATCTGCCTTTGTTTCCAAACCATCTGAAAATAATAGGAAACAGTCCGGCACCAATAATTGACGGAATAATAATTGCCATGGAATAAGTAGTAAACAGGGATTCAGTTCCCTCCACATGCTTAAAATAATATAGTGCATCTGCATTTCTTCCACAGAGTGTCACGCCAAACAGGAACTGTCCCAGTAATGCCAGCAGATAGGGCTTATTTTGAAGCACAGTCTGAATTTGCAGCTTTATGGGGATTTTCTTCTTTTGCCGCCCGGAATGGTTACTCAACATTCACGATCTTCACGACCGTGCAGTGCCATGTACTTAATATATGTAGCAGTTTTCATATGGCACTCGTCGGCTCTTTGTTTTACCTCTTCCCATTCACCAAGCGTGAACGTGAGATGTTTATACTTCCTGTTTTCTACCTTAATATTATCGACCTCCTTGTTGTCTGTGTTACGGATACTCGGTTCTAAAAGGGTCAGGTTTCCATTTTAGCCCAATTCTGCAGGAAAGCAGAATTGGAAGAGTTTGGGCGACAGAGCATATGCTCTGTCAATACTTGCGAGAAAAAATGAAATTTGGTCAAAAGAGCCAGCCTGCTCTAACTGAATACACGTTTCACATATATAGGACAGAACTCGGGTGAAATTTGCACTCGTTTACAAAAGATTCAAAAAGAATCTGCAAGCTGCATAATCAGGCCTGTCCGTTAAAATGACAATGGGCGGCATAGTGATGATCTTACGCCTGTGATCGACACCAAACAGCCGAACCTGATGACAGATGTGCTGACGATAGCCCTCATTTTTAAGTATAGCTTGAAAAATATCGCTGTGCCGTATATTCCAAAATCAGAATTATCTTTGCTTTCAGCTCTGGAAATTTCATATTTAAAATAGAGTTCTAACAGACATTATCTGTCTCATGAAAGCAGAAAGGACTCCATAACCGTTTGGTTACTGAGTCCTTATTCTTCTTATTGTATTTTTCATACAGCAGTCTGTTGCCGAGAAGGAAATGACGGAGATGATTTTAGAAAGAGGATATTAGCACGCATAGTTAAAGTGACTTTTTATAATCATTACCACCACAAAAGTGGTGGTTTGCTCTGCTCCAAAAAGGAACTGTTACTGGCTTTGCCCCTCAAGAGACTCCGAGGGTTCAGCACCGCATTACATTCACTGGCAGCCCTTATATGTTAGGTGCTTAATTTCATTTGTTTATAACCTCCGTGTATTTTAATTTAGTAATGCAGTCGCCAAATTACTACTATTTTATCATATTCGGAGGTTATTTTAAAGCGTTCGCTGAAACTTTTTTTATGTCCCCGGTAGAACCGGACGTTTAATTACGCTAAAGCGCCTAAAGAGCCCTCGAAAACGCTTTCAGGGCGTTTCCGAGAACCTGCGATCAGTGTTGATTTTTCTTTATCCTGAATACAGCAAACACTATAGCTGCCACAAGAGCCGCTGCCCCTCCGACTATCCCCAAGATAAGCGGGAGACTGCTTTTTCCCTCTCCCTTTTCGGCAGCGGAGGAAACAGCTTCTCTTGTATCAAGAGCTTCCTTATCCTTGGCAATTACCAGAAGCGATACCGTCCTTGGCTCCATTTCAAGAGTCAGGCTGCTGCCGTTCAGTGTCACAGCCGGGTTTGAATCGGTCATATCAAATAACTGTGCTGACATACTGTTTATCCCGGGTAAAGGTGAGCGTACTTGTACTCGTTTCCAAGCTCGATATTTGCGGTCGTTTTGTCGTCAAACGCCTTGTTTGTCACTACGAGGGTGATGACGTCCTCGTTATCTCCGTTAATTGCAGCATAGGCGGTCGAGGTCCTCGATATCGTCCGTGGTACAAGACTGAAAACAATTCGTTATCGCCAAAGTATCGGCAGGAACTCTGCGCCTGCGTCGGTTATCCGCTGCCGTCATAGTTGGTCGAGTTCAGCTTATTGTAAACACAGTCGGGATTGCCATAATGCTCGCAGTAGCGCTTTCCGCAGGCGCCCTTTGCCTCGGTGTAAAAATGCACATCGAGCACATCGAGCAGTCGCCTGCCGTTCTCGTCCTCTGCCTTCTTCATTTCGTCAAGATAGTAATCTATAAACCATTTGTACTCGGGGTTGTCGTTTTTTATCTCTTTCCAGTCAGGCGCATCGGCGAAATTCGTAAACGCCCCGTAGCCGAAAAGCGCAGGACCGAATATCTCGGCATTCGGGTCAATATCCTTTACTGCCTTAGACATAGTTACCGACTTTTCAACGATCTCAGCGCAGGTGGTTTTTTCGGGATGAACGAGTGAGTGAGTGCTGCTCCACAACCCCGGCTCATTGTCGAGAGAATAGCCCCTGATTCCGCCGTTCTGTGAGTCGCCAAGGGTGTTCACAAGGTAGTTTACAAACTCGTCCATATAAACAGTGCCGTCATTCAGATCGGGCGTCAGGCTGAATTCATCGCCCTTTACAAGTTCAACCTTTTTCCAGCGGTCAGAGGGCGCTCTCTCAGCCTTGCTGACCTCGCCGTTCATGTCGGCAGAAACGTAGCCCGCAAGCTGCAGCGTCATAAGAGGGTATGCGCCCTTTGCGGTGCAGACCTCATTCAGCTTCAGAGCGGCACAGCCCGGCTTGTCCTTCATATTCTCCGGAACATTCTGCTGAAAATATCCGTCGGAGATGTTTTTCCAGTCAGCTCCTGCATTTGAAGCGTTCGTTTCCCAGTTGTAAGCGCTGTAGCGGTTGCCGCCCGCACGCACCGCCTTACAGGAAACGTCATTTTCCATAAGCTCCGCATTAACGCCGTAAATATAGGGAGAGATCGCTTTTCTGTCCTTGCCCGTATCAACGGTTATGTTCACTGTTCTGCCCAATGAAGTGCCGCTCACCGAAAGCGTGCAGCTGAGCATTATGGACATTGCCGCCATAAAAGCCGCAAGATTTCTTATTCGCATAGTATCACCGTCCTTTTTAATCAAGCTTCACAAACGCTGCCGAGCCTGCTCCGATAACGCAGCTGTTGCCGCTTATCTCTGCACCGCTCCCGAAGCTGTATATAACCTCTCCAAGTGAGCCGCCGACCGTCAGCTCACAGGCGGAATCGGTGGGGTTTACTGCAACAAGTATTCTCTCGCCGTCAAAGCTTCTGACATATGCAAGAGGTCTGCCTTTTGCGCCGTCGCAGACAAACTCGATATCTCCAAGGCTTTGCAGAGCTTTGTGCGCCTGTCTTACTGCAATTAGCTTTTTGACCTCGCAGCGAATTATTGACGGCAATCTGCTTCTCCGCAGTCGGTCTGTCGGGGTCGGGGTCAAGGGGGATATAGAGCTTCTCTACCGGAGCGGAAGAAAATCCTGCATTCTCCGAGCTGTCCCACTGCATAGGTGAGCGCGAGCCGGTCCTGCCGTAACCGCCCTCAACAGAGTTCAGCCCCTCAACGTAGTTCATGCCGATCTCATCGCCGTAGTAGATGTAGGGTGCTCCCGGCATCGACAGCAGGAAGGCAAAGGCAAGCTTTCTGCGCTCTCCTTTGATGTGGCGGGCGAGTCTGTCCATATCGTGATTGCCCGAGGGTATGCAAATCAGTCCCTTACGCTCCGAGCGCTCATAGCTGTCCATATATTTGGACACAAATATCGATGCGTCACCCTCTCCGCTGAAGAAGGGCTTTTCATTCCTAAACAGGTTTGTGGTGGGTGAAGAAATTGATCGCACAGCTGCCGTCACGTTCGGATATGCCCCTTATTGACGGGTAGCCTTGAGCGCAGGCTCCTCCCAAACGCTGTCCGTCCAGACATAGCGGTCGGTGAACTCGTTGCGGTGCGGTTCGGCCTTCATGCTTTCTTTTGAACCAGGGGTGCTCCCATGAGGTGTGCCCCGGCACGAGGTCAAGCAGAACGTGCATACCCAGCTTGTGAGCCTCCTCGAACAGACGGACGAGGTCGTCATTTGTGCCGTATCTGGGGGCTACCCTGCAATAGTCCGAAACATCGTAGCCTGCATCCGATTAAAAAGGGCGATTCAAAGCAGCTTTTCGGTGGGGTTTATCCATATCGCCGTGCAGCCAGTCAGGTTCTTTTTGCCATAATAATTACCTCCGTATAAATATTCGTCAAGGGGTTGATTTGTTTGCTTCTGTATGATATAATACTACATATCGAAGAAAAAATCTACGCCGATAATATCATAAACCGATACTATAATACTTTTATGGTGATAATATGGAAAAAGCCGCATTAAAGGAACACCGCCGGCACAGCACAGCTGAGCTGCTGCGGTTCATGTTCCTGCTCTATGAGAGCGGCAGCATTTCAAGTAACGGTTTTTAAAAAAAAAAGCTCACTGATGCGCCCCACGATAGAGTACATCAAGGAGCATTGTACTGAGCCCCACCACCATAGACCAGCTTGCGGGCGTTGTTCACCTGAGCAAAAGCTATTTCATGGGTGCATTCAAGAGGGAAACCGGCGTCGGAGCAATGGAATATATAGACCAGCTGCGCCTGAAGCTTGCAAGAGAGCTTTTGAGAGACACCGACAAAAGCGTTGCAGATATAGCTTTTGAATGCGGATATCACAACCTCTCGAACTTCAACAGGCAAGGGTGATTTATAACATGAATAATTTTTCATATTTTTCAAAAGCTCTCGATGAAGTCGTAAATGCCAGATTGGATGATTATGTTGAAACTCTTGAAGTAGACAAACGATATGAATTTTCGGAAAAGTACAATAAAAAAAATAAACAAACTTATAAAACACAGAGAAAAGCCCTATTTTACTCTGATATGCACGACCGGCAGACGTGTTGCTTGTTGTGTTGCAGCATTGTTGATCCTATCATTTTCTTCGCTTAGCGTAAAAGCTGTGAGAGAGGCAGTTTGTGATTTCTTTATGAATATTTTTTCAGACCATACGGAGATTATAGCAGACAGTGAAATTGAGAATTCATATCCGCATTCGATTGACGAGGAATATCATATTATGATAATGAACAGTCAACATTTGAATCATATACAGATGAAAACGGACAAGAGTATCTAGTTCATAATACAGATCATGATCATACATTTATATGGGACAATGGTAAATATATTTTTGAAATATGCAGCAACTTAGACAAACGATCTGT
>VOFI01000611.1_pt1 | contig 32001 bp, 27 predicted proteins | sample 5384131 | NCBI WGS metagenome assembly VOFI01 (sample SAMN12384728, study PRJNA508395) | human gut metagenome | isolation source: healthy gut H | host: Homo sapiens
TCTGCTGGCCCAGAGCTGCAAGGCTCTGGGGGCGGCCCAGGTGCTCATTACCGATATCTCCGACGCCCGGCTGGAGCTGGCCCGGAGCTGTGGGGCGGACTTCGCAGTGAACACTCGGACACGTAATTTTGGTAAAGTCATGGTAGAGTGCTTCGGTCCGGACAAGGCGGATGTGATTTACGACTGCGCAGGCAACGATACGACCATGGGACAGGCCATCCGGCACGCGCGCAAGGGCAGCAAGCTGGTTCTGGTCGCAGTATACGCAGGAATGGCCCATGTGGATCTGGCCCTGCTTAATGACCACGAGCTGGATCTGGATAGCACCATGATGTTGGGCGAGAGTTTGATCGACTTTACGCCCGCCGGCATCAATGAGATGGGAATGCCCTCTGTTCAGCCAGAACCCGGGCGGTGCGCCGGCCAACGTACTGGCTATGGCATCCAAGCTGGGCAGAAGCACCGCCTTTGTGGGCAAGGTGGGCCGGGATGCCTTTGGCCGCTTTCTTCAGGAGCACATGGAGAAAGCCGGTATTGACTGCTCCGCCCTGCGACGGGATGACCGGGTGCCCACGACCCTTGCCTTTGTCCAATGGATGAGTACGGCGACCGCTCCTTCTCCTTCTATCGAGATCCAGGGGCGGATGTGATGCTCCGGCCGGAGGAGGTGGATGACACCCTGTTGGAGGGGTGCCGGATATTCCACTTTGGCTCCGTCTCCCTCACCAAGGAGCCTTGCCGCGGAACCACCCTGTGGGCCGCACGGAGGGCCAGGGAGGCGGGGGCTCTTATCAGCTATGATCCCAACTACCGTCCTTTCCTTTGGCCTAGTGTGGAAGCTGCGCGCCGCGCGCTCTGTGCCGCCCTGGAGCTAACGGATATACTGAAGGTGAGCGAAGAGGAGATGTGTCTGCTTACCGGAGAGAGCACCCTGCCTGGTGGGGCCGAAAAGCTTCAGGCTATGGGACCGTCTGCGGTCTTTATTACCCGGGGCAAGGAGGGGGCGTATTTCCGCACACCGTCAGGGGAGGGGGCTCTGCCCGCCTTTCCCGTAAACGCCGTGGATACCACAGGGGCAGGAGACGCCTTTTGGGGCGCCCTGCTTGCGCAGACCCCAGGCCGGGGCCGGACCGCACTGGAGGCGCTCACCCTGGAGGAGTGGGTATCCGCCACCCGTGTCGCCAATGCTGCGGGCGGCCTGACAACAACCGCCAAGGGCGCCATTCCTGCCATGCCGGATTCAGCCGCCATCCAGGCCTGTGTGCAGGCCATGGACCGCTGTGCTTTTCACGCCTGATACTTTCAGAATTCTGTTTTTGCCTGTTGAGTACCTATGTCCGGGCGCGGTGCCGCCGCATATGCTGATATGGGCGAGTGCCCAACTATGCTATAAAGGGGTCGTGCCAGTTGTTATGAATGTTTATCGGCCGAACGGCCATTTTGATGAGCAGGTGCAAAGAACGGTGTGTTGTCCGGTCTGCTGCCCTGTACCAGGGCCGGTAGGGCCGCAAGGCCCGACGGGCCCGCAAGGCATTCCGGGTAGTCCGGGCCCTACTGGTGCTGTGGGACCGACGGGGCCGCAGGGCAGAGACGGAGCGCCAGGGAGTACGGGGCCTGTTGGAGCCACCGGGCCGACGGGCCCGGCCGGACCCATGGGGGCTACAGGCCCAGCTGGGACAGCGGGTGAGACCGGCCCTACCGGGCCGCAGGGTCCCTCCGGACCGACGGGGCCGCAGGGCAGAGACGGAGCGCCAGGAAGTACGGGGCCTGTTGGAGCAACCGGGCCGGCTGGTCCTACCGGCCCCACTGGTCCAACTGCCGCTGCGGTGGGCTGCGCCTGTGTTCAACAGATGCGGAATGTGCTCCAGCAGCTCATCCAGCTCTATCCGAATGATAATGCGGTAGTCGCTATGGATAGCGGAAATAACAGCAGTGGTCGCCTCGGTTCGCTGCTCCCTGCCGGGCCGAATGCCGGACTGCTCCAGCTAGTCAACAGCCAGGGGGTGCCTCCGGAGGCTGTCTCCATCTGTCGTATTGCCTCGGTGCGCATTACCAGTGCCTCCTATAACAATGCCATCACCTATCTGCCCGTACCGGTTCCACCTCCCACGGGATGCGATGCCGACTGTGAGGCTGCCATCCGGTCCTATTTGCCGGTGGGCACAACCGGCGTCGCCATCAATGCCGGAGGGCAAACCTGGCCAATGGAAGTATTATACGCAATGAATTTGGGATGGTGGTTGTGGTAGGGCCCAACAGCAGCGACCCTGCTTTTGTCTCCACCTGCAAAGCGGAAATCATCAATCAGTAGAGCGCGGCTCTGTGCAGCGCTCTGATTTCGGGCGGCGGCTTGTAAAAAACAGGCCGCCGTCCGTCTGCTTCTGTTGTATACATTTTTCTGAGCCTGTGGATACACGCATCAGCTTGTTCTCTAAATCAGGTATGAAAAAACCAAGGCTGCAAAACACTATCCCCAAGACATGAATTGGGGAGGAAAGCATATGAAATCAGTGTGGGAACAGACCGGAGAGCACAGGGATTTTGCCCCCCTAAAGGGGGATATTTCCACCGATGTCCTCATTATCGGGGGCGGTATGGCGGGCATCCTGTGCGCCTATCTGCTGCACGGCGCCGGAGTACCCTATGTTCTGACGGAAGCGGAAACGGTGTGCGGCGGTATCACAAAGAATACCACCGCTAAAATTACCATTCAGCATGGCCTTATCTATGACAAGCTGCTGCGCAGATTCGGCATCGGCCGGGCGGGACAGTACCTCTGCGCCCAGAAGGCGGCTCTGCAAAAATACCGGGAGCTGTGTTCTGGTATGGACTGTGATTTTGAGGAAAAAGATGCCTATGTCTATGCGTTGGAAGAGCAAAGAAAGCTGGAACAGGAGCTGTCGGCCATGGAAAAGCTGGGCTTCTACGGGGACTTTGTGGAGCATCTTCCACTTCCCTTTCCTGTGGCTGGCGCTGTCAGGGTGCACAACCAGGCCCAGTTTCATCCCCTGAAGTTCGTCTGCTGCCTTGCAAAGGGCCTGCACATCTATGAGCACACGCCGGTGCGGGAGCTGATTGGCACGACAGCCGTGACGGACAGCGGTAAAGTGGCGGCAAAGGCGGTGATCGTGGCCACACACTTCCCGTTCCTCAACAAACACGGCAGCTATTTTCTAAAGCTGTATCAGCACCGCTCCTACGTCATTGCCCTGGAAAACGCCCCGGATGTGGACGGTATGTATGTGGATGAGGCGCAGGAGGGGATGTCATTCCGAAACGCACGGGATTTGCTGCTGGTGGGCGGCGGCGGGCATCGCACGGGAAAGCGGGGCGGAGCATGGAGGGAGCTGAGGGAGTTTGCCCGGCGGTATTATCCGGGTGCTACAGAGAAGTACCAGTGGGCTACTCAGGACTGCATGAGTTTGGACGGCGTCCCCTATATCGGCCCTTATTCCTCCTCCACATCAAACTTATATGTAGCTACCGGGTTTAACAAATGGGGAATGACATCTTCTATGGTATCCGCCATGCTATTGAGTGACCTTGTGCAGGGGAAGACCAACCCTTTCGCAGAGGTGTTTTCGCCTTCCCGCACAGTCCTCCGCCCTCAACTGGTCGTCAATGGATTTGAGGCGGCCGTCGGCTTGCTGGCCCCCACAACCAAGCGATGTCCCCATATGGGCTGCGCGCTGAAATGGAATTCCCAGGAGCACACCTGGGACTGCCCATGCCATGGCTCCCGCTTTACGAAGAAGGGAAAATGCATCGATAATCCGGCCACAGGCGATCTGACATCATGCTAGAGCAAAAAATTGCCCGGTATTGCAAAGAATATTGTCCTAGTGCGGTAGCAATGGACGGCTGGGTGCCATCCCATTCCCGCAGGCAGAGGGGATACCAATAAAAACTGCGGACGAAAATGCTCCGGTTCTTCAGAGCGAGTAGGAGCATTCAGGTGGGTACGCCCGAAGTCCGAGCAAGGAGTCCCTTCTCTAGAGGGCGAGCACTCGCACGAAGCCCGATTGGCCGTATGCGGCACCCAGTCTATACAAAAAGCAGGCTTTCCGCGGCAGCGGAGAGCCTGCTTTTTGGCATATGCATACGAAAAAGATACAGCATTTCGCTGAAGCGGCCTTCTGGCCCGCGGCGCTTTTGCGCCGTGCAAGTGTTTTGGCCGAAGGCCAAAACCTTGGTGCAGGCGGAATTCACTTCCGCCGGGCATGTGAAGTCCTCACGGTATCCATAAAAATAACCACACCGAAAGGTGTGGTTATTTTTATGGTACGCCCGAAGGGACTCGAACCCCCAGCCTTCAGAACCGGAATCTGACGCTCTATCCAATTGCGCTACGGGCGCGTCTGACACGTGATCATCAACGTGCCAGATTATTATAGCAATCTTTGCGCCGTTTGTAAAGAGAAATTTTTACTTTTCTTCGTCAGCGGTCAGGCTCAGCACGAACCGGGCGCCGGGAGTGCCGGAAAAGACCACCCAGCCGCCCTCCGGCAGGACGGCGGAGGTGTCGCCCCAGGCCCAGGAAGCGGCCACGGGCAGGCCGGCAGCGTTATAGACGGCGAAGCCGCCGTGCTCCGGCACCTGGACGGTCATGGTCTTGCCCGCCGCAGAAACCACCTGATACCAGCGGGCATAGCCGTCGGCCTGAATGGTTGACCAGGAGGAGGCACCGCCGAAGAGGGGCTCGGCTGCGGCGGAGTCCATATAGAGCCCTCCGCAGGTAGAGAGGTACTCCACACCGTTTCGCTCCGTCATGGTGATATTCTGCCAGTCCCGGCCGTAAAGCCCGGGGATCTGGGCCACGCCCTCGGCGCAGTCGGCGTCCACGATGCGGTCAAAGACCATATAGCCGGGCATGTTCGCCGGGTCGGTGGCCACGGCGGCGACCGGCAGGGCCAGGGGGTACTGGATGTTGCTGTACTTCATGTTCAGGGCCAGGTAGAGCTTGCCGCTGCGGGCGTCCCAGGCGGACTGAGCCTCCGGGGACACCGGGTTGTCGGGGAGCTTCATGTAGATGTAAGACGAGCTGGGCTGCTCCCCCAGGCCGGGGATGGAGGAATAGGCCTTCTGCCAGAGGTAGGTTTGGCCGTTGTCCTCCTCCACGAATTTGAGCATCACCATCTGGTTCTCGTCCCGGAAGGAGCCGTCGCTGTAGTAGTACAGGGGCGCGTTGCCGGTGGAGAGGACGCCGTCGGCGGTCACGGTGAGCATAACCGCCGAGGTGGAGTCGCCGTACAGCCCGGCGTAGTCCATCAGCTCGGCGGGCATCTCCGCCCGCTCGGCGGTGGGAAGGGTGTGGGGTGTCTGATCCACCGCAACCCCCTGCTCGGCCAGGGCGGCGATGAGCATCTGGCTGGCCGCCATCTCGTTGTAGGTGCTGACACCGCCGGAGGAGAGCATCGCCGCGGCCATATCATACTCGGGGATGACCACCAGCCCGGCGTGGTAGAGAATGGTGTCGCCCCCCTTGGTCACGGCCTGAATGCCGCTGTAGGCAAATGGGTACCAGTGCACGCTGTCCCAGCCCAGGCCGTAGGAGACCACATCCTCCTCGTCCTCCGGCCAAATGCCCCGGGCGTACTCGTCGGCCATGGAGGCGGCAATGGCGTCCGCGCTGAGAATCCCGTCCTCACAGAACACCGCTCCGCCGAAGGCGGCCAGATCGGAGGCGGTGGCGTAGATGCCGCCGGTGCCGTGGACGCCCACGGTCTCGGCGGGGAGGGCGCGGGTCTCGTCCGCCCCGTAGTAGGTCTTGGCCAGCAGGCTCTGGTCGAAGTCCTCGCCGGGGAACCAGGTGTCCTCCAGCCCGGCGGGCTCCAGAATGGCCTGGCGCACGTAGTCGTCAAAGTCCATACCGCTGACCGCCTCCACCACCAGCTCGGCCAGGGTGAAGCCGTCGTTGCAGTAGACGCTGAACGCGCCGGGATCGGCCTTGAGGGTCTGGCTGGACAGCTCCTCCAGCAGGGTGTCGGCCGCCAGGGTGTCCGGGTCGTTGAGCAGGAAGCCGTTGGCGATGGTGGAGCCGGGCAGGCCCGACGAGTGGTTGAGGAGCATGCGCACGGTGATATCCGTATAGCGCCCGTCGGCCATGGTGAAGTCCGGCAGGTAGGCGGTCACCGGGGCGTCCAGCTCCACCTTCCCCTCGTCTACCAGCTTGAGGACGGCGGCGGCGGTGTAGGTCTTGCTCACCGAGCCAACGCCGTACAGAATGTCATCGGTGAGGGCGCGGTTCTCCGTGCGGGAATAATTTCCCGCGTGGCCGGTGAGGATGATCTCCCCATCCTGCCACAGGGCGTACTGGATGCTCTGGGCCCCGCCGGCCGTCAGGGCGGCCTGGGCGGCGGCCTGGGCGGTCTCCTCCAGCGCCGGTGCGGCCTCCGCCGCGCCGGCGGGCAGCGTGACCAGGGAGAGGGCCAGGGCCCCGGCGGTGAGCAGGGAACCGATTCGTTTCATGTCCAATTCCTCCTTTTTGCTTGGTTCCAAGAGAACCATACACCTTCCACGAAGTGGAAGGTCAAGCATCTTTTATAGGATAGCACCCTTTTCCACCGGTGTACAGTTAAAATTTCCTTAACCCTCATGCCAGGCCCAGCAGGCGGGCGGCGGAGGCCACCAGGAAGCAGACCGCCATGCCGATGCCGGTGGGGATGGCGATGGAGAGCAGGGTCCACTTGGCGCTTTTCGTCTCCTTGCCGATGGTCAGGCAGGTGGTGGAGCAGGGCCAGTGCATCAGGGAAAAGAGCATGGTGCACACCGCCGTCAGCCAGGTCCAGCCATGGTCCACCAGGAGCTGCCGCAGGGCGTCCAGGCTGTCGAACTCCAGCAGGCTCCCGGTGGAGAGGTAGGCCATGATGATGATGGGAATCACGATCTCGTTGGCCGGGAAGCCCAGCAGGAAGGCCATGAGGATCACCCCGTCCAGGCCCAGCAGGCGGGCGAAGGGGTCGAGGAAGCCGGTGCACCAGTTGAGGATGCTGTCGCCCCCCACCTGCACGTTGGCGCACAGCCAGATCAGCAGGCCTGCCGGGGCGGCCACCGCCGCCGCCCGGCCCAGGACAAAGAGGGTGCGGTCCAGTACCGAGCGCACCACCACCTGCCCGATACGGGGCCGCCGGTAGGGGGGCAGCTCCAGGGTGAAGGAGGAGGGCACGCCGCGGAGAAGGGTGCCTGACAAGAGGCGGGATACCCCGAAGGTGAGGAACACCCCCAGCAGGATCACCCCGGTGAGGAGCAGGGCGGCCAGCAATCCGCGGCCGGGGCCGCCGGATGTGCCCACAAAGAACATGGTGATGATTGCAATGAGGGTCGGGAATGGGCCACCGGGGAAGGGCAAACACTCAGAGGCGGCAGAGGGTGAAGGCCAGGTCCGCCCCGTCCCAGTCGGCCCGCTGGAGGAGGATGCGGCACGCGGCGCGCTGCTCCTCCCGGGCCAGCTCCTCCAGCCGGGGGGCCAGGCGGGGAAACTGGGCGGAGAGGGCGTCCAGCGCCGCCTGATCGGCCGCCGCGCCGGACAGGTTGGGGCAGGAACAGGCCGCCGCGCCCCGGCGCAGCTTGGCCCGGCAGATGTAGTCGTAAGAACCGCCCTTTCGGGCCTTGGGAAGCAGCTTCTCCCCGCACCGGGCGCAGAACAGCAGGCCGGACAGCAGGGCCCGCCGGTTGTGCACCGCCGGGGCCCGGTCCGGGGTGAGCAGCTCCTGAACGGCCCTCCACGTCGCGCCGGACACCAAGGCGGGGTGCCGCCCCAGGGCGATGATCCACTTGTCCACCGGGTTGCGGGGGGAGCGCCCGCCGGTGTAGTCCCGCTTCTGGTAGGCCAGCAGGCCCCGGCGGCCGTCGCAGTCCGCCCGGGGAAAGCAGAGATCCGCCCCCAGGGCGGCGAAGTAGTCCCAGGCGTCGCGGTCCGCGGCGCAGTACACCGGGTTTTGCAGAATCTCCCGCAGGCCGGGCAGGGAGAAGGGCCGCCCGGTGCGGGCGGTGATGCCCTCCTCCGCCAAGGCGCGGGACAGGCCGCTGAGGCTCTGCCGGGCCAGAAACAGCCGGAAGATGGCCGCGGCGCGGCCCCACTCCGCGGGGTCGGGGACCAGCCGGCAGGCGGTGCGGGCGCGGCCGTCCACGATCACCTCCGCCGTCCGCTCCGCCCGGAAGCCGGTGGGGGTGGTGCCCCCCAGCCACCGCCCCGTCCGGGCCAGCAGGCACATGTTGTCCCGGACCCGCTGGGCGATGGTCTCCCGCTCCAGTTGGGCGAAGACGCTGGCAATGTACATCATGGCCTTGCCCATGGGGGTGGAGGTGTCGAACTTCTCCCGGATGCAGAGGAAGGCCACCCCCCACCCCTCCAGACGCCGGATGAGGTCGGCAAAGTCGCCCACGCTGCGGCTCACCCGGTCCAGCCGGTAGCACACCAGGGCCTCCGGCCGCGCCCGGCGGATGTCCTCCAGCATCCGGCGGAACTGGGGGACGCTGGAAATCCTTTCCTGAGAAACCCTCGTCCTCGTAGACCGCCACCTCCTCCGGCCTTACGCCGGGATAGTGGGCCGCCAGATAGCTCCGGCACAGCTCCACCTGGTTTTCGATGGACTCCCCCCGGCCGGTGAGCACCGACTTGCGGCTGTAGATGGCAAAGCGCATCCGCCACGCCCCCTTTCGCCCTATGTGTACGCGGCAGGAGTGGAAATATCCCCCTTGACAAAGGAGGTTTGTTCGGATAAACTAGTCTCAAGAAAGAGGTTTCTCTCAACAAACCAACCGTGAGGAGGTGCATGCAATGGAGGAGTATAAGCTGTTCGACGCGGAGTACCGGCTGATGGAGCTGGTGTGGAACCTGGAGCCGGTGAACTCCACCGCCCTGGCCCGCCGGTGCGAGGCGGAGCTGGGGTGGAAAAAAGTCCACGGTCTTTAATCTGATCCGCAAGCTGGCCGGGCGGGGGTTCCTGAAAAACGAGCACGCCACCGTCACCGCGCTGGTGAAGCGGGAGCAGGTGCGCCAGTACGAGAGCGCGGCGGTGGTGGAGCGGGGCTTCGGCGGTTCCCTGCCCGCCTTCGTGGCCGCCTTCCTGCGGGAGAAGAAACTCTCTCCGCAGGAGGCCGACGAGCTGCGGCGGATGCTCGACGAAAGCGAGGGGGGCCATGACTGAGCTGTTTCTGACGGTGCTTCAGATGAGCCTGATGGCCGCCGGGGTGGTGCTCATCGCCCTGCCCCTGCGGTGGCTGTTCCGGCGGCTCCGCCTGCCCGCCCTGGCCTGCGAGCTCCTGTGGCTGGTGGCGGCCGTCCGCATGCTCCTCCCCGTGGGACTGGTCACCGGCCCCTTTTCCGTGCTGGGCTGGCTCACCCCGGCGGTACAGGAGCAGACGGAGGCCCTGGCCCGGACGGAGGAGATCGTACTCCTGCCTGCGGCGCCCGACCCCGCGCCCCCGGCGGAGCCCGCTCCCAGCTTCGCCCTCCCGGAGGCGGTTCCCGCCCCGGAGGAGGCGGCCCCGGCCGCGGAGGGGCTCTCGGTGCTGGACGTGCTGGCGTGGCTCTGGCTGGCCGGGGTGCTGGCGGTGTGGGGGTACATGGCCCTCGCCTGGCTGCGGCTGCGGCGGCGGCTGGCCACCGCCGTTTGGCGGGGCTCTGCGCAGATGGGCTGGTGGTGGGAGAGCGACCGCATCCCCACCGCCTTCGTGTTCGGGTTCTTTACCCCCCGTGTGTACGTTCCCGCCGGGGTGGAGGGGGAAACCCTGCGGTGGGTACTGCTCCACGAGCGGGCCCACATCAAGCTGGGGGCACCACCGGTATAAGGCCGTGTACTTTCTCCTGGCAGGGCTGCACTGGTTCAATCCCATGCTGTGGCTGTCCTGGGTATTGCTGGGCCGGGATCTGGAGGTGGCGTGCGATGAGAAGGTGCTCGGCAGCGCCTGCGGCAGCCCGCGGGAGTACTCCGCCGCCCTGCTGGCCCTGGCCTCGCCCAACCGGGGCCCCCTGCCCCCCCGGCTTTGGGGAGACGGGGGTGAAAGACCGCATACGGCGGGCCCTGAAGTGGAAGCCCGCCGCCCCCTGGATGGCGGCGGTGCTGTTTGTGCTGGCGGTCGCGCTGGGGCTGCTGCTGCTCAATGACCCACCCTTCCCCGATCCCACTGTGAACGGCCAGTATCCCACCCTGCGGATACAGATGGAGCAGGATGGCCCCGGCGGCGCAGGGGGTGAGACGGTGGTCGACATGGGCGTGCCGGAGGCGGCAACCTGGCCGGAGGAGCTGCCGGAGGCAGAGCGCACCGCCTCCACGCCCAGACCGTGGGTGAGCCTCTATCTGGACAATGGGGCATTTCCCAGCCGGTGGACGATGACGGAATATCTGGTGGAGAACGGACAGGCTGTCCGGGCCCGGGAGGTAGGACTTTCCCCCTATGGGGCGGGCAATGGCTGGCTGCTCCGGCTGGAGAGCCGGGAGGATGCCCCGGGCGCGGGCATGGAGACCCGGCTGTACGTCCTCTCCTGCACCTGGCAGGAGGGAATCCGCACCCACGAGCTGGAGTACGCATTCCGCCTCAATCTGCCTTCGGTGCCCCCTGGCCCCTCACCGATCCGGTGGTGGTGGCGGGGGATACCCGTGTCGACCTGGACGGGGACGCCTCCGCCACGGCGGCTATGGGCTCTTTTCTGCATATCACCATCCCGGACAACGTGGTCTCCTATGCCCTGGCGGGACAGGGAGCGGACGGCGGCTCCACGGGTCAGGGGGGCGAGAGCCTGTCCAGCGGCGGGGGCGGCTCCATCGGTGTCCGCCTGGAATATTTGGGCGGTCGCGCCCCGGGCGCTTCCTCCGACCAGACCCAGCATTATACCCTGACCTACACCTGGGCCGACGGCACAACCGAGAGCCGCGCTTTCACGCTCTACGCCTATACCCCACGGCCGGAGTGGGATGACGAGGGCCTGCGCATCCGCTACCCCGGCGATACGGAGTGGACGGAGCTGGACACCTTGATCCCCGTGCCCGCCGAGTGGGCCGGACAGGACTTGGCGGGCCGGGACGAGGCGGAGAGCCTGGAGGGTCTTCTGAGCGGCACCGGCGGCATGAGCGACGGCCTCAACGGCTGGTTCGTGTTCGCCATCGGCCACGGCGTAGGGGGCGCGGATACCTACGTCTACCGCACCCGCGACGGGGGGCGCACCTGGCAGGAGACTGGGCGGCCCGACCTGGCCCGGATGATGTGGTACCCCTCCTACACCTATTTCATCGACAGCTACACTGGCTTCCTGGGTCAGAGCTATTTCAACGACGCGCCCATCTTCCGCACCACTGACGGCGGCCTCACCTGGGAGGAGATCACCCTCCCCCTGGCGGGAGAGTGGGAGCTGTCCTCCATGTGCGCCAGCGGCTCGGATGTCCTGATGCTGCTCACCGGCTACAGCTCCAACAGCCTCTCCAATGCGGTGCTATACAGCGGGGACCGGGGGGAGACCTGGGAGCGATTGGCTCTGCCAGCGGACGCCAGCGGCTGGCAGACCGACGCCGTCCGCCTGCTTGGGGAGCTGCCGGAAAACGGGATCGCCCTCTATGGCCTCAACCCGAAGGCCACCGGCCTGGACGGTCTGCTGGTGGCGTGGGACGGCGTGCTGGCCTGCTTCCCCAGCCTGAGCTATGACACCGGGCCCCAGGCCGTACCCGCCCAGCTTGCCCTGGGGGGACTACGACGGGGACGGGGCCGACGAGCTGGCGGCTATGCTCTGTACGGGCACTGGCACCGGGGTGAATGTCTGGTCTCTGTACGTTTTTGAACAGGACGGCCGGGCCCTTACTCTGGGCGGGATGCTGGATGCCGACGATGTGGCCGCGGCGGAGCTGGGCCTGCCTGCTGGCCGGTATGTGGGCAGTCAGGTATATTTCGGAACAGAGGGAGACGGGCTCCGGATCTTCCTGGGCGTGACCGATGACAGGGGCCTCAACGATATCGGAGAGCTCACAGGGGCGGTACGCTACGATGGCCAGACGCTCTCCCTGAACCCGGCAGAGCTGACGTACCAGGAGATTGCCTAGCTTCACCGGCTCCCCCAGACGCAGAGACACCGGGACGCCATGCGTCCCGGTGTCTCTTACTCCCCCTTGTACTGCTTCAGCGCCTGGGCCAACTGATCCGGGCAGGAAGTGGGCTTCCCGCCGCAGCGAATGCCGTCCAGGCGGCGGATGGCCTCGGACACCTCCATCCCTTCCACTAGGCGGGAGATGCCCTGCAGGTTACCGTCGCACCCGCCCTGGATGCGGATGGAGCGGATCACGCCCTCCTCCACCTCCAGCGTCATACGGCGGGAACAGACGCCCCGGGGCTGATAATCAATGATCATAACGGTCTCTCCTTTTTGTTGCTCGGCCCATCATAGCATACTTTGGATAGGATTGCAATTCCCATCCTCCCTGTGCTATAATGTGACCTAGTAGGCTTCTATGGAATCCCGGTGGGAGGTGAGGCGATTGGCCCCGAGCACCAAGCTGGCCTTGGCGAACGCATTGAAGAAGCTGCTGCAAAAGAAATTTTTGGATGATATCACCGTCAAAGAGCTGGTAGAGGAGTGCGAGGTCAACCGCCAGACCTTCTACTACCACTTTCAGGACATCTACGACCTGCTGCGCTGGTTTCTGGAGCATGAGACTTCAGAGGCGCTGCGGGGGGCGGATTGCTGGCAGGACGCCCTGCGGGCCGCCTTCCGCTATGTGCAGGACAACCATCTGGCCATCTATCACGTATACCGCTCCAGCGGACGGGACCACCTGGACTGCCACTTTTTCAGCCTGGCCCGTGCCATCACCGCCTCCACTTTGGCGGAGAGTGCACGGGACCTGCCCCCTGCCGGAGCGGGAGCTGGATTTCCTCGCTGATTTCTACATGTACGCCATTGCCGGCATGATGATGGGCTGGCTCTCCGACGATATGAGGGAGGAGCCAGAGGAGATCGTGGGCCGGCTTGACCGCCTGCTGGAGGGCGAATTCCGCCGGGCGGCGGAGAAGTTTTCGGCCGGGGAGCCGGTGTCTTGAGTCTTGAGAGCGCGACGGGGGACCGCACGGGCGGTCTCCCTTTTTCGCGCCCCGGTGATTCCACACCCAGGGAGGGGTAATGTTCATGGATTATCATTTTCTCTTTGAAATCGCGGTCATTCTCTTGAGCACCAAGGTGCTGGGCATCCTCACCAAGCGGTTTGCCCTGCCTCAGGTAGTGGGTGCGCTGCTGGCGGGCCTGCTGTTGGGGCCGGCCATGCTGGGAGTGCTGCAAGAGACAACCCTGATGGACCAACTGGCCGAGCTGGGCGTCATCGTACTCATGTTCAACGCCGGACTGGAGACCGATCTGGGCGAGCTCAAGCGGTCGGGAAAGGCGGCCTTTGTCATCGCCCTCATCGGCGTGCTGGTCCCTCTGGCGGGAGGCTTTGCCCTGGCTGCCGCCTTTAACCGGGGGCCGGATGCCTTTCTCCAGAATGTGTTTATCGGCGTGGTGCTCACCGCCACCTCGGTGAGTATCACGGTGGAAACCCTGAAGGAGATCGGACGGCTCTCCACCCGCTCGGGCAGTGCCATCCTGGGCGCGGCCATCATCGACGATGTGTTGGGCATCATCGGCCTGACCGTCATCACCAGCCTGGGCGGTGGTGGCGCCAACGTGTGGGTGGTGCTGGGGAAGATCGCCGCCTTCTTCGCCGTCAGCGTGGTGGTATGGATGGTCATGCACCGGTTCGTGGACTGGTGGTTCCGCCGGTACAGCCGGGACAAGCGCCGCTTTGTGGTACTCTCCTTCGCCTTCTGCCTGCTCTACTCCTTCTTTGCCGAGGCGGTCTTCGGCGTGGCTGATATCACCGGCGCCTATATCGCGGGCCTGATCTTCGCCAACACCTGCCGGGTGGCCTACCTCCAGGACCGCTTCGATACCCTGTCCTACGCCCTGCTGTCCCCCATCTTCTTCGCCAGCATCGGCCTGAAGGTGGTCCTGCCTGAGATGAGCACCACCATCCTGCTTTTCGCCGTGCTGCTGGTGCTCTGGGCCGTGGTGTCCAAGGTGGTGGGCTGCGGCCTGGGCGCCAAGCTGTGCCGCTACTCCAACCAGGACGCCCTGCGCATCGGCGTGGGCATGATTTCCCGCGGCGAGGTGGCCCTGATCGTGGCCAACAACGGCATTGCCGCCGGACTGATGAAGGAGGAGTTCTTCGGCCCGGTGGTGCTGATGGTCATCGCCACCACCATCCTCACCCCAGTCCTGCTCAAGCTGGTCTACCGCGGCAAAGAGCACGACTACAGCGATCTGCAGGAGAGCGAGCTGGTCAACGCCTACGAGGACGCCGCCGCCTTCGACCTGGCCTCCCAGGCTCTGCTGGAGGATCACGAGAACCTGAAGCAATCCGCCAGGAAAAAATAACCGTTTAACGGCGCGGGCGCTGCCCCGCCGCTCTTTTTTTCCACCCAGGAGCATAGCCTTGTGGAACAGGAGGCGAGGCATATGCGCAGCAATCACCCGAGACACGTTGAAATCCACCTGGCCGTCCCGGCCGACGCCGCCGCCCGGCGGGAGGCCCTGGAGGCCCTGCTGGCCGGGCGGGGCGATTTGCCCTTTCTCCGGTGGCGGGAATCGCCCGTTGCAGGGCACGAAGTTGTTGGTCAGAATGGCGATGAGCCGCTCCCGGGGGGAGTCGATGATCCGGCAGCCCACCACCCCGGCGGCATTGCAGCCAAAGCCCATGCACATGGTCAGGGCCTGCTTGCCGCAGGCCTTGGCCCGCTGAAAGGCGTGATCCAGGACAAAGGCCACCCGGGGGAGGTAGCCGAAGTCCTCCAGCAGGGTGAACAGGGGGAAGAAGATGGCCATGGGGGGCAGCATGACGCTCACCACCCAGGCCAGCACCCGGTAGACACCCAGAACCAGGGCGCCGTGGAGCCACGCCGGGGCGTTTAAGTAGGCAAACAGGTCGCTCAGCCGGTCCTGCACCCAGAACAGGCCGTCGGACAGGAGCTGGGAGGGGTAGTTGGCCCCGGTGATGGTGAGCCACAGCACCCCGGCCAGAAGGAGCAGCATCAGGGGGATGCCGGTGGCGCGGGAGGTAAGCAGCCGGTCCAGCCGCTGCTCCCGCCGCCCGGCGGCGGACCGGAGCTGGGTGACGGAGGCCGCGCCGATGGCCTCGGCGGTCTCCACCAGAGCGGACACCACCCGCTCGCACCAGGCGCCGCCACCCAGGCCCTGCCGCTCCAGATCGGCGCGGGCCTCCTCGACCGCCCCCCACAGGGCGGCGTCCGCACGGGGGTCCCACTCCAGAGCGGAGGAAAGCCGGTCCAGAAAGGCCCCGTCCCCCTCCAGCAGGCGCAGGGCCGTCCAGCGGGCGGGGAGGCGGCCCCTCAGGCGGGGCTCCAGCAGGGGCCGAAGGGAGGCCACGGCAAACTCCACCGGGGGCGGGTAGCGCACCGGAACAGGGGTAGGCGGCTCCGGGGCGGAGATCACCCCCTCTACCGCCGCCATCAGCGCCTCCAGCCCTTCCCCCCGGCCGGCGGCGGCGCCCACCACGGGCACCCCCAGACGGCGGGACAGCCCCTCCAGCTCCACCCGCACACCCTTGCGCTCCGCCTCGTCCAGGAGGTTGACGCACACCACGGTGCGGGGCTGGAGCTCCAGGGTCTGGAGTACCAGATTCAGGTTGCGCTCCAGGCAGGTGGCGTCGCACACCACCACCGCCCCGTCCGCGCCGCCGAAGCAAAGGAAGTCCCTGGCCACCTCCTCCTCGGCGGAGTGGGCCATGAGGGAGTAGGTGCCGGGGAGGTCCACCAGCACATAGCCCCGGCCGCCCCGCTCACAGCGGCCCTGGGCGCTGGTCACTGTCTTGCCCGGCCAGTTGCCGGTGTGCTGGCGCAGGCCGGTAAGGGCGTTGAACACGGTGGACTTGCCCACGTTGGGATTGCCCGCCAGGGCCACGATGCGGTCATCGGGCCGCTCACGCCGGAGCACCAGGGCGGTGTCCGCCGCCCCGGCGCCGGTGGAGGTGCTGGTCAGTCCCATAGGGCGTCCCCCAGGTACACGCCCCCGGCGTCACGGCCCCGCAGGGCGATGACGGCGCCGCGGATCAGGTAGGCCGCCGGATCGCCGGCGGGACTCACCGCCGTACAGGTCACCCGGGTGCCGGGGATCAGGCCGATGTCCAGCAGGCGGCGGCGCATGGCGGGCTCGGCCTCAATATGGCTGACGCGGGCGCTCTGGCCCACGCGGAGGCTGTTCAAAGAAGATGGATTCATATCGCCGGTCTCCTTACATACATTAGCTTGAGGAAACTTTGTTTCCGTGCTCTATCCTATTGCCGCGGCCCCGAAAGGGTGCCGGAGGACGGGAGGCGTGTGTGCATGTCCCAGGAGGGAAAACCGGATTTTTACACCCAGAAGGGCTATCAGATGCGCAGTCAACACGCCCTTACGGGGGCGATGGAGGATTATTTGGAGATGATCTGCCGCCAGGCGGAGGCGGACGGCTGTGCGCGCATCGGCCTGCTGGCGGAGGGGCTCAACGTGCGTCCTTCTTCGGCCTCCAAGATGGTGTATCAGCTCCGCGCGCTGGGGCTGGTGGCCTTTGAAAAGTACGGCCTGATCCAGCCCACGGAGAAGGGGTGGTCGGTGGGGCGCTGGCTGCTCCACCGGCACGAGGTGCTCCACCGCTTTTTCTGTATGCTCAACGGCTCCACGGACGAGCTGGAGCTGGTGGAGCAGGTGGAGCACTATTTAAACGAGGACACCGTGCGCAATTTGGAGGCCCTGCTGGAGCGGCTGGAGCATGGGGAGGGGTAGCGGCTCCATCCGGCCCCACCTGTCTGTCCTTCTGCTGCTGACCGGGGTGCTGGCGGGGCTGCTCCTCCGTACTCCGGTCCCGTCCGTCCCCCACGCCGCTGCCCCAGGGCGAGGTGGGGGGAGCGCATCGCCGCCGCCCTTCCGGCGGAGCTGTCCCCCCTGCGCCGGGCCTTTGTGGAGAGCGGGGCCGCCCTGGTGGGGCGGGTGGGCTACTTCTGGGGCGGCAAGTCGGACGCGGTGGGGGTGGGACGCGCGCTGGGGCGTCCCGGCGGTGGTCACCGCCCCGGGCAGCAGCAGCAGCGGGGAGAGCCTGCCTTTCGGGCTGGACTGCTCCGGCTTCGTATCCTGGTGCGCCGTCAACGCCGCCGGAGACCCCGCCGCCTTTGCCGCCGTGGGCAACGGCGTGCGGGCGCAGCGGGCCCTGTGCGCCCCGGTGGACTGGGCCGACGCCCTCCCCGGCGATCTGGCCTTCTATCCCGACCTGTCCCATGTGGGGATCGTGGCCGGCCGGGGAGAGGACGGAGGGCTTCTGGTGCTCCACTGCTCCTACTCCCTGGGGGGCGTGGTGTGCTCCTCCGACGCCAAGGCCGCGGGCTTCACCGACCTGGGCCGCCCCTCATTGTTTGAAAAAACGCCCTGATTCCACAAAAGGATTGACGAACCGCCGCAATTCCAGTAAAATAAAACCAATCACTTTTATTTGGCCGCAGCAGTTTGCTGCGGCCCTGTTTTGGTGTTTGGAGGTCGGTTATGTCAGAAGAACTGCGGGAAAACAAAATGGGCACCATGCCGGTCCGGCGGCTGGTGCTCTCCATGTCTCTGCCTATGATGATCGCCATGCTGGTGCAGGCGCTCTCCAACGTGGTGGACAGCTATTTCGTGGCCAAGCTCAGCGAGAACGCCCTGACGGCAGTGGGCATGGTGTTCCCTTTTCAGAATTTGATGATCGCCGTGGGCGTGGGCACCGGCGTAGGTGTGAATGCCTTCCTCTCCCGCAGCCTGGGGGAGAAGAACTATGATGCCGCCAACCGCGCGGCGGAAAACGGCGTGTTTTTGGCGGTGCTCTCCACGCTGGTCTTTACGGTGGCCGGGCTCACCCTGGCCCACCCCTTCATCGCTGTACAGACCGATATCCCCGATATCGTCTCCTCCGGCACCGCCTATATGCGCATCTGCGGCGGCCTGTCCTTCGGGCTGTTCCTGGAAATTATGTTCGAACGGCTGCTCCAGGCCACCGGGCGCACCTTCTACACCATGCTCACCCAGGGCACCGGGGCCATCATCAACATCATCATGGACCCGGTGCTCATCTTCGGCCTGGGCCCCTTCCCCCGCATGGAGGTGGCGGGGGCTGCCGCAGCCACCGTCCTGGGCCAGATCGTGGCGGCCGTCCTGGCGGTGCTGTTCAACCTCACCTGCAACCACGATATCCACCCAACCCTCCGGGGCTTCCGCCCCAACGGCCCGGTGATCCGAAACATCTACTCCGTGGGCGCGCCGTCCATCATTCTCAACTCCATCGGCTCGGTGATGACCTTCTGCATGAACAAGATCCTGTTCGCCTTCTCGTCCACCGCCGTGGCCGTGTTCAACGTGTATTTCAAGCTCCAGAGCTTCGTGTTCATGCCGGTGTTCGGCCTGAACAACGGTGTGGTTCCCATCGTCTCCTACAACTACGGCGCCCGTAAGCGTAAACGCCTGGTGGATACGGTGAAATTCAGCGCCCTCCTGGCCGTGGCCATCATGCTGGTGGGCCTGGTGGTCATTCAGCTCTTCCCGGCGAATATCCTCGGCCTGTTTGAAGCGTCCCCGACATGCTGGCCATCGGTGTGCCCGCCCTGCGCATCATCAGCCTGTGTTTTGTCTTCGCGGGCTTCAGCATCATCTGCTCCTCCACCTTCCAGGCCCTGGGCAATGGCCTGCTGAGCATGATGATCTCTATTGTCCGTCAGCTCCTGATCCTCCTGCCCGCGGCGTTCTTCCTGTCCCTCAGCGGCAGCGTCACCGCCGTCTGGTGGGCCTTTCCTATCGCGGAGCTGGCCTCTCTGGCCCTCTGGTGATCTTCCTGCGGCGTATCTACCGCAGGGTGATCCTCCCTCTGGAGTAAGCGCCCCGCCGTCTCCCGCATACAGGGGCCGCCCCTACCTTTCCGGAGTTCCGTTTCCAGCAGGCTATTCTGCGGCGCTTGGACGTAGGGGCGGGTGCCCACACCCGCCCGGAGCTGACCAGTGGCCCGGAGGGGCGGGCCGACGTGGGCGTCGGCCCCTACAGAGGTCTGCTACGGCAGGCACTGCCCGGCCAAAATGCTCCGTAGGGGCGGGGCTTGTCCCCGCTTGCGGGCGGCCATAAAGGCCGCCCCTACTTCCGGGGCTCGTCTCCGGCGGGCTGTTTTGCGGCGCTTGGACGTAGGGGCGGGTGCCCACACCCGCCCGGAGCTGGCCGGTGGCCCGGAGGGGCGGGCCGATGTGGGCATCGGCCCCTACAGAGGTCTGCTGCGGCAGGCACCGCCCGGCAAAATGCTCCGTAGGGGCGGGGCTTGTCCCCGCCTGCGGGCGGCCATAAAAGCCGCCCCTACTTCCGGGGTTCCGTTCCCGGCGGGCTATCTTGCGGCGCTTGACGTAGGGGCGGGTGCCCACACCCGCCCGGAGCTGGCCGGTGGCCCGGGGGCGGGCCGATGTGGGCATCGGCCCCTACAGAGGTCTGCTGCGGCAGGCACCGCCCGGCCAAAATGCTCCGTAGGGGCGGGGCTTGTCCCCACCCGCGGGCAGCCACAAGGGCCGCCCCTACTTCCGGTGTTCTGTCTCCAGCGGGCTATCTTGCGGCGCTTGACGTAGGGGCGGGCCGATGTGGGCATCGGCCCCTACAGAGGTCTGCTGCGGCAGGCACTGCCCGGCCAAAATGCTCTGTAGGGGAGGGGCTTGTCCCCGCCCGCGGGCGGCCACAAGGGCCGCCCCTACTTCCGGGGTTCCGTCTCTGGCGGGCTATCTTGCGGTGCTCGAAGCATGTAGGGGCGGGTGCCCACACCCGCCCGCAGGCCGTTCGGCAGGACAAGGCCCCCGCGTCCGGCGGTACGCCGTGCGCGGGGGTGCTTTTATCTCCAGAGGAGGTAATCAGAATGGCAAATTATACACAGCACTATCACCTGCACCAGTGGGAGCCGGAGGACAGCTTTCTCCGCACGGACTTCAACGGAGATCTTTCGGCCATTGACGCCGCGCTGCTGGGGCTTGAGCGGGACAAATGCCGCGCAGCCATCGGGCGGTACACAGGGGATGGGGAGCTGAGCTACACGGTATCGCTGGGCGCAAGACCCAAGCTGGCTGTGGTGGACAACACTTCATCCTTTTCCTCCGGCTATGAGCTGGGGCTGGATGGAATGAATGAGCGGAGCGTGATTATTACGGAAGATGGGTTCCGGGTGAACGGTTCTCCCCACGGCCTGAACCAGGAGGGGACGCTGTACCGCTATTATGCGTTCCTGTAGACAAAGAAAACCCCCGGGCCCAAAGGCCCGGGGGTTTTGCGTATCCTTACTGGAAGGTCACGCCGGTGGTATCGATGGTAACGGTGTAGATGGGAGTAGCAGCATCGCCTCCGCTTTCCTTGACCGTGTAGTGGTCAGCATCAACGGTGAACGCGCCAGTGGAGCTCTCAAACACCTCAAGGGTGATGGGCTCGCCGTCGTCGCAGACCAGCAGGGTATACTCGATGGCAGTACCGGCCGGAGTGACGTTGGCGGCATCGGCTGTGACAAAGCTGTCGCCATGCTTCCAGGCAGTGGGGACATCCTTACCGCCCTCGGTGGCGCAGGTGATCAGGGCATTGTTGGTCTGACGGACCGCACGATAGGTGCTAGCCGGATCCACAGGCAGGGTGATGGTGAGGGTGGTGAGCTTCATACCAGCCTGCGGCTCAATCCCGTTGAACAGGCCACCGGCCAGGGTGCCGTCGGCCAGACCGGTGCTGGTATCCTTCACATCCTCAGCCACGGGGCCGACCGTGGTGTCGCCCACGGTGTCAACCACAACGTCCTGCACCTCGTCGGTGACAGTGTAGCTCATGGCATAGAAGGTGGTCTCACTGTTGCCGCGCTTCACGTCGACCTTAGTGATACCCTGGCTGCTGCTATAGACCTTGACAACCTCATAGCCCAGCTTTTCGAAGGAGTCGACCAGCAGATCCTCCATGTCCATAACAGTGGCATCCTCCGCGTTCAGGAACGCGAAATGATACTTGTTGGGGCCGCTGGTGAAGATCTTGACGCCCAGCTTATCGTTGGAGGGCTTGCCGGGCTTGTTGTTGCCGGTGGGGTCCTCAGTCAGGTAGCTCTTCACGATGAAGGCGGCCTTCACGACGTTGTCATCGTCGTACACCACATAGCCGTACTGGCCGTCCTGGAAGGTGGTGCCGGTCGCGGTCTCGTCGTCCACGTCGGTATTGTCGATGTCGTAGATCAGCTCGTCATTCTTGTTGGCCAGACGGACAGGGCTCTGCAGCTTGGTCATGTCGAGCCACTCGTTATCCTTGCCGGGATTCTGGATGGCGTTGTTGGTGGTAGCGTCGGTATAGACGTTGACATAGCGGCTGCTGGTGACCTTCACGTAGCCCTCAGCCACTGTGCCAGCGGCGGGAGTGTTGAAGGAAGCCAGGTTCTTGGAGTCCATGTCCATGGTCTGGACGATACCGTCGGTATGCTCAGGACGGAGCGCAGATTGTCCTCGGACTTGACCTCTTCCATGGTGCCGTCCTCATGGATGACGGTGTAATAGAAGTAGTCGTTGTAAACGTCGAACTCGGGCATCACGAAGACATAGTCCTCGTTGCCGAACTTGGCCTGGGTGGTGTAGAGGACAACCACATCGGCCACGTCGCTCTTATACAGGTCGACGATGCTTACCTTGACATCGCCGTTGTCAATGCCTCCATCGCCGGTGCCAGCCGAAGCAATCTTCTTAGCCATGCTGTCGTAGCCCACGGCCACGGAGCCGTCCTTGCCGTTGTAGTAGTACACGATGGTGTCGGCGTCGATGCCGAAGGTGCCGGTAGGATCGCCCACGCCCGTAGCGTTGGTCTTGATCTCCACATCGCCCTTGGAGATGTCAGCACTCAGCATCTCCTGACCAGCGGCGAAGAAGCCAGACGTGCCAGAAGTATAGTCCGGCTTCTTGGTAGCGTCAACCACATCGCCCACGGTCAGCTCGGGCAGGTCGATGGTCATCTTGTCGTCAGCGTTAATGCTGTAGGCAACCAGGTTGCCGGCCGCAGCACCGGCAGCGGGGTAGGTCTTGCCGACGCCGCCGCCGTCGTCAGTACCCAGGAACGTCTTCAGTGCCTCGGCGGCTTCCTCGGTGGTGTCGAGGGCGGAATTGTTCTCGTCCTTCCAGCTCTTTACGGAGTTATCCCAGTTCAGCTGGTAGGTCTTCTCAGTGCCGTCGGGCAACAGAACCTTGACCTGAGCGTCGGTGTTCAGCATGTTGGTGGAGAATGCGGAGTCCAGAACCAGAGCGTAGTTCTTGGCGGCCGCCTCAACCTCCTCGAAGGCGATCACGTTGCCGTAGTCGTCCAGGTAGAAGTTGTAGGAGGTCTCAAACTGCACGCCATTGGCCTTGTCACATTCGGTCACGTCGAACTTGACGACCTCGGTGCGGGCGTTGGTCTCCAGCTCATCGGCCTTGTACTTCTCGCCGCCGACGGTCATGTACTTCTCGGTGCCCTTCACGTTGAAGTGCTCCATCTCGCCAGTGACAACCTCGGGCTTCTCCAGGTAGGTGCGGCCGCCGTACTGGACGTACAGGACCACGTCCTCCTTGGCCATGTCCTCGTAGCCCACGACATCCTTATTGTCCAGGGTGCCCAGGGTGCGGACGGTCACGGTCTCCTTCTTGAGTTGACGGAGGTGATGTCGGCCAGAGCCTTCTCCACGGACAGGACGTAATCAACCTCACCGTCGCCGTTGTTGTCGATGATGGTCAGGGTAGCGCCCTTCACGTTGGCGGTCTTGTCGCCATACTTCTCGGTGGTGTTGGGGATGTACTTGCCGGAGTTGTAGTTCCAGAAATACTTGGCGTCCTTGTCGGTCAGGCCGTTCTCGCCCAGCAGCTTGTCATAGTCCACCTGGGGGATCCTTCGCGCCGCTGTAGAGCACGGTCTCGCCGGTGGTGACGACAGTGTTCACGTCGGAGACCACGGGGTCGCCGTACACGGTGGAGTCAGCCAGGATAGTGGTCTTCTTGATATACAGGTTGACGGTCTTGCCCAGCATGTCAACGGGAGTGCTGACATTGAAGGTCTGGGTCTTGAGGGAGGCGTCCTCCTTGCTCACGGTGGTGTTGCCGGTGGTGGAGAAGATGCCCTCGCCGTTGTAGATGGTGGTCTTGCCCTCCTTCAGGGCGGCGTCGCCGTCATCGGAAGCCAGGGAAGCCCACTCGTTGGCCACAACAACGCCCTGCACCTTGATCACGCCGTACTTGTCGGCCAGGATGGTGCGGTGGTCGCTGTAAGCGATGGGGTAGTTGTTGGTGGTGTAGCTCTGGATCATCTCCACGTCCAGGGCGTTGTAGATCAGCAGGGCCGCGTCATCCCGGTTCAGGGAGCGGACAGGTCCTTGGTGAACCCTTCGAAGATGCCCTGCTCGTCGGCGCGGACGGACACGTTGATGGCCCAGTCGGCGCCCTCAAAGCCCTCGATAGCGGGGTCGCCCACGGCCACCAGCAGCATCTTGGCCGCCTCCAGGGCGGTCACGGTGGCGGAGGGGTCAAACTTGCCGTTGCCGCGGCCGGCGATGATGCCGGTGGTGTAGCAGTAGTTGATGTGACCCTTGGCCCAGTTGGTGTTCACGTCCACCAGGCCGGAGTTGACGCTCTGGTACAGAGCGCTGTTGTCCACGCCCTTGTTCATGATGACGGAGAGCATCTTCGCCATCTGAGCGCGGTCAACATTTTCGGTAGGACCATAGGAGCCGTCGGGCTTGCCCTCGATGATGCCGAGGGAAACCAGCATGGAAACGGCATCCTTGTTTACAATCTCGTCCTTATCGGTGAGATTGTTGTAGCTCGCAGCGGAGGCGGAGACAACCATCATGCCAACCAGCATGATCGCCGCCAGAGCCAGGCTGAGAGCCCGCTTGAGGTTTCTCATTTGGATTTCCTCCTTCTGAATTTTGAGCCAGAGGGGCGTATAACGCCCCTTACAGAGGAAACAATGCACATTTCGGGGGATAGGGATATAAAAGGCGGGGAAACAGAATCAAAAGGTTACTATGGTAGACGTTTGGTAGACAATACGGGAGCGGGAAAAGTGAAAACGCCTTGGAACCCAAAGGGTTCCAAGGCGTTTCTGGTAGACTTTTGGTAGAACAAAACTCATTCCACAACGACGATGCGGACCTTGCCGCCCTCCTCGGGAGAGCGGTCATAGTAGACGGTGATATCGTCGGAGAAGGCCAGCGCCAGATTCAGCGCAGCCTTGTGGTCGCCATCCTCGCCGGGCTTAAACCAAGCTCCAGTAGTCTTATTGTAGCACTCAACCGCGTCGGAGATGGGGATCACCATGGAGTTGGTGGTCAGAAGCATGGCGTCGGTATCGAATTGGGCGCGGCGGATGCCCGTGGCCTCGTTCAGCGGCATAAACGCGGCCATGCGATTCTTGCCGTCCAACTGGTCCAGAGAGCCGGCGACGCCGCCCATGCGGTTGGTCTTGGCGCCGTCCACAGAGCCGACCACATACGGTGGCATCCCTTTTGGAAAGCTGCCGTTGGTAACACTAATCTCACCGTTCTTATACTCACCGTTACCATCAGGATTACCAGGGGTTTCTTGATAGCCGGCAGGCTGGTAATGAATTATACCGTAGTCATAGCGGTCGCCGGTAACATCGTTAAGCACCAGCTTATCCACGCGGCCGGCCCAGTCATAGCCCACATAGGTGATCCTGTTGGCCGGGATGCTGGTGATGGTAATGTCGCTGCGGTCAATCTCCACCAGCCTGCCGTTGCCTACCTGCTCAAAGAAGCGGGCGCCGGCGGAGAGCTCCTTAGTGCCCATGCGGTTGGTGGTCAGGTTCAGCGCGGTGGAGGCGCCGTTTCCGTTTACCTTGCTCAGGGTCAGATAGTCACGCTTATAGGAGGATACCGTCACCAGGCAGCCGTTGAGCTTGGCGGCGGCGGCTTCGCTGTAAGTGGTCTGGCCCTCCAGGGTGAGGATGCCGTCCAGCAACTTGATGGTCGCCGTGGTACCCTTCACCTCGGCCACGCCGACGGCGTTGGACTTGGCCACATCGGGAGAGACAGCCCCCGCCACCTGGCCGGTGGTGGTGAGCAGCAGGGTAACCTTGTCGCCCACCTTGAATGCAGCAAGATCCGCCTGTGCGCTGGGCAGTACGGTGAGCTCAGCGCCCATTACGGTGACGGTGGAGGGAGCGGCGGCGTTGGGGTAAGCGTTCTCATACAGGCCGCTGAGCTTCAGATCGGAGACAAACAGGGTATCGGAGGACTTGTCGTAGGTCCCCACGTCATACTGGCGCAGGTCGCTGAGCTCGGCGGGGATGCCGTTCTTGTAGATCTGGGCCGGGGTCTTGCCGCCGGACAGGGAGGCGAAGGGGTTGTTGGAGCCGGTGGGTTTGTTGTTGGCCACCAGTACGTTGTCGTCGCTGACGCTGGCGGTCTTGGAGGGCATATAGATGTATTCCAGCTTACCGGAGCTGTTGAAGCACAGACGCAGGCTGGCGCCGGAGCGCAGGCTGGTCCAGATCTTCTCGTAGGTGCTGGCAGCCTGCTCGTCGCTGGTATAGACCGGGGTCTCCAGCGTGACGGAGATGGTTTCGTCGCCCAACACAGGAATGGCGTTGGCCTCCGGGCTGCCCATGACGGTGGCGGAGCGGAAGGTGCTGCCCTCCTCGGGGAGGACGGCCAGCAGTTTCTTGTTCTTATCCAGAACGAGCTGGCCGCGGGTACCGTTGAGCTCGCCGGGGAAGGAGACGCGGTCGGTCTTATAGGGGCCGGAGGTGGTGAGCACCGAGCCGGTGGTGCCGTCGTCGGCAGTGGCGTCGGTGGAGAGAACCACCACGTTGTCCTCCAGGGAGCCGCCCAGGGTGGTCAGGTACACCTGGTCGCTGTCCTTAGGCTCAGTAAAGAGCAGGTTATAGAACAGAATCGCCGCCTGCCCGCGGGTGAGGGTGGCCGCGCCGCCCAGGCTCAGGCCGTCGGCCAGCCCCGAGGACTGGGCCACGGCCACATAGCCGTCATACCAGTTGGAGCCGGTGGCCACATCGGCGCTGCCATAGCCCAGCACCCGCATGAGGATGGTGACGGCCTCGCCGTAGGTGATGGCCTGGTTGGGGCGGAAGGTACCGTCGCCCACGCCCATAATCAGGCGTGTACCGCCAGTGGTGCCGCCATTCTCACCAGCGGTGCCGCCGATGGTGATGGAGGAGGCCAGGTTCACGTAGCCCCTGGCCCAGTAGGTGGGGCCCACATCGGTGAAGATGGTGCGGTTGCGCTGGGCGGGCTCCTCAGCGCCGCGGCCCATGATCTCCACGGTCATTTTGCAGAACTCGGCCCGGCTCAGGGTGCCGCCGGGGTTGAAGGCGCCGCCGCCGGTGCCGTCCACCACGCCCAACAGGCGGAGCATCTCCGCGGCGTCGGCGACAGTGGAATCGCTGATGTCGGAGAAGCCGCCCGAGCCGGACGCCGAAGCGGGAGGAAATACCAGCAGCCCGGCCAGCAGCGCGGCGGACAGAAGGCAGGAAATCAGTCGTTTTAATCTCATATTCTCTCTCCTTTAATCGGCCCGCAGGGCATCCACCGGCTGGAGGCCGGAGGCCTTGATGGCAGGGTACAGGCCGAAGATGACGCCCAGGGCCACGGAAATGAAGAAGGAGCCGACGGCAACGCTCGGGCTGGGCCATAGAATCATTTTTAAAGGACAATTTGCCCACGATCAGGGTGCCGATATAGCCCACCCCGATGCCGATCAGGCCGCCGATGCTGCAGATCATGGCCGCCTCGATGAGGAACTGAACGATGATGCTCTTGCGCTCGGCGCCGATGGCCTTGCGGATACCGATCTCCCGGGTGCGCTCGGTGACGGTGACCAGCATGATGTTCATAATGCCGATGCCGCCCACGGCCAGGGAGATGGCGGCGATGCCGCCCAGGAAATTCTGCTGCATCTTGTCCTGCTCCTCGCCCTGCTCCTGCCAGGTATTGGGGGTGGAGACATTGCCCCTCATTCGGGCCCAGCAGGCTGTCCAGGTAGCCCTGGAGCAGGGAGACGGCCTTGGTGGTCGTGGCGGAGTCCTTGGCCTTTGCCACAAAGCTATTGATTTTGGTATTGCCGCTGATGATGCGGTTCACGGTATAGGGAATGAGCACATAGCGGTCCATACCGGACATGTTGTTGGGGTCCTTCTCCTCAAAGACGCCGACGACGGTGAAGGGGATGCCGTTGATGGTGATCTCCTTACCCACGGGGTCAATGTAGTTGAAGAGGGGGTGTCGGCGATTTTGGAGCCGAGGACACAGACCTGGCTGTAGTTTTCCACGTCCAGGAAGGAGATGTCCCGGCCCCGGGCGATGGTGAAGTTGTTGCAGAGGGAGTAGTCCTGGTTGCCCATGACGAGCTGGGGGATTCGTCCCAGTTGCTGTTGTGGCTGTCCATGGACTTGGCGCCGTACTTCAGAATGGTCTGGTCGTAGTAGTCCACGGTGGGGTGAGGCCCAGGGAATGTAGTCGTCCAGATCCTCCATGCAGTAGTCCCGGATGGTCTTGGTCAGATCCCGCCCGGAGGGGCTGTAGGCATTGATGTTGACCACGTTGTTGCCCAGGCTCTCGTAGTACTCCCGCATTTGGCGGTTCTGGCCCTCGGCGTAGGAGACCAGGATGATGACGGCGGCCAGGCCGATGATGACGCCCAGCATGGTGAGGGCGGGCGGGCCTTTTTCGCGGCGATGGATTTGACCGCGATCTTGAAGGCTTGGGTCAGGTTCACAGAAGGCCCCCTCTCTGTCGCCGTCGTAGATGATATGCCCGTCGGAGATGCGCACGACGCGCTCGGCGGTGGCGGCGATGCCGTTGTCGTGGGTGATGAGGATGATGGTGGAGCCGTCGTCGTGCAGGCCGTGGAGGATCTCCAGCACGTGTCGGCCGGTCCTGGAGTCCAGAGCGCCGGTGGGCTCGTCGGCCATGATGATGCGGGGCTTGGTGGCAATGGCGCGGGCGATGGCCACACGCTGCTGCTGGCCGCCCGACATCTCGGTGGGCTTGTGCCCGGCGCGCTCGGCCAAACCCACCCGCTCCAGGGCGGCCTCCCACCCGGTCGGCCCGCTTGGAGGCGGCACGCCCTGGTAGATGAGGGGCAGCTCCACATTCTCCCAGGCATTGAGGGCGGGGATGAGGTTGAAGCCCTGGAAGATGAAGCCGATCTGCTTGTTGCGGATGTGGGCGAGCTGCTGGTCGGACAGCTCGGTGACGTCCACGCCGTCCAGGTGGTAGTCCCCGTAGGTGGGGATGTCCAGGCAGCCCAGGATATTCATGAGGGTGGACTTGCCGGAGCCGGACTGGCCGATGATGGCCAGGAATTCTCCCCGGTCCACGGAGAGGGAGACGCCGTCCAGTGCGCGGACCTCGCTCTCCTCCCCCTCGTGGTAGATTTTAAAGAGGTTTTTACATCAATGAGCATACCGGGGCCCTCTTTAATAGTACATTTCGTCGGGGTTCTGGTAGCCGATAAAGACCTCCTGGCCTTCCGCCAGGCCGCGGGTGATTTCCACCTTGGAATTATCGGACAGGCCGACCTCGACGGGCACGGCCCAGAAGCTCTCGGGGCAGTCCCAGGTGGGGTCGGGCTCCAGAATGGCGTTGGCGGGGGCCTCCTTGGACTTGACCCATACGATGACGCCGGTGCTGTCGTCGCTGGCGCCGCCGGAGGAGCCGCCCATGGAGCCGCCGTCCACGACGACGCCGCCGCCGGGCATCGGCACCGCGATCATACCCAAGGGATCAGCAAAAGCGCCGCCGGAGTAGGACTGGGGCAGAGCTTCCACGCCGCCGTCCACCATGCCGCCGTCCATCATGCCGTCGTCCATCATGCCGTCGTCCATCATGCCGTCATCCATCATACCGTCGTCCATCATACCGTCATCCATTCCGGCGGAGGGATCGGCATCCAGGGTTTCGGGGAGCTGGACGTTGGCGAAGCTGACATACTTGACGGCCTGGACGGGGACGGTGAGGCAGTCCTCCGACTCGCTGGCCACGAAGGAGTATTCGGCGTAAGTACCGGGGATCATGCTGCCGTCGTAGTTGTCCACGGTGACAACGGCGGGAATGGAGGCCACGCCGTTCTCGCCGGAGGCGGTCATGGATACGCTCTCCACGATGCCCACGTAGGGCGTGCCGTACTGGTTGATGTCCACCATCATACCGGCCTTGATGTAGCGGGCGTTGCGCTCGTCCACCTGAATTTCGATGATCATCTGGGAGGTGTCGGCGATGGTGATGCCCTGGCCGCTGGATACCTCCTGGCCCTCGGTCAGGCTGCACTGGAGAACCGTGCCGTCAATGGGGGCGACGGCGTTGTACTTCTCCAGCTCCTTGGTGGCCTCCTCCAGCTTCTCCTGGGCGGCCTTGAGGGCGTTCTCCTTGGAGGCGATCTCCTCGTCGGTGTTCTTGGCGCCCAACTGCACCAGGAGCTGCCCGGCCTTCACGTCGCCGTAGTTCAGCAGGCTGACGCGCTCCACCGGGCCGGTGGCCTTGGCGGTGATCTTGGTGGACTCGTAGTACTCCAGCTTTCCGTTCTGGTAGGGGTAGATGGGGGTGCCGTCGGCGGCGGTGAGGCCGGCAGAGGCATCCATCCCCTCGGCAAGGGTGCCGGGGTTGTCCAGCACCAGCACCACCTCGAAGTGGGTGGCGCCCTCGGGGGAGACAAAGCGAACCTTGTTGATCTGCTCCACCTTGCCGGTGACGGGCGCCATGATGGCGGGGATGGAGATCTGCGCGGTCTGACCCACCTTGATGTCACCCTCATAGGCGTAGCTGTAGTACAGGGAGAGGCGCAGCTTGGTGTCGTTGACCAGGGTGGCGATGGTGTCGCCCTCGTTGACGGTGTCGCCCACCTTGAGGTCGGCCACCTCCCGCAGGTTGCCCGCGTGGGGGGCGGTAATGCTCAGCTCCGCGATCTTGTCATAGACGGCCTGGAGCTCCTTGTTGCAGTTGTCCACCGACTTCTGGGCCTCGGTCACCGCGTCGCGTGCGGTGGTGTCGTCCATGCGGTAGAGCTGCTGGCCCGCGGTCACCTGGTCGCCCTCCTGAACGAAGAGCTCCAGAATGGTGCCCGAGCCGGGCGTGACGGTGGCGGAGTCCTTGGCTTTGGTGGTGCCGCTGCCCTCCACCATGGACTGGATGGAGCCCCGGGTGACGAAGTCGGTCATGACCTCGCCCTTGGAGCCGTCCTCCCGGAATACAAAGTACCACACCAGCACGACGAGCGCGATGGCGATGGCGGCGACAATGAGAATTCCCGCGATCGTCTTGCCCCGGCCCTTGCGTTTCTTCTTCGGCCCAGTGAGGGGCGGCCGGGGGGGCGCGGCCGGCGGGGTCATCACTGGGGTCTGCTGTTCGGTCATGTCTGTTCCTCCCTAAAGATTGGCGATTGGATTGCATTTACCATTGTACCACAAGCCGCGGGGCTTGGCATTACAAAGCAGTGACAAGTTCTTAAGGGAAACCTTAAATTTGCCGCGGCTATCTATTAGACGAAAAAAACGCCCAAAAGTTTCCGCTGTTCCCAAAACTGTTTTTGCCGCCCCTACATCCGGGATTTCGTTTCCGGCGGGCTGTCTTGCGTCGCTTGGACGTAGGGGCGGGGCTTGTCCCCGCCCGCGATCTGCCCGGCGGCCCCTGCAAAGAAAGGCGCATTACGTAGGGGCGGGGCTTGTCCCCGCCGCGGGCGGCGCATTAAGGGGCGGCCATAAAGGCCGCCCCTACGGATGCCGGGTGTTGTGGGCGGGCGAGCCGGGGCAAAAACAGCCCCCGGGGACGCGGATGTCCTCCCGGGGGCTGCGATACCTTATAATATAAAGAGGGAAACGGCCGGTTCTGGTCGGTTTGGCAGGGAACGGGCGTTGTTTTACAGCTTTGTTACAAATGCGCCGGAGGTGTTGACCTTTTGCGAAAGATGCTTTATCATGCGTACAGAGGCAAGGGGAGTTACGCCCCAGTCTAGGATGCCCCGAAAGCTCAAAATTTAGAAGGAGGAATTCCAAACATGAGAAACCTCAAGCGGACTCTCAGCCTGGCTCTGGCCTCCGTCATGCTCGTGGGCATGATGAGTGTTGGTGCCAGCGCGGTGAACGCGAGCGATTTCACCGATGCGGATGAGATCGTAAACAAGGACGCCGTTTCTACCATGACTGCCCTGGGCATCATCAATGGTAAGGAAGACGGCAGCTACTTTGACCCCACCGGCACCGTGACCCGTGCCGAGATGGCCAAGATGCTCTGCGTCGCCATCAACGGCGGTGTGGATCCCGTGCTGGGCGTCAAGGACACCCCCCCACCTTTACCGACATCAAGGGTACCTGGGCAGAGTCCTACATTGAGTACTGCGCCGCCAACGGCATCATCGCTGGCCGCGGCAACAACAAGTTTGATCCTACCGGCACCGTGAGCGCCACCGAGGCCGCCAAGATGCTGCTGGGCGTGCTGGGCTAGCGCCGAGAAGTCCGGCCTGGTGGGCAACGACTGGGCCATCAACACCAACGTGCTGGCCAACCAGAACGGTCTTTACAAGAAACTGTCCAATCTGAACGCCAACACCCTGCTGACCCGTGACAATGCCGCCCAGATGATCTACAATGCTCTGGACGCCGACATGGTTGAGCTGAACGCCGCTGGCAACTACACCACCAGCCAGTACAGCTACACCGGCACCGAGTCCGTCGTGACCGGCACCGAGCGCGTGTGGGTGCTCACGATCAAGGAGAACAACTGCACTGATTCTGGGATCAAGGCTGCTGTTGATGCCCTGAGCGGCTCCGTGTACAACAGCCGCAGCGACGCTGACGAGACCGTGAAAGAGGTCGCTGGCGCTGAGTTCAACAAAGTTAAGTACGCTCTGGAGCAGAAGACCCAGAATGTCTACGGCGAGAACACCGTGACCAAGTACGCCGACGAGACCATGGGCCACAAGTACCTGTCCCTGATCACCG
>VOFI01000813.1_pt1 | contig 32001 bp, 29 predicted proteins | sample 5384131 | NCBI WGS metagenome assembly VOFI01 (sample SAMN12384728, study PRJNA508395) | human gut metagenome | isolation source: healthy gut H | host: Homo sapiens
TCCCCGCACACCTAGTATTCATCGTTTACAGCGTGGACTACCAGGGTATCTAATCCTGTTTGCTCCCCACGCTTTCGCGCCTCACCGTCAGTTGTCGTCCAGCAATCCGCCTTCGCCACTGGTGTTCCTCCTAATATCTACGCATTTCACCGCTACACTAGGAATTCCGATTGCCTCTCCGATACTCAAGAAAAACAGTTTCAAATGCAGTTCACGAGTTGAGCCCGTGGATTTCACATCTGACTTGCCTTCCCGGCTACACGCCCTTTACACCCAGTAAATCCGGACAACGCTTGCCACCTACGTATTACCGCGGCTGTTAGCCGTGGCTTATTCGTCAGGTACCGTCTTCTACTCGTCCCTGACAAAAGAAGTTTACAACCCGAAAGCCTTCTTCCTTCACGCGGCGTTGCTGGGTCAGGCTTGCGCCCATTGCCCAATATTCCCCACTGCTGCCTCCCGTAGGAGTCTGGGCCGTATCTCAGTCCCAATGTGGCCGGTCATCCTCTCAGACCGGCTACTGATCGTCGGCTTGGTGGGCCGTTACCTCACCAACTACCTAATCAGACGCGAGGCCATCTTTCAGCGATAAATCTTTGACATCAGAGCCATGCGACCCCAATGTGTCATGCGGTATTAGCAGTCGTTTCCAACTGTTGTCCCCCTCTGAAAGGCAGGTTCCTCACGCGTTACTCACCCGTCCGCCACTGTCCTCTACTTCTCTTGGACGAATCCTCGATCCGTAGATTCTCGTTCGACTTGCATGTGTTAAGCACGCCGCCAGCGTTCGTCCTGAGCCAGGATCAAACTCTCTATAAATCGTATCAACACAGCGTCTCCGCTGAGCTAATCTCGTTACAGAGCTATTTGTCATAGCTTCAAAAACTTTTTATACTTAGCTTCGCAGGTAATTGACTTAACCCTGCTCTGCCAAGTTTCGTCGCACATTTTCATGTGCTCCCGTCTGGTGCTTTTGTTCGTTCATTGTTTAATTTACAAGATACACGCCCGCTTCTGCGGAACATTCATTATTTTACCACAAACGCTTTACATTGTCAAGAACTTTTTTCAAGGTTTTTGACTTTTTATCGAAAGCCTTTATGGTTGCCGTCCTTGCGGACAGCTTATTTAGGATACCACTCACGAGGGCGTTTGTCAAGAACTTTTTTCGGCTCTTTTCAAACTTTTTCGCTTCGGTCCCCGCCGCTCACCTCCCGGCGAACAGCTTGTTTACTTTACCACACTCCCCTCCCCTTGTCAACGACTTTTTTCCTTATTTTCAACTTTTTTCAACGCTTTGTAATCCCTGTCAAAATCCAGGCTTATATCTCCCCTGCCATCGTACACTTTTCCTTCCCTTGACATTTATGATACACTATTCCTATATTGGACGAATGTTGGACAGGGTTCGGCATGGGGTGGACAGTCCAAAAGCGTTCTGTTTCCGTCCGATCCCTCCCACTCCGTCAGCGTTTCATTCACCAGCGGTTTTAGGTGAAGCGTGCATCAGGCGTGGACATGATATCCATTTCGCTTTCAGCCTGTCCTCCCTTCCGGCGGATCTATGATATCCCTATCTTGATATCTATATGATATCCTCATTCCATGTATCTTGCCCGGCGCTTTGTTCGCATCCCTTTTTTGTTCTCCATTCATCCTGACACCTATTTCCCATCCCCCATTATAATAATGTGAGGTATCCTATGAACGATTCTTTTACCGGCGTGCTGCCGTGGCTCCTCTGGGGCGGGCGCATCGCTCTGTCCGCCGTGGCGGTCCTGCTTTTTGATCCGCTGCGGGCGCACCTTACTCTCCGGAGGGAAACAGGAGAGCTGGGGCTTTCTCAGCCTCTCCAACGGCGCACGCTATCCGCTGTATCACTGGGAGAACATGATCGGCCGGGCCAGACAGGCGGATATTCGCATCAATTTTCCATCCGTCTCCCGCAGCCACGCCGCCCTGTGCCGGGACAGCGAGGGCATCTGGCGCATCTACCCCATCCGCACCGGCGGCACGCTGCTCAACGGCACGGTGGTGGAGCGCCCCACCGCCCTGAATCCCGGCGACGCCCTCTCCATGGGCGGGGTGGATATCTACTTCTTCCCCGACCAGAAGCAGGCCCGTCGGCCGGTCCGCACCGCCGCCTCCCCCGGGACGCTGTGGCTGCTGACCCTGTTTCAGGTGCTGATGTTCCTGCAATTCCTTCCCGGTCTGACGGCCGGAGCCTCGCTGCCGGTGTGCATCGGCTTCGGTGGGCTGGTGCTGCTGTCGTGGGTCTTTTGCTCCCTGCGCCGCACCGGCTCCCGTGGGCTGGAGGTTCTGGCACTGCTGCTGACCACCGTGGGCTTCGCCGTCACCGCCGCCTACGACTCCCACTCCTTATATAAACAGCTGGTCGCCGTGGTGCTGGGTATGGGGATATATCTGCTGATGGATCGGGTCTTGCAGAGTCTGCCGCTGGCGTTGAAGCTCCGGTGGCCGCTGGTAGCCGCCGCATCAGCGCTGTTGGCCTTCAACGTACTGTTTGGGCAGCGCATCTTCGGCGCCAAGAACTGGATCGCCATAGGCCCCATTACCTTCCAGCCCTCGGAGCTGGTAAAGATCGTATTCATTCTGGCAGGGGCCGCCACGTTAGACCGCCTGTTTGCCAAGCGGAACCTGATCTTCACCATCCTCTTCTCCGCCTACTGCGTGGGGTGCCTCGCCCTGATGAGCGACTTCGGCACGGCGCTGATCTTCTTCGTGGCATTTCTGTGCATTGCCTTTCTCCGCACCGGCGACCTGCCCTCCATCGTAATGATCACCGCCGCCGCAGGCTTTGCCGGGGGCATCGTCCTGCGCTTCAAGCCCTATGTGCTGGCCCGATTCGCCGTGTGGCGGCACGCTTGGGAGTATGCCCAAGAGGAGGGCTATCAGCAGACCCGCACCATGTCCGCCGTGGCCTCCGGCGGCCTTTTCGGCGCAGGGCCGGAGGAGGCGTGGCTGAAATACGTAGGCGCCGCCAACACGGATCTGGTGTTCGGCGTGGTGTCCGAGGAGTTCGGCCTGCTGCTGGCCCTGTGTACTGCAGCCGCCGTGATCCTGCTGGGCATTTACGCCCTGCGGGCCGCCGGGCGCTCCCGCTCCAGCTTTTACGCCATCGCCGCCTGCGCCACCGCCGCCATGCTGGTGTTCCAGACCACCCTCAACGTGCTGGGTTCCGTGGACCTGCTGCCCCTGACCGGCGTCACCTTCCCCTTCGTCTCCATGGGCGGCTCCAGTATGCTGTCCTGCTGGGGGCTGCTGGCCTATTTGCAGGCGGCAGCGCCGCCGCCCGTATCCGTCAAGGCGGCCCCCAAGGCTCCGGCTCCCGCCGTCAAGCCGCCGCAGGCCACCGGTTTTCTGGATGAACTGGGAGTCGCCACGGACGACATCTTCGGAAAGGAGGATGCCCGATGAAGCAAGTGAAATTCCGCTCCGTCCTGCTCCTGCTGCTGATCGTGCTGCTGGGGCTGGGGCTGGCGCTGTTCTGCCTGCGCTACACCTTCCGGGGGGAGGCGTGGGCCTCCTTCTCCGCCAACGGTCATGCCTACACCGACGGCGTGGTCCGCACCGGTCAGGTGCTGGACCGCAACGGCACCGTCCTCTATGACGGCCCCTCCGGCGTCTATCACGAGGACAGCGCCCTGCGGCAGGCCACCCTCCACGCTGTGGGGGATCAGCTGGGGAACATCTCCACCTCGGCGCTGGAGGCGTTCCAGTCCCGGCTCATCGGCTTTGACCCCCTCACCGGCACCCTCTCCGGCGGTCACAAGGTATATCTCACCATAGATGCCGACCTCAGCCGAACGGCGTGGGAGGCGCTGGACGGCCGCAAGGGCGTGGCCGCCGTGTACAACTATCAGACCGGCGATATCCTCTGCATGGTCTCCAACCCCTCCTTCGACCCCGCCGACCCGCCGGAGATCAGCGACAACGACAGCGACTATGAGGGTGTGTATCTGAACCGGCTCCTGTCCGGTCTGTACACCCCCGGCTCCGTGTTCAAGGTGGTCACCACCGCTGCGGCGCTGGAGCAGCTGCCCGGCGTGGAGGAGCGCACCTTCACCTGCAACGGCAGCGTCACCATCGGGGATCAGGTCATCACCTGCCCCTACGCCCACGGAGAGATGGATCTCTCCGACGCCTTCGCCCGCTCCTGCAACGGGGTGTATGCCCAGCTGGCGGTGGAGCTGGGGGCCGACGTTTTGCAGGACTACGCCCGGCAGGCGGGGCTGCTGGAGGGCTTCTCCGTCAGCGGCATCCCCACGGTCTCCGGGCTGTTCACCGCCGGGAGCGGCGGCGATCTGGGCTGGTCCGGCGTTGGACAGTATGAGGACATGGTGAACCCCTGCGCCATGCTGGCGCTGATGGGCTCCATTGCCTCTGACGACAGGGCCGCCACGCCCCGACTCCTGTACCGGGAGACCGGCGTACTGGGGCTGCCCGCCGCCATTCCCGTCAAGGAAAAGCGGGCCGCCGTGTTCACCGCCGAGACCCGCCAGACCCTGCGGGACATGATGGCCCACAACGTACAGGAGACCTACGGGCAGTCCCGGTTCGGGGATCTGGCGGTCTGCGCCAAGTCCGGCACGGCGGAGGTCAGCGACGGTGCTCCTCATGCGTGGTTCGTGGGCTTCGTGGACGACAACACCCTGCCGCTGGCTTTCGTGGTGGTGGTGGAGCACGGCGGCAGCGGCTCCGACGTGGCCGGCTCCGTCGCCGCCCAGCTGCTGGAGCAGGCACAGAGTTAAAAAATATCCGCTTCCGGTGTAGTGGAAGCGGATATTTTTTACAGGTATTTCACCAGCTGCTCCATGGGCTTGCGGTCCGTGTGCAGTCGGGCGGGATGGGCTCCCTCGGCGGGATAGCCCAGCGGCAGCATGGCGATGGGGACAAGGCCCGCCATCTCCGGGAAGGCCGCCGTCAGCTTCTCCGGATCGAACATCCCCACATAGGTGGTGCCGAGGCCCAGATCCGCCGCCTGCAGCATCATCTGGGTCACGGCGATGGTGGCGTCGATCTCACCGTGGTTTTTCCCGTCGCACTCCCGGTCCCAAGCCGCCGCCGGGTCATAGGCCACCGCCAGCAGCATCGGCGGATGGAAGTGGCAGCCCATGCAGGCGTCCGCCTTCGCCATGGCCTCCGGGCTTTGCAGCACAAAGATGCGCTGGGGCTGGTTGTTATGGGCGGGACATGATGCTGGCACAGAATCCCGGCGTCTCCAAGGTGGGGCTGCTGTACTCCCTGTCCGAGCCCAACTCCACCAAGCCCATTGCCGAGGCCAAGGCGTATCTGGAGCGGCACGGCATTACCTGTGTGGAGCAGACTGCCAACACCAACGACGAGGTGGTGGCCGCTGCCGCCGCCCTGATCTCCGCCAAGGTGGACGCCGTGTTCACCCCCACCGACAATGTCATCATGGCCGCCGAGCTGGCCATTGCCGACGATCTGGCCAAGGCCGGCATCCCCCACTATACCGGGGCTGACTCCTTTGTCCGCAACGGTGCCTTCGCCACCTGCGGCGTTAACTACACCGAGCTGGGCGCACGCACTGCCACGCTGGCCTATCAGGCCATGACGCAGGGCATGGACGGGATGGAGGACTACTACCGGATGGACGGCGGTATCATCACCGTCAACACCGACACCGCCGCCGTGCTGAAGGCCGACTACTCTGTGTTTTCTCAGATGGCCCAGCTGGTGGAGGTCACCACCACCAAGGACTAATGCTTTCCGACTGACCTTCCGAAAGGAGCCGAATCATGCTGCTTGTCGTACAAACCGCACTGGAGCTGGGCTTTCTCTATGCGCCGGTGGCGCTGGCGCTGTTCCTGAGCTTCCGGGTGCTGGGCATTGCCGATCTCACCACTGACGGCTGCTTCGTGCTGGGGGCCGCCGTGTCCGTGACCCTTACCGCCGCCGGGCATCCCCTGCTGGCCGTTCCGGCGGCCATGCTGGCGGGGGCGTGCGCCGGGTTCATCACCGCCTTCCTCCAGACCCGGCTGTCGGTGCCTTCCATTCTGGCGGGCATCGTCACCAATACGGGGCTTTACACCATCAACCTCATGGCCATGGGCTGGCGCTCCAACGAGAGCCTGTTGGGCAGCGACACCGTATTTACCCTGCTGCGCTCCACCGGGTTGGGAGGCAACTGGTATGAGCTGGTGCTGGTGCTGGCCGCAGCGACAACGCTCCTGTGCGCCGGTCTGCTGGCCCTGTTTCTGGGAACCCGGCTGGGACTTTCCATCCGGGCCACCGGCGACAATCCCGATATGGTCCGGGCCTCGTCGCTGGACCCCACCTTTACCGTCACCGTGGGGCTGTGCCTGTCCAATGCGCTGACGGCTCTGTCCGGTGCCATGGTGGGACAGTATCAGAAAACCGTGGACATCAACTCCGGCACCGGCATCGTGGTCATCGGACTGGCGTGTCTCATCATCGGCGAGACCGTGCTGGGCCGCCGCACGGTGTATAAGGGTATTCTGGCAGCGCTGGTGGGCTCCGTGGTCTACCGTTTTATCTACGCCGTGGTGTTTTACACCAAGGTGGTGCCGGTGGAGTGCCTGAAGCTGCTCACCGCCGTCATTGTGGCGCTGGCCATTGCAGCACCCGGTCTGCGGCGCTGGGCCGCTTTCCAGAAGCAGAAGCACAGCCGAAAGGAGGCCGCCTGATATGCTGGACATCACTGCCATTTCCAAGACCTTTCACCCCGGCACACCCAATGCCCGGCAGGCTCTGCGACAGCTCTCCCTGCATCTGGAGGACGGAGAGTTCGCCACCATCGTAGGCTCCAACGGCGCCGGGAAGTCCACCCTGTTTGGGGCCATTGCCGGGAGCTTTTACACCGACGAGGGGCGTATCCTGCTGAACGGTACGGATCTGACCTTCCAGCCGGAGCACCGGCGCAGCCGGGTCATTGGGCGGCTGTTTCAGGACCCCATGCGGGGGACCGCCCCTCACATGACCATCGAGGAGAATCTGGCGCTGGCCTATCTGCGGGCCTCTCACGGAAGTCCCTTCCGCCGCATCACAGCCAAGGACCGGGAGCGGTTCCGCAGCCAGCTGGCCCAGCTGGACATGGGGCTGGAGGAGCGGATGCGCCAGCCGGTGGGGCTGCTGTCCGGCGGTCAGCGGCAGGCGCTGACGCTGCTGATGGCCACCATGGTGCCGCCGAAGCTGTTGCTGCTGGACGAGCACACGGCGGCACTGGACCCCGCCACGGCGGACAAGGTGCTGGAGCTGACCCGGCGCATCGTGGCGGAGCACCACATCACCTGTCTGATGGTGACCCACAACATGGCACAGGCCCTGTCTCTGGGCAACCGTACCCTGATGATGGCGGAGGGCTCCATTGTACTGGATGTCTCCGGGGCAGAGCGGGAGGGGCTCACGGTCAGCGACCTGCTGGAGCGCTTCCGCAGCGGCGCAGGCCATGCGCTGGACAATGACCGGATCCTGCTTGCGTGAGGGGGAGGTTTTGATTTGTCTGCGGGGACTTCAATGGGACGGGTCTCCGACGGGTGACTTCGGTGAGAACGTGCCTCCGGCGGCCCACTTTTCCCACCAGCTGGAAAAGTGGGCAAAAGAGCCGTTTGAAACCGATGGTTTCAAAACTTCCTTTGCTCTCAAGAGTTGCGTTCACTATGGGCTGTAAAGGGAATTGACTCTGCAACAGCCCCGCTGCCGCTCCCACTCAGGTGAAGGGGCGTGTGGGTCTATCGCTGGGAAATGACAGGCTATATCTATGGTGATAGCCTTCAGCTGTCATGATACGTCTCGCTTTTGTTGTCTCCGGCGGGTAACTTTCTGCCAATAGCGGCAGAAAGTTACCAAAGAACGCCACTTGAAACCTGAGGTTTCAAGACTTCCTCTATCGTGTGTAAGAGTTGCATCATAGGCCCCGCCGAAGCAAGGAATCGGCTTCCGTCTACTCTCGCTGCCGCTGCTCGGTCGGTTGAAGAAGCCTGATGTTCTACCGTGTGGAACGGATTGCCACACAACAAGCAGACAGAAGGTAATTGGGCCGCTGAAAGTTCTATTATAAGATAAATCTGTCATTCCGAGACCAGTTGGCAAACTGGTCGTGGGAATCCGCTCTCGGCGATAGACGCAGCATTCCCTTCGACAGAGCGGGAGCGGGTCTGTTGCCTACTTTTCCCACCAGCTGGAAAAGTGGGCCGTCGGAGACACGTTCCTGATACAAAAAAGCTACGGAAAGAAAGTCACCCGCCGGAGACAAAACAATGCACATAAAATATTGAAAGTCAGCACAAGACCCCCGGACGGGAGGAATTTTCACTCCTTCTGTCCGGGGGTCTTTTGGGCAAGCGATCCAAGGCTGCCGCACTTAAAACCGCCTCTTACAGCTGCCCCTTATGACGGCCGCCATATATCATACACATATAATTATAATGCTCTCCGCACGGCAGCTGATCTCCGACTTATGCTTCACCGCTCCAGACGGTGCATGGCCCCGGCAGTCAGCAGCGCTGCGCCCAGGGGCAGAACGTCCTCATTGAACACCACCTTCGGATTGTGCATGGGCTGGCCGTAGCGGGGGTCCTCCTGAGGTACCCCCGCCCCCAGCAGCAGGTAGGCGCAGGGCAATTCGTAGGTGTAGGAGGCAAAATCCTCGGAACCCATACCACCCTCCTTCAGCCGGTAGACCTTCTCCCGGCCCAGCAGTGTTTCCGCCAGCGCCGCCATATCCTCCGTCAGGGCCGGATCGTTTTGCAGCGGCGGGGCCGAGGCCAGCTCCTCCACCTGTGCGCTGCCCCGGAAGGCGGAGGCGATGCCCTCCGACAGCTGGCGGATGCGCTCCATGATCCGGGCCGTCACCGCCCGGTCAAAGGTACGGACCGTCCCCTCCAGCACCGCCTCATCGGGGATGATGTTGGGAGCCTGTCCCGCCTGAAACCGACCCACCGTCACCACTGCTGGGGTCTTGGCGGGAAGCTCCCGGCCGGTGATCTCCTGCAGGGCCAGCCAGATCTGGGCGGCGATGCCGATGGGGTCCACGCCCGTCTCCGGCATGGCCCCGTGGCAGCCCTTTCCCCGCACCGTGATACGGAACAGGGTACAGCCCGCCATGAAGGTCCCGCTGCCGCACAGCACCGTCCCGGAGGGGGTGCCGGAGTGGACGTGGAGGGCCAGCGCCTCGCTGGGGGCCGGATTTTGCAGGACTCCCGCCGCCAGCATGGACTTGGCGCCGGTGAAGCCCTCCTCGTCCGGCTGGAACACCAGCTTCACCGTGCCGGAGAGCTCCTGCCGGTGTTGCATCAGCAGCTGGGCCGCACCCAGCAGCATGGCAGTGTGCATATCGTGGCCGCAGGCGTGCATACAGCCGTTTTCCGACCGGAAGGACAGGCCCGACTGCTCCTGTCCCCGGAGGGCGTCCATATCCGCCCGCAGCAGGATGCAGCGTCCGGTGTCAGTTCCGGTGACGGTGGCGGTCAGGCCGCCGCCCAGCTCCTGCGGATGGTATCCCATCTCCGTCAGCCGCTTCTTGACATAGGCCACTGTCTCCGGCAGAACCGCCCCGGCCTCCGGGTTCCGGTGCAGGCGGCGACGATCCGCCGTCAGCTGAGGCTGCATGGTCTGCGCCTCCCGGCGTAGTTCCTGAATATCCATGGTATTCGCTCCTTTTGCTGTTGGTTTTTCTATGATTATACACGCTGTGGTGGGAGAAATCTTGCATATTTTGAAAACAGCAGCGCCGGAAGCAAATATTTTTTCCGGAGTCCCTTGACATCTTCTTCCGCCGGTGATATAGTACTACCAACCTACCTAATTAGTAGTATTATCAAAACGATCATCGGCCCCTGCCGCATGGAAAGGAAGCGCTGTTATGTCCCGCATTTATCCCTCTGCCGATCAGCTCATCGGCCACACTCCCCTGCTGGAGCTGACCCATCTGGAGAAGAAGTACGGTCTGAAGGCTCGTCTGCTGGGCAAGCTGGAGTATCTCAACCCCGCCGGCTCCGTGAAGGATCGTATCGCCCGTGCCATGATCGATGACGCAGAGGCGAAGGGCCTGCTGAAGCCCGGCAGCGTTATCATCGAGCCTACTTCCGGTAATACCGGCATCGGTCTGGCCTCCGTGGCCGCCGCCCGTGGCTATCGGGTCATCATCGTCATGCCGGAGACCATGAGCGTGGAGCGCCGCCAACTGATGAAGGCCTACGGCGCCGAGCTGGTGCTGACGGAGGGCTCCAAGGGCATGAGCGGCGCCATTGCCAAGGCGGAGGAGCTGGCCCGTGAGATCCCCGGCGGCTTTGTCCCCGGTCAGTTTGTCAATGCCGCCAATCCCAAGGCGCACTTCGAGACCACCGGCCCGGAGATCTATGAGGATACCGACGGCAAGGTGGACTACTTCGTGGCCGGTGTCGGCACCGGCGGCACCATCACCGGTGTGGGGCAGTATCTGAAGTCCCGGAATCCGGAGGTGAAGGTGGTGGCCGTGGAGCCAAAGAACTCCGCCGTTCTCTCCACCGGCGTGGCCGGCGCCCACAAGATCCAGGGCATCGGCGCAGGCTTCGTGCCGCAGGTGCTGGATACCAGGGTCTATGACGAGATCATCCCTGTGGAGAACGATGACGCCTTTGCGCTGGGTAAGGAAATGGGCCGCAGCGAGGGCGTGCTGGTGGGCATCTCCTCCGGTGCTGCGCTGTGGGCCGCCATTGAGATCGCCAAGCGGCCCGGCAGCGAGGGCAAGACCATCGTGGTGCTGCTGCCGGATACCGGCGACCGTTATCTCTCCACACCGCTGTTTGCCGACTGAGGCTCTTCCTTTGCTATCTTCTTTTTCCTTCCTTTTACTCTTTTACCCCTCTCTGCCCGAAAGGGCAAGGGGCAAAGACCCGGTATCCTGTCGATACCGGGTCTTTGCTCTGTTCTTTTTCCGGTGGTGCTTACAGGCCCAGCAGCTTCGCCTTCAGCACGGCGGCCACGGTCTTGCCGTCCTCGATCTCGCCGGAGAGGCACCGTGCCAGCAGCGTATCGAAGGGGAGGCGCCGCACCTGCAAAAATTCGTCGGCGTCGGGGTGAGTCTCCCCAAAGGTCAGGTCACGGGCCAGATACAGGTGCAGCACCTCGCCGTAGCAGCCGGGAGAGGGCAGGATGGCCCCCAGCGGCTGCCAGTGAGTGGCCTCGGCGCCGGTCTCCTCCCTCAGTTCCCGCCGGGCCGTAGTCAGCGGATCCTCGCCGGGCTCCCGCTTTCCGGCGGGGATCTCCAGCAGCGTCCGGCCAAACACATAGCGGTACTGCTCCACCAGCACGGCGCAGTCCTCGTCATCCAGCGCCAGGATCCCCACGCCGCCGGGGTGGCGTACCACCTCCCGTGTGGAGGTATTGCCATTGGGCAGGGACACGGTATCCACCTGCACGTCAATGATGCGGCCGTGATAGATCTCCCGGCGGGAGAGCAGCTGTTCGGTCAGGTTCATAGTGATATCCTCCTTGCGTTCTTTCTGCAGTATACCACGGCAGAGGCTGTGTGCCAAGAGGGCTTCTCTATCAGCAGTGTGGCGCATATTTCGGGCTTGTAATCAGCGGCGGAACGTGGTATACTATATGCCACACTTCAGGAAAGGAGCGTTTCCCATGGAAAAGCGTGGCATTAAGATCGCCGCACAGAACCGCAAGGCGTACCACGACTACTTCGTGGAGGAGCGCTATGAGGCGGGCATCGAGCTGGCCGGAACGGAGGTCAAGTCCATCCGGGGCGGGCGGGTGAATCTGAAGGATTCCTACTGCGTGGCCAAGGACGGTGAGCTGTTCGCCCTGAGTATGCACATCTCCCCCTATGAGCAGGGCAACATCTTCAACAAGGATCCGGATCGGCCCAAGCGGCTGCTGATGCACAAGCGGGAGATCCGCAAGCTCCACGATCTGCAAAAGCAGGACGGGTATGCCCTGATCCCTCTGAGCCTTTATTTCAAGGACAGTCGGGTAAAGGTGGAACTGGGGCTGTGCAAGGGTAAGAAAAACTACGATAAGCGGGACGCCATCGCCAAGCGGGATGCAAAGCGGGAGATGGACCGTGCCATGCGGGAAAAGAACCGCTGACGCCTGATAAGAGAAGGAGAACGGATATGAGCAATCCTATTGTGACCATCGAAATGGAAAACGGCAAGAAGATCGTGGCGGAGCTATACCCCGACATCGCTCCTCAGAGCGTGCGGAATTTCATCTCCCTCGCCAACGCCGGTTTTTATAACGGCCTGATCTTCCACCGCTGCATCTACGGCTTCATGATTCAGGGCGGCTGCCCCGACGGCACCGGCATGGGCGGCCCCGGCTACTGCATCAAGGGCGAGTTCGAGGCCAACGGTATCCGCAACGACCTGCGTCACACCCGTGGTGTGCTGAGCATGGCCCGTGCGCAGGATATGGACTCCGCCGGCAGCCAGTTCTTCATCATGCACAAGGACTCCCCCCATCTGGACGGGCAGTACGCCGCCTTCGGCATGGTCATCGACGGTATGGACGTGGTGGATGAGATCGCCTCCCAGCCCCGGAATATGCTGACCAACAAGCCCAAGAAGCCGCAGGTGATGAAGTCCGTCACCGTGGATACCCAAGGTGTGGAGTACCCGGAGCCGGAGAAGCTGCCGGACCCCTTCCACAGCTAAGGAAATAACCGTCCGGGTGGGGGCGACCTCACCCGGAACGGTAGAAATATACAGTCTTTTCCCATACTTCGATACGGGGCTGCACCGGTTTCGACGGGGGTGTGGAGGCTGGATAAGCGGGCGGCGGCGCCTGACCGCCATAAAACGGGCAACTTAAAAATTAACTGACAACAATCGTATTGCTGTCGCTGCCTAACTAAAGGCAGCCGTCTGAACCGGAGAGGCCACAGGCCGGGGAAGGCGTCGTTGATGTGGCGGACGTGCGGCGGGTAAGAGTTGCCCCGCCCATGCATCATGACTCTACCAAGCCGTGCAGTCTGGGCAGTGCCTGCACGGGGCGGGAATCCTGAATCTGTCCTGCGCCCGGAGAAGGTCTTGTTAAAGCGCTTTCGGACAGGGGTTCGACTCCCCTCAGCTCCACCATAAGTCCACCGTAATTTTGATAGAATTACGGTGGACTTTTTCTATGCCCGAAAACCGCTTGAAATCAAGACTTTTGCCGTTTTGAGCATAAACGAACCCCGCCGCAGAGCGTTTCTGCAGCGGGGTTTTGTGCTTTACATGGGTTTTGTAGCTTTCTGTGCCGTTGTAATCGTTAAACAACCGAGTAATCGTTGAATTACTGGAGTATTCGTTAAACAGCCGAGTTCTGATAATACTCCTTATGAGAAAATCGGCGATGAAGTGCGGTCGCTGGCGGATTTAGCGCCTTTTGAGATACCTTCGTCATGGGAGTGGTGCCGGGTAGGCGACCTTTTCTCAAATATGTCTGGGCTTGCGTACAAAAAGGATACCCTCGCTATAAAGGCGGACAAAATGATAAGGATACTGCGTGGCGGAAACATCGGTGGAGAGCAGTTCTATTTTAAAGGCGACGATGCTTTTATCTCAAGTGAGCTCGTAAAGCCGGAGCTGTATTTGAGGAAAAACTATATGATTACACCGGCAGTTAGTAGCCTGGATCACATCGGCAAAATCGCACTCATAGACAAAGATTATTCCGACACGGTTGTTGGCGGCTTTGTGTTTATGCTCATACCACACTTTAACGACGATGTCCTATCACAATATGAACTGCCCTTTGAGATACCGGAAAATTGGTGTTGAGCACGGCTCGGAAGCATCTCTTCTTATGCAGAAACCAAGCAAAGTAAACGCTGCGAATGCTGATTCTGCTATATGGGGGCTTGACCTTGAGGATATTGAGAAAGGTGGCAAGATCGATTGTACGCAAAACTGTCGGTGAACGAAAAGCTATAGGCCATAAGAAGCGCGGCACGACAGAGCCATTCCCGTGATCATCCACGACAGGGCGCTGATCGAGAACTGCTGCGATAATGTTGCAGGTCGAAAACAATCGCCATGAAACAGCCACGGATCATTATGATATATCCGCACCGGAGGACTCGGTTTCCGCCCCTGTCGGCAGCTCCACCGCAATGGTGGTTCCCTATCTGAGCTCTCCTCTACCCGGACGCAGCCGCCGTGGAGATTGGTGATCTCCCACACCAGCGAAAGCCCCAACCCTACGCCGCCGTACTCCCGGCTGCGGGACTTATCCACCCGGAAGAAGGGCTGGAAGATGCTCCGCCGATACTCCTCCGGAATGCCCGTAGCCGGTGTCGGAAACGCAGATCAGGAGCTTTTCCGTCTTCTGCGTGACGCGGACCCACACCGAACCGCCGGGTCGGTTGTACTTGACGGCATTCTCCGTCAGGTTGAAGATCAGCCGGTAGATCAGTGCATCGCTGCCGGTCATAATACCGTCGCCCTCCGCCGTCAGCGTGACGCCCAGCTTATCTGAGAGCGGCGCAAGATCTGTGAAGATCTCCTCGATCATGGGAGCGAGCTGGATCCGCTCGTTCCGCGCCACCTGCTGCAAATTGCTCATCTCCAGCAGCGTCCTGGTCATCTGTATCAGCCGTTCCGTCTGCTCACGCAAAAGTGTGAGGAACTCCGCCGTCTCCGGTCGCACATCAGGATGCTCTGCGGAAAACAGCTCCAGCCGCGCCTGCATCAGCGCCAGCGGCGTGCGCAGCTCGTGGGCGGCGTTGCCGGTGAACTGCCGTTGGGCGGCAAAGGCGTTGTTCAGCCGCTCCAGCATCTGGTTGAACGAGCGGCTCAGCTGCCGGAACTCCGAAATAGCATCTTCATCGATCCTCATATCGGCAAGATTGTTCAGCTGCACCTGCTCCACCTGCGAGGCAAAGCTGCGAAGGGGCTTGAGGGCGCGTCCGCTGACGAAATAGGCGAGGATGCCGCTGAGCAGCGTTACCGCCGCCGTGATGTACCAGTTGGTGGTGCGGAAGCGCCCCTGCGCCCCATTGACGACGATGGTCAACTCCTCGTTGGGCGCTATGAGCTGCGGGTCAAAGCTCTCCGCTCCGCCATCATTCAGGATCGCCGTGCCGCCGCCCTGTAAACTGTCCGCAATGGTGTCCATATAGTACACACCGGAGGAGCACAGCAGCAAATTCATGGTCACGCAGGTGATGCCGATGAGCAGGACGGACATCAGCGTGATGCGCCACCCCAGCACGGTGCGGAGCTTTTTGCGCAGGGCGGAGATGTGGACGCGAATGGAATTGCTGAAGCTGTCCACGCTATTTTCCCAAACGTGATCCATCAGCTCCTCCTGACTTACTGGCCTTCCTTGATGCACCATCAGGTATTCCAGGATTCCAGTTTCCTTCCGGGTGAGCGTCAGCGTCTGCCCGTTGACGGTGGCGGTACGGGAGCGGGTGTCAAAGGTCAGGCCTCCGCAGCTTAGCAGCACATCCTGCTGGGTGAACTGCCGCAATGTCAGGCTGCGGATGCGGGCCTCCAATTCAGCTAAGTGGAAGGGCTTCGCCAGATAGTCGTTCGCCCCGGCATCCAGCCCCTCCACCTTGTCCTCCACCTCGCTGCGGGCGGAGAGGATCAGCACCTTTGTCTCCCGGTCGGTCTGCCGCAGGGCGCGCAGCACCGTCATGCCGTCCTTTTTCGGCAGATTCAGATCAAGAAGTACCAGATCGTAGCGCTCCACGCCCAAAAGCTCCAGAGCCTTCTCCCCGTCGTAGCAGTAGTCCACGCTGTAGGCCAGCCGCCGCAGGCTGCGGACGATGGTTTCACACAAGGCGCGTTCGTCTTCAATAACCAAAAGGTGCATGAGAGCCCTCCTTTTACATTTCTTCATGTTCACGTTGTTCTTAATTATAGCAAAAACAGATAAGGTTTGTGTTAAATTTTTCTTCTTAACAGGGACTTTAACTCCCCTGTGCTATGATGACGGCAGAAAAAGTGAAGGGGTGATAAATTTGAGCCATGTAAAAAAGGCGGTGGCGCAGGCCATGTTGCTGGTTGTGGGTATCGCCATGCTGTGCTTCGGCGTCTGGCGGGGCGAGGCGGCGACGGTACTGAGCAAAGCGATCAAATTATGTCTGGAGTGTGTGGGCATTGGGTAAGAAAAAACGCGGCGTATCTCAGATACTGTCCCGCTTCCGTGGCTGGATACAGGCGGGGGCAGCTTTATTGACCAACCTGCATCTGCCGAACTTTCTCAAGGGCAAACTGTATCAAGGCGCAGGGAAAACCGTATGTGTACCCGGGCTGAATTGCTACTCCTGCCCGGCAGCCTCCGGTGCTTGTCCTATCGGGGCGTTTCAGGCGGTAGTGGGGTCTTCCAAGTTCAGCTTTTCCTATTATATCACAGGCTTTCTCATTTTGCTGGGAGTCCTGCTGGGACGCTTTATCTGCGGTTTTCTGTGTCCCTTCGGCTGGTTTCAGGAACTGCTGCATAAAATTCCCACGAAGAAGCTCTCCACAAAGAAGCTGAAGCCGCTGACATATCTGAAATACGCTGTCCTGCTGGTGATGGTTTTCCTGCTGCCGGCGTTCCTTGTGAACGATGTTGGCATGGGAAACCCGTTCTTCTGCAAATACCTCTGCCCCCAAGGCGTGCTGGAGGGAGCCATCCCGCTGTCCCTTGCCAATTCCGGCATCCGGGCGGCGCTGGGAAAGCTGTTTACATGGAAATTCAGCATCCTGCTGTCGGTGATTACGCTGAGCGTACTGTTCTACCGCCCCTTCTGCAAGTGGCTCTGTCCGCTGGGAGCGTTTTACGCACTGTTCAACCGGGTGTCCCTCTTCCAGATGAAGGTGGATCGGAACAAATGCGTCTCCTGCGGGAAATGCGCCAAGGCCTGCAAAATGGATGTGGACGTGACAAAAACGCCCAACCACACCGAGTGCATCCGCTGCGGGATGTGCATCCGCGCCTGTCCTACCAACGCCGTCAGCTTCCGCTACGGCTTTGGAGACGGCAAAAAAGAACCTGTAAAACCTGCAGATAAATTAAAAACGGAGGAAACAAAATGAACGTAAAGAAAATCATCACACTGCTGCTGGCAGCACTGCTGGTGCTGTCCCTGGCCGCCTGCGGCAAACAGGGCAGCGACGACACGACAAAGCCCGACGGCGAGCCCAAGAACGCCCAGGAGGCGGCCGCTATGTACAAGGACCTGATGGATCAGGAGAATGCCATTCTGACGGAAAACCAGTCCCTTTGGGAGAAGGTGTTCCAGTCCGCCGACAAGGGCATGACCACGCAGGAGGACGGCAAGAACTACGGTGATTTCCTGCTGGACACCATTGAATCCGCCAAGGACAAGTTTACCGCCGACGAGCTGAAGCTCCTGCGCCAGGGCGGCGAGAAGATCCGGGAGATCGAGCGCACCCTGGCCGCCATTGAGGCCAAGTTCCCCGATGCGGCTCCCAAGGCCCCGGACAACGGTGACAGCATCCCTGCCGACAGCCCCACGACACCCGGCGACAGCGGCAAGACGCAGAAGTTCCCCGCCTTCGAGGGCAAGGATCTCAACGGCAACACCGTCAAGAGCGATGACCTGTTCTCCAAGAACGCCGTCACCGTGATGAACTTCTGGTTCACCACCTGCAATCCCTGCGTGGGAGAGCTTGCCGAGCTGGACGCGCTGAATAAGGAACTCGCGGAGAAGGGCGGCGCACTCATCGGTGTCAACACCTTCACGCTGGGCGGCGACGAGGCAGCGATTTCTGAGGCGAAGGACGTGCTGGCCAAGAAGGGCGTCACCTATCAGAATGTGTATTTTGACTCAGATGGTGAGGCAGGAAAGTTTGCTGCCAACATCTTTGCTTATCCCACTACCTATGTGGTCGACCGCAACGGCAATATCGTGGGCGACCCCATCGTAGGTGCTATTACGGAACCGAAGCAGGCGGAGGCACTGCAAGCCCAGATCGACAAGGCACTGTCCGCCGATAAGGGCTGACCCAAGATTTTTAGAAAGTGTCTATGATGAAGAAAAAAACATCGTAAGCCGGCACATTCTGCGCACCATTGCATCGCCTCTGGCAAGCAAGCGCCTATCCTATCGAAATGGCCTTTGAGGGTGAAACCGGAGCATCAGAGGGGGGCATCCTTGGAGACCCCTGCTCCATCAAACAGGGATTGGACGAACACCTATTTCTTCAGCGGCGGTTTCGCCGTAAAGTGTTCGCTCTGATCCGCAGCAGAAAAGCGCCGTCTTGGAAGTGATTCCGGGACGGCGCTTTTTACTATCCGCACATTCGATTTCCGCTATTCCTCCTGCTGCTGTGATTACAGAAAGGAACGGGAGGTTATGCGAATGGAGAGATTCGTCGCAGATGAACGATGCCGTTACCTGCGGACATTCCTTTGCGTAATACAATAACCACAGAATCAAATGAAAACTAAACGGCCTGAGCCCTGTGCAGTACAGGATTCAGACCGTTCAGATCGCTTAATTCTTATTTTGTCTAACTTTTGGGGGGCACTTCACACTGGCGCGCCGCTCTTTTTATCACATTTCGCAGAGAGGTACGGTATATACGGCAGGGCCTTGTTGCCGTTTTCGTCGATGTAGTTATCCAGCAGACCCACGGTGCCGAGGCAGTACTTGGCCAGCGCCAAGCAGCCCTTGAACTCCTCCTCCAGCTGATCGGGACGCAGCACCAGATGGCCCTCGGAGATGGTGAACTGGCGCACACGGATCAGGCCGTGCATCTCGCCGGAATCCTCGTTGCGGAACAGGGTGGACGTCTCGCCCAGCCGCATGGGCAGGTCACGGTAGGAGCGCTGGCGGTTCAGATACACCTGATACTGGAAGGGGCAGGTCATGGGCCGCAGGGCAAAGCACTCCTTCGTCTCGTCATAGGGGTCGCCCAGCACGAACATACCGTCCAGATAGTGATCCCAGTGGCCGGAGATTTTATACAGGTCCCGCTTGGCCATCAGGGGGGTCTTGGTCAGCAGGTAGCCGGCCTTCTCCTCGGTGTCCTCCACCCAGCGCTGCAGCTGCTGGATGACCCGTGCGCCCTTGGGCAGCAGGATGGGCAGACCCTGACCGATGCAGTCCACGGTGGTGAAGTACTCCAGCTCACGGCCCAGCTTGTTGTGATCCCGCTTCAGAGCCTCCTCCCGCTCCTTCAGGTAGGCGTCCAGCTCCTCCTTCTTGGGGAAGGCCACGCCGTAGATGCGCTGGAGGGTCTGGCGGCTGCTGTCGCCCCTCCAATAGGCGGCGTTGCAGGCCGTCAGCTTGATGCCGTTGCCCTTGATGCGGCCGGTGGAATCCAGATGGGGGCCGGCGCACAGATCGGTGAACTCGCCCTGCTTATAAAAGGAGATGTGGGCGTCGGCGGGCAGGTCGTTGATGAGCTCCACCTTGTAGGGCTCCTCCCGCTCCTCCATGAACTTCAATGCCTCCTTACGGGGCAGCTCGAAGCGCTCCAGCTTCAGCTTCTCCTTGCAGATCTTCCGCATTTCCGCCTCGATCTGGGCCAGATTCTCCTGTGTGAAGGCAAAGGGTGCGTCCAGATCGTAGTAAAAACCGCCGTCGATGGACGGGCCGATGGCCAGCTTCACCTCCGGCCACAGGCGCTTGACGGCCTGAGCCAGCACGTGGGAGCAGGTGTGCCAATAGGTCTTGCGATACTCCTCGTTTTCAAACGTGTACTTGTTTTCTTCGCTCATGATAGCTTCCTCCTTACTTGGTCGGGGCGGGCAACAAAAAAACCCCGCCCCTGATACGGTTCAGGGGTGAGGTAAAATAGCTTTACTCCACGGTTCCACCCTGCTTACGGAAATTTTTCCGTCGCTCGTGATCTCTGTAACGGAGAACCCGGCCCGGCCTACTGGTTTCCGTTCGGCGAGCGGCTCGGAGGGGGTACCGTTCCGCTTCCCGTCAGATCCCTTGCACCACGGGGGGACCCTCTCTGTGACCTTCTGCGGACAGCTTCCTCGTCTATGCCTTTTTTATACCCCAGAATATAGCACCCCCGGCGGCGGTTGTCAACGGCCTTTTTGAAGTTTTCCCCGGATAAAACAAAAAAAACTACCCTTTTCACAGGAACTGTGCTATGATATAAGAGTATGATTGTCGTTTGATAAGGAGGGGACCTATGCGACATCTGAAACGCCCGGCCCTGTTGGGGCTGTTGCTGCTGGCCTGCCTGCTGCTGGCCGGATGCCGGATGGACAGTACCATGGAGGAGCTGTTCACCCTGCCCCGCCTGCCCACGGAATACACCACCCTCTCCCGCCAGCTGGATCAGCTGCTGTCAGAGGGCTATGAATACATGGCTCCCACCTCCGGGCGGAACATCCAGTCCCTCCAGATGGTGGACATCGACGGCGACGGGCAGGACGAGGCGCTGGCCTTTTTCCGCCTCAGCAACGGTGAAAAGCCCCTGAAAATTTACGTGTTCCACCCCCGTGAGGACAGCTATGAGCTGGCCTCCATCATCGAGAGCAGCGGCACCGCCATCGACTCCATCTACTATGAGGATCTCACCGGCGACGGTCGGAAGGAGCTGATCGTAGGATGGAAGATCAGCGCCGACGTCCAGACCGTCACCGTCTACGATATGCGGCCCGGCCCGGTGCAGCTGATGCAGAGCAACTACACCCGCCTGTCCTTTCAGGAGCTCAACGGCGACGGCATCCCCAGCCTTCTGCTGCTGCGAACCAACAGCGACAACCAACCGGTGGCGGAGTTCTGCAGCTGGCAGGAGGGGGCGCTGTCCGTCTCCCACCGCTGCACCCTATCCAGCACCATGGCGGAGCTGAATCAGGGCAGCGTGGTCACCGGCAAGCTGGATCAGGACACCCCGGCGGTGTTCATCACCGGCATCAACAGCCAGGGCATCGCCGTGACGGATATCCTCGTCTGGCAGGAGGACGCCGGGCTCGTCAACGCTGCGCTGGACCGCAGCACGGGGCTCTCCACCGCCACGGCTCCCTATCGTCAGCTGACGCCGCAGGACATCAACGGCGACGGCATCACGGAGCTTCCCCGGCCCGACAGCTCTGTCTCCGACACCAAGCAGGCCGACGGCATGGTCTTTTGGGAGCAGTACCGGCCCGACGGCCTTGCCACCGTGGAGCGCACCTATCACTGCCTGTCCGGCGGCTGGTACTTTATCCTGCCGGAGGATTGGACGGGCGATGTCACCGCTCTCACCTCAGATGCCGGCATCGGTGAGACGCAGGTAACGCTGTCGGTGCAGGGGGAGAAGGCCCTGAGCATCTGCGCCCTCACCGGCGAAAACCGGGAGCGGCGGGCCCTCCGGGGCAATCGGGTGGTGCTCAAGCGCCGCACCGGCACCATTTACGCCGCCGAGATCCTCAGCGAGGCCTATTCGCTGGATGAGGAAGCGCTGCGTCATAATTTCAACCTGATCGTCCACTCTTGGGACGCCAACTAACGACATAGAAGGAGTAGCTTATGAAAAAAGTTCTGGTTCTGGAGGATGAATCCAGCATCCGCAGCTTTATCGTCATCAATCTGCGCCGTGCCGGTTATGAGGTCATCGAGGCAGGCACCGGCGAGGAGGCGCTGGAGATGCTGCAGCAGCACAGCGATATCCGTGTGGCGCTGCTGGATGTGATGCTCCCCGGCATCGACGGCTTCGAGGTATGCCGCCGCATCCGGGCCACCAACTCCCGCATCGGCATCATCATGCTCACCGCCCGCTCACAGGAGATGGACAAGGTCACGGGCCTGATGACCGGAGCCGACGACTACGTCACTAAGCCCTTCTCCCCCGCCGAGCTGACGGCACGGGTGGACGCCCTCATGCGCCGCAGCGGCGGCAGCATGGAGGAGCACTCCGGCGAGATCAGTCAGCCCCCCTTCCTGCTGAACACCCGCAACCGCACGCTGGAAAAGAACGGCAAGCCCGTGAAGCTGACGCAGGTGGAGTACTCCATCATGCGGATGTTCATGGAGAATCCCGGCAAGGCCTTGTCCCGTGAGGAGATTTTGGATCTGGTGTGGGGCCGGGATTACTTCGGTGAGCTGAAGATCGTGGACGTGAACATCCGCCGCCTGCGGCTGAAGATCGAGGACAACGCCACCAACCCCACCTTCATCAGCACCGTATGGGGCTACGGCTACAAGTGGGACGCCTGATGGCCCCGCAGCAAGGAGGTGACGGTCCATGAAGGAGCGTCTGCGGATACAGGGCCTGCGCAAGCGCTGGATCCTCAACAGCGTGGGGCCTGTGATCCTGATACTGGTGCTGGCGGCCATTCTGGCCTCGGCCACCGTGGCCAACAACTACTACGGCTCCGCCCGCTCCACGCTGGAGGCCAAGGCCAAGGCCGGCGCCGACTACTTCAACTCTTACAGCATGAGCAGCTACAGCGAGTACTACCGCAACGCCTCACTGTACGCCGCCAGCTTCGACAGCACCCGCATCGAGCTGCAATTCCTGAATCTCTACGGCCGGGTGGATAACTCCACTCAGGGCGTGGCCGCAGGCACGGCTCCCCAGACCCCGGAGCTCGCACGGGCGCTGGAGAGCGGCAGCATCGAGGTATTCAGCGGCAAGGACCCCGTCACCGGCGAGTCGGTGATGGCCGTCACTACACCCCTGAAGTTCAACGGCTCCACGGTGGCCTTTATGCGCTACGTCACCGCCACCCGGCAGATCGACCATCAGATCCTTCTGACCATCCTCATCATCAGCGCCATCATCGCCGGGGTCATCTGTCTGGTGCTGATCTCCAGTCTGCTGTTCATCAACAGCGTGGTGGCCCCGGTGGCTGAGGTGACGGACGCCGCCAAGCGCATCTCCGGCGGCAGCTACGGCATCCAGCTGCCCAACCCCTACACCGATGAGATGGAGGGAGCTGGTGGACAACATCAACGATATGTCCCTGAAAATCAGCCAGAGTGAGAAAATCCAGACGGAGTTCATCTCCTCCGTGTCCCACGAGCTCCGCACCCCCCTGACGGCCATCAATGGTTGGAGCGAGACACTGCTGGAGGACGACGATCCCGCTCAGCTGCGCCGGGGTCTGCACATTATCCTCAAGGAGTCCCGCCGACTCACCAACATGGTGGAGGAACTGCTGGAGTTCTCCAAGATGCAGGACGGTCGTTTTACCCTCCGCATCGAGGACGTGGACCTGCAGACGGAGTTTGAGGACGCCGTTTACACCTATCAGGAGCTGTTCCGACAGGACGGCATCCGTCTGGAGTATGACGATGACGGCGAACTGTACGCCGATCCTATCCCCGGCGATCCGGAACGGCTGAAGCAGGTGCTGTGCAACGTACTGGACAACGCCGCCAAGCACGGTGGCTCCGGCAAGCGCATCATCGCCTCCCTGCGGCGGGAGGCGGACAACTATGTCATCCGCATCCGGGACTTCGGGCCCGGCATCCCCCCGGCGGAGCTGCCCTATGTGAAGCAGAAATTCTACAAGGGCTCCTCCAAGGCCCGTGGCAGCGGCATCGGTCTGGCGGTGTGCGATGAGATCATCACCCGCCACGGCGGCACCTTCGAGATCGGCAACGCCGACGGCGGCGGCGCTCTGGTGACCATTACCCTGCCCATTCCGCCCCACACGGAGCATCGATAGAAATAGAACAGTTGTTGCATTTCATTCGAGCAAGTGCTATACTTACGGAAAGGAACTTACATCGTCTATGGAACACAAACCCGGTACATTCCGCACCTCCATCGGCGGACAGGCTCTCATTGAGGGCATCCTCATGCGTGGCCCGGAGAAGCAGGCCATTGTGGTACGCTCTCCGGAGGGCCTTGTGACCAAGGTGGAGGAGCTGACACTTATCAAGGACAAATACCCCATTCTGGGCCTTCCCATTCTGCGGGGGGCCGTGACCTTTCTGGACTCCATGATCCGGGGCGTCAAGGCCCTGATGTTCTCGGCGGACTACTTCCCCGACGACGAGGCCGCCCAGCCCTCCAAGCTGGACCTGTGGCTGGAAAAGCACGTTCCGGCGGAAAAGCTCCAGAATGTGCTGGTATGGGTGTCGGTGCTGCTGTCGCTGGGCATGACGCTGGTGCTGTTCATGCTGCTGCCCACCTTCGTGGCCGGGCTGTTCCGCGCTCAGAACGCCGCCCTCCACAATCTCATTGAGGGCGTCATCAAGGTGGCTATCTTTCTGGCCTATCTGATCCTCTGCTCCAAGCAGAAGGATGTGCGCCGGGTGTTCTGCTACCACGGTGCCGAACACAAGACCATTTTCTGCTATGAGGCGGGCCTGCCGCTGACGGTGGAAAACGCCCGCATCCAGCCCAAGCATCATCCCCGCTGCGGCACCAGCTTCCTCTTTGTGGTCATCATCGTGTCCATCCTGTGCAGCAGCATCGTTTTCAGCTACGTCAACTGGCAGAACATCTGGGTCCGTATCGGGATGCATCTGCTGCTGCTGATCCCAGTGGTGGGCATCACCTATGAATTCAACCGGCTGGTGGGGCGGCATGACAATGTCCTCACACGGGTGCTGTCTGCCCCCGGTATGTGGCTCCAGAATTTCACCGTCAACGAGCCGGACGACTCCATGCTGGAGGTGGCCATTGAGGCCTTGAAGCTGGTACTGCCGGAGGAGAAGGGCAAGGACCGCTGGTGAGAAATTCCCAGCCGTTCTCCCCTGAAAAGCTCTGTCCGATCCGCCTCCCCGGCTGGGGGATTTTACCATGAAAATTTTCATCGATACAGGAGGAAGAAACATGGCAGCGAAGAAAGACAGCTCTATAGCTGCTCCCGTGGTCTCCGACAAGAAAAAGGCGCTGGAGACCGCCATGCAGCAAATCGAAAAAACCTACGGCAAGGGCTCTATCATGCGCTATGGCGACAATGTGCAGCCCAATGTGGAGGCCATCCCCACCGGCTCTCTGGCGCTGGATCTGGCGCTGGGCATCGGCGGCGTACCCCGTGGCCGCATCATCGAGATCTATGGGCCTGAGTCCTCCGGTAAGACCACGCTGGCTCTGCACGTTCTGGCGCAGGCTCAGAAAATGGGCGGTGAGGTGGCCTTCGTGGATGCCGAGCACGCTCTGGATCCCACCTATGCCCGTGCGCTGGGGGTGAAGATCGAGGATATGCTCATCTCCCAGCCGGACACCGGTGAGCAGGCGCTGGAGATTACCGAGGCGCTGGTGCGCTCCGGGGCCATCGACGTGGTGGTGGTGGACTCCGTGGCCGCTCTGGTCCCCCGTGCCGAGATCGAGGGAGAGATGGGCGACAGCTTCGTGGGGCTCCATGCCCGGCTCATGAGTCAGGCGCTGCGGAAGCTGACGGGCATCATCGCCAAGACCAATACCGTGGTCATCTTCATCAACCAGCTGCGGGAAAAGGTGGGCGTTATGTACGGTAACCCGGAGGTCACCACCGGCGGCCGGGCGCTGAAGTTCTACGCCTCCGTCCGCATCGACGTGCGCCGCATCGAGACGCTGAAGTCCGGCGGCGAGATGATCGGCAACCGCACCCGTGCCAAGGTGGTCAAGAACAAGGTGGCGCCCCCCTTCCGTGAGGCGGAGTTCGACATCATGTACGGCGAGGGCATCAGCAAGCTGGGCGAGATGCTGGATCTGGGCGTGAAGCTGGATCTGGTACAGAAGAGCGGCTCTTGGTTCAACATGGGCGAGGTGCGTCTGGGTCAGGGCCGTGATGCCGCCAAGCAATATCTGCGGGATCATCCCGACGAGGCCGACGCACTGGAGGCCAACATCCGCCGGGACTTCCACAAGCTGATGAGCAATCAGTCCAAGGTGGCGGCACGGGCCGCAGGCCGTGCGGTGGATGTATCCGCCGACGACTTCGACGATGCGGATTGATCGCATCGAGCCATCCCGCCGCAAGAAGGACCGGGTACTGGTGTTTCTGGAGGGGGGCGACCTGCTGCGGGTGACGGAGCAGGAGCTGCTGGTCTTCGGGCTGCGGCCCGGTCTGGAGCTGCCGGAGCAGCTGTTGGCGCAGGTGGAGCAGTCCGCCAAGCGGTCGGAGATGAAGGCCCGTGGCGCCCGACTCACCGGCAGCCGAATGCTGTCGAAAAAGCAGGTGATGGAGCACCTGACCCGCAAGGGCGGCGACCGGGAGCTGGCGGAGGATACAGCCCAGTGGCTGGAGGAGTTGGGGGCCGTGGACGAGTCGGCCTACGCCGCCGCCATTGCCCGGCACTATGCCGCCATGGGCTACGGCCCCGGCCGGGTGCGGCAGGAGCTGCAGCGCCGGGGCATCCCGCAGGAGCTGTGGGACGATGCGCTGGCCCTGCTGCCGGAGGGCGAGGAGGCCATCGAGCGCTTTATCCGCAGCAAGTGTAAAGGGAAGCCCCTTGATCGAGAGACGCAGCGCAAGCTGGCTGCCGCTCTCCAGCGGCGGGGCTTTTCCTGGCAGGAGATCCGTCCGGTGCTGAACCGTCTGGGCGAGGAAATGGCGGAGGAATAGGAAGAATCCCTTCCCAAAGGTAAATTGCTCCTATGCAAAACCACCTCCGGCGGCATATTTTTGCCAATCATTCTTCTTATTGCCTCCGGCGGCAGCAGATCACATTTTTATCGTCTATCCAGAGAGCATCTCCTTGAATGCTCCTTTGCAAGATCACAAATCCACATACCAAACATCAGAGGAAACACAGCATGAATGTATCATTTATATCCCTGGGCTGCGACAAAAACCGGGTGAACACCGAGCAGATGATGGCCCTGTGCCTGCAGGCCGGACATACCGTGCAGGAGGATTGCTCCGGCAGCGACGTGGTGGTCATCAACACCTGCGGCTTCATCGACAGCGCCAAGAGCGAGGCCATCGATACCATTCTGGCGGCGGCGGAGCTGAAGGCCGCCGGTGAGGTGGGAAAAATTCTGGTGACGGGCTGCCTCAGCCAGCGGTATCAGGCGGACATTCTGGAGGAGCTGCCGGAAATCGACGGCATCATGGGGACCGGCTGCTTCGGTGACATCGTCACAGCGCTGGAGCAGGTGGTGAACGGTCAGGAGTGCCGCCATTTTGCCGACATCAACGGCCCCGTGGAGGAGCTGCCCCGTGTGTTGTCCACCCCCCGGCAGTACGCCTATCTCCGCATTGCTGAGGGGTGCAGCAACCGCTGCGCCTACTGCGTGATCCCCTCCCTGCGGGGAAACTACCGCAGCCGCCGGATGGAGGACATTCTGGAGGAGGCCCGTGCGCTGGCGGAGGACGGGGTGCAGGAGTGCATCGTCATCGCTCAGGATATCACCCGCTACGGCGTGGATCTGTACGGAGAGCGGCGGCTTCCGGAGCTGCTGCGGGAGCTGTGCAGGCTTCCCTTCCACTGGGTGCGGCTCCACTATCTCTACCCAGACAATCTCTCCGACCAGCTCATTGACACCATCGCCGGGGAGGCAAAGATCTGCAACTATCTGGATATCCCTATCCAGCACTGCAACGACACCGTTCTCAAGGCCATGCGCCGCCGGGAGACCAAGGCCGGGCTGGAGGAGCTGTTCCGCCGGGTGCGGGAGCGCATCCCCGGCGTGGTGCTGCGGACCAGCCTCATCACGGGACTGCCCTATGAGGACGAGGCGGCCTTCGAGGAGCTGTGCGACTTTTTGGGCGAGCAGAAGCTCCAGCGGGTGGGGGCCTTCCCCTACTCTCCGGAGGAGGGAACTCCTGCGGCCAAGATGCTGAACCGGGTGGATACCGAGGAGGCCCAGCGCCGGGCGGAGCTGGTAATGGAGATTCAAACACAGGTCATGGACGAGTTCAACGACAGCCGCATGGGCGACACCGTGGAGGTGCTGTGCGACGCCTATGACACTCAGGCCATGAGCTATGTGGGCCGCAGCTACGCCGAGAGCCCCGGCATCGACGGGTGCATCTTCTTTACGGCGGAGCGGGATGTGGAGCCCGGAGACTTTGTCATGGTGCGTATCACCGGCGCCATGGACGGCGACCTCACCGGCGAAGCGGTGGAGGAACTTTCTGAGGAGGAATAAAGCTATGCCTATGAACACTGCCAACAAGCTGACCCTTGCACGGGTGTTTATGATCCCGCTGTTTCTTGTGATCGCATACTGGGGCTTCCCCGGCAGCCGCTATGTGGCGCTGGGGGTGTACATTCTGGCCTGCCTGACGGACCTGCTGGACGGATATGTGGCCCGACACTATAATCAGGTGTCGGACTTTGGCAAGTTTGCCGATCCGCTGGCGGATAAGTGTCTGGTCATGGCGGCGCTGTGCTGGTTCGTGGAGACCGGCGACATGGTGGGCTGGGTGCTGGCTGTGGTGCTGCTGCGGGAGTTCGCCGTGTCCGGAATGCGGCTCATTGCCGTGGAGAAGGGCCGGGTCATCGCCGCAGGCTGGTCCGGCAAGGTCAAGACCGCCAGCACCATGGTGTGCATCTGCCTGATGCTCTTCGGCATCCCCCACTGGCTGAATCTGGTGTGCCAGGGTATCATTCTGGTGACCACCGTCTACTCCGGCGTGGAGTACTTCGCCAAAAACTGGGACGTTTTCCAAGAGAACAAGTAACCGTATCCCTATGGATTTTGATCTTATCATCATCGGCGGCGGACCTGCCGGAGCCACCTTGGCCCGACTACTGCCTCGGAAAATGCACTGTGCCGTCATCTATCGGAGCGACCTCTCCAAGCCCTGCGGCGGGCTCCTCTCGGAGAATGCCCAGCGGTCATTGGCCCGGTACGATATCACCCTCCCCAAGGACGTTCTGGTGGACCCGCAGATTTTTTCCGTACTATCAGCGCACCTACCTGAATATGGATCAGCGTCAACCGTACCCCGCCGGGAAAAGCCGTACTTGACACCGGCGGGAAATCCTGATACCATAAGCATCGTAACATAGCACGTCGATCGGAAAGAGTACGCCCGGCGCTCCGGGCAGAGAGGGATGGCCACCGGCTGCAAGCCGTCCTGCGGAGCAAGGGCCGAAAGTGCGTCCGGGAGTGCGGGGGATGCAGACGCCCTCCGGCAGGCCGCCGTCACCGGCCATCGAGCGATAAACGAGAGTGGAACCGTGGAGCAGCCGCTTCGCCTCTCATGCCTGCGGGCATGGGAGGCGTTTTCTGTTCTGCACGGAGCTTTCCGAATTTTGCAGCTAAAATTTGCAGCCAAAAGGAGCTTGACTATGTATCTGTATAATTCTGTCACCCATAAGAAGATATGGCGGCGGCAGCGCCCTTGCAGCAGAAGTTCCGCACGGCCATGGACAACGACCTGAACACCTCCATGGCGGTGACGGTGCTGTACGACGTGCTGAAGGCCAAGACCAACGGAGCCACCAAGCGGTATGTGCTGACGGACTTTGACCGGGTGCTGAGTCTGGATCTGCTGGAGAATGCCGCCCGGAAAAAGGCAGAGCAGAAGCAGATCGCTCCGGCCTCCGGCGGGTTCCAGATCGTCAGCGAGAGCGGCGAGACGGACGCTCAGGTGGAGGCCCTGCTGCAGGCCCGCTACGACGCCAAGAAGGCCAAGGACTTCACCGAGGCGGACCGCATTCGGGATGATCTGAAGGCCATGGGCGTGGAGATCACGGACATCCCCGGTGGTGTGCCTGCCAATAGCGGCAGAAAGATCCACCGTCGTGTCAGCCGGTTTCCAGCCGTTTGCACGGCATGAAAACTGGGACGCTTCCTCGAAACCGCCTTGCTGCATCCGCCACAGGCGGCGCTTCGGCGGTTTCCGCAATGACACGTCAAGAAGGCACAAGTCTTGTTCGGCCGCTGGGAGTTCTCTCATAAGATAATTCTGTCATTCCGAGACCAGTCCGCAGACTGGTCGTGGGAATCCGTACTTCCCCCGGCGGTAGACCCAACGCTCCTTCATCAGAGCAGGAGCGGCAGCGGGTCTGTTGCTGAGTCAATTCCCTGTTTCGGCGGGAGTTAAGTTGCAACTCTTACACACGACAAAGGAAGTGCAGAAACCATCGGTTTCTGCTGGCTTTCGCTATTGAAAGAAAGTTACCCGCCGGAGGCATAAAAAGAAATTGCTGCTGTATGGTCCAGTAGAAGCGAAGGGAGGGAGACCGTATGCAGGAGCGGAAGATCATCGCCTTGCTGCGTGAGCGGGACGAGCAGGGGCTGCACGCCCTGCTGGTACACGATGGGCCGCTGTGCGATACGTCATCGCTCCCATTCTGCGGGACCCTCAGGAGCGGGAGGAGCGTCTTTCCGAGGCGACCATGCGGGTCTGAGAGAAAATCGATACCTTTCAGGAGGAGCGGGGAAGCTGGAATGGCTGGCTGACCTCCCTCGCCCGTCATGCGGCGCTGAATCACGCCCGGCGGATCTCCCGGCACGGCGGGGCCGAGGCCCCGTCGGAGGATCCCCCCTCCCCGGAGCTGACGCCGGAGGAAGTGCTTTTGCATCAGGAGCGGCAGACCGCCCTGTAAGCGGCGCTGGGGCAGCTATCCGCCGGTGAGTGGCTTCTGTTTTACCGAAAATACTACTATCTGCAATCCACCGCCCAGATCGCCTTGGCTGCGGAAATTGCCGGGAGGTGATGAGCGTTCCTAAGGAGGACTGGGGCTTTCTGAACGAAAAGGCCTTCGAGGCCGCATTGCAGGCCAGTGTACCGGAGCGCCTGCCAGATAAGATGGCGGCGGTCACTCCGTGGAAGCGGGCCATGGGCCGGGTGCTGGCAGGCACGGCTCTGACCGCCCTGGGGACGAATCTCTGGGGACTGAACTACTGGGCTTCCCTCCTTTGCCCGGCATCAGATGGTGGGCGTTGGTTGCTGATCCAACCCGCTGTGCATAACCGGGGTAGGGGTAAAGCTGACGGGAGAGCCTGCCGGCTGGATGATCTTCCACCACTTTCTCTGGCATCTATGGACAGCTGCCGGTATACCAGTCGGGACAGGTCGCCGGCCGGGTTTTTCGGGACATTTTCTCTGTCCACTGCGGCGCAGCACGGGCGGGGCTATGTGGTCTATGCCGCCGATGAAATTCCTCACGCAGAATACCGAAATGTGCCGGATAGCCGGTTCAATTACAGCTATCCGTACAGATTTCTGCAATACCCGGCAAAAACGGCACTGGAAAACCGGATGTCCGATCATGGGGCATTTCGGACCGTCTGGAGCGATCTGCGCTACGGTCCCGAAGTAACTCCACCTGTCATCAAGAAGAACGATCAGCGGAATGACCCTCCGGCAAAAGCCGGAGGGTCATTCTGATATTTTTTCATTCGATAGTCTGCCGCCCGGCAACGGGAGCAGAACAAGAAATTGGAAATTCACGGTTTATAGGATAAGTCATTTGGCAAGCCACCAACCGGATCACGGCGTCCTGAGAAAAGTACTCCCGCTGATGATACCGGGGGTCGGCGGCGGTCTTGGGGTGCCAGATCACCTCCTCGGAGTAGACGGTGCGGCCATCCACCACGGCGGAGACCTTGCGGTCAGAGCCGCCGGCGTCAAAGCCGATGCGGCAGCCCTCCAGATGCCCGCCTATGGGGCGGGCCGCCGGTCGGGGCTCCGGGAAGCGCTCCCCCGCCGTCTCCACGCAGAAGGGACGGCCGTACACCGTCTCCATCATGGCCACGTCAAAGGCACGGGAGCCGTGGGGGCTGAAACTCTCCCGCAGCCGGGAGATCAGGACCTCGTCCCCCTGCAGCGTCACCCGCCATCCTCCGACGCTCCACAGCAGCAGCTTGATGGTGCGCTCCAGATATCGCAGATCGGCAGGGCTTCCTCCACGGATGCGTGTCTCGTGCACCACGGTGCCGTTCCCCTCCACGGCGATGCGGAAGGGCTGTCGGGCCTGAGACAGATAGGCCGTCCGCCACGGGGCAAAGGGCAGAAAGTCCGGCTGCAGGCAGGGGACATTTTTTACGGAAAACGGGATGCCCAAATACTCCATGGCAGGCTCCTCCTTACGGGCGCTCTATTGGCAGTCCTCCGCCGGCTGTTCCTCCGGACGGCGGGCGGTGTCCACGGCGCCCCGGTACACCACCAGCCGGTCATAGACATATTCCGTGACCAGATTCAGCACCATGTTCAAAAACGTCACCAGATACTCGTTGTTTTTTTCACCACGGCGGCACTGTCGGACAGGTAGAT